>Ga0157380_10002019_pt1 | contig 13542 bp, 8 predicted proteins | sample S35metaG_FD_119757 | JGI IMG/M metagenome (GOLD analysis project Ga0157380, IMG submission 119757) | Switchgrass rhizosphere microbial communities from Kellogg Biological Station, Michigan, USA - S3-5 metaG | ecosystem: Host-associated > Plants > Roots > Rhizosphere > Soil | place: USA: Michigan...
CCGCATAGTATTTTCCTATTAAGGCAAACGCTTGTATGTCACTTAGCGTTTGATTTAGCTCCAGGGGTGATTGGTGAATTGGCTTTGGTAATTTTTGCAATGAAGCCAAAGAATTATTGCTTAAAATTTCTAGTGTATCTGCCACATTTAACGGGCTTAGCAAATTGTTTTTAGTGCCCTCTACTTTATGTGATGCCCATGCAAGAATACCATCAATGTTACTACCTTGCATGGGAACACGTTCAATATAATCCTTCACTGTATAAAATCCTTTATGATTAGGATGGCTCAGGTTTGCTTCAGGAAACCATTTTAAATCGATATCACCCCATACAAATCTTGTGATCCACGGAAAGATCATAGATGCCGACGACCAACCTTTGATTAACTCATTTGAATTAATGGAAGGAAAATGTTGGGGCAAATGTTGCAGAAAAGTGTTATCAGGCAAATCGGGATTATAACTTAATCGTCCCCAAAGCATAAAAGAATACCATTGTTTTTCTATGATTAGTTGAGGCGTTTTGTTGTTATTTAATTTGCTTAAATAATCCCGCCCCCAGCAATAACCATCGGGGCCCATGTAAAATCCTGCAACCTTTTCAATAGCAGGAATATTTTTTATAAAACTTCTTGCATAATCATTATTAGCCCATCTAAAACTATAGATATCGTCATTGCGAATAGTAAGCCAGCTTTGCGTTTGCGGAGACAACAAAGGAATAGCAGGCAAAATAAATTGTGGGTTAGTGATTGAATACATGTGCGCAATCGCATACTTCAAACTAAGTTCCAGCCTGCACGGCAAATCTTTAAATTCTTTTTGAATTTCGTTTAATGATGCCCAGTGAAAACGGTGCACCAATGTAAATTTTCTATCGGGTTGATTTTTTAAACCATCCCGAATGCCCTCTCCATAAGTTTTCCATAACCATTTTTCATTGGCATATTCACCGGTTTGTTTGTTGTCCATACCTTCACCGGCTGTAATACCAATTCCTCGTAACAAGGGATAGGTTTTAAGCATTTCCCTTACAGATGCTCTAAGCCATGCAATAGTAGTGTCATTATCCTGTCGGCGGGTAATATCATGCTTGCCGGTTGCGCCATACGTAAAAATGTTCCATGTAAACAAATAAATGTCAATGCCGCGGTCCGCTGCCATCTGCATCACCTTTTTCCAGAAAACTATTTTTTCGTCAATGGTAATCTTTTTTACCACCTCAATATTTTGAAACAAATAAGGCCGGTCGAAATTGAGACCAAGGCTACTATAAGTGTCATCAAATTTTTCTTTGGTGCGCCAAACGTCATTCAATGCAACCTCTGGAAACTCGGGAACTTTTACCATTGACGGAAATGGTTGAAGGCTCCACCATGTCATTACGTTATAACGGTGCACCGCCATTTCATCAAAATAATTTTGCCAGAAACTTAGGTCCCAGGTATCAGGTATATTTTGTTGATGGGCATCGCCGGGGTCGGAATAAGTTGGTGTACGCAGGTCAAGTGGTATATTGTATTTGATGCCTCTTTTAGTTAGATAAGGTGAGTTATCGCTTTCTAGAAGTTTATTAATGGAATTACATTCAATTGCTTCAGCAATATCTAAAGCGCCATACATGCCTCCTGTGCCGCCACCTGCCAGCACATAAAAGGTTTTATTATTTTCTCTATTTTTTATCCTGATAGCATAACACTGGTCGGCAAAGCTTTTTGCAGATTTCCACTGGTTTTCCTTTATTATTTCAACAGCTTTAGCCGAATCTATTATGATTTCGATCGAAAATAAACCGGCACCGCCACTGGATAAATTTTCCTCCAACACAAACGTTTTATTCCCGCGGGTTGCTTCTTTTATTTTTTTTACGCCAAACAAAACTTTTGCATCGTCGGTACTAGTCATTACCCGAATTTTTTGAGAAAATGATAGCACGGGAAATAGCCATGCGGTTATAAGAAAAAAATAGTTTTTGCGCATCTTCTACTAGTTCTAAGAGTGAAAGTTTGTGACCTGTTTTTTAGCTTGCTTAACGCGACTATTAAAATTAAGGTTAAGCTTTAAGAGTTTACGACGACCGCGGCACAGTTTTTTTAACGAATAACTGCAAACGAAAAATATGGAACCATTAGTTAACCTCCGCGATCTATTGCAACATGAAATAGATGACCTCTATTCAGCCGAAGAACAAATAATCGAAGCACTACCGAAGATGGCTGAAAACGCTTCAAACGGTGAACTAAAAAAAGCGCTTAATGAACATTTGCGTGTTACTAAAGAGCAAAAAAAACGCCTGGATAGAATAAAGGGCTTATTAAAAAGCGAAGAAGGAAATAAAGGTTTTTTTGAAAAGCTCTTCGGCGGAAGCAAATGCAAGGGAACTGAAGGGCTTATTACCGAAGGAGAAAAAATGATGGGCGAAGACATGGATCCCACGGTAAAGGATGCGGCTATCATCGCATCAGCACAAAAAATTGAGCATTATGAAATTTCCGGCTATGGAACAGCAAGGGCTTTTGCAAGAGAATTAGGATTAAAAGAAGTAGCAAATCTTTTGGAAACGACCCTTAACGAAGAATACAAATCCGATGACATGCTAACAGCCTTGGCTTTGAGGAAAGTAAACCTGGATGCGGAAGTTGGCGGAGGTCCTGGTATTAAAAAAGCTGCTCCTAAAAAAGCGGGAACAACAATCAAAAGATCGAATGGCACTGCCCGCAACGGATCGAACAGCGGCAAACAAGGTGGACAAAAAGTGCAGCGGTCTGCACCTAAAAAGGCAGCATTAAAAACCGGAAGTAAAAAAGCAGCTAAAAAAGGCCCGCAAAAGAAAACAGCAAAGAAAGCACGTCGCAGATAGCTTTTCTCAAGCTTTAAAAAAATAATAACCGCAGAAAAAGTAAGCCCGGTAAACAACCTTATTACTTCTCACTGCGGTTACTATTTTAATACAGCGTATTACATTATTAAAATTCAACCCCTACATCTTCAGTGTTTATTTGAGCCTGCTTTTGTTTCCTTTTATTATTTTCTTTTACAGCCAGCATGGTTAGTATAGCGGAGAGCAGCAATGAACCTGCCATAAAATTATACGAAGCGCCAAACCCTCCTGTAGTCCCATTTAAATATCCAACTAAATAAGAACCGGCAAAAGATCCCAGTGCTCCAAAACTATTAATAAGCGCCATTGCCCCACCCAATACATTAGCAGGTAATATCTCAGCGATGATGGCAAAGAATGGTCCGTAAGGCGCATACATTGCCATGCCAGCAATCACAAGTAAAACAAACGATAACCAAAAATTGGTAGTGCCTACGAGATAGCTACAATAAAATGCAATGGCGGCGATCAGTAGAAAAGGCCAGACGAAAATTTTTCGGTTCAATGTTTTATCGGAAAAATAGGAAGCACCTAACATCCCCAAAACAGCGAACACATAAGGTATAGATGAAAGCCAACCTGTGGTTACAATATTCATATCAGGTGCTGCTTTAATTATGGATGGAAGCCACATAACGAAGCCATACACACCAATACTCCAAAAAGCATATTGAAGACATAGTAAAATAACAGCCCTGGATTTAAAGGCAGCCGCATAATCTTTTACAGGTTTAATCCCTTGTTGCTCCTTTTGTAATACGTCTTCCAGGTCTTGTTTTTGCGCCGACGACAGCCATTTTGCGTCTTTTGGTTTGTCGTCAACAAGGCGCCACCAGCAGAAGGCCCAGATTATTGCAGGCAATCCTTCCCAGATAAACATCCATCTCCAACCCACAGAATTTATTAAATAGCCGGATAGAATGGACATCCAAAGTATAGTTACCGGGTTACCAAGAATTAAAAAAGTATTTGCACGTGACCGCTCCGATTTTGTGAACCACCTGCTTAATAAAATAAGCATTGCAGGAAATACCGCACTTTCTACAACCCCAAGCGCAAAGCGGATAACAACTAAAATTTTTACATTGCTCACCATACCCGTAGCCATGGCACAGGCACCCCATAGCAAGAGCGACCAGAAAATTAATTTTTTTGCGCTTTTTTTAGATGCATAATGTGCGCCGGGAATTTGAAAGAAAAAATAGCCAAGAAAAAAAAGAGAGCCCAATAGGGACGACATAGCCGGTGTAATATTTAAATCTTCGGCCATTTTACCAGCTGCTGCAAATCCAAAATTAGCCCGGTCAAGATAGGCTAAACTGTAAGTAATAAATATTACAGGTATAAGACGAATCCACCGCGATTTAGCAAGTGTTCTTTCCATTATATTGTTTTAGATTGAAAGGAGTTAGCCATCGATTGAAATTAAATTACTTTTTTCGTTTATTAATTCACCATTTAAAATGGCTTCCATCGGTATGGGCTGTAAGTATAAAATTAAAAAATGAAAACCGTTGGTGTGGATTAAAAAAGACACCTAAATTGCCTCAGCGTTTTTTAAAAAATTTATTGTGTCAGGTGTTTTGTGCGATTACGATAGGCTCATCACTACTCTCATTTTTAAGCTCTTCATCTTTAGGTACACGATTATGCCACCAGCTTGCAAGAAGTGAACCTGTAATATTCATCATAGGCCCAAAGATTGCAGGCGCCAAGGCAACTGATGCATTGGAACTTATCTTGGACGCAAGGGCTGATGCAAGGCCGGCGTTTTGCATGCCCACTTCCAAGGCTATGGTACGACTGTCTCTTTCATTAAATTTCAATAAACGGCCAGAAAAATAGCCTAACAAATAACCAAATGTATTATGAATGAATGTTGCTAAAATAATTAACCCGCCAACCTGTAAAAGGGCATCCCTTCCCTTTGCGATGATCACTACAAGTATTATAACAATGCCGATCATTGAAGTAACAGGCATGACCTGGTTTAACCATTTCGCACGTTCCTTTAATAAATAATGAACCAGCACACCCAAGGCTACAGGGAGAACTACCATCTTCACCATTTCCCATACCATATCAAGAAAATGAATTTCAATAAGGCTGCCTCCAAGAAGACGCATCAGCAGTGGAGTTAGCAAAGGTGCCACCAGGGTGGACACCGTAGTTACAGAAACAGACAATGCCAAATTACCCCTTGATAAATAACACATGACATTTGATGCAAGTCCGCTGGGACAACAACCCACAAGTATAATACCTGCGGCAATTTCGGGAGGAAAATTAAACATATGAGCAACACCAAAACCTACCATCGGCATAATAATATAATGACACATCACGCCTACAACAACCCCCTTTGGCATCTGAACGATTCGGGAAAAATCTTTTAAGCTTAATTCTGTGCCCATTCCAAACATAATAAGTTGCAGCATAGGCACAATCACCGCACTAAGATTAAAGTTGCCAACAGTTTTAAAATAGGCAGGGTAATACATAGCCAAACTAACCGCGGCAAAAATCATTATGGTGTAAGCAAATCCTTTTAAAAAGCTGTGTCCTCTAAAGGCTAGCGCAACTGATAAAAAACATGCAGCCAGCATCCACCCAGCCCAACCATAAATGTTTTGGACTACCGTAAAAATATATGCAATAAGAAACAATGCTGCCAGCGCATAAAAAAACTTATAAACCGAATTATTTAAAGATGCCATGAAGTCAAGCTTACGTTCTTGTTAATAAAACAGCAAAGTCCGAAAAAAACATCGGACTTTGCGTTAATTATCGTTAACTGAATATCCTGTCGTGTGAACGTTTTTCGTTCCATTCCGGTGTAGGAGCAAAAAAAGTTTTATCACTTGCGTGAAGATGTTGTTTTACTACATCTTCATTTAACTCAATTCCTAAACCTGGCGCAGTGAGTGGAAGATTAGCATAACCTTTTGTGATCAGCTTTCTTCCGTCAGTTGTTTTTACAAGGCTTTCCCACCAAGGCAAATCAATTGAGTGATGCTCAAGCGCTAAAAAGTTTTGTGTAGCTGCTGCGCAATGTACATTAGCCATAAAAGAAACGGGTGTGCCCGCCTGGTGCATCGCCATTGCTATTCCATGTTCTTCAGCATAGTCGCCAATTCGTTTTGTTTCCAACAAACCGCCGGATGAGGCAAGGTCGGGATGAACAATATCTACCGCATGAATATCGATAAGTGGTTTAAAGTTTTTCAGAAGGTAAATATCTTCCCCTGTCAGGCATGGAGTTTCCAGTGCATCTGCCATCATTTTCCATTGGTCGGTCAGCTCCCATGAAACAATATCTTCCAACCATGCTAACCTGTATTTTTCAACAGCCTTACCCAGCCTGATTCCATTATTAAAATCAAAATGCCCATAGTGGTCAGTAGAGAGAGGAATATCATATCCTAACATTCCTCTTACAGTTTCTACCAATTTGCCTAATTCATCAAGTCCTTTGTCGGTGATCTGTATTTGAGTAAAAGGATGTGAAGTATTTCCATATGACATGTAATTACTCTGATCACCCCATTGTGCTAAGTTTCCTTGCTGATTTTCCCAGAATTTTTGATTCACCAATGTACCAGGAATGCCCTTCAGTTCACCAATCCCGAGGTCCATTTTTAACCAGGTGTATCCCTGGTCGTTGATCCTGTAATTCATCAATTTCTTTTGCTCTTCAGGCGAACCGGCTTCCGGTGTATCAGCATACAATCTTACTTTATCGCGATAGCGCCCACCTAATAATTGCCATGCAGGTACATTATAGGCTTTACCACATATATCCCAAAGTGCCATCTCTACGCCGCATACTCCACCGGCCTGACGGCTTTGTCCACCGAATTGCCTTATTGACTTAAATATTTGTTCTACGTTGCAAGGATTTGCTCCCAATAATCGACTCTTCAACATTAAGGCATAACGCACATCAGCACCATCCCTTACCTCACCTAAACCATATATTCCCTGGTTAGTGTCGATGCGAATAATTGAGGTGCGGCCCAATACAGTTGTAGTGGCGTAACGCATGTCAGTTATTTTCAAATCAGATGGAGCAGAATATCTTTTTACTTTTTGCGTGGAGTTGGCAATTACTTCTTCTATTGGTGAAAACATAAAAGCACCGCCTAAAGCAATCCCACCTAACGCAGATTTTTTCAAAAAAGATCGACGTGGGTTCTCGGGTTCATTCAGTGAAGAGGTCTCAGTTTGAGGAAGAATTTCTTTTCCTGTACTGTCAACTTCAATTGGCTCGGGGTCTTTCAGTCCCAATTTTGCCAGATACTTTTGTGAAGGGGTCATAGTTGATTTTTTAGTATTGTAGTATATGTGTTTAGAAATAATTTACCATGTTCTTTTACTCATCATTTTATCCAATTCCGCTCTTGTCATTTTTCCCAATTCCGGATGCTGTTCCAACCATTTAAGAAAATCTACTTTTATTTCGTCTGTCCATTGGCTATCTATTTGCCCGGTAGTATAACGACCATTGCGTACTACTTCAAAACCAAATTGATCTTTGCGAATTACAAATTCAGCAGTGCTCACTACCTGTTCTGCCATGTGTGCCGGAACAAAAAGAACACCTTCGCGTTGTGCAATAACAAGATCACCAGGAAGCACCATTACAGTACCAATGCGTATAGCAGAATTTAAACCCATTAATACCATCTCCTCTAAAAAAGAGGGATGGAAGTCGCGGACAAAAGCATTAAAGCCTTTTATGTTTTTCATTTCCTGCAGATCTCTTGCAGCTCCATTAAATACTACCCCGTTGCCAGTTTTACTGAATATGGCATTTGCTAATGTGGAGCCCATTAACGTTCCTCCTCCAATTTTTCCAAAACCATCTGCAACATAAACATCTCCTTTGGTCAGCACTTCAATGGGCCATGAATTGGTATTGCCTTTTCTTCCTTGTTGAGTGGTGCCTCTTTCTTTAATTTTTTTTTCTACATCCGGACGAACAGGCATAAACATAGCGGTTACTGCACGACCAACGACTGGCGTAGAATCATTGACCATTTTCCAGTTACCTTCAAACTGGTTGGTGTATCCTTCGTTTTTTAAAACAGTCCATGCATCATCGATATAAATTTTTTTTGCACGAACGAGTAAGTCGTCTGCAACCTTTGGACGTCCATCGGGAAATCTTTCTCCTTTCCATTCCGATGTTAGAAAGTTTAATTCGTCCTTTGAAATAGTTTGAGCAAACGATGTAGAAAAGATATTGACCAGGATTAGTAAGAAAACAATATTCAACCTCATTGTGCTTATTAAATTAAATGTGTTTTTCAAAAAATTGGAAGCAATTAAATATATACGATGACGCTGGCTTTTTGCTTTTGCTGTATTATTTATTTTCTCAATTTTTTTGCAGCAGTAATTCTTAATGCCCTTCTTTTGATAAATACTCTTCGATTTCTTTTGAAGTAACTGCAAGTTTTTTTGGATATTTCGCTACCCAGGCCCTGAATTCATCTTTTATTTTGTCGGACCAGTCCCCATGTATTTCTCCTGAAGGATATTTACCTTGCTGCAACAAAAAACGTTCAAATTCATCACGAAGACCGGTAAGCTCCGCAGCTTTTACAAGCCCTTCTACAAGATGCGCCGGCACAAAAGCAACGCCGTATTCATTTGCAAAAACAACATCACCTGGAAATACTGTTACTTCTCCAATGCGTATGGGTGCATTGATCGATGTCGGCGTCATGTCTTTTATATAAGAGGGATGATGACCTTTTACCCAGGCATTAAAACCCTTGGTATCTTTGAGTTCCTGCATATCTCTGACAGAACCATAAAAGATTACCCCTTTGCCGGTTTTGCCATAGATAGCATTTCCTAAACTAGAACCTATTAACGTACCATCCTTTACTTTACCATATCCATCAGCAACATAAATGTCTCCCTTAGTCAGGATGTCAATAGGCCAAATATTGATGCCTCCTCTTTGAGAACGCCCTTCTTCTTTTCCCCAGGCTTTTACCAAACTATCAAGATCAGGTCTTGTAGGCATGAATTGTGCTGTTACTACACGACCAGTCATTGTTTCTCCTGGTTTTAGAATAATCCAGTTTTCTTCTACCTGGTTTCTATACCCCTTCCGATCCATATAACCCCATACTTGTTCGAGTGTACAATTTTGTAAACGTTCAATAATGATATCCGGGACCTTTGGTCTTCCATCGGCAAAACGCTCCCCTTTCCATCCTGACGTGTATAATTTTATCTGTTCTGCTGAAGGCGTTAGTTTTTGAGCATGTGAAAGTTTAAATACAAAAAAGCAGAAAATAAAGAGTGTTACCTTCTTAATCATATGGCTATTTTAATGGGTTCAATTTACTATTTAAGTTGCATTTGAAGCAAGAGACTTGAATCGTTTGTGAGTTCTTCTTTCGATGTTTCATAGATACGTTCAAATTTTTCAAAACTTCTCATATAAATTTCATGATTTAGAATATTGGGTTCGTAAGATGATAAACTTTCTTTAGCCGGCAACGGTTCTATCTCCATTGCTTCCATACCAATCATCACTGCTCCCAATGCGGAACTTTCAACTGCATCGGAAACCAAAACTTTTATATTGCATGTGTCGGCAAGCATTTGTAACCACAAAGAACTATGAGTAAATCCGCCGGTTGCATGTATTTCCGTGATTACCCTTTTCTCCAATAAAATTTTTGCAATACTGTATAAAGCGTATATAATCCCTTCCATACAAGCCCGGACCAAATGAGCTTTTGTATGATTAATATTCAAACCAAAATAAATGCCCCTTGCGTTTGAATTCCACACCGGTGCCCGCTCTCCTAAAACATAGGGTATAAAAACCAGATCCTCACTCCCCGGAGGTACGGTTTCTGCTCTTTCAAAAAGCTGTGTAAATGTTTCCTGAGTCTCGAGTAATTTATCTTTTAACCATTCAAATACTACAGCTCCATTATTACTTGCGCCCCCGACTATGTATAAATTATCTTTGATGTGATAACAAAATGTGCGCATTTTGAAATCAGTTTCCACTTTATCTATTACTATCCTGGCAGCACCGCTTGTGCCGATTGAAATAGCCATCGAGTTATTCTCTACTGCGCCAGTGCCGAGGTTTGCGAGTGCTCCATCACTAGCGCCAATTATAAATGGCGTGCCTTCAGGAACAAGCCATCGCTTTTCCAAATCAGATAAAGCATAGTTAGTGTAGGTGAATTTCGATTTTGTTGACACTACCTGTGATAGAGAAGAGTAAGCTATTTCTAAAAAGTCCAGGATTTTTTCATCCCACTTTAATGTTTTTAAATTAAGCAAGCCGGTGGCTGATGCCACTGATGTATCAACTACATATTCGCCAAAAACTTTGAAAAAAACATATTCTTTAATGCTAATAAACTTATGTGCCTTTGTGAAAGTTGCCGGATCATTTTTCTTTAACCATAGTAACTTACAAAGTGGCGTCATAGAATGTATGGGAACGCCGGTAAGTTGATAAATCTTATTACCCCATTCGGTGCTACGCAATTCTTCTGCAATTTCTGCAGCGCGGTTGTCTGCCCAAATAATACAATTAGTAATCGGCTTGCCTTCCTTATTTATGGCAAGCAAACCGTGCATAGCCGAACTAAATGCGACCAGCAGTGGAGAATGAGAAGGAAGAGATGAGATGACTTTGTTGGAGCAGTTTATTATCGCATTAAAAACTTCTTCAGGATCCTGCTCACTCCAGTTGGGTTGGGGATGATACATTTCATAAGGGCACGACGATGATGTCAACACCTCACCAGCCTTAGAAAAAGCAACTACTTTAGCTGAAGTAGTACCGATATCAATGCCTAAATAATACTGCATACCCTGACAATTATTCACTCAAAATTTCAGCATACCTGTTTGCGACAACCGCTTGTTGATAAAGATAGAAACGCACAAAAAAATAGTCTTAAAAACGAACAGTAAAAGAAAGACCTGTTGCAGAAACAAGAGGTCTTTCTTTATTAAACGTTTTAAGAATGAAATTTTTATTGTTTATCCCACCATACCCTGGTACTTAATTTATCAGGTCCTTGCTTCCCAATTGCTTCATTCACATTGGTTGTGTTTACTGAAAGTTCAGTTGTAGGATATGTAAGCCTGCGGATAAAAGTACCGTTGGGTACATCAGGATTAGTTGGTTGACCATAAGGATTAGGCGTTAATGCAGGGAAACCACTTCTTCTGAAATTAGCAAAAGCCTCCGGACCATTTAATAAAGAAGCAATCCAGTATTGTGTGTTAATTTGTTCATATTCCCTGCCCGCTACAAGTGGATGGGCTGCAATGTAGGCATCTCTTGCAGCCGGCGCCACTGCAGACGCTGCATCATAAGTCGTCAACTGATCCATGTGTCGGCTGATACCATCAGCAAAATATTGCGCAGCAGTACCAGCAGTTATCCATCCTCTGAATCTTGCTTCGGCTAATAACAATTGTGTTTGTGCCGCAGTTACAAAAAATATAGGAGCAGAATTTTTTGCCATTCTTCTTCTATCCAGCTGGCTGTAATCATAGAAGCTTGCTAAGCCATCTGCAGTGGCTTTTGCTATAATGGTTCCATTATCATAACCCATCGGCATTCCTATTTGATCAGCAGGAGTAGTTGTACCTACAGCCACAGTTTGACCCGGACCCGATGTGGCACCCTTATACCTGATTGCAATTGCAGAAAGGCGTGGATCGCTGTTATTTTTTAGCGTATCTACAAAGGCTTTTACAAGGTAAAAGTTGGCTGCCTCTGTACTATTGAGCATACCACCAATAGGTGACGTGTAGTTGGCATCATGTCTCATAATGGCATTATCAGCATTCTGCAGAATTACACCACCTGCAAAAGCTGCTTGTACTGTTGCCTGTGCTTTTGCACCATCAATCTTACTAAGCCGCATTCCCGCTCTCAATAATAAAGAGTATCCAAATTTTTTCCACTTAGCAATATCTCCGGCATATAGAACATCGGCGCTTTCGATGGTGCCAGAAACATTCAATGCCGCTGATGCCTCGGCAAACTCCTGAATTAATTTTGGGTATATATCCTGTTGTTGATCATATTTAGGGAAAAAAACCAAGTCTGTTTGCCCAATAGCACCTTCAGTATAGGGGATGGCTCCAAATTCGTCCGTAAGTATCATAAAAGCATAAGCTTGCCAGATACGAGCCATATTGTATAAATTGCTTCTTGCAGGTATGTCTTTAGATTTAGTAATTGCATCACGTGTGTATTTAACCACATTTTGAAAATAAATAGTAAACAGTGAGCCATTTGTCGCATCGCGACTGTCCTGGTTAAAATTGGCGCCTGCTAATACTCCACCATTGGGCGAAACCATCTGTTGTACTATACCCATGTCAAATAACACCGTTCTGGTAGGATAGGATGCGTTGATAATGGCGTTGTTTAACAAAAGTGCTGGGTCGAGTGTAGTCGGGCTTACTTTATTTTTATTTAATTTGTCAAGCCCTTTATCACATGAAGCAGCCGCAAGTAATAATATTGCTAGTAAACTGCAGTTTAATATCTTTTTCATAAATAGTTTCATTAAAATTTAATGTTTAAGTTGAAGCCAAGACCTCTTGTACTTGGTAACCCTGGCGACTCTAAACCTGCCATACCATCAGTTCCATATCCTACTGTTTCCGGGTCTATATTATCCACCCATTTTTTTATGATCAAAACATTATTAGCAACAAAATCAAGTTTTAAACCCTTAATTGGCCAACTGGCTGGAATAAATTTTCCGAACTCGTACCCGATGGCAATCTGGCGAAGTTTCCAGTAACCCGCATCATAAATAACTGCTTCAACTATTTGTTGGGAACGCAAATGCTCCCAATATGTTTGAACGGCTGCTTTAGCAGTGTTTTCTCCTCCGGCTTGATTTACACCTTTACCGGTAACGAATCCCGTTTCTCTTCCCTCTAAAGTATTTTCATGTAAACCGTGACGATATGCATTAAAGTTTGTACCCGATAACATCTTACCACCCAATTTATAATCAATCAGGAAAGAAAAATTGATACCCTTGTAATTAAGTGCATTGGTAAAACCGCCGGTCCATTCTGGTAAACCCGTACCAAACAATATTAGGTCTGGAGTACGCAACGGTAATCCGTTTGATTGAAAAATTCTTTGACCCTTGGCATCAGTTGCATAGCCATATCCTGCAATTTGTGACATCTCTTCTCCTACAACCATTCTAATTTCACCATTAAAAGGATGTGATCCTGTAGTAAAGCGTTCTCCTTTTGTGGTAGTGGTGATTTTTGTTACCAACGTCTTATTATATGCTGTGTTCGCCGTAAAATCCCATCTGAAGTTTTTAGTTTGAATAGGTACAACATTCAACAAGGCTTCAAAGCCTTTATTTTCACTTTCGCCACTATTAATACGGGTAGTTGTAAAACCAGATGCATCCGAAATTTGAACAGAAATAATTTGATCAAGTGTAATTTTCTTATAAACCGCAACATCCAGGTTTACTCTACTTTTAAACAACTTCAACTCGAGGCCTGCTTCCGTTTCCTTAATACGCATTGGCTTTAAAGCAGGATTAGGAAGAGTACCGCCGCTGTTACCCACCGTTACCGCCGTCCCGGCCGGATTATTAATTGTATTAGA
>Ga0157380_10002020_pt1 | contig 13542 bp, 10 predicted proteins | sample S35metaG_FD_119757 | JGI IMG/M metagenome (GOLD analysis project Ga0157380, IMG submission 119757) | Switchgrass rhizosphere microbial communities from Kellogg Biological Station, Michigan, USA - S3-5 metaG | ecosystem: Host-associated > Plants > Roots > Rhizosphere > Soil | place: USA...
TCAGTGACTGGGCCCCAGTGCGCAGGCGCACCGATCCGACGCAACACGGCACGAACCCCGCAAACGCGGCCTGGGGTCACGCTTGCGGACACGGGCTGAACTGGCCGCGGCGCGGCGCCGAGGCTATCGGCCGCTCGACTGGCTGTTGTTCTTCTGCGCTCCCCAGGCGTGTACCCGGTCGACTTCGATCAGCGCGCTGACCCGCGGACGGTCGCGGACGGGATACGGTTCACCCGTGTACTGCCGGGACAGGGCGTCGATGTCGGCGAGGCCGTCGTCGTCGTAGACTTCTGTGACCCGGCCGATGACCGTGACGTGGGTGTACCAGTCACTCTCGTCGAGGACGGTGAGGGAGACGCGTGGATCTTTCCTCATGTGCTCCAAGCGTTTACGGCCATGGTCCATGTTGACGAGAACTTGGTCGCCGCGCAGCAGATACCACGTCGCAGCCGAGACCGGCTGCCCGTCGGATCTGACGGTGCTGATCACAGCCGGGTTGGCCTTGGCCAGCATTTTCTTGGCGGCGTCTGACAATGGTGACTGCGACATGCGAGCGGGCTCCTTCGGTGCAGGCGGCTATACCGAGCTTGCCACGCGCTCACGGGCGAGGGTGGCCGCCCTGCGCCTCTGGCGCCGGTCGAACACCGGCGCATCCTCTTCGCGACGACCTCGGCGAACTCGACGCCCGGCGCCAGTTCGATCAGGTCGAAGCCGGCATCGGCGACGTTGAGCACGGCCAGCTCGGTGATGACACGGCTGATCACCGAGCGTCCGGTGAGCGGAAGATCGCAGGAGGCCAAGCAGTTTCGCTGCGCCGGACTTGGTCACGTGATCCATCAGCACGATAACCAAGCCCGCACCGTTGACGAGGTCCATGGCGCCCCCCGATGCCCTTGACCATGGCACCAGGCACCATCCAGTTGGCGAGGTCACCCTTCATGGCAACCTGCATGCCGCCCCGCCCCTGCACCTGGCCTGAACGACTCGCCCAGCCACACAGCCGTCACCGAACTGGCTTAGCTGCTCCCTGTGTCTGGGCTGGCGCGTTGGCAGTTGCTTCGAGACTGTCAGCGATCTCTATGGGACTCGCTTCGGGGTCGACCAGCACCATGACATCTCTTCCATCCGCTGTCTTCAACTCGACCTTCATCGAGGGGCTCTGCCTTCTTCTTATGCTTCACAACGGGGTGGACGTTTGAAGCGTGTGCGGCTACGGGGACCGCACATCCTTTCGGCAGCGTGCCAAGAACTTGCCAAGACAGACGCGAACAGGGTGGACGGCGCGACACAGACGGGACAGGCAGACCTCGCTGACCTGGACGGAGTAGAACACTAGTTCACACTGTCCTGTTCCCTGGGGGTCAAGCGAGCCGAGGGTTCAAGTTGCCTCACTGCCATCAGGGGGTGTTCGGCCTCGTCATTTCCCTGAGCCGATGGTGGCAGCATCGATGAGCGTTTCGGCGGCCGATCGCGCGTGTAGCAGGGGGGAGGTGTCGTTGAGTGAGGTCGCCAGGGCTAAGGCGCCCTCGAAGAGCACGGCGAGCTGGTTGCCGAGCCGATAGGGATCTCGGGCGCCGGCTTCGGTGGCTGCTTGGATGATACGGGCAGTGAAGTCCAGTTTGTGCTCGTGCACGATGTCTTCGACCCCGGGCATCGCGTCCGCCGCCTCGACAGCGGCGTTGTGGAACGGGCAGCCGCGGAAACGGCTGCCCGGCGCGCTATCGAAGATGGCCAATAAGCGGCTGCGCGGCGAGGCGTCGGCGGTGTCGATGGCCTGCTCCCTGGGTGCCCCGCCGGCGTGGTGGATGCGGCGCAGGTACTCCTCCACGAGGTCGTTCTTGCTGGAAAAGTGCTGGTAGAACGTGCGTTTCGATACGTGGGCGTGTTCGGTCAGCCGCTCCACCCCGGTGGCGTGGATCCCCCCGCGGTGAAACAGGGTCGTTGCGGCGGTGAGGATCCGCTCGCGCGCTCCGCGACCGCCGCGACTAGCCGGTCGGGCCGTGGCTGTCTGTGTTCCACTCACGGCATCAAGCATACCGAGTGTTTTACATTTCGCCCTGCGTCGACAGCGGCGTTACGGAATGGACGCCTGAAACGGCCGCCCGAGGTGCTATCGGGTGGGCGGCTCCGCGGCGAGGCGTCGGTGGTGTCGATGGCCTGCTCGCTGGGCACCCCGCTGACGGTAGATGTGGCGCAGGTACTCCTCGACGAACTCATTCATCCGGAAAAGTGTAGTTAGAACGTGTATTTCGACACGTCGGCGTGTGCGGTTGGCCGCTCCACTCCGGTGCGAGCAGATTCGGTCGCGGCGAAACAGGGTTGTCGCGGCAGTCTGTATCCGAGCGCGTCCTCAGCGCCGGCTGCGACCAGCCGGCTGGGCCGTGGCCATCGTTGGTTCGCTCTTACTACTAGCACACCGATCGGTGTACAACCAGTCAAAAGGGTTGTATATTGCAATATCGATATAGAGCGTTCGGTGTACATGGCCCCCGGTGGGAGGCAGGACATGGCAGTCGCCCCACACGTGGCCAATAGGGTGGCGCAGCAGTGACGGTGCTTTTCGATACCAGCACTCTCCCGGCGCGCGATCGGGCCGATGCCATTCGTGACACGGTCGCGCAGACGTTCGTCCATGCGGAGATCAACTTCGCCATCGAGAGCGCCGCGGCGGCGGTCGGCGCGATCACCGATCTCGGGCAGCTGACCGTATTGTCGATGCGATCCAATCATGTTTCCGCTGAGCGGACCCCGCAACTGGCGCGTGACGATCTGAGGCCCAGTATCTTTTTCGGGCTTCAGTTGGCGGGCGAAAGCCTGGTCGCTCAGGGCGGCCGCCAGGCGGTCGTACGGCCGGGCGAATTGGTTATCTTCGATTCCACGCGGCCCTCCGTGCTGACGTTTCGGGACGGCATCCGTGGGGTCTTCCGGATACCGCTGGACCGGTTGGCACTGCCCCACGACGCGATTCGGCGGGTCTCGGCGCTGACCTTGAGCCCGGGTCATCCGGTGACAGACGTAGCTGCCACCTACTTCCGCCGGCTCGCCTCGCGTCCCGACCTGTTCACCGTGCCCGGCGCGGAGGCGTTGAGCGAACCGAGCATCGAACTCATGCGCGCAGTCATCACCACCCACCTCGACGCCGCCGAACTCAGCAAGGATTCATTGAAAGCGACACTGCCGCTGCGGATCCTGGAGTATGCCCGCGCACATCTACACGACCCGCATCTTGGCGTGGCCCAAGTCGCCGCCGCGCATCATATTTCGGAGCGTCACCTCTACAACATTCTCGGCGCCAGCGGAATTACCCTGGCCGACTGGATCCGAAAACAGCGCCTCGAACGCTGCCGCAGCGACATCGCCGCGTCGGCCTTTCATGCCATTCCGATCGCATCGATCGCACGCGGATGGGGATTCACCGATCCCTCAAGCTTTACCCGCATGTTTAAGAACGCCTACGGCATGTCGCCACGCGAGTGGCGCCACCAAGCCGACACTCGGCGATCCGAGCCCACGGGCGAGTTCATCTATCGGTAGTAGTGGTCATCGTCTGCACGACACTGGGCAGGGGCCGCACGGTCGGTTGATCCGAGCGCCGGGAACCTTCGCATCGTCGTAGCGTCAAAAACGCCACCACAAACTCCAGTGCAGAAAGCGATCAACAATGTCTTCTCACATCACCTCGAAAATCTTCGTCATAGGCGGCACCGGAGCCCAAGGCATCCCCATCATCCGTGCCCTAGTCGCCGACAAGAAATACTCCGTTCGGTTCCTCAGCCGGGACGCCGCTTCCCGGCGAGCCATGGACCTCCTCGCACTCGACAACGTCTCCATCCTGGAAGGCTCATTCGCCGACGAAGCCATCCTGCGGGAAGGATTCAGCGGTTGTGACGGAGCGTTTATCAACATCGACGGGTTCAACACCGGCGAGAAAACCGAGACTTACTGGGCGATCCGCAGTTACGAGTTAGCCATCGAAGAAGGAATTAAGTTCTTCGTATACGGAAACCTAGATTATGGGCTCAAGAAATCAGGATATGACTCTAGATTCCGCACCGGCCATTACGACGGCAAGGGCCGTGTGGCCGAGTGGATCTTGTTTCAGAATCAGGTGAATAGTGATCGGATGGGAGCAGCGATCTTCACTTCGGGTCCGTACATCGAGATGGTCATTTCGCCCGAGACGCTCATGATGACACCTACCGTCGAGGACGGCGTCGTAACTTGGCGAGTTCCGCTTGGTGAGGGAGCTGTGCCGCATGTGTCTCTTGAGGATTGCGGCTATTATGTTCGTTGGCTTTTCGACCATCCCGAGCGCGCGAATGGCATGGATCTCGAAGTCGCTATCGATGATGTTGCCTATGCGGATCTTGCTGCGGCGTTTGAGAAGGTCACTGGACATCCAGCACGATACATCGACACGGATTTAGACACCTACTGGGCGGACGGTCGGCGAAATGCACTGGCAGATACACCTGCCGGGTACAACGCCGACCCAAATGACAAAAGCACCATGAGCTTCCGCAATAATTTCACGGGCTTCTGGAATCTTTGGAAGTTCCGAATCGTTAAACGAGATTATTCTTTGCTCGATGAGATTCACCCGAATCGGATCAGCAGTGTTGAGCAGTGGCTCAGGAGAGAAGATCAGTTGGGAAGAGAGCTGGGGAAAGGCGGCCTTTGGGAGAGGATTCAATCGGAGAATTCGACTCCGCTTCTAAAGAGTGGTGAGGATAAGAGGACAGGGAAGTTGTAGATCAGATAGTCGATCGGTCTGAAAGGTATGCACGGTCTGATCGTCATGCACCACCTTGTTAACGACGTACCGGGTGATGCCCTGCGCAACGGACTCTCGCTGCTCGGCGCAGCCGTCATCGGCCCCTACACATTGCCTGCCGCACAACAGGAAGCCCAACCATGACCGACATCGACCTGTCCGACCTAGCCGCCGACCGCGACGGCTCCCAACCGCTGCGCGGCTACCTGGCCAAACCTGCCGGCACCGGTCCGTGGCCCGCCGTGGTGATGATCCACGAGATCTTCGGCCTCGACGACGTCATGCGTGGCCACGCCGACCGGCTCGCCGGTCTTGGCTACCTAACCTTGGCCGTCGACCTGTTCAGCGCGGGTAGCACCGCACGATGCCTGGTTTCCACCATGACCGCCATGATCCGTGGGCACGGCCGCGCATTCGCCGACATCTGCGCTGCCCGGGATTACCTGGCTGGTTCTCGCGACAGCGCCGGCAAGATCGGCGTCCTCGGGTTCTGCATGGGCGGTGGCTTCGCGCTGCTCAGCGCCGGCGATGGTTACGCCGCCGCGGCCGTCAACTACGGTCAGCTTCCCCGCCAGCTCGACGAAACGCTGGCCGGTGCCTGCCCGATCGTGGCCAGCTACGGTGGCCGCGATCCGTCGCTTCGCGGTGCCCCCGGCCGGCTCGACGCAGCACTGGAGGAGGCGGGAGTAATCCACGACGTCAAGGAATATCCTGCGGCCAGCCACGCCTTCCTCAACGACACCGAAACCGGCCCCCGGGTACTACGGCCCTTGCTGCGGGTCGCCGGCATCGGGCCAGAGCCCGAGTCGGCCAAAGACGCCTGGGACCGGATCGAACGATTCTTCGCGACTCACCTCAACTAACAGTCTTCGCGGTAAACCTCTAAGGAGCCCGCCAGATGGCAACTGCCGATCGCACCACGAAGCTTGGCGACGACTTAACAGTCAGTGCAATAGGATTCGGCGCGGGGGCGCTGACATCGGCCTACGGTGACGTCGACGACGCCGAATCGCTTGCCACGCTCAATCGCTGCCTGGACCTCGACGTGACTTTTATCGACACTGCCGACGTCTACGGCGGCGGCAGCAGCGAGCGACTCATTGCCAAGCTGCTCGCCGACCGTCGGGACGAGGTCACCCTGGCGACGAAATTCGGCATCGCCAGCAACCCGGCGGATAGCGCCCCGGGCGAGCGGCCCGTCCGCGGCGACGCTGCCTACGTGCGTCAGTGCATCGACGAAAGCCTTGCCCGGTTGCAGACCGACGTCGTTGATCTGTACTACATGCACCGGCGTGACCTGATCGTGCCAATCGAGGAAACCGTAGGCGCGATGGCTGAACTGGTGCGCGCGGGCAAGGCTCGCCACCTCGGGCTCTGCGAGGTGACCGCCGCCGAGCTGCGCGCCGCGATGGCGGTGCATCCGATCGCGGCCGTGCAAAGTGAGTGGTCGATCTGGAGCCGCGACGTCGAGCGCCAGGTGGTGCCGACCGCCGCCGAGCTCGGGGTGGGCTTTGTGCCGTACTCCCCGCTGGGCCGCGGCTTCTTGACCGGAACCATCCGTTCGGCCGCGGACCTGTCGTCGCCGAGCGACTTCCGCCGCACCATGCCTCGGTTCGCCGACGGCGCGCTGGAAGCCAACCTCGCTGTGGTCGATGCGGTCGGGTCGGTTGCCCAGGAACAGCATGCGACGCCGGCGCAGGTCGCACTGGCATGGCTGCGGCACCGCGCCGAGGCCCTCGGTGTCGCAGCGGTACCGATTCCCGGCACCCGGCGGGCGGCACGCGTCGAGGAGAACCTGGGCTCGTTGTCGGTCACCTTGACCCCCGCCCAGCTCACTGCCCTGGACGCGGCGGGCGCGGCGGTCGCCGGGAACCGCACCGATGACCTGACCTGGGTGTCGGCCGGGCGCGAATAGCAAGGGCTCACCGGAAGGTCAACAACTGTGCATCCACGACAACTGGCGAGGGAACACGATGAAGGCGTTTGCGCTCAAGCGATACAGCAAAAGCAACGGTGTCGCCGAAGTCGATGTCGCCGTACCGCAACTGCGCGTTGGTGACGTATTGGTCCAGGTCTGCGCCGCGAGCGTAAACCCGCTCGATTTGAAGATCCGGAATGGCGAACTCAAATCTCTTCTGCCGTACAAGCTTCCGCTGATATTGGGTAACGATTTGGCTGGCGTTGTGGTGCAAACGGGGCCTAATGCCCAACGGTTCAAGCATGGCGACGAGGTCTATGCAAAAGCGAGCGAAGACAGGATTGGTACCTTCGCCGAATACATTGCGCTCAGCGAGAGCGATGTGGCGCTGAAACCCGAACGGCTCACCATGGAGGAGGCGTCATCACTGCCTTTGGTCGCCCTGACCGCCTGGCAGGCCCTCGTCGACAGAGCGGGACTGCGTGCCGGACAGAAGGTGCTGATCCACGCCGGCTCCGGAGGCCTCGGGACGGCCAGTCGATGTTTTTAGTGCTCGTGGTGGTCGCGACCGGCCATTCAACTCGCCAAACATACCTACGTCGGGAACGGTCGCGCCAAAGGCAAAGTGGTCGTGAGCGTCGCAACGCCAGCGCGATGAACACCACGTTCGACTACGACCCAACCGTCAGATCGCACTGTATCCCAACCTTTTTCACCCAACAGGAGGAATGTCATGACAGCTCTTGCTGAGCGCGCCGTACTCGTCACTGGGGCCAACCGTGGGATGGGTCGCGAATACGTTGGTCAGTTGCTCGATCGAGGTGCGCGCAAAGTGTATGCGGCCGCCCGCGACCCGCGGACCATCGATATTGACGATTCGCGGGTGGTCCCGCTGCAGCTCGACGTGACCGATGCCGCGTCCGTTCTACGGCAGTCGAGGCCGCCGCCGACGTCACCGTGCTGATCAACAACGCCGGTATCACACGAGGGGCCTCCGTGTTGGACCGCGACACGTCCGCGCTGCGTGCCGAGTTAGAGACGAACCTTTTCGGCGCGCTGGCGATGGCCTCTGCATTCGCCGATCAGATCGGCGAACAGTCTGGGGCCATCGTCAATGTCGCGTCGGTACTGGCGTGGGCGCCGTTCGGCGCGAGCTACAGCGTGTCCAAGGCGGCGTTGTGGAGCGCAACAGACTGCATGCGTCGTGAATTGGCCCCTCGCGGTGTGCAGGTGGTTGGTGTGTACGTCGGACTCGTCGACACGGATATGGCCTCGTTCTCTGACAGTCCCAAATCATCTCCCGCCGAGGTGATCCGGCAGGTTCTCGACGGGGTGGAATCCGGAGCGGATGAAGTCCTCGCCGATGAGTTCACCCGTCAGATCAGAGCACAACTGGGCAAGTTGATACACGAACGTTGAACCGTCGTCGCAACACTGATCAACCTGAACAACGTCATCGCATCGATCACAGGGCACCGATAAGTAGCCATCGCCTCAAATCAGTCCGAGCAGTCGCAGATCGCTGACGTACTTGGCGATGATCCGCGGCGTGATGTGCGGCATATCTTTATCCGGGCCCACTCTCGCGTCCTGGACCGCTGCGGGGAACCGATCGGTCGGTGCCATTGACCCATTGATCGGCTTCTCGGGCTTCTGGTACCTGTGCAGCAGCGGCAGTAGCGAGCTGTTGCGCTGCTTTTCGGGCAGGGCTCGCAGGGTGGTCTCGAACCGCCGCAGCCAGTCGCCGTAGTCACCGATGCGTTGGATGGTGCAACCGGCGTCGATGAGCCAGTAGACGAACTCGTCGAATCCGATGCCGTCGTCGTGGGGGTTCATCACGTGGTAGGTCTGGAAACTTGCCACGCGCTGGGCCCCTAGCGTTGAGATGGCCTCGGCGATGAACTCGACGGGCAGACCGTCGAAATGCGCACGCTGCCGGTTGCCGTCGGTGTCGAGTTCGTAGAACGAACCCGGCGCGATACCGGTGGCCACCAGGCTCAGGATCATCCGGGTGAAGATGTCCGGCACGTTGAGCTGACCCGCAAAGGTGGTGTCGGCCAGGATCATGTCGCAGCGGAACACCGCGATCGGAAGGCCACACAAGTCGTGCGCCTCGCGCAGCAGCACCTCGGCGGCCCACTTGCTGTTGCCGTAACCGTTGGCATAGCTGTCGTTGATCTTGCGGGTCGGGCTGATGACCCGGATGTCGGCGTCTTCGGTGAACTTCACTGGCTCGATCTGATCGCCCACACCGATCGTCGACACATACGTGTATGGCTTTTGCTTACTGGTCAACGCGATTCGGATCAACTCGGCGGTGCCCCGCGCGTTGGGTCCGAACAGCTCGCTGTAGGGCAGTACGTGGTTGACCAGAGCGGCAGGGTCGACGATCAGGTCGACGGTGTCGGCTAGCCGCTGCCAGGTCTGCTGGTCCAGGCCGAGGTTGGCCTCGTCCTTGTCGCCGGCGATGACCTCCAGGTGGTCGGCGGCCAGCTCCCGGTAGTGCGCCAGGAGTTTCAAGTCGCCGCTGTCAAAGATCGTGTCGAGACGAGTCCTCGCATCTTCATCTGTCTTGGCCCGCACCAGGGCGATCACTTTGCCGTCGACCAGATCCATGCGCTCTAGCCAGTCCAGGGTCAGGTAGCGGCCCAGGAAGCCGGTCGCGCCGGTCAACAGGACGGTGCGTACCTCGGCGCTGGGCCCCGGCAGCGTTGGCGCGGCAGCCAGCGTCGGCGCATCGATGAACTTGTCCAGCGTGAGGTCACTCGCATGCACCTCGGTCGCGCCGCGACCGTGGATTGAGGCGAAGCTGGGCCTTTTGGTGCCCTGCCGCTCGCCCTCGATGTAGTCGGCGATGGCTTGCAGGTCGTTGGCCGGGCTTATGATGACGCCCACCGGCACATCGATGTCGAAGATCTCGTGCAGCAGGTTGCCGAATGTCAACGCGGACAACGAGTCTCCGCCTAAGTCGGTGAAGTGCGCATCCGGCGACAGGTCGGTGGTCGCCGTGCCCAGCATGGCGGTCGCGGCCCAGCTCACCGTTTGCAGCACCGGCGCATCGGCGTCGCTGTGGCGCAGTTCGCCCAACTCGTTGGCCTGGCCTTCGGCCAGGTCGGCGTAGAGCTGTTCCAGCCGCTCGCCGTAGTGCTGCTTCAGCTTCGGCCACGCCAGCTTGAGGATGCCGGTGAGCAGACCATTCTCCAGTGTGAACGGCGTGGTTTCGATGATGAAGTCGCGTGGCACCTCGTAGGACTGTAGGCCGGCCTCTTTCGCGACGTTCTGCAGCGAATCGGCAATCAACGGCTTGAGCGTCTCAATGTCGTTGCTAGCCAACGCCTCTTCGGTGGGGACCACGACCGCCAACAGGTAGGGGTGTGCGCTGTTGCCGTAGACGTAAATCTGTCGGATCAGTCGGCTGTTGCCGAAGGCCGCCTCCAGCTTCGCGAGGGTGACGAACTCCCCCTGCGCGAGCTTGAGCACGTTGTTGCGGCGGTCGACATACACCAGCCGGTCGGCACCGACCTCGGCGACGACGTCTCCGGTCCGGTAGTACCCGTCGGCGTCGAACGCGTCGGCGGTAGCCTGGGGTCGCTTGTAGTAGCCGGGGAACATGTTCTCGGTCTTGAGCAGTAACTCGCCTCGCGGATACGGCCTGTCGGTGGCGAAGTAGCCCAGATCAGGAATGTCGACCAGCTTGTAGTCGATGACCGGCGGACGTTGCACCTCGCCCTCGAACACCATCCCGGCTTCGGTGGAGCCGTAGCCGTCCGTCAGATGCATCTCAAGCAGGGATTCAACCCAGGCCTTTAGCTCCGGGGAGGTGGGCGCCGAGCCCGTCATCGCGAAGATGTACCGCCCACCCAGCAGGCACTGCCGCTGCTCGACCATGACCTCAGATTCGACGGCCGCGCGGGCGGCAGGGTCGGTGGGGTCAGACAGCCGCCGATCGACTTCGCGGTGGAATTCACCGAACAGGGTCTCCCAGATTCGCGGCACGAAGTTCAACTCGGTGGGCCGCACCAGCTTGAGGTCCTCCAGCAGCGTCGAAAGGTCACTCTTGGCGGCGAAATAAGCCGTGCCGCCATTGCCGAGCGTGCCGTAGAGGATGACGCGTCCCATGCCGTGGCTCATCGGCATGAAGTTGAGAGTGATCGACGCGGCGCTCGGCCCGAACCAGTTTCTGCTGGACCTGCGCCATAACTTGGCGACATTGCTCCGCGGATACATCGCACCTTTGGGTGCGCCGGTGCTGCCGGATGTGTAGACCAGCAGGGCCAGTGGGTCCTCAGAGTCGGCAAAGTCATCGGGCACGGCGACCGGCGCGGGCGGCAGGGCCCTTCCGCGGTCGACGACGTCGGCCAGGGTCTCGACAATCACCGGGGTGTCTGCCAACCGCGCGCGGGCGGTTCCCACGGCCTCACGCTGGTCGTCGACCTCGGAGTAATAGTCGAACACCATGAGCTTCGCGGGCGCATGGCCGTTCAGGATCAACTCGACGGCGTCGTGCAGCTGGTTCACGCTCGCCGCGATCACGCTGGGCTCGGTCTCGGACACGATCGCCTGCAGCTGGGTGATCGCCGCGCTCGTTGGTAGCGGAACCGCCACCGCGCCGATCTGGCCCAGCGCCAGGTCGATGGTGGTGAAGTCGACGCTGGCGAAGCCCAGCTCGCAAACCCGCTCACCGGATCGCACCGACTCATTGGTCAAGGCGCGCGTCAGCGCGCCGACGCGGTCGCTCAGATCACGGTAGGTGATGGTCTCGAAGTGGGGGAGCACCTCCAGTGAGGTGCGTCCGGTCTTTGGGTCCTTGACGAACTCCACGGCGCGCTGCCCGAGTGCCGGGCGGTCCGCGTAACCCTCTAGCACGGTCTGAACGATCTGCGGCAGCCGAAGCCCTGGCAGTCCAAGGGCGGCGGCGACCGCCGGGCTCGACCTGGCTGCGGCGAACTGGGGGTCGTTGGCGGATAGGTCCTCGACGCGGCGGGCGACCCGGCTGATGTCGCTGTCGACGGGAACGCCGGCGCCTGTGGTGAAGCTGCTTAGGCCCGAGGCCAAGAAAACCGCCGCGTTCGCGACCTCCTCGGCCGTGGCGTACCGGTCCAGCGGAACAATGCTGCGCTGGTAGTTCTCGAACTCCTCGGCGGCGTTGGGACCAGGGTTCAGCATGCCGGCGAGTGCATTGATGCCCGGCGTCTCGGTGGCACCAGGGCCGATCACGTTCACGCGAATCTTGCGGTCCCGCAACTCACTTGCCCAGCTGCGGGCCACTGATCGCAGCGCCGCCTTGATGGCTTCATACACGCCGATGCCGTCGTCGTCCTTGGCATTTGGGTTCGACGAGTTCAGGATGATTGATCCGCCGTCGTTCAATAACGGCAGCGCCTTCTGCAGGTGCTCTTGGGTGACGTCGCCGATCCTTGCGACGTTGATGACCGCTGCGTTGGCGAACACGACGTCCAGGCGCCGGCCAGCGTCGGCCACCGCGGCGTAGAGCCGGTCGCGATCCCCGGGCTTACTGCCATCACCATGCACGCCGGTGACGTTCCCGCCGATTTCCTTGACCGCCGCATCGAGTTCGGCCTGACTGCGTCCATTGATGAAGACGTACGCGCCCTCCTCGACGAACCGCTTGGCGGTGGCCAACCCGATGCCGGTCGAACCGCCGGTGATTACCGCCGTCTTGCCCTCGAGAAGTGCCATGATCATGCCTTTCGATAGTTCAGGATTGCCCGGTCAAGAACTTCCGTTCCGGGGCAGCGTTTTTCACGGTTGATGACGATGGTCACGGCTGCACCCTTCTCGGGGAGATCTGCTGAGTGGGTCCACAATCCCGTGTGATGGCTGTCCGAACACTGACCGCTGGAATTTGTGGTGTCGTTTTTGACGCTAGGACGATGCGGAGGTTCGCGGAGCTGGGATCAACCGATCGTGCGGGCCCTGCCCAGTGTTGTGCAGACGATGAGCACTACTGATTGATGAACTCGCCCGTGGGCTCGGATCGCCGAGTGGTGGCTTGGTAGCGCCACTCGTGTGGCGACATCCCGTCGGCGTTCTTGAACATGCGGGTAAAGCTTGAGGGATCAGTGAATCCCCATCCGCGTGCGTTTCCATAAAGCGCATAGCGCCGGGGCCCGCATACCGAGGTTCCTTCGTTGACGAGCTTGGGCAGACGTGGGTTCGCCGGGTCAGCCGAGCAGTCCCAGCGCGCCGTACCAGAGTGGGCCGAGGTTAAGCCGGTCGGGGTAGCCGGCGAGCATCTGTTCGTAAAACTCGAGGGGGCTGGGTTTGTCGGCCAGCAGGCGTTGTGCATCGAGCAGATAGGCACGGGTCTCATCCAGGATGGCCGGATCGTCGGGCAGGTCCTTGTTTTTGTGGCCGGCCACCACCGCGCGTGGCCGCAGCGCCGCGACTTTGTCGATCGCCTGCAGCCACGCCTCAATTCCAGCCCCGCCACTCTCGAGCAAGTACTGGTGCACCCCGTTGTAGGCGACATCGCCGGCCACGACCAGACCGATCGCGGGTACGTGCAACACGGTGGTGCCGTCGGTATCGGTATGCCCGGTCTCGATCGCCTGCATGCGATGGCCCTCCAACTCAAACCCGTCGCGAGGGATCGCCTGGTAGACCACGGGGCTGTCGGGGATAAGACCGGGAAAATCTACGTCCCACAACTGTTTACGGCCTTCGCTGCCCTGCGTGTGCATCAGCCGGATCGTGCCCTCAGTGGCGTAGGCGACCGCGCCGGGGAAGCGTTGCATCAGCAGGTGGGTGCCGAACCAGTGATCGCCGTGGCCGTGGGTGGCGTAGATGTAGGCCAGCCGCCTGCCTGAGTTCGCTAGCCAGTCGCCGA
>Ga0157380_10002021_pt1 | contig 13536 bp, 12 predicted proteins | sample S35metaG_FD_119757 | JGI IMG/M metagenome (GOLD analysis project Ga0157380, IMG submission 119757) | Switchgrass rhizosphere microbial communities from Kellogg Biological Station, Michigan, USA - S3-5 metaG | ecosystem: Host-associated > Plants > Roots > Rhizosphere > Soil | place: USA...
CGCGGCTTCGAGTCGCTCAAGATCAAGGTGGGCAAGGACAGCGAACTCGACGTCGAACGCGTCAAGGCAGTGTATGCGGCGGTCGAGGACCGCGCGTTGATCCGCGTCGACGCGAACCAGGCCTGGACCGCCAAGCAGGCGGTGTTTGCCATACAGACGCTGGAAAATGCCGGGGTGCGCATGGAACTGGTGGAGCAGCCGGTGAGGGCGCAGGACCTCGAAGGCATGCGCTACGTCACCGAGCGTGTGCACACGCCCATCATGGCGGACGAGAGCGTGTTCGGACCCACGCAGGTCATCGAGCTCATCCGCATGCGCGCCGCGGACATCATCAACATCAAGCTCATGAAGACCGGCGGCATTTCCAACGCGCTGCACATCGCGGACATTGCAGCGATGCACGGCATCGAGTGCATGATCGGCTGCATGGTGGAGACCAGCATCAGCGTGGCCGCGGCCGCGCACATCGCGGTCGCGAAATCCGACGTGATCACCAAGGTGGACCTCGACGGCCCGTCGTTGTGCAAGTTCAACCCGGTGGACGGCGGTGTGTTGTTCAACGACTCCGAGATCTCCGTCACCGACGCACCCGGCCTCGGTATCCGCGAGATCCGCGGGCTCGAGCCCATCGTGGTTTGAACGCACCGGATGTCCTCGCTCGTCAAAATCCGCGCGGAGCGTGACCAGATGTCGGCCATCGAACGACGCATCGCGGATTTCATCCTGGAAAACGCCCACCTGCTGCGCGACTACTCGTCCCAGCAACTGGCGAATTCGCTCGGCATCAGCCAGTCGAGCGTGGTGAAGTTCAGCCAGAAGCTGGGTTTCAAGGGATATCCGGACCTCAAGGTCTCGGTCAGCGAGGCCGTGGCGCGCGAGAACGGCAATGGCGAACTTCGTACGGTCGCACCATCACGCAGCGATCCGCAGGCTGCCCTGGCCGCCAACCTGTGGCGCAGCAAGGCGCTGGCCGAAGAGGAAACGCGCCTCATCAATACTCCTGAAAAGATCGCGGAAATCGCGCAGGCCATCGACAAGGCGGAGCGGGTGTTCGTCATCGGGCTGGGCGAGGATGACCTCGCCGCGCGCGCCTTCGCCATGCGGCTCACGCTGCTGGGCATGGCGGTCACCTGCCACGCGGATCCCGTGCTGATGAGCTCGGCGCTGGCGATCGCCAGGAAGGATGACGTGCTGGTGCTGTTCTCGGAGCACGGCCGGCAGCCGGCCCTCGACCAGGTCGGCCGGCAGTTCCACGAGCGGCGGGGCAAGGTCATTTCGGTGACGCGGCACAGCGCCAATCCATTGCGCGCGCATGCGGACCTGTCGCTGCTGGTGTCGGCGCACGATGACCGTGCGCACATCCAGCCGCTGCTGTACCAGGCCGTATTGCAACAGCTGCTGGATCTGGTCTTCGTGACGCTGTGCGATTCGGGTGATGAGCGGCTGGAGGTCCTCAACGCCAACCTCAAGCGCGTGCAACGCCTGCTCGAGCCCTGAAGACCCAGCGGCATGTCGTCGACGGCTCGGGTACTGATCGGTTTGCTGGGCGGGGCGATGCTGGGCATCGTGCTCACGCGCTACCAGCCGGGGCTGGCCACGGAGCTGGCCGCCGTGGCGCAGCCCATCGGCGACCTGTGGCTGAATGCATTGCAGATGACGGTCGTGCCACTGGTGGCCGCACTGGTGGTGTTGGGTGTGGCGTCGACCAGCGACGCAGCGTCATCCGGACGCACGGCGCGGCGCGCGATCCTGGTGTTCCTGGTGCTGCTGAGCGCGGGCGCAGTTTTCGCGGCGGTTTTCGCGCCCTTGCAACTCTCGCTGCTGCCCCGCGATCCGGAGCTCATCGCCACCCTGCGAGGCGCCGTCGACGCGCCCGCGGCCGCGCACAGTTCGGTGGGACTGGCGCAGCGTATTGCGTCGATCATTCCGAGCAATGCCATCGCGGCTGCGGCGCAATCTGCGATGCTGCCCGTCGTGGTGTTCGCATTGTTGTTTGGCTTCGCATTGACCCGGGTCGAGGCTGCCCGGCGCACGCAGGCCGTCGACCTGTTCAAGACGCTCGCCGACATCATGGTCACCATGGTGCGCTGGGTATTGTGGGTGGCGCCGCTGGGAGTTTTCGCGCTGGCCTTCAGCGTGTGCGTGAAGGCAGGGGCGGTCGTGCTGAGCGCGCTGGCCTGGTACATCCTCGCGCAATGCACGCTCTACATCGCGGTGACCCTGGGGCTGTACCTGGTCGCCGTTTTCGGCGGCGGGCAACGCCTGCGGACCTTCGCTGCGGGAATCCTGCCCGCGCAGGTCATCGCCGCCAGCACGCAATCTTCACTGGCGACACTACCCGCCATGGTGGAGAGTGCGCAAACGCGCCTCGGCTGCGCGCCACGCGTGACCGCGCTGGTGCTTCCCATGGCCGTATCGCTGTTCCGCATGACCAGTCCCGTGCAATACATCGGCGTCTCCTGTTTCATCGCGTGGGTGTACGGGGTCGACCTGAGCGCGAGCCAGCTCGCCATCGGCGCGGCGTTGGCCGTGGTCATCAGCCTGGGTTCGGTGGGTCTGCCGGGCCAGGTGAGCCTGATCGCCATGAACATGCCGGTGGTGCAGGCGATGGGCCTGCCGGTGGCGCCGCTGGGATTGATGCTCGCGGTGGAAACCATCCCGGATGCCTTTGCCACGGTCGGCAACGTGACCGGTGACCTGGCGGCCACGACCGTGGTCGCGCGGCGAGCCGGGGAACCCGCCGCGGCGTCGCCCACGTGAACGACCGCAGCGCCATCGATGCCGTGATCATCGGCGCCGGGATCGCCGGGGCCTCGGTGGCGTATTTCATGTCTAACTACGCCAGGGTGGTGGTGCTCGAGCGCGAGTCGCATCCCGGCGTGCATTCGACCGGACGTTCGGCCGCGCTGTTCAGCGAGACCTACGGCGGCGAGCAGATCCGCGCGCTGACACGCGCCAGCCGGCCGTTTTTCGAGCGGCCGCCGCGCGGTTTTGCCGACAATGCCTTGCTCTCGCCACGAGGCGCGCTGGTGACCGGTACACGCGAGCAATCGGCGGAGCTGCAGGGTGCCTGGCAGGCAATGAGTGCGTTCACGCCGCAGTTGCAGTTGCTCGACCAGCGCCAGGTCCGCGACCTGGTGCCGGTGCTCCAGCCTGAATTCGCGCAGCTCGGCATGTTCGAGCCGGGTGCCACGGACATCGACGTCAACGCCTTGCACCAGGGTTTCCTCCGGGGACTCAGGCAACGCGGCAGCCGGGTGGAATGCGACGTGCAGATCCATTCCATCACGCGCTCGGACGGGGAGTGGCTGATCGAGGCCGCGCTTCGCGGCGCACCGCCGCAGGTCCTGCGCGCGCCGCTGCTCATCAATGCTGCCGGCGCCTGGGCCGACGAAGTGGCCATGCTCGCCGGTGTGGCGCCCCTGGGCCTCGAGCCGCGTCGCCGCACGGCATTCCTGTTCGAACCACCCGCGGGGGTGGCGACGGCGCACTGGCCCTTCGTGACCACCGTCGGTGAAGACTTCTATTTCAAGCCGGACGCGGGACTGTTGCTCGGCTCACCCGCCAATGCCGATCCCGTGCCACCTCACGATGTCCAGGCCGAAGACCTCGACATTGCGCTGGCCATCGATCGCATCGAGCGGGCGACCACCCTGAGGATCGAACGCCCGCTGCGTCCCTGGGCCGGACTGCGTTCTTTCGTGGCCGATGGTGGGGTGGTGGGCGGCTTCGCACCGGGGTCTCGCGGCTATTTCTGGGTCGCGGCACTCGGCGGTTATGGCATCCAGACCAGTGCCGCCATGGGCGAGGCCTGCGCCCACCTGGCGCTGGGCCGTGCGCTGCCGGCACATCTCGTCGACGCCGGTGTATCGGCTGCCATGCTGGGGGTCGAACGCCTGCAGGCTTGATCGCATTTGAGTAGTCTTCCCGGAACGTCCGCGCATATAACTTGTCTGGAGTTCCATGAACGACAACATCAAGTGGATTGCCGCTGCGGTGGTGGTAGTTGGGCTGGCTGTCGGCGCCGTCTGGTACCGCTCGAAGATGCACGATACGCCGCCGGTGAAGCCTCCCGTCACCGCCGCGCCCGTGAAAGCCATTCCGCCCGAGGAACCGGAGATCGAACATCCGATCCCGGCGGCCCCGACCCCGGAGCCGTTGCCCTCGCTGGCCGACAGCGACCCTGCCGCGCGGAATGCGCTGGCGGATCTCTTCGGCAAGGAGGACATCGAGAAAATCCTCGTGCCGCAGGACGTGATTCGCCACATCGTGGTGACCATCGACAACCTCCCCACGGAACAAGTGGCCGAGCGCATCCGTCCGCTCAAGCCGGTGGCCGGCCAGTTCACGGCGAGCGGCACGGAAGACGCGCCCACTCTGGATCCGGCTAACTACGAGCGATATCGCCCGCTGGTGCAGTTGCTTCGCAACACCGACACCAAGCTGCTGATCGCGACCTACACGCGGTATTACCCGCTGTTCCAGGACGCCTACGAAAGCCTCGGGCACCCGCCGAAGTACTTCAATGACCGGATGATCCAGGTCATCGACCACCTGCTCGCCACGCCAGACCTGCGCGGCCCGGTGGCACTCACGCAGCCCGGCGTGCTGTATGAATACGCCGATCCGAAGATCGAGGCGCTGTCAGCGGGGCAGAAGGCGCTGATCCGCATGGGCGGTGACAACGCCACGTTCGTCAAGCACAAGCTGCGCGAAATTCGCGCCGCGCTGGTCGTGCAGCCGAAGAGGAATTGAAGTTCGGCCCACCGGGCCAGGCCTGCGCCCCAATGTCGTATGGAGAATCCGCCCTGGATGGCGTATGTACCGGTGCAGCAAGGATGTGGGGTGGCTCATGATGCTTCGACGTCTGCTGTTGATCGGGTTTGCCTGCGGCGCTGCCGCCATCACGGGCTGCGCGTCGATGCAGGGGCGCGACCCCCTGCAGGTAACCGTCGCGGGCGTGGAGTCCATTCCGGGCGAGGGCATGGAACTGCGCATGCTGGTGAAACTGCGCGTGCAGAATCCCAACGACACGCCAGTCGATTTCGACGGCGTGGCCGTCGAGATGCACGTGCAGGGCAAGACCTTTGCCACCGGCGTCACCGACGCACGCGGCAGCGTGCCGCGCTTCGGTGAAACGGTGATCGAAGTGCCGGTCACTGCCTCGGCGTTCCGCATGGCGCGCCAGGCGCTGGGAGTGATGTCGGGCGGTGGAATCGGCAAGATCACCTACGAACTCACCGGCAAGCTGCATGGTTCGGGATTCAGCACCGTGCGATTCCAGAACAAGGGCGATTTCGAATTGCCGACCGGGATGACCGGCGCGGGCGCCGGCGGCACGCATTGACGGCACGCAGGCACAGGATCCTGGTCGCAGGTTTGATCTTCGCGGGCGCGCTTTGCGCCGCGGCGGAACCGCAACGCCCAGAGCCGAAGAATGAAGCGCCGAAGAAGGAAGCCGAAGTGCATCTCACTCCGGGCGCCGTGGCGCGGCCGGGGCTGCTCGAAGAAGTACTCGCGGCCGACGCCGCGTTGTTCAGGGCATTCTTCGACGATTGCGATCCCGAGGCCGTGCGCCGCCTGGTCACCGACGATTTCGAGATGTTCCACGACAAGGGTGGACGCAACATCACCTCGGGTGAGCAGTTCGTGACCATCACGAAGGAAAAATGCCAGCGCCAGCGCGACGGCATCGATTTCCTGTCGACACGTGAGCTGGTGCGGGAATCCGTGAAGGTGTATCCGCTCAACAATTACGGCGCCATCGAAACCGGCACGCATCGCTTCTACGCCGTCTCGAAGGGCAAACCCAATCGCCTGACCGAAGTCGCGCAATTCACGCATGTGTGGAAGGAAGAAAACGGCCGGTGGCGACTGGCCCGCGTGTTGAGCTACGACCACGTGCTGGCCGAGCCTCCGGCGCCCTGAGCGCGCGGATCGTTCGCTTCAGTCTTCGGCCGCGGCGGCCAGCGTCGCTTTCGCGCGCCGCATTTTGCGCACTGCCTGGAGCTTCTGGTTGTGCGCCGGCCCCGTGGAATGGCGGAAAGTCACCGACGACTCCAGCACGTGTGCGGCCTGGTCCTCGGGCTCGCCCCGCAATTGCCGCAGGAGCAGGTCGGCGGCCTTGGCCGACATCGCACTGATGGGCTGGCGGATGGTCGAGAGCGCCGGCCACACCTGGCTGGCCAGCGGCATGTCGTCGAAACCCGCGACCGACACGTCGTCGGGCACGCCCAGCCCCAGGCTGTGCGCGACGGCGAGCACGCCGGCCGCCATTTCATCGTTGCTGGCGAAGATCGCCGTGGGGCGTTCGTTGTCCGGCAGCATGAGCAGCTTGCGCCCGGCCTGCATGCCCGAGGCATGCGAGTTGTAACCCTGCGCGATGATTTTCTTGTCGATCTCGAGACCGCAGTTCCTGAGGCCGTCGAGGTAACCCTTGTAACGATCGGCGACCGCGGCGTGATCGGGGTTGCCGATGATGAATCCGATGCGCGTGTGGCCGAGCGCCGCGAGGTGCTCGGTCATGCGCGCGCTGCTCTCGCGGTCGTTGGTGTAGACCGTGCGCTGGTTGTCGGAATGTTCGGCCGGCGCGATGCGCACGTAGGGAACCTTGTTCTGCTTGAGCATGCTCACCAGCGCCACGTTGTCCGACAGCGGTGGCGTCAGGATCACTCCCGCGGCGCGCGCCTGCTTGACGTTGGCCAGCAATTCCTCCGGCAGCGTCGGCGAGCGGTAGTCGCAGGGCTGCATGATCACCTGGTAGTGCGCCGCGCGGCAGGCCTCGAGCACGCCGGCCAGCACGGTGGCTGCGTAGTACTCGCACGAGCGGTCGTACATCAGCCCGATCAGGAACGAGCGGCTGCCGGACAATCCACGGGCGGACGGATTCGGGTGATAGTCCAGCTTGCGGATCACGCGCATGACCTTCTCGCGCGTGTGTGGCTTCACCGTCGACACGTTGTTGATGACGCGCGAAACCGTCTTGATCGAAACCTTCGCCTGCGCGGCGACGTCGCGGATCGTGGCGGTGGTCATGCGGCGCGTGCTCCCTGGCGAGGGAATGAATTCAATCCATTCGGCATAACGGTGTCAAATCAAGGCCAAAAATCGTGCTATCGCACTGAAGGACAAGCAAGGACACCGCTTCCCTTGCCGCCTCAACGGACGCTGCGTAACGGCGTGATGGCCAGCGAACTCAGCAGCGCCGATATGGCCGCCAGCACGAACAGCACCGGGTAGTTGCCGCCGGTCTGGAGCAACACGAATGAGCCCAGCGCGGGCGTCAGGCTTTGCGGCAACGTGTTGGCGACGTTCAGGAGGCCCAGGTCCTTGGCGGAATCCTGCGGCCGGGAACGCAACACACCGGTGACCAGCGCGAGATCGGTGCCGAAATAGGCGCCATGGCCGATGCCGGCGACGGCCATGCCGATCAGCAGCGACTGGTAGTTGGGAGCGAGTGCGACGAGGCAGAGGCCGGCGGCGTAGAACAATCCGCCGGCGAACACGAACACCTTGCGCCGCTGCATGACGTCCGACAATTTGCCGCTGATGAGTCCCGCCAGCACCATCAACACGGTCTGGATCACCACCGCCTGCGAGAGCCGGCCGGCGACCCGTTCCTGCGCAAAGCCGAAACCTTCGATGAGGTAGTAGGGCAGGTAGGCGTTGATGAAGGCCGATCCCATGGAGATCAGGAAGCGGCTCAGGCAGGCCCAGCCGAAGTCCGGATACTGGCGCGGGTCTACCCAGAATCCGCGGAAAGAGTCGCGCAGCGACAACCTCGGCGTCGCCAATGGCTGCGCGTCATCCGGCAACCACAACGCGAATACCAGTGCCGCAGTGCAGCCGAGCACCGCCGGCAGCAGGAATGTCAGCAACGTGACGTCGGCCACCTCGCGGACCGCGACGCTGCCCAGCGCCTGCCCGATGGGCAAACACACCGCGATGATCCCGGACACGGTGCCACGGTTTTCCTCGGGAACCTGGTCGGGAAGCACGGCCACCATGGCGGCGAGCACGGCATTGAACGCCAGCTGTGCCAGGCACCACCCGGTGAGCACCATGCCGACGTTCTGCGCCTGCGCGACGATGACGAGCGCCAGGGTGCCGCACAACATGCCGGCCACGATCCAGGGACGGCGGCGTCCGAATCGTGAGCGGGTCCGATCGCTGAGGCGACCAAAGATGGGATTGCTGACGATGGCAACACCGGCGCCGATGGACAACACCAGCGCCAGGTCGTGTGCCGCGCTGCCGGGGGAAAGCTGCCGCAACTTGAGCGCGATGCTCACCATGCCCGGCGTGAGCAGGGCCATCCAGATTCCGGTGTAGCCGAACGCATAAAGCGCCAGGAACTTCCAGCCGACGCGCTGCGTCCGGTCGATGGTCATCAGCCTCCCCACGTCACTCGCCCGAAGCGTAATCCGCGACCGGATCCGCCTGCTAGCGCTACCAAAAAGACTATCGCTGTCATTCGGCAAAAATAGTGTAGTTAGCGCTATCACGATAGGGAAGCGGATTGGAAAATTTGACAGCGGTGTCTTTGCGAGTACCCTCTGGCGCGAGTTGTTTGTCCGCGGTGTGGCCTGGCCGTCCGATTGTCGGTCCCCCCGATTCTTCGGCCAGGTCCGCCGCATTTTCAACGCGTCAAAAGTTCTGACGCCGCACCGTCAGGAACTGGGACAGGGGCCGCCGGACAACCGGCGGCCCTTTTCTTTGTCGGGCGGGAGCGGGTATATCGTGCGGCCATGCCACGGATCGACATCGCCACCGTGCCGGCGCGCAAGGGCTCGGGATATCCGCCACCGTTCGATGCGCCCTGCGCCACGCGCACGCGCAAGAGGCTCGGCGATGCCGGGGGACTCACCGATTTCGGCGTGAACCTCATGACCCTGCCGCCCGGAGGCTGGTCCAGCCAGCGCCATTGGCACAGCCACGAGGACGAGTTCGTCTACGTGCTGGAGGGCGAACTGGTGCTGGTCGAGAACGAGGGCGAGACCCGATTGCGAGCCGGCGACTGCGCCGCGTTTCCGAAGAACAGCGGCAACGGCCATCACCTGGTCAATCGATCGGCGGTGATGGCCGTCTATCTCGAGGTGGGATCCCGCCAGCCGCAGGATCTCACCACCTGTTCCGACATCGATATGCAGAGCGCCAACTCGGACGGGCGTTTCGTCCACAAGGACGGCACGCCCTATCCCGGCGAGTAGTTGGGCCCGCGGACGGTCCTTACGCGGCGCTCATGATCCGGCCGGTCTCGAGCAGGGTCTTGAGATCGCTGAGGATCCAGTTGAATCCGCCGCCGCCCTGTTCGTTGAAGTCGGTGCGCGTGGCCGCCGACATCATCGGTGCGCCGGTGGCGTCGTGCGTGATGGTGAGCCGGCAGAAGCCCGCGCTGGCCGGCGTGATTTCGAAGGTCAGGCGCGTGAAGCCTTCGGCCACGTGCTGTTCGTTGAACAGCCAGCGATAGGACTGCACCAGCTTGAGCGGCGGTTTCACTTCGAGGACTTCACCATCGATGATCACCTCCGGCAGCCCGAAGCCGCGCATCTGCGCATTGGCCAGCGCGCGGAATTTTCCGCCGGGCCGCAGCTCGTACTCGCTGCAGGCCTGGTAGCCGTATTTGCCATTCCAGGCCGGGTCGGTGATCGCGTCCCAGATGGCCTGCGCAGTGGCCCGGATGTAGATCTGGTGGATGTGGGTCACGCCGTCTTTTTTGCCGGATTCCATTTCTTTCGCTCCAGTGTTGTCTTGAGTTGGGCGAGGGCAGAGACCTCGCGTTCCTTGTACTTGTCGATCCAGCGGTCGTGGATCAGACGTATCGGGACGGCATTGAGAAAATGTAATTTCTCGCGCCCTTCGCGACGGGTGATCACGAGCCCGGCTTCTTCGAGCACCTTGAGGTGTTTCATGACCCCAAACCGGGTCATCTCGAGTTCCCACTCGAGCTCGCCCAGGGTCTGGCCGTCGCGCTTGTAAAGCAGGTCGAGCAGGAACCTGCGGGACGAATCGGCCAACGCCTTGAACACCAGGTCTTCGTCGATCATGGCGCCGGACTATATGTGACCAAAAGGTCACATGTCAAAGTCCTGCGAGGGGATGGGCGAGGCGTTAGTCTCGCCACCCATGAAGAAACTGCTGCTGCTGTGCCTGCTGATCGCCGTCGAGGCGGCCGGTGCTGATCTCGACGCGCCTTACGTGATGCGCACCCCGGCAGGAAAATTCGAAGCCTGGACGGTGGAGCAGACCGCGGAAGGCCCGAAAAAACGCGTGGTGTCGCTTGCACCGGGCGGCAAATTCACGGTGGGCGCCGTCGGCGATCTTCCGGCCTTCGAAGTCACGCTGCGGCCGCCGCCGCCGACGGCCTCCGATACCGTGAAAACCCGCGCCAAGGCGCCGTTGTTCGTGGTCGCTGACACCCATGGCGAATACGAAATCCTCGCGGACATGCTCGTGCGGCACCACGTGGTCGACGGCAAGCTGCACTGGAGTTTCGGCCGCGGCTACCTGGTGATCCTCGGCGATGCATTTGACCGCGGCGCCCACCACACCGAAATCCTGTGGCTGATCTATGCGCTCGAAGCCGAGGCGCGCAAGGCCGGCGGCGGCGTGCTGTTCGTGCTCGGCAACCATGAAACCATGGTGATGCGCGACGACCTGCGTTATCTCAATCCCAAGTACCGGCAGTCTGCCGCGATACTGGGCGTCGATTCGTACAGCCAGCTGTTCGGCCCCGACAGCGTGCTCGGCCAGTGGCTGCGCACGCGGGCCGCGGTTCTCAAGGTCAACGACCTGTTGTGCCTGCACGGCGGCATTTCGCGCGAGCTGGTCGAGCGCAAGCTGTCGCTGGCCGACATCAATGGTGCGATCCGGTCGGTGCTGGACGACAGGATGCCGGTCGTCGAAACCGAGCGCGAGCGCGCGGAGTTCCTGTTCGGCGAAGCGGGGCCGCTTTGGTACCGCGGTTACTTTTCCGACGCGCCCGGCGGCGTGCAGTCCCGTGCCGAGGACATCGACCAAGCGCTGCGTTTCTTCGGCGTGTCCCGCATCCTGGTCGGGCACACGCGAGTGCCTAGCATTACGCCGCTGTTCGGGGGCAAGGTCATCGCCACGCAGGTGTACCCGCGGCGGCGCGAGGATGGCAGCGTCGAGTTCGAAGCGCTGTCGATCCGTGACGGCGTCGCCTACCGCGCCCGGCCCGACGGCAGCACCGAACGGCTGGCGTACTGAATTTCGTCACAGCGCCGGATCGTGCGGACTCGTGAGATCGAGCAGGGCGGCGCGTAACAACGCCAGGCGCGGCGGCTTGCTCAGCACGCGATCGACATTCGCAGGCACGTCCTTTTCGTCCAGCAGGCGCTGACCCCAACCCGTGAGCAGGATGATGGGCGTCCTGGCCGACTTCTCCTTGATGGCCGCTGCGACGCGGCGCCCGTCGATGCGCGGCATGCCGAGGTCGGTGATCACCAGCTCGAACGCGTGTTCCGTTCCGAGCGCCGCAGCGAAGGCATCGATGCCGGCCTGGCCGCCGAGGGCGGTCTGCAGCTGGTGGCCGTCGGCTTCGAGCGCGTCGCGCACCGAGCGCAGCAGGATGGGGTCGTCGTCGATGGCCAGGATACGCAGGCGCCGCTGCGTGGCGTGCGGCGCGAGGTAGGTGCCACTGGAATCGGCGCGATCGACGAAAGCCGGGAAAACCATGCGCATGGCGGTGCCCTTGCCGGGCTCGCTGTCCACTTCCAGCCTGGCGTCCTGACGCTGGAGCATTCCGTATACCGACGCCAGTCCGAGGCCGGTGCCGCGTTCGCCCTTGGTGGTGAAGAAGGGTTCGAGACAGCGGCGCCGTGTTTCTTCGTCCATGCCGATGCCGGTGTCGATGACCTCGATGCTCACCGCGGGCCGGCCGTCTTCGCCGTCGATGGCCTGCGTGCGCAACGTCAGCACACCGCCTTCGGGCATGGCGTCCACGGCATTGAACACCAGGTTGGTGAGGGCGTCGCGCAGCTCGACTTCGTCGCCGACCACGTCGGGCAGGGAGTCCGCGAATTCCCTGCGCAGCTCAATCTCGATGCCGCGCTCCTGCGGCAACGCGCGCCAGCGTGGCTGGGTGAGCTCCAGCACCTGGTCGATGGCGCCGTGCACGTCGAGCTTGCGGAAGGCACGCGTGGCTTCGCGCGGCCGGTAGAACTCGCGCATGCGTTCGATGGTGCCCGCGACGTCGTCGATGGCTCGCCGGATCGTGGCGAGGCGGCCGCGGCCGGCCTCGCTGAGCTGCGGCTCCTTCAACATGAGCTCGGCATACAGCGCCACCGGGGAAATGGCGTTGTTGATGTCATGCGCGATGCCGCTGGCCATCTCGCCGAGCGCGCGCAGGCGTTCTGTCTGCAGCACCGTCTGCTGGCTCTGGCGCAGGTCCTCGTAGGTGCGCTGGAGCGCGCCGTACAATTGCGCCTGGTGCGCGGCCAGCGCCACGTGTTCGCTGAGCTGCTTGAGGAATTCGCAGTCTGCGCTGGAGAACGCACCGTTGGCGCGGCGCACGGCGACCAGCACGCCGAAGACGTTCGACTCCACGCTGAGCGGCGCGATGACCATCGAATACAGCCCCGCGCCCGCGAACCGCTGCGCAAAGGGTGATTCGACCCTGGCGCAGTCCGGCTCGTAGATCAACGTGCCGTGGATGGCGCGGTACAGGCCGTTGTGCCCCACGGGCATCTTCGCGCCGACGTGGAGGTCCAGCAGCCGGCAGGACGCCTCGCTGGCGGCCCCGACACTTTCGATGCTGACCGTACCGTTGCCGGAGTCATGCAGGCACACGCAGCCGAAGTCGATGGGCATGTGTTCTTCGAGGCTGCGCAGGACCACCTGGAAGATGCTGTTGAGGTCATGGCGCGAGCCGATGCTTTGGGTGATCTGCTGCAGCAGTGCAAGGCGGCTCACCTGCGCGCTCATGCGCCGTTCGAACTGCCCGGTCTGCGTGAGCATGTGGTTGAAGGCGTGGGTCAGGTCGTCGAATTCGTTGATGCCCACCGGCCGTGCGCGCACGTTGTAGTCGTGGCGATCCGACACCAGCCGTGCGGTCGACGCGAGTTCGAGGATGGGGCCCGAGAGCTGCCGCTGCAGGCGGCGGGAAACCACCCAGGCCGCGAGCAACGCGAGTGCGATCACCACCGCGGCGACCAGCGCATAGAAGGCGAGGCGGTCGTAGACGGTGCTCATGTCCGAGCGCACGTACAGCGTGCCGAGCACGCGTTCGCCCTCGCGCACCGGGGCGACGCCGATGAGGGAAGATCCCGCGAGGCTGTAGCCGGGGCCCCCGGGCGCCGCCGGGATCCCGCCGGCCGATGCGTCATCGGGATACGTGACGAACAACTGCCCATCCGGTTTGTAGAGCGCCGCCGCCACGATGTGCGGATCCGAGCGAAAGGCGGCCAACACCGCGTGGCCGTCGTCCGGGTTGTCGAAGGCGAGGGCCGCCGTGCTGTTCGAGGCAATGGCCTCGTTGAGTATCTTCAACTGCTGCAGGCTGGACTGGCGGACGGC
>Ga0157380_10002022_pt1 | contig 13533 bp, 30 predicted proteins | sample S35metaG_FD_119757 | JGI IMG/M metagenome (GOLD analysis project Ga0157380, IMG submission 119757) | Switchgrass rhizosphere microbial communities from Kellogg Biological Station, Michigan, USA - S3-5 metaG | ecosystem: Host-associated > Plants > Roots > Rhizosphere > Soil | place: USA...
GTCGCCGCGTTCCAGGCGCTGGGCACCCTGCTCGCGAGCGCCCTAGCGTTTGCCGCAGGGCGAACCTCAAAGTGATGGCGCCGAACAGGAGCTCGGCGCCACCCTCCTCCCTAGACTTAGCAGGTTTAATTGTCTCACGATGAGACAATTCGTAATTTAGAAGTTACTTCTAAATTAAGACATGCTCTCATTTTTCTAGCTTCTGCAGCATTTGCTGCATCATCTCATGCACGGCCTGGAGGGTGCCAGAATAACCGCGCAGCTGTTTTTTCTCGCCACGGGTGAAAACCGCCAGACCGGCGGCAATTTCCAGAGCATCAGCCCCATGCTGCGCCATACTGCCGATGGTCGATCCGGTCGAGACGAGTCCGGCAAGCAAATTGTCCATGTATTCCGGCTGGACATAACTGTCGCTGCCATCGACCAGGACCACGAAGTAGAGGCGCAGATCGCCGCGCCCCTTCTGAACATGCGGGATTGTCCATTCGTAATCATCAGCGTTTGCCCTGATATGCATTATCCCGCTTGCCACCCGACTCTTGGTTGGTCTAGGACCACGATGAGACTTGACCACCCGGTCGTAAATCTCCCCAAAAGACATGGCGGGCTTTGGGTATAAAGCCCGCCATATGTCCTCATGCAAATAATGCTTTTTGAAGTTAGAGGGCGGCTCAGGACCGCCTCCCTTGATCAATTTAAGCATGCTGTTTTCCTCCTTCCATCACGGTGAGACCAGGACGGTCTTCACCTTCAATGACGCTCTTGAGTTGCGTCACGACATCAAGAAGCCGGTTGCACTCATCAACCATGCCCTCGACAAGCTCAGGGTTAATATCGATCTTGCGCAGGGCCTTCATGTCATCGCGCAAGGTTCGGGTTGCCGTCCTGAGATGCAGGCTGATTTCGGCGGTCCTGGCCATCTCATGCAATGGATGCTCGACATGCTCGGATTTCAGATCGCGGCCTTTGGGTGGACCGGTGTTGTCGCGGATTTCTTCCTTAGCCTGCCGGGCTTCCTCGACGGAGGCAGCCTTGGCGAACCGGGCCTCCGCGGCGGCCTTCTTTTTCTCGCGAGCCCGGCGCTCGGTTTCTATGGCATGGAGTCGCAATTCCCGAACCTTGCGAACGCCGATGGCCATGCGACCGCCCTTAAGCCCATACTTCTTAACCAGTCCGTCGAGGAAGTCAGGCGAACCGGCTTCCAGATGTATCCAGAGCGATATGCCGGGATAACGCCGATCCTTGGGGAAGGTGATGCCGGCATCGCGGATGTTGCGAAGGGTTTGAGCCTCGTATTCATAGCCATGCTTCACCAGCATGGCGACACACTGGGCAAGCTTTTCGCCCGACCCATTCTTAGCGTGAGATGATGCACGACGTCGTGCATCATCATCACCACCGCACTCGGCGATGAGGGCGTCAGCAAGTGTCCAGAGATGCTTGGTTTTACTCTTTTCCAGCTGCTCGATGGCAGCTAGGACGCGGGGGAATTTATCCATGGGTCTTCCTTTTCCAGTTTTTTAGGGGACGCCACCATTGGCATCCTTCCTTATTCGGCAGCGCAGCGCTTTTTTCGCGGCACATAGCCGTCGAATGCGCGCGGAAGCAAATCAGCACGAGTGACCTTGCCGCCTGTCGCTTCTTCGATTCTGAGCGCAACCCAAATTGTTACGCGATCCGCATTGTGCAGATGATAAATGCCTTGCTTTGTCATGCCTATAGCTCGGCCGAGTGCGGCCTGAGTGCCGAAAATCCTGACCGCCTTCTCTATCGCTTTGCGGTGGCGTTCTTTTACGGTCACTTCATCCATGGACGGTATCCTTTCTCTTTACCATGGTACAATTATATGAGACTTGTCAAGGGCCGTTTTGTTCTGCAACACCCTGAGACGTCCAGGAACGTTCAGGAACATTCACGACAGTTTTTCCCTGGCTCGCTTCGCCTCGATGACATCGGCCTGGGTGCGCAAGGCGACAATGACTGTGGTGTAATCGTCAGCCTCCTCCTGCGGCATTCCATCGAATCGCTCGAGCACGATGGCGATCATGTCGGCGACGGCGCGCGCCTCGTGCGGCTTGAAGCCGAACATGGTCTCGTTGACCATCACCACGACATGGGTGGCGGAGGTATCGTGAAAAGCACGCCCGACCTTAAGGACGAGCTCGCTATGCGTGGGGGCGGCGTAGAGCGCCGCGAACAGGGCGAACGGATTACTGTTGGCGATCCTGTAGTCGGTCATAGTTTCCCTCTATGTTTGACGCGGGTTACCTTGAATGGACGGCTCGGAATCTTACGCGCCGGGGCGCGCAGATTGGCCTCCTTTTCATAGACCCTCTTGGCCTTGGTGATGCGCGGCATGTCCTCCATCTGGGTTTTTTCGCGGTGACATTTTGGGCAGAGACATCTGCAATTGGCCAGGGTGTTGCTGTTCTCGCTGCGCAGGGCGGCGGGGATGACGTGATCGTATTCACAATGTCTGCCATTGAAAGGGGCGGTGCAGAGTTCGCATTTGCCGGCGGCACGCTGCCAGGCGGCTTCCTTGGTCTTCTTGTCGAATTCAAAGCGCTGGGTACGCATTGGGTCCAATCATCTTGCGGATCACATCGAGCACGGCAATCTTGCTCGCCTCGAATTCCTCCCGCCCCATCGCCTTCAGCGATTGCGAGCGCGCCACCCATACGGCCAAGGTACAGCCGGTCACCTCGCATAGGGCATAGCTGTCGAGCTCATTGACCATCAGCGCCGCCTCCTGGGCTTCCTCATGCGTTGGTAGAACAAGGCGCGATTGTTTACAATAACCCGATTTGATGAGGGCATATTTGCGGAGGTGGTCCGCTGACTGAAAATCCCCGGCCAGAGTCTCTGGCAACGTCTCCCACAGGTCGTTGAGTTCGGCGAAATACTGCCGGTGGCTGGCCATCGAGCGCTCGGCGATCGCCTCGACGGTGATGAGCTCGCCCTGGCCGTACAGTTGATTGCAGCGGCGGACATGGTAGGGCGACGAGGCGCGAAAATCCCCGTCGCCCATGTAGATCAGCGGGATCACGCTGTCCCTCCAAAGCGCTGGCGCAAGGTGGCGACCTTCTCGCCAAGCTCGTCCAGAAAGGCCCGCACCTCGTCCTCGATGACCTTGATGGCGGTGTCATCGCGGTCGAAGCGCTTGACCCACAGCTGCATGCTGGCCGGCATCCGCGGGTCATAGCTGACGAAGTCGCACCACTGGCGCCCGGTGCAGGCCATCTGGAACGCCATCTGCCGCACATAACGAAGATCCACTGTCCCGCTCAGCAAGGTGTCGAGGTGGGTGGCGGCATTAGGCACCTTGACCTCGACCAAGCCTTCCCTGCCTACATATCCATCGGGACTACAACCGGCATCGGGGATCTCCGGATGCGGCACGAACCCAACCAGATCCACAGACAGGTCCGTATCGAAGCAGTAAGCGCCCAGGGCGGCCGGTTCGAGGTCGATGCCTCTCAGCATGGCGGCCGACTGAAAACCCTCTGTAGGGACGCCTGTGAGGCGTTCACAGATGAGCTCGGCCATATAGTTGGCGCGCGAGGCGCCCCAGCCGGTCTTGGTCCTGGCCATCAGGTCGCCGATGCGGCTGGCCGTGACCTTGCCGAGTCTCTCCTGAAACCAGGCCTCGCTGCGTTGCATGTCGTTCATTTCGGAGCTCCTTTGGCCTTCTCGATCTTGCGCAGCAAGGCCGCCTTGGCATCGCGATACTGTTTCTGGGTCAGGGTCTCGATCGCCTGGCCTTCCGCCATGGCGACATAGAGCACTTGCTTTTCGGTGGAGCCGGCCTGTTCCATGAGCGCCATCAATTCCTCATACTGGGCCATGTCGATCGTCCTGGCGGCGCCATTGCCCTTGCCGCTGCTCTGGGCATCGTCATCCTTGGCGGCGGCGAGGCCGAGCACGGCGCGCAGCGTGTAACGCTCCAGATAGGTGCATGCACTGCCTAGGGCCTGCATGGGATTTTTGTTGCCGCTGCTATCGTTCCCGCCGGTCAGGCTGGCGCGGCGGGAATGCCCTTGAACGTGATCCAGCACGCAGGTGATGGTGAGCATCATGCCGTCCTGCTTGGGCTCAAACCAGTAGCTCAAGCCGTGCTGGGCCAGGATGGGATCGACCTGTTCGGCGATGGTGGCGAGATCCTCGAAAGCATATTCGGTCCTGGCTCCGCCCTTGACGCTGTCATAGCCGACCTGATTGGCCTTGAGGATGGGCTTGAGCTCGGCGCGGGCGGCGGCGAAAGCGGTCAGGAAGGCGGCGCGGGCCTGGGCGGCCTCGTAGCGCTCCTGGAGGGCCATCATGCGCTCCAGGGTCTCAGGCAGGGCGCCGTTCTCGAGCGCCTTCTGGATGGCGTCCAGGGGGCCTGGAATGGCGGTCGGACGCCAGGGCGAGCTCTGGGGCTGATCGGGCATGTCGAAGTGGTCAGTCATGGAATTTTCCTTTCCGGTTTGCGTGTTCATTTATCCAACCTTTCAAAGAGCTCGATCAAGGCCCAGCCGAGCCCGCAGGCGAGCAGGGTGAGCATGATCATCAGCAGCGGGGCGAGCTCGTTCACTTGCCGCGCTCCCTGAGCTCTTCCTCCGTGGCATCGGCGAACAGGTCGATATAGAGCTCGTCCATGTATTTCTTGACGGAGGGCGGCGCATCGCCGTCCGGGTAGAGGCGTTCGATATGGCCGACAAAGCGCAGGTAGCGGGCGAGAGGGGTGGCTTTCATTTGCCGGACTCCAGGATGCGGTCGATGGCCTCGACGGCATCAGCCAGCTGGACCGTGATTTTCATCAGGTGATCGCGAGCGACGGCCAGGGCGGCACGGTTGCCATCGAACTCGAAGTCATCGAGACCGAAGCGGGCATGCATGGCATGGCCTTCGAGAAGGGTGATGCTGGCGCCGGCAATGACGGCGCGGGTTTTGTTGAGGTCGAGGTCGGTCATCGGTTTTCTCCTTGCGATGGTCCTGATATAGACAAGCCGCACTTGTGAGTCAAGGCCCCTTGCAAAATAAATTCTGGACGCTTACCTGCTAACAAGTCATAATGGTTGGAAAGACCAAGGAGATCGATATGCAGATAACACTGGATCGCCACCGCGAGCTTATCCGCAGGGCGGTCGCCATCGTCGGCAGCCAGGGCAAGCTGGGCAAAAAACTCGGCATCACCCAGCAGGGCGTTTACTACCTTCTCTATAAAGCTGAGCGGGTTACTGGAGAAATGGCCATCGCCATCGAGGACGCCACCAACCGCAAGGTGACGCGTAAAATGTTGCGCCCTGACCTGTTCAGAAAACGTCCGAAACGTCCGAAAACGGCTGGAAAATCCCGCACTGCACATCCAGCCGCTGCCGGGGAGGGCAAACCGCCAGTGCCCCCAGCGCCCTCCCCGGTTTAATCATGCTGACCGTTCTCTCGCTCGGCGCCGGCGTCCAGTCCACCACCATGGCGCTAATGGCGGCGCGGGGCGATCTGCCGCCGGTCGACTGCGCCATCTTCGCGGATACCGGCTGGGAGCCGCAGAAGGTCTATGCGCATCTCGACTGGCTCGAGCGCAACTTGCCGTTCCCGGTCCACCGCGTCTCGGTTGGGGATCTGCGCGCCAATGCGATGAGCCGCAGCAACACAACTGGCGGTCGTTTTTCTGTCATCCCCTGGTACGTGTTGCATGCCAATGGCGACGAAGGCATCGGCCGCCGCCAATGCACCAAGGAATACAAAATCACCCCGATTCTGCGCAAGGTGCGCGAGCTCCTGGGCGGCAAGACGCCGAAGGGCGGGGCAACGATGCTGATCGGCATTTCGATGGATGAGGCTGTCCGCATGAAGCCCAGTCGGGTTCAGTATATCGTCAATCAATGGCCGCTCATCGACAAGCGCATGAACCGTCGTGACTGCCTGAAGTGGCTGGCCGATCGGCACTATCCGACACCGCCGAAGAGCGCCTGCATCGGCTGCCCGTACACAAGCGACAATCGTTGGCGCGAGCTCCGCGACACCTCGCCGGCGGAATGGGCCGATGCCGTCGAGGTCGATCGCGCCATCCGCAACCAGCCGAAGATGCGGGCGCAGCAGTTCATGCATTCGAGCCGGGTGCCGCTTGACCAGGTCGATCTGCGCACCGATGCGGAAATAGGTCAGCCTGACTTATTCAATAACGAGTGCGAAGGCATGTGTGGGGTATGAATTCACCATAGAGGAATTTTAGGAATGGATTTTGCTGTGGGATTCGCGTTCGGCGTGGCCGCGGGATGGTTGACGGCGGCGCTGGCGAGGCTCATTCTGGGGCTTGTGGGTCGCTCGATCTTGGGAGGGACTGAGCGCCCCGCGGAGAGCGCAAGGCGGCGCTTGCACGACATCTGAGATTGGACAAGCGCCCCTTGTAAATGAAATCTCCCGGCTCTGCCGTTTACCCTTGATCGTGAGGACCTGGGCAAACGATGAGGCCGGGAGATGAAACACCTTCGCCTACAGAGGGGCTAACAATGGAAACGAAAGGTTCCACAATCATGACATTGGAAGCGGGACTTGTCAAATTAGGGCTCACGGCCGAGCAGGTCGAGGGCGTCCTCAAGCTCATCGAGAAGGAGAAAAGTAATCTTACGAGTAATATTACGCGTAATATTACGGAGGCGCGGCGAAGGAAAAATGCTGAGTATCAACAACGGTTTAGGGCCAAAAAGCGTAATATTACGGGGGGTTTGGGGGGCCTTTCTTCTCTATCCCCAGGTAAAATTTTATCAGTTAGTTCTCAGAACGTTGTGGATCTGTTTCCAGAGCCTCTTTCTTCTGAGTCTATCAATCCGGATAGACCTATCAAGGTTACACATGCGCGCGAGGAGTTTTCCGAAATCGTGGAATTGTGGAATTCGGCCGCAAGTCAGCACGGCTTCCCCAAAATCAGCCGCCTGAGCGAGGTGCGAAAAACCGCCCTGCGCAAGCGGCTGGTCGAGCTCGGCGGGATCGAGGGCTGGCAGGCCATGCTGGAGATCATCTCCAAAAGCCCGTTCCTGCTCGGCGAGAACGACAGGGGCTGGAAAATATCATTCGACTTCGTGCTTAGACCGCAGAAACTGACAGCGCTGATGGAAGGAAATTACAGCCATGTCTCAGAACGAAAACAGCGTTACACCGTCCTTGATTGGCTCAAATCGCAAGGCCAGGATTTCTGAAGCGGTAGGATTGATCTATACGGGATACCCGCAAGCGAAGCTGACCAAGGATTTTCTCAATATCATCAGGATGGCTCTATCTCATTTCAGCGATAGCGAGCTCGAAGCCCTTGCTGATCTTCGAACCGGCGTTGCCACTAAGCATGCGTTTCCGCCAGGGCTTGCCGATATTACTGCGTTTATAAGCGAGCTCCGCGAGAAACGGGCTGCTCATCAAGAGAGCCTTCGCCGCTATCCGCCGCGCGAAACCGAAATCAAGAAACTTCCGCCGATGCGCGAGCCTTTCCGGCCCTTCCCGAAGCTCTGGGAGGCCTTCGCGGATGAGCCCGACCTTCTGGACCCGCAGAAGAATAACCTCAACTTCAACATTCTCTTCGATGCCTCCAAAGCCTTGGCGACCAGGGGCAAGGATGCGGCCCGCACCATTCTGGACCCGCGCCGGTGACCCGCAAACCCGGCGCCGACTCGCTCCGCGAGCAAATCGACTTCATCCTCCATGTCGCTGAGTACACCAACCGCATGTATGACGAGCATGAGACCATGTTCGAAGCCCTGGAGAAGCTAGAGCGCGTTCTCGATGAGCTGCCGAAGAACATGGGCGAGCTCACCGACATCAGAAAAATCGTGCGCAAAACCCTGCTAGCGGTGCGCGCATGACCCCCGATGACGGTGTGATCGATCTGGCCAGATTGCGCGCCCAATACACCAGAGGCCGCATGCATGGCATGCGCGATGCCATCGATCTGCTGAAGATCGTTTCCGACGATGACGCGATTCTGCGTATCATCGACATCCTCGATCAGCGCATGTCCGAGTTGAAGGAAACGCTCCAGTGACCCACGAGGAATACCAGTCTTACCTCCAGAGCCCTTCCTGGCTGAACCTCCGCAACAGAGTGCTCGCCGCGGCACAAGGCCATTGCGAGGGCTGCGGACGCTGGCCGGCGACCGAAGTGCACCACCTGACCTATGTGCATGTAGGCAAGGAATTCCTGTGGGAGCTCCGCGCCGTCTGCCGCGACTGCCACGATCGCCTGCATCCGGATAAGATCCGGGAGCCGGTGCCTGAACCAGAAACGAGAAAGGGAGACGACCATGACACCGTTTGATCGTGACCCGCCGGCATTGCTCAAGTCGGCGCAAGGCGACATTTTGCAGGAGTATGGCGATAAGCCGAGGCCCGTGGATCCCGGTGAGACGCAACCGGCGCCGAATGATCCCGGCGACGAGATCGAGCTCCCGCTGTCGGCGCGCTCGTATCAGGTCGTCGAGCGCCAGCAAAAGCGTATCTACGAGCTCGAGGACGAGGTCTGGCGCTATCGCAATCGCGAGCGCCAGATGCGCGCCCTGATCGAGCAGTACAACCGGCTTGCCCGTGGCGCGGACGACTGGATGGAGAATCCGCGCTGGGTCGAGGATCCGCGCCGGCCGCCGCACGGCAGCGCGCCCTATCCGGAGGGCCTTGGCGGCGTCGGTGCCTGCGACTGCACCACGGGCCGCGCCTCACTGCTGATCGGTGACGATGACCAACATATCCGGCGCACGATCGAGCGCGCCATTCTCAGCATGGCCAAGGGATGATGCAGCTGGCCCTATTCGATGAAGACGAGCCGGTGCTGGACAACAAATTCAGCGCTGGCAACGACATCGACGGCAAACATTACTGGCTCACACCGCCGGAGCTCTTCGCGCGCCTCGATGCCGAGTTCGGGTTCGACTTCGATCCTTGCCCCTATCCATTGCCCGAGGGCTTCAATGGCCTCGCGGCGGATTGGGGGAGCTCGAACTATGTCAACCCGCCATTCGGCAGCGTCATCGTCGAGGGCAGGAAGCGCGGCCCGACCGCCTGGGCGCGCAAGGCGATTGCTGAGTATCAGCAAGGCAAGACGGTCGTGCTGGTCTATCCGATCGACAAATGGATTCTGATGCTGCTGGCGGCAGGAGCTCAAGTGCGCAATCTCGGCGATGTTTACTGGCTATCCACCGAGGACGGCCAGCCAGGACCGGGCACGGGACGGCATATCGCCGCCTTTGTGCTCCGATGAAGTTCATTCGCAACCCCAAGCCGGTGATCGCGCAGCGCTCGCGCGCCCGCCATCTCGCCTACAAGCGCAGGCCAAAGCCGGTGAAGGCGGTGAAGCCGATCCTGGCCAAGCTCTTCGAAAAGCATAGGCCTGATGATGAACTCGTCCGCGCCTTCGACATGGTGGCCGGGATGCTCAGGCTCGATCCGAAAGCATCGCGCGATTACCTCGAATGGCTGGACAAGCAAATCGAGGATAGAATCGCAAACGCGATAAGGGAGGAAAACCGTGAAGAAACCAGTCCGCAAAAAACCGGCCAGAAAAGAGCCGGCAATTAACTTCAAGGTCATGAACCAGCGCATCAACCTTGTGTTCGGGGAGTTGAACAGCATCCGCGGCCTGGTCGAGACGCTGCGCGCCAGTTTGGTCAACCGTGCCAGCGATCCCAACCTTACCCGCGTGATTGACCAGATGGGCCGCGGGCTCAGCGAGCAGATCCAACTCCTCGCCAAGGAGCTCCCGCCCAACAAGCACGACGCCCTGGCCATGAAGCTCGACCAGTTGGAGCGCCGCCTCGCCTTGCTCGAGCGCGAAGCCACCTACACCGTGCGCCATGTCATCTCGAAACCAATGGAGGAAAACCATGCCCCTGAGCGCGAAGAAGAAAGCCCAGATTGACCAGACCATCGAGCGCAACCTGATGACGCTGGCCGGCGATGCCCGCCTCATCGGCCTCGAGGAGGCTGTCGGCGTGCTCAAACTCGCCGACAGCAAGGAGCAGGCCCTCACCATCCTGTTCCGGCGCATCGAGGAGCTTCGCCGCGTGAAAGCCCGCATGGATTTTCTCGACGAACCGGTTTACAGCGGAGACGATGGCGAAAAGGACCGCGACAGCTGATGGAGGCGCATGCAGAGCCTGCGGTGGCATATCCTGCTCCTACGCAGCAACAGCGAATGGCAGACCCATTGCGAGGCCTTGGCGCAGGGCTATGCCTGCTACTACCCGATGCGCATGGGCCACCGCCGCCTTGGGCGCTGGGCGCAGGGCATAGCCCGCCCGCTCTTCCCGGCCTACGCCTTCATCGGCCTCGAGCCAGGTCAGAGCCTGGAAAAAATCCGCCGCCTGAACGGCGTGCGCGATTTCCTGCGCGCCGGCGGCTCGCTGGTGGTGATGCCGCAGGCGCAATTGGAGCGCTGCCGCGAGACTTGCGATCGGCGCTATCGCGATTCCTGGCCGAGCCAGCGCCGCCTGGTCGAGCTCAAGGTCGGCGACTGGGTGGCGGTGCCCTCCGGCGCCTTCGAGGGCACGCCGGTCGAGGTCGAGGCTATTGACAAATCAGGCCGGATCAGGGCATCACTCGGTTCATTGGAGCTGAGTTTTGAGTCTGCTGCGGTGCACACCAGTGTAACGAGTAGTGCGGGAGCTTGAGACCCATATGAACCGCGAAACCTTCATCCGCGAATATCTCAACCGTAGTCCCGAGCTCACAGGCGCAGTGGTTACCGAGTACGGCTTTCGCACCCCAGAACACGAGCGCTGGGCTCTGCCCTGCGCCTGTGGGGCCCCTGAATGCACCGGCTGGGCCATGGTCCACCCGCGCGATGTCGGCGCCCATATCCGCGCCTTTGGCCACAAGAGGGCAGGCTGATGGCTCTGGCAGACTGGCGGCTGGTTACCCGTTCGACCGATGGCCAGCAGCAATACGTCAACATGTTTTTTGTCGTGAGGATGGTCCTCAACGGCACCGGCGGCTCGACCCTGTTCTTTGACGGCGGCTCCTCGACCGAGGTGGTGGAAACCCCCGACGCCCTGGTGCCGGCACCCGTCAACCCTGCTATCATGGCCCCAAAGCCATGAGCAACTGGCGAGTTCATTTTCCCCTCGAGGCTCTCACCCCCGTGCGTGCCGCGAGGTCCGGGGACCGCAAGGCCTGGATTGAACTCGCCAGCGAATTCGAATCTGGCGCGCATCGTGAACTCACCAAGGATCGTCTCAGCCCCCTCGATCAAGCCTCACGCGATGCGATCCAGTTCCGTGACGTTGGTGCCCCCAATCGTCACGGTAAAGCCTGGGCGGCTGGCACCCGTTTACTTCGCGGTTCTCGGCATGCCGGCCCCCAGGTCATCGCTTCAGGAGCTCGTATATGGCCGGCCTGACCTATCGCAATCCCGAGCACCGCGATGCCGACCGTGTCGCCATGCGCAGCCTGCACACGGCGCTCAATGCCGGCGACCGGGCGCTGCGTCTCGATGAATGCGGTGCCTACGTCATCACCGGCAAGTCCGGGCGGATTTATTCGTGCGGGCCGATCGCGGCCGAAAACGGCTGGCAGATTCTGCTCGAGTATCAGACATCGATGGCGCAAACCCATGCCCGCAAGCGGCTGGCCTTCTGTCCGAAGACGGTAACCGGCAACGGTCTGCACCTCGATCATCTGCCTGATGCGGCGGAAGCTGCCGCCATCCGCAAGGCTCTGGGCATCCGGAAACGCCACCCTGCCCCCAGCCACGGCTTTCAACCGAAGGCCGTCATATCGGGCACTATTGGATCATCAGCGGCAAAACCGGAGTCCGGGCTATCACAGTAAGGGTCTAGGCTCCCGGCTGGTTTTGGAGGCTCTTATGCCCCGTCTAGCCATATGGCTCATATCCGGCACCTGGATGGTTTGCCTGCTCCTCGCCCTCGCTGTCCTCGCCTGGAACCATAAGCCAGCCGATGGCACAGAAATAGGGACCGCTAATTTGTGTGTGGACGTAACGTCCATATTTTCTTGACGCTACGTCCATGAAATAACCACGGAAAATAGGTAACCTATTTCCGTAGCATTGACGCTACGTCCATGAATCGTGGACGCTACGACACGTTATAATATTACGAACGGACCTAATGGCCAGACGCGGCTCACCCAAGGGCATCCCCAAGCGCAGCCCCGGTCGGCCCAAGGGCGGACGCAACAAAGCCACCCGCGAAATCAAGGAGCTCGCCGAGCCCTATGGCGTCGAGGCGCTCGAGACCCTGGTCAGGATCATGCGCAAGGACAAGAACAGCATGGCCCGCATCGCCGCCTCCAAGGAAATCCTCGACCGCGCCTATGGCAAGGCCGCCCAACCCCTGACCCCGGCCCCAGGCTCTGGCGGCCTCATCATCGAGATCGTCAGATTTGGCCCTAGCATCGAACATCCTCCCCTTCAGGAGGCCCTCCCCAGCCCCGCAGGTGATCCGTGACGGCAAACTTTGCATCCGGCTACCGCATTCAGATTGGGCGCCGCGGCCCTATCAGCAGGCGCTCTGGGACTACCTGGAAGGCGGCGGCAAAAGAGCCGTCGCCATCTGCCACCGGCGCTGGGGCAAAGACGACGTCGCCCTCCATTGGAGCGCTATCGCCGCCCATACCGGCAAGCCAGCCAATATCTGGCACTGCCTGCCGCTCTACGAGCAAGCGCGGAAAGCGATTTGGACGGCGGTCAACAGCCACAACGGACGAAGAAGAATAGACGAGGCCTTCCCGCCCGAGATCCGCGAATCGACCAACGACGGCCAGATGTTCATCCGGTTCCGCAATGGCTCGACCTGGCAGGTGGTGGGCTCGGACAACTACGAATCCCTGGTCGGCACTGGAGCTCACGGCATCGTCTTCTCCGAGTGGAGCCGCGCCAATCCCGCGGCCTGGGCCTATCTGGCTCCAATCCTTGAAGAAAATAACGGCTGGGCGCTATTTATTACGACTCCGATCGGCAGGAACCACGCCAAGCATACGCTCGACCTGGCGCAGAGCTCGCCCGGCTGGTTCGCCGAGGTGCAGACGGTTCTGGATTCGGGAGCTCTGCCGCTTGAGGTGGTGGAGACGGCACGCCGCGAATACCACTCGATCTATGGCGTCGATGCCGGCGACGCCCTCATCCAGCAGGAATATTTCTGCTCGTTTGAGGCGGCCATTCTCGGCGCCTATTACGGCAAGCTCATCGCCCAGGCCGAGCGCCAGGGCCGCATTCGCACCCTCACCTTGGAGCCCGACCTGCCCATCCACACCGCCTGGGATCTCGGCAAGGGCACCAATATGGCGATCTGGGCCTGGCAGGTGATCGGCAACGAGATTCGCGTCCTCGCCGCAGTCCAGGGAGCTCATGACGAAGTCATCCCGGACATGGTCGAACGCCTCGACAGCATGGGTCTCAAGAGCCGCTGGGGCCGCGACTACGTCCCGCACGATGCCAAGGTCAAGGAGCTCGGCACCGGGCGCACCCGCATCGAGACGCTGGCCCGGCTGGGCCGCAATCCGGTGCTGGTGCCCGACCACAAAGTGGACGACGGCATCGCCGCGGCGAGAACGA
>Ga0157380_10002023_pt1 | contig 13527 bp, 7 predicted proteins | sample S35metaG_FD_119757 | JGI IMG/M metagenome (GOLD analysis project Ga0157380, IMG submission 119757) | Switchgrass rhizosphere microbial communities from Kellogg Biological Station, Michigan, USA - S3-5 metaG | ecosystem: Host-associated > Plants > Roots > Rhizosphere > Soil | place: USA: Michigan...
TCCGTTTCACCCAATCTCCCCCTCTCCGTGTCTCCGTGTCCCCCCATTCGCGCGTCTCCCCATCTCCGCATCCCCGCGTCCCCGTGTCCCCACATCCCCTCGTCGCATCCTGGCTCCGCTGGTCATCGTTGCGTTGCTCCTCACCGGCGTTAGCGCGAGTGCGCAGAACGGGCGTCCCCAAAAGAACACTACCCAATCGAGTCACGTGCGCGAGACATTGTCTCCCGACGCTTTGGAACTGGTGGAGCGAGCAATCAACGTGGCCTGTCTTGAGCGCCGACGCGATCCGCAGGGCAGTGTGCCCATTGACGACATGCAGGGGCGGCCGTCGCTGCCAGTGCGAAGCGCCGAAGCAGTTGAGGGGGCCGAACGGGCGCAACGGCTGCTCCCGGTCGCCAAAGCCCTCGTTATTGAATCTCTGAATCAACTGGCGAAAGAATACAGCTTCTCCTCGAGAACGGCTCGGCTCAGTTTGCAACAGGCGATCAATCGCGTGCGCTTGGTGCGCCGAATCAAGCCCGATATGGAGTCGCGCGACAATGCCTCGGTGTTGTTGAGAAACCCGGGAACGATCACGTTCGGCACAATATTTCTGGCGGGCTTGCCCTCCGATGAAGGAATGATCAGCGTGCTCGGACATGAGTTGGTCCACATCGCCGACGGCAACAACGCCGGGTTGCGATTGCTCTATCGAGCCATCGGAGATCGCGCTTCCGACTTGACCGGATTGAGTATTCGCGGCCAGCGAGCAGAGGAGCTGACCAGCGATCTAGTGGGTGCCCTCGCGGTTCGTTCGTTTGTCGCCGCTTCGCCCAGCTACGATCCGCTTCCGCGAAGGATCTCACGCGCTGTCGCACACAACTGCGTCGCACAGGATGAGGGTGATGAGGATCACCTGTCACCACGAAACACGATTCGGGCCCTCCTGGCTTTGAATCCCAATTTGACTTACGAACTCGTCTACGGTCGTGAGATGAAGCGGTGACTGGGAGACACGGGGACAGTGATACGACTGGGATTCACGCTTTCTCCCCCTCTCGTCTCCCCATCTCCGCGTCAACTCCCTCCCCGTCAGGCGCACTTCGTTGACAACTACTCCGCCGCCTACCTATCATCCGCGTGTTGCAAGGCTTTCGTGATTTTTCCGCCCCTGCGTTCTTGAAAAGTGTGCTCAGCAGAATGAAAAGCCTCAACAGAGACGAACACTCGATCCACCTGTTCCACCGATTGTTCAGAGGTCCCGGAATCCACCGAGTAATAGTCACGTCCCCATTTTCGCTTACAATTTTGTGTCTGCTCGCCGCTGCAGGTTGCCAGACAATCCTGGAGCGCCAGGATGTACGTCCACTCGTCCTCCGTGATGTGCCGGCCCAGCGTCTTGCTTATCGTTTTGAACCGGACATCGGGCTTCCGACAGAGATCAAGCTCGATGAAGGTGACGAGAAGCTGGCTGCAATACAGACTGACTTCGAAACGCGTCGCCCGGACGATGCGTTGTTGCGCACAGTTCCTTCGCCTGATAATCAACGCGCGCTCGCGCTGTACGCGACTGAAGAAGATCGGAGTCCTGCCTTCCGCATAGACCTTTACTCCGCAGACGGAAAGTTCCTCCGAAATCTCACTCCGCCCGATCTTTCGTGCGTCTTTCCGGAAGTTGTTGCCTGGTCGTCGGATGGAAATCTGATTGCTTTCATCGCCCACCGAAATGTTAAGCCATCACCAACTCCGACACCGCCCAGCGGTGTTGCCACGCCTGAAGTGACGCCCGATCCGGCGCAACCTGCGCCGACTGTCGCGCCGGCTTTTGCTCCAGTAGCCACCTTCAACACCGAACAGATCTACGTTTGCAATCGCGATGGTTATGATCTGAAGCCCTTAACGTCGCGCGAAGGATTGATCTATTTCTACTATTCCTGGGCGCCAGACAATCACGCCCTCGTGGCGCTCGCTTGTCGCGAATCTGAATGGAACGAGCGCGAGAAAGCCTACAAACTTCCCGCCGGCCGGCCCAGGTTGATCACTCTCGATGGGCAGGAACGTGTGCTTGATGACGAGCTAACCGAATGTCTGCCTGCGTGGTCACCGGACTCGGCGAAAGTTGCCGCGGGCTTTGATGTCGACGTCGGCATCTTTGACGCCGCTACAAACAAGCCGACACAGGCGCGCATGCACCTGCGCGACGCTTTGATCACCGCCTCGCATACTTATGAGCGGACGAGTGGCAAGAAAGAGAGTAATGCCCAGCCAGCGACACCGAGTGGGCCGCCGCCATCGTTCAATTCGATCGTCCGTCTCGAATGGCCCAGCCCTGACAAGCTCTACTTGCACACTGCCTTCATCCGGATCTATCCGAACGAGTCGATCAATACCTTCCAGCGTTGGCATCGCCTGAACCTAAGTCCACAGGCCGCCGTTCTAAAATAAGTCTCAGGTCTCAAGCCTCAAGTTCCGAGTCGAGTCCAATTCCGTTGAACTCCGCCCGTTTTGGAACGGGCAAAAATTTGGTTACAATTGACCTGCGAGCTTTTTGAACAAGTGGGTTAGCGCCCGCGAGTATTGAGAACCATACGAACCCCGAACGCATAGTTCCGCATACTCAGGCGCTTCGTTTCTCTTACCAGGTTTATCAATCATCACAACTGTTCATGACCCCCGAACGCTGGCGACAAGTTGAAGACATCTTCCAGGCAGCGCGTGATCTCGGTGTGGAAGAACGCGCGCGCTACATGTCGCTCGCGTGCGCGGGTGACGAGGCACTTCGTCGCGATGTCGAGACCTTATTGTTCCAGCACGACAGTAGCGGAGGCCGCACAGGACACAGTAGCGTGCTCGATGACGACTTCCTCGGCTCGCTCGCGGACACCGGCGATCCGCTGGTCGGAGTTCGCCTCGGTGCTTATCGAATTGAGCGCCAGGTTGGGCGCGGTGGCATGGGTGCGGTTTACGAAGCACGGCGCGTCGATCAGGAATTCAACAAACGCGTTGCCATCAAGCTGGTCAAGCGCGGCATGGATACTGATTTCATCCTGCGCCGCTTTCGCAAAGAGCGTCAGATTCTCGCTGCGCTCGATCATCCACACATCGCCCTGCTGCTGGACGGCGGGACCACCCCCGATGGATTGCCCTATTTCGTCATGGAATTCATCGAAGGGCGGCCCTTGTATCGTTACTGTGACGAGCGTCAGCTCAGCATTGCCGAGCGGCTAAAACTCTTCCAGGCCATTTGCGATGCGATTCACTACGCTCACCAGAAACAAGTTGTGCATCGCGACATCAAACCTTCAAATGTTTTAGTTACTTCGGAAGGCGTCCCCAAATTGCTCGATTTTGGAATCGCCAAGCTGCTCAATCCGGAAATCGCAGGCGACATAACTCACGACCCGACCGCCACCGCGATGCGTTTGATGACTCCGGAATATGCTTCTCCGGAACAGGTGCAGGGCGCGCCGACTTCACCGACCACAGACGTCTACTCCCTTGGAGTCTTGCTTTACGAATTGTTGACGGGACATCGTCCTTATCGTTTGCGCAATCGCGCGCCGCATGAGATCGCGCGCGTCATCTGCGAAGAGATGCCGGCGCCACTAAGCGTCGTGATAACGCGTCCGGACGATTTGCTCTTGCCCGCTCCGACCGGCGACGAATCGGCAACTCTGGTGAATCTCTACAGCAACCGGGGAGCAACACTGGAATCCCTTCACAAAGAATTTAGCGGCGACCTTGATGAAATCGTGATGCGGTCGCTGCGCAAGGAACAAGAATGGCGTTATCAGTCTGCCGAAGATCTGCGCGACGACATTAGCAACTACTTAGCAGGCCGTCCGATTTCAACACTCGCCGAAGTTCCGTTTGCTCCCGGTCTCTCGAGGTCGGAACCCACACCCAACGAGAACTCCCTCGCAGTCCTGCCGCTGAAGCTGTTTGACCTCGATCAGGGCACGGGTTCCGGGCCTGACTATCTCGGCACCGGACTCGCAGATGCCCTGATTGCGCGTCTGGGTGGCGTCAGGCGTTTCGCTGTCCGGCCAACGAGCAGCGTCCTGCGTTACGGAACTGAATCCGATCCGCTTGTCGCCGGGCGCGAGCTTGGCGTCGCTTTTGTGCTTGATGGTCGAATCAAACGTGCCGGCGATCAGATCCGTGTCACAGTTCAACTTCTTAATGTGAACGACGGCACCGCGGTCTGGGCCGCACAGTTTGATGAGCGATTCACGGATGTGCTGAGTTTGGAGGACGCTATCTCCGAGCACGTGGCGGAAGCAATCGTTCCTCACCTTAGCGGCGATGAGCGCATGCGGTTGGCAAAACGCGGGACGAACAATCCGCAGGCGCATGAGGCTTATCTGCGCGGACGCTTCTACTGGAACACGTTCACCGAGGATGGATTTGCTCGCGCGATTGTCTGTTATCACCAGGCGATCGCCCTCGATCCGAGCTACGCGGTCGCTTATGCAGGAATCGCGTCCTACTACAACTGGCTTGGCAGCTTCACGGTCCTGCCCTTCGCCGAGTGTGCGGCGGCCGCCTATGAAAATGCTTCGACGGCAGTTCAATCGACCCGGCCCTCGCCGAAGGCCACGCTGCATTAGGTCAGGCAATACTTTGTCGAGATTTCGCCTGGGCGCGCGCCGAGCGGCAACTGCTAAAAGCTATTGAGCTCAACCCCGATTACTCAGTGCCGCGCATCTGGTACGCGTTGCAGTTGGGCATGGAAGGTCGGTTCACCGAAAGTTTGCGCGAGGCGTACATCGCCCGCGATCTCGATCCCCTTGCGGTCATCTCACGTTTCAGCGTCGCCTGGTGTTTGTATCACGCGCGCCGCTACGACGAAGCGTATCGGCTTTGTCGTGACACGCTCGACGCCGAACCGCAAAACCTGATGATGCTCTACGCGTCGAGCTTCGTTCTAAGCCGTCTCGGCAGACATGACCAGGCAATCGCCGCCGCAAGGAAAGGCGTCGAACTACTGGGTAAGGCAAGTCATACGCTCGGCAGACTCGGTGCTGCCCTTGCAGTCGCAGGAGATGCTGTCGCAGCTGAAGCGGTTCTCAAAGAGATGGACGGCATTGCCGCGCGTCGCTACATCTCGCCGTATCACCAGGCACTCGTTTATTGCGCGCTTGGACGTCTCGAGGAGTCGCTGGATCTGTTGGAGAAAGCGCGCGAGCTTAAAGACGGGAAGCTGTTGTGGCTTGCCGTCGATCCGGAACTGGATCCGCTCCACGGTCACCCGCGCTTCAACGACCTGCTGCAGAAACTCAGCCACCGTCTCGCATCGTTGCCCACGTTGCCGGCGCATTCCCACACCGGTCAGGAGTCGATCGGGGTCCTTCCGTTCCGCGTGCTAACAACCGTCGCAGACAATACGGCTGATGAATATTTGGGCGTGGGACTAACTGACGCTTTGATTACGCGTTTGAGCAACGTGAAGCGTTTGATCGTGAGACCGACGAGCAGCGTGCTGCGTTATCGTGGTGTCGCCGTAGATCCGTTGGTGGCCGGCCGCGACCTCGGCGTGGACTACATAGTTGACGGAAGTTTGCGCCGAGTTGGCGATCATATTCGGGCGACTGCGCAACTGGTGAGCGTGAGTGAGGGCGTAACGCGTTGGGCGGAACAATTTGATGAACATGCTACCGACGTTCTGCAAATTGAAGACTCGATTTCCGAGCAGGTTGCGAGCGCGCTCTTGCCGCAACTAACGCGCGACGAAAAGCGACAGCTTTCCAAACGCGGCACAGAGAATCCGGAAGCCTTCGAATCTTATCTGCGGGGTCGCTACTACTGGAACACGTATACAGCAGCCGGTTTTGCCAAGGCACTCGACTGTTATAACCACGCCATCGAACTCGATCCCGAGTACGCTCTCGCCTATACAGGAATTGCGGATTACTACAACTGGCTCGGCGTGTTTGGCATCCGGCCGTTTGCTGAATGTTCCGCTGCTGCCAAGGAAGCTGCCAGCAAAGCTGTAGCGCTCGACCCTACCGCTGCCGAGGCTTACACCGCGCTTGGTTTTGCGACCACTTGTCACGACTTTGATTGGGCAGTCGCTGAAGGACAGCATCGTCGCGCGATTGAGATCAATCCAAACTACGCAACGGCGCACCACTGGTATGGATTTCACCTGGCGATGGCGGGCAGGTTTGACGAAGCCATCAAAGAGATGTCGCGCGCGCGTGAACTCGACCCTCTTTCACCAAGCATCATGCAGGCATTGGCATGGGTCTATTACCAGGCTCGGCGCTTCGACGAATCGATTACGACGCACAGCAACATGCTGGAGCTTGTACCTGACTTTTCGCTGGGGCTAATTACCCTTGCCTGGGTACTGCGACACGTTGGACGGTTTGACGAGGCAGTTGCGGCTGCGGAAAAGGCAGTCGCGCTCTCGGGTGGACCATTGTTTCTGGCGGCCCTTGCTGCAAATTACGCTGCGGCAGGACGAGCCGCTGATGCGCGGAAAATAATCGAGCAATTTACCGAGAGTTCTCCACAAACCTACTCTTCGCCATATCAACGCGCGCTCATTCATGTTCTGTTAGGCGAACACGATTCCGCCCTTGCACTCCTGCGCGAAGCGTACGTGGTTAACGACGGCTGGTTGGTTTGGCTGGGAGTCGAGCCGGATCTCGATCCACTCCGTGGGCTGCCGGAGTTTGAAGAGTTACTGATCAAAACCAGAAACCCTGTGGTTGGTCGCGAGTCCGTTACGTCCCGGGCCGCCGCCGCAGCGGCAGTTGCACGACGTCGCAACGAACTGCGTTCAAGCGGTGCGCCAACTACTTCACCTATTGAGTTCCCTGCGGCGCAAACACAGGCGGGGGTCAACGAAGAAGCGCGGCAGCTCTACACGGCGGGTCGCTACTACGCAACACGGCGCAGCGCCGAGGGCTTGAAACAAGCAATTGAAAGACTCGAGCGTGCCGTCGAACTCGATCCGGATTTCGCCCTCGCCCACTCTGAACTTGCCGATTGTTACGCCCTCCTAAACTGGTTCGTCGAACCGCCGCCCCCTGAGGCCTGGCAGCGCGCAAAGGAGTCTGCAATAAAAGCAGTCGAAGCGGATCCGCAATTGGCCGAAGGGCATGCTTCCCTGGGCTTCGTCAGACTTCACTACGATCGCGATTGGGCTGACGCCGAACGCGAGTTGCGAAAAGCCATTGAGTTGAAGCCGAGCAATCAGGTTGCGCACCGTTGGTATGCCTACAGCCTTTCCGCTGTTGGTCGTCACGATGAAGCGGCGATCGAAATCGAGCACGCCCGCGAAATTTCCCCGCGGTCTCCGGTAATCGCAACAGCGCTCGCTAATGTTCTTTTTCTGGCGGGCCGTTTCGACGATGCTATCGAGCAGTGTCGCAAGGCACTCGATCTCGACCCCGGCGCCGTGTCAGCGCATACCATCCTGCGCTGGGCTTATGAGAAGAAGGGAATGCATAACGAGGCGCTCGCTGCATTTGAACAGGAGCGGAGTTTTGCAGGCGACACTCCCACCACACGCGCCAAGTTGCCGCACCTGTTCGCTGCAATCGGCAGACACGATGAAGCGCGGGCGATTCTTGAAGAGATTCTGGCGCGAAGACAGGAGGAATGGGTCACCGCCTACGAGATCGCGATTATCTATTGCCTGCTCGGCGACCATATGAACGCGTTGCGCTGGCTGACTCAGGCGGAACGTGAGCACGCCGTTGGCTTCACCTTCGTGCGCGTCGATCCACATCTGGAGGCGCTTCGGTCCGATCCTCACTTCGGCGACCTACTTCGTGGCACGGACAAGACGATGCCGTAAACAAGACAGTAGTCAGTAAGACTATGGTTCCCGAGCTGCTGACCACTTACCAAGACCACTGAATAAACTTCCACGCTTCCAGCGTGATCTCTCCCAATGCTTCTGCAACAGAACATTTCCCACTCGTTCCAATCACCGCTCGTGTGGGCCTTACTCATCGCGATCGGACTCGGCCTGCTTTACATCCTCTGGAGAGAAGTCCGTAAGATTCCGGCGAAGCTGTTCGCGCTCATGGCCACGGCATTTGTGGACATGGTTGGCCTCCTGATGATCATTCCGCTACTTCCGTTTTACGTGAAGTCGCTGGGTGGATCAGGCATTGAGATTCTCGGCCTGCATTTCGGCGTCGGCCTGATCATCGGTTTCATAGTCGCGGCGTTCACGGTCGCCCAGTTGTTGAGCGCGCCGGCGTGGGGCCGATTTTCAGATCGAGTGGGACGACGTCCGGCGCTCCTCGTTGCGTTGGGCGCTTCAGGAATTGCGTATCTCATCTTCGGCTTTGCTCATTCGCTGCTTATTTTGTTCTTGTCGCGAATAGTCCAGGGCGCGGGCGGCGGCACAGTCGGCGTGATTCAGGCGTATGTAGCTGATTCCACCGATCCCAAAGATCGCGCGCGAGCACTGGGTTGGCTCTCGGCGACTACGAACCTCGGTGTCGCGCTCGGACCGGTGTTGGGTTCGTTCGCGATCACGCTCGGTAAACGCGACCTTTTGCCGGGCGCAGGGACTCTGCAGATGGGCCATGCGGCTCCGGGAATCATGGCGGCGGCACTTTGTTTTGCAAACATGATTTTCGTGGCGCGCTATCTCAATGAGTCTCGCGACTTCAGCGAGCAGCCGGCAAGCGGGGAAGTGCGACGCACCTCAAGTCAGGCGATCTGGCGCGTGATCTCTCATTCGAGTGAACCTGCATCGCGTTTGATCTGGATATATGCGATTGCGATTGGAGCGTTCCAGGGCAGCTTCTCAGTTCTTGCTCTCTTTCTGAATGCGCGCTTTCAGGTGACCGAACAGACGATCGGCTACTTCTTTATGTACGTCGGTTCAATTTCTGTTTTCACACGAGTGTTATTGCTGGGCCGAATGGTCGACTGGCTGGGCGAAGCGAAGCTGTCGCGACTCGGGCTCGTGCTCCTCGCTTCGGGGGTTTTAGGGATGCCGCTCGCGCGGAACCTGCTGATGCTGGCAATCGCAGTGGCCTTGATTCCTCTGGGAACTGCGTTCACGTTCCCCTGTGTCACGTCACTCTTGTCGCGCGTGATCGCGCCGCGCGAGCGTGGTCTTTACATGGGAATGCAGCAGACTTACGGTGGCGTCGCGCGCATCATCGCGCCGTTGTTCTTTGGCTGGGCCTTCGACTCGCTTGGGGTCTCCGCCCCTTACTTCTTCTCGTCGGCATTCATCCTGGGAACGTTGTTTCTGGGGTTCGGTCTCGACCGCTACGCGAAACATGACGCGGTGGGCTGAAGCTTGATTGGTTGAGACGGCTGCTGCAGAGAGTCGGTTGGAATATTCAGGTCGCTCCAGGTTCTGTATTGAAAAGTCCAGGTCGCTACCGCTCCCTGTGCTGACCTCACTCCAAGACCTGACTTTGGACATTGGACGTTGGACTTGGGCCATCTGACTTGTAAAGCTGATCGCTGCCCACATCAAAGATCCGGTTAAGGCGGGCGCGATAATTCTCAAACGCGATTTGCGCGCCCAACTCGAGCAATTGCTCTTCGGAGAACTCATCACTCAGGCGTTTATATAAGTCGTCGCTCACATTCGATGGTGTGTTTGCCATTTCGTCTGCAAGTTCAATCACGAGCCGTTCCTTCGCATTAAATACTTCCAGAGCGTCACCTCGCACTGCAAGCAGCTTCTCATCTGTCAAACCGGCTTTTCTGCCCACGGCAGAATTGATGTCCACTCAAAACGGACAGCCGATCCGTGATGCGGTTCGTACCTTCGCCAGTTGAATGAAACGCAGCGAGACCCGCCGCTTGCGGCCCAGGCCGGCTTCCATGCCAACGCTGCCCCAGACCAGCCCGGGAAGTCGCATCTGTATCTTTACGGGCGTGAGTTCTTTGCCAAACATCTTACGCATCGCTCTGTAGAACCAGCGTAGATGCCAGGGGGCCTGCTTTTGCTCTAAACCAGAAAGGCGTGTCATTGAAGATCCTAACTATGCGTTAGTAGCAATCCGAGATTTAAGGGGGTGCCAACCGGAATTATATCTTGAATGGGTCGCGGACCTCCGACCTTGGACATTGGACATGAGACTTTGGACTTTCTTCATTCCGCTGACACGCATCCGTGAAGTCTCTCTGATTAATAGAAAGTGGCATCTAATACTTGGAGGGATTAATGGAAGAAACAAACAAATCAGCTGACTTTCAAAAGTTGAAAGAAATGATCAAGGACATCGATTTCTGCATGTTGACTACTCTCGATGAGAGCAACGACATGCACAGTCGTCCGATGTCCCTTAATAGCGACGTTGATCAGGCGGGCAATCTTTGGTTTTTTACATCAGCAAATTCGCACAAGGTTTCCGAAGTGAACCGCACGCCCAAGTGCAATGTGAGTTTTGCCAAGCCCGATGATCATCGCTACGTCTCGATCACCGGCACCGCGGAACTTGTGAGAGACAAAGAAAAGATCAAGGCGCTTTGGAAACCTGCGCTCAAGGCTTGGTTTCCTGACGGAGTGGATCAGCCCGACATTGCACTGCTTCGAGTCGGGATTGAGAAAGCGGAGTACTGGGACAGCCCCGGAGGCACCGTCGCAAATGCAATCAGTTTCGTCTCCGCGATAGTGACAGGCAAATCCGCTGATTGGGGCGAGAACAAGAAAATCGATCTCAAATAACTGTCCAAGGTTCAATGTCCAAAGTCCAAGGTCAAACGCAAACGTCGGACGGAAGCTAAAGACGCAAACTAACAGTTTGGGTTGCATGGATTGACCCGGTAGCTACCGCTCCCGGTGCTGACCTCATTGCTAAGCCGACCCTTGCCACGGAGCTGGCTCGACTCGAGACCTTGGACATCGGACCTTGGACCTTGGACTAGACTTCACCTGTCATCGAGCAACTGAGCTACTTGTCGCATGCCGCGTTTCCGGGCCCAGTCCGCAGCTGTCCTGCCTGATTTATTTTTCAACGTGGGATCCGCACCGTGTGCGAGAAGTATTTCCACTATCGTGAGCGCCTTCGTTTCATCAAGTGGGTTCTTCTCATCGTCTGGCAGCCACCAGAGCGGCGTGATGCCGTCCTCAGTAACACTCTTCGCAAGCTCCGGTTCGGTTCGCAGAACTTCGCGCAAACGATCTGGATAACCTCTAAATGCAAGTCTCCAAATGTCTCGACTAAACTGACTCAAAAACTCAATCATTTCCTTGTGGTCCGAGTGTGCGGCCCAACCGATGGGCGAAGAGTTATAGCAAGTCTCGATCGGATCGATTTCTGCGCCGCGCTCAATTAGCAGCTTCGCGACACGCATGGAGTTGTTCACGGCCGCCTGGTGCAACGTACGTGTCCTGTTGGTGTCTTCAATGTCAATCGGCACGCCCAAATCGAGGAGTAATTCCACCACATCAGCTCGATCTCGCCGTGCGGCGGCAAAGATTACTGTTGGCGACTGGAGATATTCCTGATGCTGCTCAAGCTGCGCCACCGCTTCATTCCGATCCAACCGAAAGCATGCGGCAGCGAACGCCTCTTCGCCTTCAAGCTCGAGGATTCGGGGTGCTGCTCCGTAACGCGCTAACAAGTCACCCATCTCGGTGAAGCCCACACCCACTGCTTCCCGATGCAGAACATCCAGGTCAGTTGACTTCGCTTTTGCGTGTTTCGGTAGATAAGGAGGCGGTTGCGGAAACGGGCGCGCACCGCGCGAAAGGCACCACTCGGCGAGCACTAGATTGTTCTTTTTCACGGCCAGACCAAGGAGAAACTGGGCTCCTGATCCATAGCCTCCCATGTCCAGCATCGTCCAGTTCGGATCAGCCCATTCGGCCATGCGCCCCGACTTCTTGCTGTGTGCGTATATCAGCTCGAGCCACCAGAGCACATCGCCGCTGAAATGAGTGTTGTAGAGAACTTGGATGTCGAACGGATTCGCGCCGCGCTCCAGTAGGAGTTGGAATAGAGCCTTTCCTTGCGGCTGCCGCGGCGAATCCTGTTCGCCTTCACCAGCTACGCCCACAAGCGCGGAGTAAACGGCATCGCCCGCCATATACGACGCATTTGGATCTGCACCTGAGTTAAGGAGTAGTCGACCGATGGCGATCGAGTTGTTGATAGTTTGCAGGTGTGAGAAGCGGGTGTAACAAAGATAAAGAAGCGGCGGCCATCCTCTGGCGCCGCCGGGCTCGTTTGCGGCCTCGGGTCGCTCAACGAGAATCCGTTGCACCTCTGCGAGATCGCCGCAAACCACCGCAGTGTAAAGACTATCGCCAGCAATCTCGGGATGTTGCGCCAGGTGTCGCTGCGCTGCGCAGTCGTACATCCGATGATCGCCCTTGCCATGAACATGATGATCCCAGCAAGCACACTCAAGAAAGGTCGCAACAAGATCTTTGTGGGTCAAATCCATCGGTCAAGCACACTCAAACAGCTTGCTTTGGCAAATGCGGAAGCATCGAGTCCGCCGCCGGCGAAGATGAAGGTTTGGGAGCTCACTCTAGTTTACTCTTAGGTAAACGATGATAGTCGACCTGAACAACGGAACGGAAGAAAAGACTCAGCATTGTTCCCCTTTCCTTGTCGGTATTGCCCAGACCAGACACCTTCAATTAAAGTATTCTCAATCTCATCTTGAATAATCGGCGTAGCGTTCAGAAGAAAGTATGAATTCGCCTGAGCCCCAACGAATGCTTTTGCATTACCGCCTGGTAAGCAAGATCGACAGTGGAGGTATGGGCGAAGTCTACAAGGCGGAGGACACCAAGCTTGGTCGCTCAGTTGCCCTCAAGTTACTGCTCGCTTCAGACAATCTAAAATCTACAGCCCGTCGACGCTTTCTCCAGGAAGCTCAATCAGCTTCCGCGCTTAACCATCCAAATATCGTTACCATCCACGCGATTGAAGAGGCCGATGGCCTGGATTTCATCGTGATGGAGTTGGTTGAAGGCACGACGCTCAAGAATCTGATCTACGGTCAAGGTGCATTGCCGTTCATGCGTCTGCTCGATATCGGGATTCAGATTGCGGATGCACTGGAAGCGGCGCACTCAATAAACATCATTCACCGCGATATCAAATCTGCGAACATCCTGGTTAGTCCTCGTGGTCACGTAAAGGTGCTTGATTTTGGTCTTGCGAAGGCGGTTCACACGATTGCAAATGGCGTCGATCACGACGCGCCCACACTTACAAACCTGACTGATGAAGGCACCGTACTCGGCACCGCCGCCTACATGTCTCCAGAGCAAACTCGCGGACAGGCTCTCGATCGACGTTCTGACCTTTTCTCGCTTGGATGTGTCCTCTACGAAGCAGCCACGCGAACGCTGCCTTTCACCGGGCCCAGCATGCTTGCGGTGATGCATGTCATCGCGACCTTTGCGCCGCCGCCGCCCAGTCTTCTTCGTCCGGAGCTGCCGAAGGAGTTTGATTTGATCGTCGAACGGGCGATGGCTAAAGACAGGGAGAGACGTTATGCGACCGCAGGTGAGTTGTCCCAGGCGTTAAGGAGTTTGCGGGCTACTGTAACGGGGGAGTGGATGGGTAGCCCCATCGTTCTTGATAAAGATCA
>Ga0157380_10002024_pt1 | contig 13527 bp, 7 predicted proteins | sample S35metaG_FD_119757 | JGI IMG/M metagenome (GOLD analysis project Ga0157380, IMG submission 119757) | Switchgrass rhizosphere microbial communities from Kellogg Biological Station, Michigan, USA - S3-5 metaG | ecosystem: Host-associated > Plants > Roots > Rhizosphere > Soil | place: USA: Michigan...
AAAACGTGAGTGGTGAGTAGTGAGTCGTGAGTGGCTCTCCGATTATTAGCAAGTCACTGTTACATAGGGTACCCCTCACGTCTCACGATTGACGACTCACGAAATTTAAGTTATTAAACACAGCACTATATTAAATGAGCGAGCAAAAGAATCTTTCCCCCGTTGAACGTATAAAAACCGCCAGTGATGGATTGCGGGGTACATTGAAACAAAGTTTAACCGAACCAATTACCGGGGCGTTATATGAAGATGATCAGTCATTGATCAAATTCCATGGAATGTATCAGCAGGATGACCGCGATCGAAGGGAGGAACGTAGTGCTAAAAAACTGGAATGGTTATATTCTTATATGATCCGGCTTCGTCTTCCCGGAGGTTTTCTGACACCCGAACAATGGGTAGGCTTGCATCATATTGCTGGCGATCATTCCACGGGTGTAATAAAAATTACAACCCGCCAGACCGTACAATTGCACGGCATTGTAAAATCGGATATCAAACCAACTATTCAGGCATTCAACACCCTTCATCTGGATTCAATTGCTGCCTGTGGAGATGTGAATAGAAATGTTCTTTGCAGTTCCCATCCTAAACAATCCGCGCTTCACGAAGAAATATTTCAATACGCCGATAAGATCAGTACGCTGGCTCTGCCAAAAACAAGATCTTATTATGAGATATGGATGGATGAAGAACAACTCGTTGATAAAAAAAGTGAAGAGGATCCATTGTACCAAGAGCGCTACCTGCCCCGGAAATTCAAGATCGCAATTGCAATTCCACCGAACAATGATGTAGATGTTTTTGGGAATGATGTTGGTTTGATTGCTATTATTGAGAATAATAAACTGAAGGGGTTCAATATCGCGGCTGGAGGTGGACTAAGCACCACGCATGGTAATCCCAATACCTATGCACGCTTGGCAACAATACTCGGTTTTGTGGATTCGGAAGAGAAAGTAATGAAAGCTGTTTACGAGATTATCACCATTCAACGCGATTACGGGAACCGGAGCGATCGAAAACTAGCACGACTGAAATACACGATCGATAGAATGGGGGTAGATAATTTTAAGAAAGAGCTGGAGAAACGTTGTGGTTTTATTTTAGAAGAAGCAAAGCCTTATAGTTTTACCGAACGAAAAGATTATTATGGCTGGCAGCAGAACCATGAAGGCAAATGGTATTATACGGTGTTTGTTGAAAATGGAAGGATACTCGATGATTCAACAGCGGCTATTAAAACCGCTTTGCTTGAAGTGGCAAAAACAGGAAAGGCAAATTTCCGCTTCACTTGTAACCAGAACGTGATCATAAGTGATGTTAACGATGCCGACAAAAAAGAAGTAGATGACATATTAAAACAGTTTGACATTATCAAACATACAGACAATGCCAGTGTTTTGCGCAAGAATTCAATTGCCTGTGTTGCATTTAATACCTGTCCATTGGCATTAGCGGAAGCACAACGTTATCTTCCTTCTCTTATTGACAAAATAGAACCTTTGTTGGTAAAACATCAGTTGCAGGACGAAGAGATTACTTTACGCATGACGGGTTGCCCGAATGGCTGCGGACGTTCGCATGTATCTGAAATAGGATTTGTAGGAACCTCCTATGGCTTATATAATTTACATATTGGAGGCGACCGGGTAGGTGAAAGACTCAATAAGAAATACAAAGACAATCTTAACGAAGAGAAAATTCTTGCTGAGCTCAATACTATTTTTGAAGGCTTTGCAAAGAGTAAGAGCAACGGTGAATCATTTGGGGATTATACGGCGAGGTTAGTGGACAGAGAATCGTGAGTGGTGAGTGGTGAGTCGTGAGTGGCACCTAATAATAATAACTCTCCAATATTTCAGGGTCTCTCTCACGACTCACGATTCAGGACTCACGATTCCTACTTAGTTGTCAATTCTTTCAGTTTCTCTATCACCACAATTGCAATATCCTTCCCTTCCAAGCGGATAATTCCATCGTTTGTAAGTTCATTGATTATTCGAAAAACCGTTTCGTAAGTAGTACCAGCAAATGATGCCAGGTCCTGGCGACTCAGCGTAAGATCAATCATTCCTTTTTCGTTCACTCCAAACTTATTCTGCAGATTGAGTAATGCCTGCGCTACTCTTCCCTTTACAGGCATATGTGCCAGGTTGCGCATATTCTTTTCAGATTCCTTCAGTTCTCCCGCAAAGAATAATAACAATTCAAAAATAAAGTCATGATTAACTTTAAGTGTACTGGTGAAAAAATCAAGATCAATAAAGCAGGCATTTACCGCTTCGAGCGCAGTCCCTGATACCGGGTAATAAATATCTTTCCCTAATCCCCGGTGCCCAACAATATCTCCTTGCCGGGCAATTCGCACAATCAGTTCCTTTTCCTCACCCCAATGCTTATGAACCTTTACCTTACCAGAGTATATAAAGTAAATTCCATTCACCTTATCCCCTTCCTTGAACAAAAGCTCTCCTTTCTTAAAATGATAGCATTCGCGATTACCTTCAATGGCAGGCAGCCATTCTTTCAAACATAAACGGCACATTATACAGCTCTTAAGATCACATTTGACTTTATTTTTTTTCATCAGTGTTATTTAATTACAAGGGACAGGATGCTAATTACGGGTGCAATTAAAGCCCAGTTTTGCATATTTAATTATATTAAAAAATATAATATGTAATAATTTTTTTTGATAAAATCTCAAATTTATAAATAATTGTGTTATTTTTATTACATAAGTCACAAAATATATAACGATACTGACTTTATAAGTTCTTTTAGATTACATGTATTTTATTATAATACGATTGCCTGCCACCATTTCTTACTAAATAACCCATCAAGCTATGAAAGTAGTAGTAATTGGGAACGGAATGGTGGGATATAAGTTCTGCGAGAAGTTAATTGCCCACTCCAATGCCAACCATTTTGAGCTGACTGTTTTCGGAGAGGAAACAAGAGCAGCCTACGATCGTGTCCACCTCAGCGAATACTTTGCCGGTAAGTCGGCCGAGGATTTATCAATGGCCCCCACCGATTGGTATCGGGACAATAATATTACCCTCCACCTGGGAGACCCTATCATTAAAATTGATCCAACCTCAAAAACAGTAATCTCCCATTTAGGAATTGTTGAACCCTACGATTATTTAATACTTGCCACCGGCTCTTCCGCATTTGTTCCTCCTATTCCAGGTGTTGATAAAGATGGCGTTTTTATTTACCGCACTATTGAGGATCTCGAGCTGATGACTTCTTACGCGAAGAAAGCGAAAAAGGGTGCAGTAATTGGAGGTGGCTTATTGGGTTTGGAAGCAGCAAAAGCCATGCTCGACCTGGGTATTGCTGATACCACCGTGATAGAATTCGCTCCTCGTCTCATGCCCCGCCAGATCGATGAAGCCGGATCCAACACCTTAAAAAATAAATTAGAAATTCTGGGTTTAAAAATTCGGACGAATACCAACACCTCCGAAATAACCGGTGAACAATGCATCAATGGGATGCGGTTTACAGATGATAGTCATATTGTGGTGGATATGCTGGTGATCTCCGCGGGTATCAAACCAAGAGATGAATTAGCGAAACAAGCGGGTCTTACAGTTGGTCCTCGCGGAGGAATTGTAGTAAATGAAAAACTCCAAACATCCGACCCCAACATCTTTGCCATCGGCGAATGCGCTTTATATAATAATATGATTTATGGTCTTGTTGCACCAGGTTATGAAATGGCCGATATAGTTGCAACTACCCTATGTGCTGATAATTCTGATGGTAAGACCTTTACTGGTTATGATATGAGTACCAAACTCAAACTAATTGGTGTGGATGTAGCCAGCTTCGGCGATCCATTTATTAATGGACCCGAAGTTCGTACCGTAATAATGAATGATGAGTTGAAAGGAATTTACAAACGTATCAATATTACTGCCGACGGTAAACAACTCCTCGGTGGCATATTAGTGGGTGAAGCAGAACAATACAATATGTTGTTGCAGACCTGCAAAAACAAAATCGTTCTTCCCCCGAATCCTGAAGATGTAATCTTAGGTGCAAGAGGAGGATCAGGATCCGAGGAAGGCTCGGGCGTAACCAGTCTCCCCGATGATGCACTGATCTGTAGTTGTGAAAGTATCAGCAAGGCCGCCATTTGCAAAGCAGTAACAGAAAATGGATGCGAATCTGTTGACTCAATAAAAAAATGTACAAAAGCTGGTACTGGCTGTGGTGGTTGCGTACCGATGGTAAAGGATCTGGTACAGCATACGATGAAGGCGCAGGGGAAATACATACGCAATGTATTATGTGAGCATTTTAATTATAGCCGGCAAGAACTATTCGACCTCGTAAAACTTCATCAGCTTAAATCTTACGACGAAGTATTGAATAAGCTGGGCAAAGGGGATGGCTGTGAATTGTGTAAGCCACCGGTTGCTTCTATTCTGGCTTCATTATGGAATGAAAATATTCTTACCAAAGGCAACGCTACCGCACAAGACAGCAATGATCGTTTTCTCGCAAATATTCAAAAGGGAGGAACCTATTCGGTAGTACCCCGCATACCTGGTGGCGAAATAACTCCTGATAAACTAATCGTAATCGGAAGTGTAGCGAAGAAATACAATCTCTATACAAAAATAACGGGTGGACAACGGATCGATCTGTTTGGCGCGCATCTCTCCGATCTTCCTTTGATTTGGGAAGAATTAATTGCCGCCGGTTTTGAAAGCGGACACGCATATGGAAAAGCACTGCGTACTGTTAAAAGCTGTGTAGGAAGCACCTGGTGTAGATTTGGGTTGCACGACAGCGTTAGTTTCGCTATCCGGATTGAAGAACGCTATCGTGGATTAAGGGCGCCTCATAAAATAAAATCGGCCGTGAGTGGTTGTATCCGCGAATGTGCCGAGGCACAAAGCAAAGATTTTGGAATTATCGCTACTGAAAAAGGCTGGAACCTTTATGTATGTGGTAACGGAGGAAGTAAACCACAACATGCCTTGCTACTGGCTACTGACCTGGATAGTGAAACCTGTATTAAATATATCGATCGCTTCCTGATGTTCTATATAAAAACCGCTGACCCCTTAACAAGAACCGCTACCTGGCTCAATAAAATGGAGGGAGGCATCAATTACTTGCGTAATGTGGTTCTTAACGACAGTTTAGGCAAGGCCGCAGAATGGGAGATAGAAATGCAAGGATTGGTAGACGCCTATAAATGCGAGTGGAAAGAAGCCGTTGAAAATCCGGAAATCCGCAAACGTTTCAATCATTTTGTAAACGCACCGGAAGAAAAAGACCCGACTGTGCAATTTGAAAACATGCGGGAACAGAAAAAAGCAAAAGAGTGGAAATAATGCAGCTAACAACTAAAAGCTAACAGCTTAGAATATTCCGCCTGAAACGGCTCTCAATAAATTATCCTCTCCCTTTAAAACATTGCTCACACGATTGTTTGCCAGTTTTCCATCAAGCATCAGTTCTATTCCAACGATTGCTTGCTTTACACCAAAAGCAAAACAATATTTTATTTTAATTAACCTGATATGAACGAAACAAGAAACACAACAATTTTTGATCATTCCTTAACTGGAAATGACAAAACACAATGGTTCCTCGCCTGTAGCACCGACGACGTGCCTACCAATGGCGGGGTTTGTGTAAAGTACCAGGATGAGCAAATCGCTCTCTTTCATTTTACCCGGCGTAACGAATGGTACGCTACGCAAAACCAATGTCCTCATCGGCAACAAATGGCTCTTAGTCGCGGTATGATTGGCACGCAACAGGATACACCAAAAATTGCCTGCCCTTTCCATAAAAAAACATTTTCACTGATAACAGGAGAATGTATGAATGGCGATGAATGCGCTATTAAGACTTACCCGGTGAGGGTGGAAGGGAGAAGTGTTTTTATTGGAATTCTTAATCGTGAGGCGTGAGACGTGAATCGTGAGAGGCTCCCTAAGTAATAGTTACTATTTGCAAATTCGGGAGTCACTCACGACTCACCACTCACTACTCACGAAAATCTTCTAACGCCGATATATATAAAAGAAACCCCGGACGAAATGGAAGCTCGCGCCGGGGCAGTGATTCTAAATTGACAAACAATCTAAAACCAAAACAAAACTATGATTAAAAAAGCAAAAAAGAACTGTTTGGTGACAGTCATGTGCTGCTGTTGCCTCGGACTTTTTACCGCCGAGGCACAGTTCACGTTATTGGGTCAGTTAAGAACCCGGACCGAAGTGAGGGACGGCTTTGGAAACCTCGTACCAAAAGGTTCAAGGCCGGCAATTTTTACATCACAACGTACGAGGCTCACATTCGGATATAAATGGGACCGCGTAACATTTGGCGCAAGCATTCAGGATGTGCGAGTGTGGGGACAGGATGCATCCAGCATTTCGAATGCGGACGGTGGTCGCCTGATGCTCCATGAAGGTTGGGCGGATATTACTCTCGCAAACAAAGCTGATACAACTATTAAATTTAACCTGGTTGATCAACTATCTGTAAAAATCGGTCGCCAGGAATTAAGCTATGATGATGTTAGGCTTATTGGTAATCTCGATTGGATGCAGCAGGCACGGCGTCACGACATGGCATTATTAAAACTATTGCATCATGGATGGCAGGTAGATATTGGATATGCATTCAATCAAAATACCGATGCATTTAATGTTACCGGCACTTCTTATGTTCCGGGAAACATTCCTGCCTATGTAAAAAATTCAAGCGGGGTTACTGTTCCAACGCCAGCTGGTATAGTTCCCCTGGCTTATGCCGGAAGTGTTGCAAATAACAGTACAAAATCCGGAACACCTGTCTGGAGCAATCCACCGAATACCAATGCTGCCAGCCAGAATTATAAATCATTCACAAGTATTTATATCAGCAAGAAATTCAAACAGACAAAATTCTCCGCTCTTTTCTTCAATGATCATTTTGGTAAATATAGGCTCGACTCAGTAAGTGCAAACGGCGGATATGTATATGGTAGAAGATTTGTAAGCACGGGAAGTAATGATGTTTATGATTATTCAGGAACCAGTAGCCGCTTTACTTATGGATTAATGATCAATCAAACCATTGGTGATGGATCAGGCTTTGGAAAGATTTCGTTGCAAGGCGCTTATTATTTCCAATCGGGTAAGGATCGGGATGCAGTATCTATCGATGCTTATCATTATTCAATTCTCGGTATTTATCAGAAAGGTAAATGGAGCATCGGTCCAGGTTATGATGTGCTCTCAGGAAATGATGCGGTGACTCCTTCGGGTAAAAACAATCGTTTTGATCCTTTATATGGTACGCCGCATCGTCATTGGGGCTATATGGATTATTTCTATGTAGGAACAGGATCTGCAACAGGCGGGTTAAATAATTTCTATGTGAAAGGAAAATATACGGGTGATCTGTTATCCTTCGGTGTAGATTTTCACCATTTCGCTCTCAATAAAGACATGACAAAAGCGAATGGAACAGTGATTGATAAAAAACTGGGAACTGAGATCGACCTCCTGCTCAATTATAACATAAACAAGTTTACCAATATTGAATTGGGTTATTCACTGATGACCGCAACCAACAGTATGCCTTTTGCAAAAGGACAGGCTATTACGGATGCGGCAGCAGATATATTTCGCAAAAGCGGAACATGGTTCTATGCGATGATTAATATCCGTCCGGATTTCTTTTATTCTAAAAACAAACCGGATACCAGTAAAAAATAAGAATTAACCTATTCAATTATTCATTTAATAAAACTGACTATATGCAATCCACTCATAATACACAACCACTCACCAAACTCAATATTTTGTCCGCTTCGGGTGTTCAGATGAGAACTTTTCATATTACCTGGCTCACTTTCTTTGTTTGTTTCTTCGGATGGTTCGGTCTGGCTCCGTTAATGCCTACTATCAAAGAGAATCTTCATCTCGATAAATCACAGATTGGCAATATCGTGATCGCTTCTGTATCGGGAACCATTATTGCCCGCTTATTAATTGGAAAACTTTGTGATACCTGGGGACCAAGAAAAACATATACCGTTCTTTTACTGATCGGCGCTATTCCTGTAATGTGTGTGGGACTGGCAAAAGACTATGCCAGCTTTCTGTTATTCCGTCTTGCGATCAGTGTCATAGGTGCATCGTTTGTGATAACTCAATTTCATACTTCCATGATGTTTGCTCCTAACATTAAAGGCACAGCCAATGCGGTAGCAGGTGGTTGGGGAAACCTGGGTGGAGGAGTGACCAATATGGTGATGCCTTTAATATTCGCCGCAATTGTTGGTTTTGGATTCACTAAGCAGGAAGCATGGAGATACGCGATGATTGTTCCGGGTGTGATGATGCTGATCATGGCATTTGTTTATTACAAATTCACAAAAGATACCCCCGCTGGTAATTACGATGAGATAAACAGGCAACGAAATAAAACCAAAACAGATTATTCGGTTTTAAAAGACTGGCGCATTTGGGCATTGGCTCTGGCTTATGCTGTTTGTTTCGGAATGGAAATCACATTTGATAATGTTGCCGCATTGCATTTTGTTCAGGAATATAAACTCAGTCAGAGCAACGCTGGTTTTTGGGCAGGAGTTTTTGGCTTTATGAACATTTTCGCACGTGCATTGGGCGGAATATTTGCGGATAAGGTTGGCAAATCCTATGGACTTCGTGGAAAAGGATTATTGCTTGCAGCTGTGTTGTTGCTTGAAGGATTGGGATTGATCATGTTTGCACAGGCAGGTTCATTTGGAATGGCCATCTTCTCAATGATTTCATTTGCTCTCTTCCTGAAAATGGCCAATGGCGCAACTTATGCCATCACCCCTTTCGTAAATGAAAAAAATGTTGGATTAGTTAGCGGAATTGTTGGAGCAGGCGGTAACGTAGGTGGAATGCTTTTCGGCTTTTTATTCAAAAGCCAAAATATCACTTACCTGGAAGCTTTTAAATATATAGGTATGATCGCCGTAGTTGTAGCATTCATTGTATTGCTGACAAGATTCGCGAAAGAAAAAGCGCCGGAAGAAGCGACTGCAAATTTGAAACCAGTGGTAGGTTAGCAGAGGGTTTCTCTCCCCTCTCCTCGAGCAGAGGGGTTGGGGGTGAGGTTTGCTTGTTTTATTAATATCTCTATGAAATGATAGAAGAAAAAAATAACCATACAGAAAAAAACAAAAGCTGGAAAACAACCTGCTGTTATTGCGGAGTAGGCTGTGGGATAGTTGCCAGCAAAGACAAGCAGGGACGCCTGGTTATTGAAGGAGATAAGGATCATCCGGTAAATAAAGGGATGCTTTGCAGCAAAGGAATGAATCTTCATTACACCGTTATGGATACGAGTGATCGCTTGTTATATCCTGAAATGCGTTATAACCGGAATCAACCAAGGCAACGTGTTTCCTGGGATACCGCATTGGAAAGAACGGCGGCTGTATTCAAAACACTGATAGAAAAATATGGACCCGATAGCGTTGCGTTTTATGCAAGTGGCCAATGTCTTACCGAAGAATACTATGTAGTCAATAAATTGATCAAAGGCTTTATTGGGAGTAACAATATAGATACAAACAGTCGACTTTGCATGAGCAGTGCAGTGGTTGCTTATAAAATGAGTTTGGGAGAAGATAGCGTACCGGTGAGTTATGATGATATTGAATTGGCGGATACGATTTTTGTAGCGGGAGCCAATCCTGCCTGGTGCCATCCCATTTTATGGAGAAGAGTGGAAGCGGCCCGGGAGAAAAATCCGGATATCAAAATCATCGTAAGTGATCCCCGCAAAACACAAACCTGTTCCATTGCTAATCTACATCTGCAATTGAATCCCGGAACGGATATCACCTTGCATCATGCTATCGGAAGATGTTTAATTGAAGCTGGAAAAGTGGATACTGATTTTATCGATAGTCATACCGAGGGTTTTGAGCAATACTGCTCTGCCGTTTTTGAGAGAACCGTTGAAGAAGCAGCATTCATTTGCGGAGTCAAAGAAGAGGATATTCGTCTCGCCGCTTTTTATATTGGTAATGCAAAAGGTTTTATCAGCATGTGGACGATGGGGCTCAATCAAAGTGTGATTGGGGTTAATAAGAACCTTTCTCTGATCAATCTCAATTTAATTACCGGGCATATTGGCAAACCCGGAAGCGGACCCTTCTCTTTAACGGGTCAACCGAATGCAATGGGTGGAAGAGAAGTTGGTGGCTTAAGTAATCTCCTCCCCGCTCATCGCGATTTACTGAATGAAACGCATCGCAATGATGTTGAAAGATTCTGGCAAATACCTCTTGGAACTATTTCACCTAAACCCGGACTAACCGCAACCGAAATATTTGATGCATTGAATGATGGAAAATTAAAAGCAGTTTGGATACTTTGCACCAATCCTCTCATCAGTCTACCAGATGTTCGCAAAGCCGAAGAAGGTTTAAAGAAAGCAAAATTTGTCGTTGTACAGGATATAAGCAGTAAAGTTGAAACGCTTCCTTATGCCGATGTGGTATTACCTGCTGCCTCCTGGACGGAAAAAGAAGGAACAATGACGAATGCAGAACGTCGCATCAGCTATTTGAATAAAATTGCCGATGCTCCTGGAGAAGCAATGCCTGATGCTGATATCATTTGCCGCTTTGCGAAAAAAATGGGGTTCACCGGATTTGATTTCAACAATGCCGCTGAAATATATGCAGAACATGCTGCACTTACCCGGGGAACTCATATTGATATCAGTGAACTGAATTATGCAATTTTAAAAGAAAGAAGAAGTGTACAATGGCCCTATTCCAAAAAAATTAATGGATTTGGTACATCCAGGTTATTCACTGATAAAAAATTTTATACTCCTTCTCAAAAAGCAATTATTCATTCTTTTCCGGATCTTAATCAAAGCGAATTACCCGATAAGAATTTTCCGTTGATTCTTACTACCGGTCGTATCCGCGATCAGTGGCATACTATGAGCAAAACCGGTAAGGTGAATAAACTGAAACAACATATCAAAGAGGCATTTCTTGAAATTAATCCGGAAGACGCGATTGAAAGGGGAATTGATGAAAACGCATTGGTCGAAATATTCAATAATAGAGGGAATGTTCGGGTGAAAGCTAAATATTCAGATGATATCAAGAAAGGAGTTGTCTTCTTACCCATGCATTGGGGTAAAGTGCTGAACAGTGATTTGAACCGGGCGAATAATCTCACCAATAATTTAATAGATCCAAAAAGTAAAGAACCCGATTTTAAATTTTCGGCAGTTCAAGTAAAAGCATATCAAAAAAAGAAACAGAAAATTATAGTAATAGGTGCAGGCGCAGGCGCATGTGGTTTTATAAAAAGTTATCGGAAGATTAATACGGAAGATGAGATCGTTGTGTTCAGCAAAGAGAATTTCCCCTTTTACAACCGTGTTCTATTACCAGATTATATAAGCGGAGTCCTTCCCTGGACTAACCTGGTAAAAATGACCGACGACGAAGAGAAGGATCACCGGATCAGACTATACCGGGGCGTGAGTATCGAAAAGATAGATCGGGATAGAAAGTTTGTTACTGATAGCAATGGAGTGATTCACTCTTATGATATCTTATTAATGGCTACCGGCAGCCGTGCAGCATTGTTACGCGATACTCCATCCATGAAAGGCATCTTTACCATGCGAAACAGGACCGACGCAGATAATTTTAAAAATCATATCGATCCCACTAAAGGAAAGATTATAATTGTAGGCGGCGGCTTGCTGGGCATTGAACTCGCCGCTTCTTTACGTGAAGTAAATGTAGAAGTAACCATTGTACAACGTATCTCAAGATTAATGGACCGTCAATTGGATCCGCTGGGAAGCCAGCTATTACATGAAGAACTTACTGATAAAGGAGTTGACATTTATTATAATGATGAGATTGAACGGTTTTTGGGTGATACCATTGTAAACGGTGTTCGGTTAAAAAGCGGCTTACTGATAGATTGCCAGGCATTGGTGATCGCTATTGGTACCACACCTAATATCGAATTGGCGAAACAATCAGGCATTGAATGTAAAAGAGGTGTTGTGGTGGATGAATATCTCCGCACCAATGACCCCTCTGTATTTGCCATTGGTGAAATCGCCGAATTCAAAGGATTCTTATATGGCATCACTGCAGCAGCGGAACAACAAGCTGACATCGTCGCAAGATTCTTGAGTGGCGATATTTCAAAATATTATGCGGGGTCCTTATTAATGAATATTCTGAAAATGCATGGAACTGATCTTTGTTCGTTAGGAGAAGTTGAATGCCCTGATGATCCGGCTTATGAAGAAGTGGTGTTTATCGATAAAGCAAAACGTTATTACAAAAAATGTATCATCCACAATGATCGTTTGATTGGAGCTATATTAATCGGAGATAAGAGTGAGTTTCTCGAATTCCGTAACCTGATTGAAAACAAACTGGAGTTAAGTGAGAAAAGATTACAGCTATTACGATCTGGAAAATTAACGGAGCCTGTAATCGGTAAACTTGTTTGCAGTTGTAACAATGTAGGAGAAGGCAATCTTCTTAATAAAATTAAAGAAGGATGCAGAGATCATGTACAATTATGCCAATTAACAGGAGCTGGCATGGGATGTGGTAGTTGTCGACCGGAAGTAAAAGAAATTCTGGATGCCCAGGTTAATCTACCTAAAAAGGAACAGGTGTTGATTGCTGTCTGATTTAAATTTGTACCTCACCCTGCCTCCCGCTTACGGCGGGAAGAGGGGTTAAGTTCGAAGAGTTTTTAAAATGGTGAAAAGTTCAATTTATCAGGTTTTTAAATTGAATGGTGTGGTAAGAAAAAAGAAATGTAATTAATAAAAAAACGAAAATTCATTTTGAGGTCGTGTCGATGGGATCAGGGTGGAGACGATGCCTTTGTTAAAGAAAAAGCTTGGGTAGGATTGAACCGCTCTCCTCAAGGAGAGAGCCTGTCCCGCTGGAAGCGGGAGGCAGGGGTGAGGTGAAACCCGGAAAAAAGCAATTTCCTAAAAAACCCACCCTATAAAATAACCAGCAAAATGTATTCTGTCAATGAATGAACAGCTCACCATTAAAAGAACAACAGGCAGGGATCCGGATTTTGAATTTTTGATCCGTCAACTCGACAATGAGCTCTGGAACGAAATGAGTGAGGTACAAGCGACGTATGACCAGTTTAATAAAGTACCGGATATTGATACGGTGCTATTGATTTATAAAAATGGAAAAGTGATTGCTTGTGGTTGTTTTAAAAAATACCGGAACGACTCCATTGAAATAAAAAGAATGTTCACAGTAAAAGAAGAAAGAAGAAAAGGAATAGCAGCTATAGTATTAAGTGAATTAGAAAAATGGGCTATTGAATTAAATTATCGGCATGTAATTCTTGAAACCGGGATAAAACTTCTATCTGCCGTGCAGTTGTATAAAAGATCCGGCTACTCCATTACGGATAACTATGATCAATATATTGGATTGGAGCAAAGCGTTTGCATGAA
>Ga0157380_10002030_pt1 | contig 13523 bp, 18 predicted proteins | sample S35metaG_FD_119757 | JGI IMG/M metagenome (GOLD analysis project Ga0157380, IMG submission 119757) | Switchgrass rhizosphere microbial communities from Kellogg Biological Station, Michigan, USA - S3-5 metaG | ecosystem: Host-associated > Plants > Roots > Rhizosphere > Soil | place: USA...
CCGCCACCGACACAGAACCGTCTGTGCTTGCGTCCGCACGAACAGTGGAAGATGTACACATCCGGCGCCGCTTCCTCGGCCCGCGACATGAACGCCTCGATGTCGTGGTTCTCGGGATGACGGCAGCAGGATCGCAGCATCTGGTTTTGTTCAAGTGCTTCGATGTATTTCAGCGGGATCAGACCTTTCAGCTTCGCAACCGGGTAACGCTTGCAGGCCAGCACCTGCATTGCCGGCCGCGGCTGTAGTTTCACGTCATGGTCCAAATGTTCGCGCCAAAGTCGAGCGTTAGAGTTTCGCCGTCAGCGACCGTGAACGCCGACCCATAATCCCAGCTACACCAGAGATCGTCGGCCGCCGAAGTATCATCGTAAACCGAGATGTAGCGCCCGGTCGTGGAAGCGCCGAGATTGCCGCCACTGGCCGTCCAGACCACGTCGGTGCCGGTCGCCGTCACCGTGCCGCCGGTCCTGGTCGAATTGAACGTGATGCTGGTGCCGCCCGTGGTGTAGCCATTGCTCCCGGCAATCTGGGTTAGGTCGGTCAGTGTACTGTCGGTTGCCGTGACGGGCGCGTCGGTATGGATCACGGCTTTCCAAGTGTCCGTATTGCCGAACGCATCAATCTTCTTGTCAACGAGTTTCTCGATCGCGGTGTCGTACTTCGTGTATGTGGCCAAGTTAACCTCCCTCAGAACGCCAGCCGGAACGAGGTCAGCCGCACCGGGCCGCCGCGGAATATCCTGGTGGTGTTGAGCTTGATCGTGGCGTCGGAATTTTCGTCGCCGACATCGCAGTGAAATACTTCGCTGCCGTCACTGCTGAGAATCCGCGCGTTGGCCGCATTGCCTTGTGCCAGCGCGGCATCCTCTTCCATGATCCTGTTGAATGCGATCTCGCGGCCGGATGCTTCCTCCGTTGCCGGGTCGGACAGCTTCAGCACGGCAAGCCTACGGTCATCGTCCGACAACAGTTCGATCGAGCCGCCATCCATCAGGCCGGACAGCACATTGAGCATGATATTGCTGGCCTGCTCCGACAGCACAATGATCACGGCTGCGGCTCGTCGTAGATCGGCACCAGGTTGCCATCCGCGTCACGCTCGATGCGAACGACTTTTGGCGGCGGCACTGGCTCGCTGCGTTCGACGACCGCCGGCGCTTCGTGCAGTGTCCGCACCGCTTTCGCGACCTCAACAGCGAGTTCGGGCGGCAACATGGCGGCAGCCGCGAGTTCGGCGTCGACGTAGGTTTTCACCACCTCGAAACCACGATCAAATGCTTCTTGCAGATCCATCACGCAGCCCTCGCGTATAGCTTGGTGACCCGGTCGAGATCGATAGCCTTGGTTTTTTCCTTGACTGGCTCCTCGACCGGCTCATCAGCGGCTGGCTCTTCTGTTGGTGCAGCCAATGCCGGCGTGGCCGGCTTGAACGGATCATCCTGGGCGTCGCGCTTGGCCAACGCCGCGAGCGAGTAATTCTGCTGCTGCAGATACGGCGACTCGCCGCCGTCGACCGGCTTGAGATCGAGCTTGCTGCGGCCTTCGTTCGGTGCCATCACCCCGGCGCCAACCGCCTGCTGGATCGCGGTGATCTGGGTGACGCTGTCCATCCGCAAAAGGTTCTCGGTATCGAATTCGGTGCCGAGACCGACGCCCCAGCCGATGCCGAGCGCGTGGTCCAACAGCTCCTCGATCTCCTCGATGTGGCTTTGCAGCGCCTGGCTGTAGTATTCCACATTCAAGGCTTGCACATTGTTGTAGGACGGCAGCGCGCCGACGCCGACCTTGTAGGGTGGCACGTGGTAGACGCTGCACACCACCTCGGCGCTCCATTTCAGCGACTCGACCATCTGTCCCTCGACATTGGTCATTGCCACCTTCTCGTATTTGGCACCGCCGGTCAGGATGGCGACGCGGCCGAGATTGACCCGCGAAAAACGGTTCTCCCATTGCTCTTTCAGGCGCTGTTCTTCCACCTGGCTGATCTCGCCTGGCGCGGTGAGGATGCCGCCAGGCGTGGAGGCGTTCTGGAACAGCAGCGCCGATGCCTTCTGCGCATTCAAGCCGAGCATGCTCGCCAGCCCTGACGCAAACACCGGCGGCGTTCCGACCAACGGATGGAACAGGCAGTTGAAGCGGTCGTGGATGATCTCGCGCGCGGGCACGGTGATCTCGCCGGTGCCGACCAGATTGTCGCTGCTGAGACGATAGAACACCGCGCCGTCGTCGGCGACCAACGGCTGCACCCTGGTCGGATCGAGGATATGCAGCGCGGTCACGACGTTGCGGTTGTCGCGTTGTTTCAGCACGTAGGTATTGCCGCGCGACAGTTTCGACAGCACCCAACTTTCCCAGAATTGATTTCGGGTCTGGTACGCGTTAGGTCTGCGAAGCACAGGCGAGAACGCCGGGTTGACCACCTCGCTCCAGATGTTGATATCGTCCTCGTCCTGATCGACCAGTTTCACCCGCAGTTTGGCGATGTCGCGCGCAATCAGGGTCTTGCAGGCGAAGTCGGCATGAAACGACGCCGCGCTGTCGGTATTGACGGTGACGTTCTGCTGCCAGGCGCCGGGATAAGATTCGCGCACGATCGGATAGGAATAGTCGCGGTCCACCGGCAAGGAGGACAACGCCTTCTCGCCGGTGAACGGGATTGGCAGGCCGAGGATTCTCATTCAAGCCACCGTCGCCGTGCTTGCAGTATCGATCGTCGTCGCGTCATAGGTATTGGTGCCGATGACGCGACATTTCACTGTGTGGGTCTGATCGGCGGCGACCAGCGTATAGGTCGTTGCTGTAGCACCGGCGATCACGGTCGAGGCATCCCTGATCCATTGCCGCGTGATGGAGATTGGCTGTGGAATCCACACCCCATCGTTGCAGGTCAGGATCTGGCCCAGCGTCGCCGTGCCCGAGATAGTCGGGCGCGCCTCGGCATACGGTCGAGGCGTGCCGCGTCGCCGTGCCATTAGCCGCGCGCCTCGTCCCTCTTGGCTTTGGCCTGAGCGGCCCGCTCCGCCCGTTCGCGTTCCGCCCGTTCGCGTTCTGCCTTGCCCTCGGCCGAGTATGGATCGGTCAGACTGGGCGGTTCGGCGCCGAGCGGCGTGTTGGCGACGACGGTGGTGCGGATGATGGTCGGCCCGGCACCGTCGGGTTCTTTGTCGTCGACTGCGACGCCGAGCTTCGCCAAGTCGTTTTCCTCCTGGGTCGGTGTCGGCTGCGATGATTCCATCCGCTTCATCGCTGCCTCGTTCGACTTGGTCTGCTCCTCGCGTCGGTCCTGCATTGCCTTAACGTCGGGATGATCCTTGGTCTTGGCTGGTGTCTGTGCCATGTTTTTTCCTCTCAGTTCCATGTCATGGTTTGAGTCCAGGCGACGACGCCAGTACGGCGTAGGCCCCAATTGAGATCGAGCAGCATGCGAATGCCGATCGAATCGGTCTGCCAGAGTGACCTTGTCGGCGTCGCAAGCACGCCCGAACCCTGTGCGCCGGTAGCGATCTGCAATGGCGTGGTATCTTCCATATGCAAGGTCGCCTGGTCGCTCACATCGAACCGCGGGCTGTCGCCGGTCACCGAAACGAAATCGGCGGCGTCGACCAGCAGCATGGTGTCGGCCGTAACGTTCGAAGACTGGATCACTGGATAGCCTTGCAGAGTGCCCGCCGCCAGTTCCGCCTTGAATGGGAATTCTCCGCCACCAGCGGTGGCTGGCAACAGCGACGCCGCCAACACATCCCCGGGATTCATGATCCACACCGGCGAACGCAGATTGCCCTGAGTGCCGGTGATCAGCGCGTTGGTTAGCCCGCGGATGTCGCCAATCAATGCGGCGAGCGTACCGCCGGCTGTCGCCGTGGTGGCGGATACGCTAGCTTTCAGCCCGGCCGGCCGTGTGGTGGTCGCCGCAGTGGCATCGAGCAGCACGCTATCAATGGCGACCGCGGTATCCTCAACAATCGCCTGCCGGATCAAGGCATCGATTGCCGGGGTCGAATGCTCGGCAATGTCTCTCGTCATGGTCGAGATCACGCCCATCTTCTTCGGCGTGAAGGTGATCGCCGTGAATGCGCCCTGCCGCACCGGGATCGGCGCGCCTTGGGCCACGAAAGAACCGGCAATCGTCGGCGTCGCTGCCCTGGTCGGCATCGAGACAATGCCGGCCCGTCCGAATGTAAACTTGCCACCTCTCGACGCCAGTGCCGGATAGACCGAATTCGGCATCAGCGCGTTGAACCAGTCCTGGATCGAGGTGTCGACCAATTGGCTCGCCCAACCGGAGGTCACGGTGTCAGCCGGAACCGTGGCAGTCTTGGTGACGAAGTTCAACACCGCGCGGTGCGGTTCGTCGTCGCCATATTCGGACTTGAGGATGTCGAACGGGTTCTGCTTGGTAAAATGTGCCTTCACCGCACAGACCAGCGCGTGCCAGACATAGTCCTGCTTCGCAATGCGCTGTTCCGGCACCGCGTAGATTGGAGCGTAGCCGCCACGCGCCATAGACCCCTCATTGGCGGTCTCTGCCCTGACCACCGCCTTGGCGGTCACCGCCTTGGCCTTCTCTAGCGAGCGCAAGCGCACTAGTTGCTTGTCGACCGCCTCGACCTCGGTGTTGAGAGTGTCGAACTCCTCCTGTTCGGCCGCGTCCGCGGTGCGATCCTCGTCGAGGCTCTTCTGCAACACGGCTTCCATGCGCGCGGCATCAGCGGCCCGCTTGGCTTCAAGCGCAGTAATCTGCTCTGCTATCGTTTTCATTTTGGTGCCCTCCGGGGCAATCATCTGTTGAGATCGTCCGGAGGCGCCCGGTGGGTTCTGGCTCGCACCGCGAGCTTGCTGGCCTGACGCGGCCCGCTGCGCAGTGTCGATAGATCTGATCGTAGTGATGGTGGCGGTCTGGTTCGCCGGGATGGTCACCGCCGACAGCTCCAGCCAATTCCATTTCTTGAAGCGAATGCCCTTGGTTTCCTTGATGAACTCATGTTCGATCGACGTGAAACCGATCGACAGCCCGGTGACCAGACCAGCCTTGATCAGCGACCAGGTGCGATCGATCTCGGCGGTGACACCCTGGGCAATCCTCGCGGTGATCTCGATGCCGGCCTTCGAGACCTTGGCGGCCGTGACATGGCCGATCGGATCGCCGGCATTGTGCTGCCACAACAGCGGCAGCGGCAGCGTGAACTTGGCGCCCTCCGGCTCGACCACGTCGTTGAGGCGATCCGCTGTCGGCGTCGTCGCCCAGCCGGTAATCTCGCGCGCGTCCTCGTTCACCCGCTTGATTTCAAGCAGGCTGAAAGCCCGGTTCATCATGATGGTTGGTTCCTAGGTAGCGAGCCCGACGCCGGTATCGATCAGCATCGTGAAACTGCGGTTGGCGGCCTGTATGGTCGCCATGTCGCTGCTGCCAGAACGGATTTTCAGCCAGCAGCCCAGCGCTGACTCGGTCCATTCCGGGTTGAGCCGGACCACGGTGCCGGCGCGGACATTGACCGCGATCTCCCGCGCGTTGCGATCGTACAGGTCGAAAAAATTCACGTTGTCCGATGATAGTTGGTAGGACATTCGCGCCGGCGTCCATTGCGGCGGCATGAACAGCAGCAACGGCGCTCCTGACCGGCAATCGATCGGGCTCGACAGCGACTGGCCCGCGGTGATGGTCCCGGTGGCGAATACGCGCGGCATGATGATTTGCTTTCAGGTTTAAGCGAAAAACATCCGAACTTCCGGCCGCTTCTCTGGCACCGGATTGAGCGCCAGTAGCGCCGCAGCATTGAACAGCGCCATCAAGGGATCGATCTTGCCGAAGCCGCTGTCGTCTCTGGCAATCCGCATCCCGGTCGGCGTCGGCACGATCCGCGCGTTGCCGGCGCACCACGTCATCAGCGCCTGGCCGCCGTGCTTGAAACTTCCGTCGACCAATTTTCTCTCCACTGTCTTAATGGCGCCCATCAACGAAATGCCCTGGCGCACGCCGGCCAGAAGGTTGTTTTCCTGCGTGACGCCTATTCGAGCGAGGGCATCTACAATTCCCCCGATGCCGATCGCATCGACCCCGACGCCCGCGAGCTTCTTGGTCGCCTTGACCTTCTCAACCACATCAACGACGAAGCTGATGTCGTCCGGCAACTCGGCCACCACCGTCAGGTCGCCGTCCGCTTGAAACTTGTCGTAGAACCCTTGATTGGCCTTGCGCCGTTCCAGCCCTTCCGGCGAGATCAGCGCGTGCGTCCAGGCCAGGTGCGTCTTGGTGTCCTTCTCGCGCCCGAGCACTGCGATGCCAAGAAGATCATCAAGTCCACCACCATCAATCCCGACCACCACGGCCTCGGATCGCGCCAGCACATCATCCAGCGTCAGCTCCTTCTCGACCCCGCGGCCCCAGTAGTTGGCGCCGGCCCAGCCATCGGCCCGCAGGCTCATGCCGATCTGCACGTTAAAATGCTGGCTCGCAATCAGCGCCACCGCGGCCGGCCCGTCAGCCTCGGCCCGCATCACCTCGCGGGCCAGGAAATCGGCGTTCGTCGACCGTCCCAAATTCGGGTTGACCAGCGGCCACAACTCCGGATTCTTCCAGCCGTCGTCGCGGGCCATTGCCTCCGGCAGTTCGTACAGCACCGGCAATAGCGGTAGTCGGTGCTTGCCGTCGCGCACCGCTCTCGCCATCGCCAACTCCGAGGCGAACACCCCGACCGGCGGCTGCTTCGATTGCGTGGTCGTTTGAAATAGGAACCCGTCCGGCCGCTTGGTCAGTGCGCCGCGTAACTCGATGAACACTTCGGCGGCGTTGTTCTTCCTGGCAAACTGATGGGTCTCGTCGATCATGGTCCCGGTCGCCTTGCTTCCGGTGATCGTGTCGGTGTCGGCTGCCTTGATCTGCAACGTCGCGCCGCTAACCCGGTGCGTGATCTTCTTGAGGTGATCCTGCACCTGGAACAGTTTGGTTAGCTCAGGGTCGAGCCGGATCGTGCCCTTGGCTTGCTTGTAGGCGATCGACGCAATCTCGATGGTGGGCGCGATGAAAAGATATTCCGATTCGGGTCTTCGATTGACAATCAGCGCTGTCAACATCACCGCGCCGCCGTTGGACGATTTGCTGTTGCCTTTCGGAATTAGCTGGAAGACTTCCGAAATGTGCCGGACATTGGTCGCCGGGTCGTACGACCCGAACAGCGCCGCCACGATCGGGAAGAACCACGGGCCACAGACCTCGCCCAGCGTCGGCGTGCCGATCACATCCGGCAGCCGCAGCCGCTTGAATACCCGCAGCGCCCTGGCTGCCTCGGCCTCGAACAACGGTAATTCCGGAACCAGCGAGCAGCCGGAAAGGATGCGGGATTCCCAGCCCCGGCAGGAGGTGTCCCAGGATGTCGTGAGCATCAGTTAACTTGCCCAACCCCCAAATCGTCGGCCCATTCGGTCGCCGTGCCGCCCGCCGTGGCCGCCGCCGTCTGCAACTGTTCCTTCTTGCCCGGCCCCTGGTCTTCCCAAGGTCGCGGTTCGACCCAGTTGGCCCGGACCTTGAGCCAGAAAATACAGGCGGTCACGGAGCCCTGGCCGTTGCCCATCGCCTTCTGGTACAGGCTCTGCGCAACCATCGAATTCGCCTTGATGTGGCCGGTTGCCAGTTCCTCGGAATACCACTTGCGCAGGGTCATCCGCGCGATGCCGAGCACCCGCGCAATATCGTCTTCCGGAATGCCATGCCCCGACATCGACTCGACGGTCTTGCGGTCCTTCTCGGTCGGTTCGTGTTTGTTGTATTGAGCCATTAAGCCTCCCGCGGCATGCGTGCCGGCCGACACTCGCACAGCCAGATCGCCAGCACCGACCAAACGCCGTGCGTCGGCCCGAGTTCACCGACAATCATCCAGCCCATCCGAAGATAATCCTCGGCGCGGACAATTCGCGCATAGCAATAGTCGGCATCACGCGGCAGCTTCATGTGCTGGCATCCGTTCCGCCTTCTCGCCAGTGAAGTTCTGCCAGCGCTCAATGGTGACGTCGCAATAGGCCGGATCAATCTCCAGCGCATGGCAGGCGCGGCCGGTCATCTCGGCGGCGATGATGGTGGTGCCGGAGCCGACGAACGGGTCGTAGACCGCCTGGCCCGGCGAGGAGTTGTTTTCGATCGGCCGGCGCATGCACTCGACAGGTTTCTGGGTCGAGTGGCCGGTTTCGGATTTCTGGTGGCTAATCTGCCAGAGTGTTGTTTGAGACCGATCGCCGGACCAGCCGTGTTTCTTTCCCTTGCGGACTGCGTACCAGCACGGCTCGTGCTGCCAATGGTAGTCGCCGCGTGAGATAACGAATCGGTCCTTGGCCCATATAACCTGACAGACGATCTCAAAACTTGCCGCCTCCAGCGAGGCCTGGACGCCAGCGGCATGCGGGTCGGCATGCCAGCAATAAACAATGGAACCCGGAAACAGCGCCCACGCCTCGCGCCAATCAACCCGGTCGTCGTTGGACACTTGCCCTATGGCGCTCGCGCCATAGGGTTTCCCATTGGCCCTGTCAGCCCGGTTGCGCCAGTCAGGGTCGTACTCAACTCCATACGGAGGATCGGTCACCATCAGGTGCGGCACCACGTCGCCCAGCGCGGCCCGCACGTCGTTTTTATCGGTGGCGTCGCCGCACACCAGCCGATGCCGGCCTAAACGCCACAAATCGCCACGCTGCGCCACCGGAACGGCAGGTGGCTCGGGAACCTCGTCGGGATCGGTCAGGCCAGGATTGCTCTGCAGCAGTCCGGCCAGTTGGTCGTCGCCAAACCCGATCAGGCCAAGGTCAAATTGCAGGTCCTGCAACTCGGCTAGTTCCAGCCGCAACAGTTCCGGGTTCCATCCAGCGTTCAGCGTCAGCTGGTTGTCGGCCAGGATGTAGGCCCGCTTTTGCGCCTCGCTCCAGCCCGCCGCCAACATCACCGGGACCTCGGTCAGACCCAGTTTCCTCCCCGCCAGCACCCGACAATGGCCGGCAATGATCCCGCCATCCACCGATACCAGAACCGGGTTAGTCCAGCCCCACTCCCGAATCGAGGCCGCAACTTGGCCTACCTGCTCGTCAGTATGCGTTCTGGCGTTCCGCGCATACGGAACCAGCCGCTCGATCGGCCACCGCTCGACTTTGTCCGCAGGCCAGGAATTAGGTTCCAATTTTGGCTAAGTCCCTTTTTTACCAGTATAAACTCGCCGCGTGAGGAAGGACGCGGGTATAGCGCGGCTAAGCCTTTGAATTCATTGACACCCCCCGGTTCCAGTCAAGATCAGTCAGGATCGGTGCCTAGTTACTCTTGCAGACAGTGTCTTATCTTGATGATGAGATGCACATAAGCATTGCCCATTACTTGGATCTATTAATGATCCACCATCCCTAAGCTCTACTATATGGTCAGCATACAGCCTATGCTCTGGGCTAGTCTTGGTACATCTATGTCCATGACTATCCACATACTCACACCTGTACCCTGCACGCTGCTTGACTACAGCACGCCACATCTGGAACTCAGGTGAATTGTAGACTGGGTCTTTGACCTTGGGTGGTAGCTTGGTGGTGCGAGTATCAGTAGCCCTTACCATTGGGCTTAGGGATCTCAGCTTACCTTTCACGTGAAACCCTCATGGGTAGATCAGCAGGGTCTGCTCGCAGGGGAGGGGCGACATCCAGAACGCACAACCCTACCGATCCCCAATCGAAAAAGCCGCCAACGGGGTTCTCCCGCAAGCGGCTATCGATTGTGGCGTTTATAGCACTGGTTACTGTACAGCCGTCAAGGGCTAGTTCCATTGGCCAGCCCGAACACTATGGCTAGCGTGTCGAGGCATTCGAACAGCCGCCGGCTGAAATACCTGTTCCAGTCCTCGCCGATCATACCTCTGGCCGCAGCTATCTGCCGTGTTGTCTTGGCGTCGACCAACATCTCGTGCATCAGGATCGAGCCGTCCCGTCCCAAAGCGCCATAGCACCGGGTTAGCCATTTGCTGGCCATTAGCTGGGCGTCGGTGAGGGGCTCAGCCTGAAGGCCGCCATCCACCGCCTCGGTCCATCCAAGCGCTCTAGGACCCTTTTCTGCGGTGGCAAAGTGCCTCTGGAACGCCCTGCCGGCCTCGTACTGCGCCTGATCGATATGCCTGCGGGCCAAGTGATCGGCCAAGGGATCGTCCCTTGTCGATCGGATCGCCGAAATCCGCTCGCCCGGTTGCCCATAGGGATCATCCACCTCGACCTCGACGATGTGGCCGGCTTGGCCGCGGTTGGTTGCCCGGGCGCGGCGGTCGTGGACTTGCGGGCCTGAGACCGCCGGGTTGTAGGGGTTGCGGCCTCGACCCGTCACAGCAGTTTTTCCCATTCCGCCATATCGCGCAGTTCCCGTGCGATTGCGGCCATCTTGTCGATCTCGGCTTCGGCGAAACGGTGGCTCATCCGGCCGGTGAGGATGCGGTTCGGATAGACGCGACGGCGCGCCTTGGCCTCGCGCTCGGCGCAGTCGGCCAGAACGGTGAGCGGGTAGCGCCATGTTGATTTTTTCGGTTCCGTTTGAGGCAGCTTGGCGGTCAGCGTCACGGCTTCACCCAGCCCTTGGCCTGCATGGTTGCGACCAGTTCCCCGGAGCCTAAGCCGGGTTCCCGTTGCAAAGCTTCTCTGGCCCTTTCCGCGAAATCCTGCGGGAGTGTTTTGTTTGATGTTTCAACGGGTTCCCTTGGAAGGCCCTCGCGCGCAGTACCAACAAAGGTAGAAGTTATTAAACTTTCTTGTGTAGAGTGGTGCACGTCAGGTGCACGTGACGTTAACGTGGTGTGCACGTTACGTACACGTGACGTTGACGTGGCGTTGGCTCTCTTGATCGCTGAAACGGTCCCGGCTTTGCTCGCTGCTTCCTGTCGTTTGGTTGAGATGCGGACCATCTTGGCAAGCTCGATGTCGACCCGCTTGTGCCGCCAGCCGGGACGAAAGAATGCCTCGATGGTCGGCCGCATCTGCCGCCATGACTTGACCGGCAACCGAGTGATCGACGCCAGCTTGTGGTCGTCGTCCGGCAACCCGTCGTGCAGCCAGTAGTCCATAATGAGACACAGATACGCGCCGGTTTCCACCGTCGAGAGGTGCATCGTGTCGGCCAGAAAATCGGGAATATAGAGCGGCATCCAGTTGCGGCGCATCGCGCAACCTCCCTTTCCTTCAAGGGACCAAGGAACGCTTCGTACCGTTAGGCAATCCGCAAAAATCCACTGACATTACAATGCGCCATTTTGAACGGTTAGACGCCGCAAGTCATTGATTCTGGCTCAAGTGCGAGAACGACGCGAAGTTGAACCCCTGGTTTTTACCCTTGATATTGCTAGTCATTTTCCTGAATTGCCTAACTCGACGATCACGTTAGACATCGTGTTGTTCTTCTTACGTGCGGATTCGACGGCACCAATGGCCTTGCGCGCCATCTTCTTGCGGTTCACCGCGGCAACGTAGGTATCCACCTCGGCACGGTTCTTGTGGCCGCTTATAGCCATTATGGTGTCGGTGGAAAGCTCGAGCTCGGCCAGCCGGATCAGGCACAGCTTGCGCAGCCCGTGCGAGGAAACATCGGAAACATCGGCCTCGCGGCAGCGCTTCCGGAACCAGTTGCCGAAGCCTGCCGCCGTGAACGGCTTGCCGAACGATGTCACCAGGAATGTCCGCGTCCCGATCAGCGGCGTCGCCGCGATGATGGCTGCGGTCTCTTCCGTCAGCGGCACGGTGATCTTGAGCCCGCCACTGCGCGAGGTCTTCTGCGGCTGGAAATCGGTCAGCTCGCCGTTGGTGATGTCGCGCGGCCCGATCCTGACAACGTCGGACTTGCGCACGCCGAAATTCAGATAAAGCGCAAGAGCCAGCCGGGCCATCGAGCCCACGGAATGGGCCCTACAGAATTTCTCGACGTCGTCCTCGGTCCACGGCTTGAAGCCGCCGGACCTGATCATCCTGGCGCGCTTGATGCCTTCGCACGGGTTCTCGACGAGAAGCATAGTATCCACGCAGTATCGAAAGAAGGAACCGAGCGCCTGCGCCATGTTCTGCTGGCTGCCAGGCTTTGCAATTGCCGAAACATACGCCTGCACATAGCGCTTCGGCATTGTCCGAAGGGACAGGTCGCCAAAGTCGGAGCGAAACTTCTCGAGGCAGTTGCGCCGCCATTTCCGGGTGGAATCTGCTAGGCCGTCGACCCAATCCGCACTGCGATAGTACACCACCAGCGCAGCCGACACGCTGCCGGCCACCGTGCGCCTGGCGCCGATGTCCACCGCAGGCTTGCCAGCCATCATCCTGGCGTGCACTTCCATGAACTCAGGCGACCACGGCAGGCCGGGCAACCGCACCGATGTGCCCCGGAAATAGTAATAGGTCCGTCCCTTGCTGACGTAGCCCTTGACGTTTTCCGGGAGTTTTCGCCTCACGCCTCTAACCCCAGCTTTCTCATCCGTTGTTCCCATTCGTCGGCCCCTTTCGCATCCGCCGCGTCGATCGGCGTCATGGGAACCACGGTTATCGTGCCCGATTTGTCAACCTTGAACCCGGTCTTTTCCATGTCCAGGCCGGCCTTGCGCGCCGCCTTGATGGCTTCCCTGAGATCACGCTGGAGGAATGTTGCCGTCACCGTTCCCTCGCCAGCCATGCTTGAAACATGTCGTCCAGGATGCGCCACATTGCCTGCGCCCTCAAATCGGTGGCCAACTCGCGGCGTGATTCGATCTCGCAGATCGAGCGCACCGTATGTGCGGCATTGTCTTCGGCGTCGATATCCTCGTCGCCACCGGGATCATTGAAATGATCGGGATATGTTTCCTTCAGGAAAGCGCGGAACACCGGGTCATTGCATCTGATCCCAGCTTGCGTGACCGGGTCCAGTTTGGCCCACGTCGTGTGTTCTCTTGCAGTAGTCATTCCGACACCTCTGCGAACATGCCGGCATCATCGCGCAGCCGGTCTTTCGCCATAGCTGCATAGTCGGCACTCAGTTCAATCAGGATCGCATTGCGGCCGAGGCGATCGGCGACCAGTCCGGTGGTGCCTGCGCCGCCGAACGGGTCCAGCACGGTGCCGCCGGTCGGACAGCCTGCTTTAATGCAAGGCTCGATCAGCGCTGGCGGGAAGGTGGCGAAATGGGCGTCGGCATAGGGTTGGGTGGCGACCTCCCAGACACTGCGCTTGTTGCGGGTTGTGCCACCAGCGCCATTGTTAGCGCCCTTTTCCCTGCCGTTCCTATGGACGGTCCCATGGGCACCGGGGCCGGTGTCCCAACCATCCGGCATTTTTGCTGACCATTCGGCGGCCTCTGCAATCGCCGCCGCATCGTAGAAATACCGCGCGCTCTTGCTCCTCAGGAAGATGTATTCGTGCGCCTTGGTGCAGCGGTCGGTGACGCTCTCCGGCATCGGGTTCGGCTTCGACCAAATGATGTCTTGGCGCAGATACCAGTCGTCAGCCTGTAGCGCAAAGGCGACGCGCCATGGGATGCCGATCAGGTCTTTACTCTTAAGGGAC
>Ga0157380_10002033_pt1 | contig 13520 bp, 5 predicted proteins | sample S35metaG_FD_119757 | JGI IMG/M metagenome (GOLD analysis project Ga0157380, IMG submission 119757) | Switchgrass rhizosphere microbial communities from Kellogg Biological Station, Michigan, USA - S3-5 metaG | ecosystem: Host-associated > Plants > Roots > Rhizosphere > Soil | place: USA: Michigan...
CTCGTTCAGCACGTTGACGATCGTGACCTTCGTGCCCTTCGGGTAGGGCGTGAACGTCGCGGGCAGCGCGAGCGACGCGTTCGGGTCGAACCAGACGCGCCCGGCGAAGCTCGCGCGAAGCGGCGACTGGTTGTCGGCGACGCGCAGCACGGCCTGGCCGTCGTCGCGCCGGATCACCTCCAGCGCGAGCCGGCCGTTCGACACCCAGCCCGCGCCGCCCGGGTCGGTCGTGAGCGGGGTCGACGAGAACCGCATCCCGTCGCGCATCATCGACACGCCCTGCGCGAGGTCGAGCCGCACGTGGCGCTCCCCGACGTAGATCACGCCGAGGTGCGGCGGCGCGATCGCCGCGTCGAGCACGACGTCGTTCCCGGTCGCCGAGCCGACGCTGTTCGAGCCGTAGCGCAGCACATGCCGGCCGACCAGCGTGAGCCAGCCGTTGTCGCGGCGAAGCGACTTGTCGACCTTGGCGCGCCAGGCGGCGAGGTCGTCGCCCCAGGCGTTGGAGCCGGGCGCCGGCGCCGGCGCCGCGAGCGCGGGCAGGGCGGCGAGCGCCAGGGCGGCGAGCATCGTGCGGACGACCATGCGGCATGGTAAGTCCGCTGCGCGGGCGATGCTAGGCTTTGGGCCATGGGGGAATGGGGCGCGCTGGCCGGGCTGTTCGCGTCGAGCTTCGTCTCGGCGACGATCCTTCCGGGCAATTCGGAGATCGTCCTCGGCGCGATCGTCGCGGCCGAGCCGGGGATGCGCTGGCCGGCCGTCGCGGTCGCGACGGTCGGCAACACGCTGGGCGGCATGACGTCGTACGGGATCGGGCGACTGGTTCCCGCCGAAGGTTCGCGCAAGGTCGCGCCGCGCGCGGTGGCGTTCGCGCGCCGGTACGGTGTCCTGACGCTCCTGCTGTCGTGGGTCCCCTTCGTCGGCGACGCGTTGTGCGTCGCCTCCGGCTGGCTGCGGCACGACTGGCGGCTCGCGGCGGTCGCGATCGCGGCGGGCAAGCTCGCGCGCTACGTCGCCGTCGCCGAGGGTGTGCGACGATTCGCCGCCTGATGGACGCGCGCACGGCCCCGGTTTCCTCCGCGCAGGCGCGGCTGTGGCTCCTCGACCGGATGTTCCCGGGCGAGTCGCTCTACAACGAGCTCGTCGTGCTGCGCGCCGAAGGCCCGCTCGATGCGGCCTTGCTCGCGCGCGCCCTCAACGACGTCGTGCGGCGCCACGCGGCGCTGCGCACGCGCTTCGACGTGCACGCGGGCGAACCCGTGCAGCGCATCGCGACGGCGCTCGAGCTCGCGCTCCCGCTCGACGACCTGACGGCGATCGAGGACGCGCGGCGCGACGACGTCGCCCGCGCGCGCGCGCTTGGCGAAGCGCGCGTCCCGTTCGACCTCGAGCGCGGGCCGCTGCTTCGCGCGCGGCTCCTGCGCCTTCGCGCCGACGAGCACTGGCTCGTGGTCGTCGTCCACCACATCGTCACCGACGGCTGGTCGTCGGTCGTGTTGCTGCGCGAGCTCGCGCAGGGCTATGCGGCGCTTGCGGCCGGCACGCCCGCGACGTTTCCGCTGCTCGCCGTGGAGTACGCGGACTTCGCGGCGCAGCAGCGGGACGCGCTGGGCGGCGAGGCGATGCGCGCGTCGCTCGACCATTGGCGCCGCGCGCTCGACGGCGTGGCGACCTTCGACCTTCCGACCGACCGGCCGCGCCCGCCGGTGGCGGACCACGCCGGTGCGCGCCTTGCGTTCACGGTCGACGCGGAGCTTTCGCTCGCGCTCAGGGCGCTGGCGCGGCGCCTTCGCGCGACACCGTTCATGACGCTGGCCGCCGCGTTCGACGTGCTGCTGCACCGGTTCGGCGGCGGGGACGACATTGCCGTGGGCGTGCCGGTCGCGGCGCGCCAGCGGCCCGACCTCGAGCCGGTGATCGGGCTCTTCGTCAACATGGTCGTGCTGCGCACCGACCTGGGCGGCGCGCCGCGCTTCACCGAGCTCGTCGATCGCGTGCGCACGCGCGCGCTCGACGCCTTCGAGCACCAGGGGCTGCCGTTCGAGGCCGTCGTCGCGGCGCTCGCGCCGCCGCGCGACGCCTCGCGCAATCCGCTTTTCCAGGCGACGTTCGCATTGCACCCGAAAAGCGGCTTCGGGCACTTGCAGGCCGGGGACGTCGCATTCGCGCAGATCGACGACGTGGTCCACGTCACCGCGAAATTCGACCTGACGGTCACGCTCACCGAGGCCGACGACGGCTTGCTCGGCACGATCGATTACGCGACCGCGCTGTTCGACGCGTCGTCGGCCGACGCGCTCGCCCGGGCGTATGTCGCGCTCCTCCGCGCGATCGTCGCGGATCCGGGCACGCCCATCGACGCGCTCGCGATGCAGTCCGCGGACGAGCGCGACGCGCGTCTGGGGCGCGGCGACGCCACGCGCGCGGTTCCGGCCCTTCGCGTCGAAGCGCTTGTCGCGCGGCACGCTGCGGCGACGCCCGACGCCGTGGCGATCCGCACCGCGCGCGACCCGGTGAGCTATCGCGAGCTCGACGCGCGCGCGAACCGGCTCGCGCAGGCGATCACGGCCGCGGGTCGTCCGGGCCGCGTGGGGATTGCGCTCGAACGCGGCGTCGATCTCGCCGTCGCGATGCTCGCCTCGCTCAAGGCCGGCGCCGCGTACGTGCCGCTCGATCCCGAGCATCCGGCCGAGCGGCTGCGCGCCCTGTGCGACGACGCGGGCGTCGGCACGATCGTCACCGAGGCGAAGTGGCTCGAGCGACTTCCCGAGACGGACGCAAGCGTCCTCGCCGTCGACCGCGACGCGGCGCGCATCGCCGCGTTGCCCGGGACGCCGCCCGATGCGCGCCCCGCCGACGACATCGCTTGCGTGATGTCGACGTCCGGCTCGACCGGGCGGCCCAAGGCCGTGCCGGTGCCGCACGCGGCGATCGTCAACCTCGTCGTCGACAATGCCTACGCGCCGCTGGCGCGGGACGACATCGTCGCGCATCTCGCGCATCCGGCGTTCGACGCGGTCACGTTCGAGGTGTGGGGCGCGCTGGCGAACGGCGCGACGCTCGTGCCGATCGACCGGGCGACGGCGCTCGAGCCGCGCGCGCTCGCCTCGACGCTGGATGCCTCCGGCGTCACGGCCGTGTTCCTGACCACGGCGCTGTTCAACGCGGTGGCGCGCGAAGCGCCCGACGCGTTCGCGCGCTGCCGTCACGTGCTGTTCGGCGGCGAGAGCGTGGAGCCGCGCTGGGTGCGCGAGGTCCTGCGCGCCGGCGCGCCCGCCCGGCTCGTGCACGTCTACGGGCCGACCGAGACGACCACGTTCGCGACGTTCCACGTCGTCACCGACGGCGACGCCGCACGCGCCACGATTCCGATCGGCGGGCCGATTGCCGGGGCCGAGGTCTACGTGCTCGACGGCCGCGGCGAGGCCTGCGCGGCCGGCGTCCCCGGCGAGATCCACGTCGGCGGCGCCGGTCTCGCGCGCGGCTACGTCGGCGACCTCGCGCTCGCCGCCGAGCGCTTCGTGCGCCATCCGTTCTCGAGCGATCCCGCGGCGCGGCTCTACCGGACCGGCGATCGCGCACGCTACCGCGCCGACGGCGCGATCGAGTTCCTCGGCCGCGCCGACCGCCAGGTCAAGGTGCGCGGCCACCGCATCGAGCTCGACGAGGTCGAGGCCGCGCTGCGCGCGCTGCCCGAGGTGCGCGACGCCGTCGTCGCGTTGCGCGGCGACACGAGCGACACGCGGCGGCTCGTCGCGTGGCTCGTGCCGTCGGATCCGCGCGTGCCGCCGCCCGCGACGCTGCGGCGCGACCTTCGCGCCCGGCTGCCGGAGGCGATGCTTCCCGCGGCGACCGTGTGGATCCCGTCGCTGCCGCTGACCGCGACCGGCAAGGTCGACGTGCGCGCGCTGCCCGAGCCGGGCGAGGCGATGCGCGGCGGCGCACCGACGCCGCCGCGCGACATGTTCGAGGGCGTGCTCGTGCGCATCTGGGAGCAGGTGCTCGGCGTGCGCGGCCTGGGCGTGCACGACCGCTTCTTCGAGATCGGCGGCCACTCGCTGCTCGCGGCGAAGCTCGTCGACGCGATCGAGCGCGAGACCGGCTACCGCGTGCCGCTCACCGCGCTCTTCGCCGACGACACGGTGGACGGGCTCGCGCGCTCGCTCCGGGAGGGCATGCCCGACGCCGGCGGGCCGGTGGTCGCGGTCAACGCACGCGGGCACCGGCCGCCGTTCGTGTTCCTCCACGGCGACTTCCAGGCCGGCGGCTTCTACAGCCGCGCGCTGGCGCTCGCGCTCGGGCCCGACCAGCCGACGCTGATCGTGCATCCGCACGGGCTCGCGGGCGACGCGGTCCCGGCGACGATCGAGGCGATGGCGGCCGATCGGATCCGCGCGGTGCGCGACCTTCGTCCCGAGGGCCCATACGCGATCGGCGGCCATTGCAACGGCGCGCTCGTCGCGTTCGAGATGGCGCGCCAGCTCGTCGCCGCCGGCGACGAGGTGCTCGCGGTCGTGCTGATCGAGTCGCGCGCGCCCGGCCCGGTGGCAACGCCGGGGAACGCCGCCGGAGCGGACGTCAAGTTCAACCCGCGCGGCGAGCCGACGCTGCTCGCGCCGCGCGACCGGGTCTCCGAGATCGAGCTCCTGTACACGCGTGCGATCGACGCCTATACGGGCGGCCGCCTCGATGCCCACGCGATCGTCGTCCAGGCGCGGGAATGGCGCGCGCCGTCGCGCGATGCGGGGTGGGCGCGGCTCGCCGCGAGCTGGGAAGGGCACATCGTGCCCGGCGGCCACGTCACGATGATCACGCGCCACCTGGACGTGCTCGCGCGCACGGTCCGCGACGCGATCGGCCGCCGCGCCTTCCAGATCCACGGCCGCGTGTAGGACGCGCGGCTCGGACTATTCGCGTCCGCCGGGCGCTGGTGGGGACGGAGCGTCCAGTATCATTCGCGTCCCATGGGGGGACACGAATCCCGCGACGCGTCGGCGCCGATCGCCGTGATCGGCATGTCGTTGCGCGTGCCCGGCGCGAACACGCCGGCGCGCTTCTGGCGCAACCTCGTCGAGGGACGCGATTCCCTGTCGCGGCCGAGCATCGCCGCGTTGCGCCGCCTCGGCGTTCCGCAGCGCGTGATCGCCCAACCCGACTTCGTTGGCGCGCTGCCGAAGCTGGTCGACACCGACCGCTTCGACGCCGCGTTCTTCGATCTGTCCTCTAGCGAGGCGGCGACGACCGAGCCCGCGCACCGGCTGTTCCTCGAGTGCGCGTGGGAAGCGCTCGAGGGCGCCGGCATCGTTCCGGGTCGAGGCGCGCCCGTCACCGGCGTGTTCGGCGGCTGCGAGGGCAGCTACCGCGAGAAAGTGCTCGCCGACATCGAGGATCCGGTCGCCGGCTTCAACCTGCCGGTTCGCATCGGCAACGCGATCGACTTCCTGACCACGCGCGTGTCGCACCGGCTCGATCTCACCGGGCCGAGCGTCGCGGTGATGGCGGCGTGCGCGACCTCGCTGATGGCGATCGAGCTCGCCGTGCAGAGCCTCCGGCGCGGCGATTGCGAAGTCGCGCTGGCGGGCGGCGCCACGGTGCTCGTGTCGCATCTCGGCGGCTACCGCGCCAGCATCGAGGGAATGCTGTCGACCTCGGGGCGCCTGCGCCCGTTCGACGCGGACGCCGACGGCACGATCTTCGGCGACGGCGTCGGCGTCGTCGCGCTGCGTCCGCTCGCCGATGCGCTCGCGGCGGGCAACCCGATCCACGCGGTGATCCGCGGGGCGGCGTCGAGCAACGACGGCCATCCGCCCGCCAAGGAAAGCATCGTCGCGCCGAGCCCCGAGGGCCAGATCGCGGCGATCGCGGCGGCGCTCGCGGATGCCGGCATCTCGCCCGACACGATCGGCTACGTCGAGGCGCACGGCACCGCGACGCGCCTGGGCGATCCGGCCGAGGTCGCGGCCCTCGCCGAGGTCTACCGCCGCCACACGAACCGCGTCGGGTTCTGCTCGCTCGGCTCGGTCAAGGGCAACATCGGCCACACGCGCTGCGGCGCCGGCGTCGCGAGCCTGATCAAGGCGTGCCTCGCGCTGTCGCATCGCACGATCCCGCCGCTGGCGAACTTCGCGGCGCCGAATCCGCGCATCGACTTTACGCGAAGCCCGTTCGTCGTCGACGCGACCGCGCGCGCATGGGCGGCGGACGACGCGCCCCGGCGCGCCGCGGTGTCGTCGTTCGGCTTCGGCGGCAGCAACGTGCACATCGTGCTCGAGGAGGCGCCGAAGGTGCCGGCCGCGCGCGCGGCGCGCAGCCACCACCTGATGGTCGTCTCCGCGCGCGACGACGCGGCGCTTCAGCGTCGGATCGGCGACCTCGACGCGCATCTCGCCTCGGAGACCGCGCTCGCGTCGGCCGACGTCGCGAGGACGCTCGACGAGGGCAGGCGCGCGTTCGAGCACCGCGCCGCGTTCGTCGTCGACGGCGACCGTGCGCAGCGGCTCGGGACGCCCGTTGCCGCGGCGCGCGCGTCCGAAGGCGCGGCCAGCGTGGTGTTCCTGTTCCCCGGGCAAGGATCGCAGCGCTACGGCGCCGGGCGCGGGCTCTACGCGACCGAGCCCGTGTTCCGCGACGCGATCGACGCGTGCGCCGAACGGCTGGCGGGCTCGCTCGCGCTCGACCTCAAGGACCTGCTCGGCTACGGCGACAACGCCGCGCCGACGGCGGAGTCGGCGTCGCAACTGCGCCGCACCGCGCACGCGCAGCCGGCGTTGTTCGCCGTCGGCTACGCGACCGCGCGGCTCCTGATGTCGTGGGGCGTCTCGCCCGCGGCGATGCTCGGCCACTCGCTCGGCGAGATCACCGCGGCATGCCTCGCCGGCGTGTTCACGCTCGACGACGCGCTCGTGCTCGTCGCCGCGCGCGCGCGCCTGATGCAACAGTGCGAGCCCGGCGCCATGGCGGCGCTCTTCGCGCCTTCGACGATGATCGCGCCTTGGCTCCCTCCGACGCTCGAGATCGCGGCCGTCAACGCGCCGGCGATCACCGTCGTCTCGGGACCCGCCGGCGAGATGGCCGCGTTCCGCGCCGAGTCCGAGCGGCTCGGCGTGCCGACGCAACCGATCGAGACCTCGCATGCGTTCCACTCGCGCATGATGGAGCCGGCGCTTCCGGAGTTCGCGCGCGTGCTCGAGGGCATCGCGCTGCACGCGCCGAATCGCTGCGTGATCTCGAACGCGACCGGCCGCCCGCTGACGGCGGCGCAGGCGACCGATCCGCGCTACTGGGCCGACCACATCCGCCACCCGGTGCAGTTCTCCGCGGGCGCGGTCTACGCGCTCGGGCTCGCGAACCCGGCGTTCGTCGAGGCCGGGCCGGGAAACACCCTCGGCGACCTGGTCCGCCGGCACGCGACCAACGCGCACGTGGCCGCGATGCTGCCCGCCCTGGCCGCGGACGACGAGCCGTCCGCCGCGCGCGCGGCGCTCGGCGCGCTGTGGTGCGCCGGCGCGACGATCGACGCGGACGCGGCGAGCGGCGGCACGGGCCGCCTGGTCACGCTGCCGACGTATCCTTTCCAGCGCGCGCGCCACTGGCGCGAGCCCGAGAACGCACCGCCGCCCGACCCGCGCCGCGACCTCTACGAGCGGGCGTTCCGTCCCGCGCCGCTCGACGCGGTGCCGCCGCTCGACGTGTCTCGCACGCGCATCGTCTGCGGCCGCGCCGGCGGCCTCGCGCAGGCGCTCGCCGACCGCCTCGTCGCGCGCGGCGTGCCGACCGTCGTCGTCGAGTTCGGCCCGGCCTACGCGCGCCGCGGACCGCGCCGTTATTCCATCCGTCCCGACTCGCGCGAGGACTGGGCCGCGGTCCTGGGCGACCTGGCCGAGGGCGCTGCGCCGCAGGTGCTGCACGTCGGCTCGGTCACGGGCGCCCTCGGAGCGCATTGCACGGCGCAAGCATTCGAGGCGTCGCTGCCCGCGGGCTTCTTCTCGCTGTGCGCGATCGCGCAGGCCGCGCACGACCGCGGCATCGTGTCGGGGCTCGACGTGATCGTGTTCGCCGACGGGCTCATGCGGCTCGACGGCGAGCCCGGCCCGCGCCACGCGGAAAAGGGCGCGCTCGTCGGCGCGACGCGCGACATCGCGGCGGAGCTGCCCGACCTTACGATGCGCCTCGTCGACCTGCCGGCGCTCGACGGTCCGCCGCCCGGCTGGCTCGTCGACGCGATCGTCGACGAGGCGTGCGCCGCGCAGCCCGGCGCGGTCACGTGCCTCCGCGCGAACGAGCGCCACGAGGAGACGCTCTACGCGCTGCCGAACCTGCCCGAGTCGAAGCCAAGGCTGCGCGAGAACGGCGTCGTGCTGATCACCGGCGGCACCGGGGGTCTCGGGCTCCTGTTCGCCGGGGCGCTCTACGAGCTGTGCCGCGCGCGCTTCGTGCTGACGGCGCCCTGGGAGCCGCCGCCGGAGGCGACCTGGGCCGAGCGCGCGAAGCGCGACGACCGCATGGGCGTGTCGCTCGCCGGCGTTCTCGCGCTGCGCGAACGCGGCGCGGAGGTCGCCGTCGTGAAGGCGGACGCCGCGGTCCGCGGCGAGGTCGCGGATGCGCTGGCGTTCGCGCGGCGACGCTACGGCGGCTTGCACGGCGTGATCCATGCCGCGGGCGTCCTGAATGCGTCGTCCGTGATCGACAAGACGCACGAGGCCGCGCGTCGCGTGTTCGCGGCGAAGGCGCTCGGCGCGTTCCACCTCGACGACCTCACGCGCGACGACGACCTCGATCTCTTCATGCCGGTGTCGTCGCAGGCCTCGCAGGTGCCCGAGCCCGGGCAGGTCGACTACGCGGCGGCCAACGCGGTGCTCGACGTCATCGCGGACAACCGCTCGCGTCGCGGGCGCGGTTACGCGGGCACGATCGGCTGGGGCCCGTGGCAGGACGTGGGCATCGCGGCCGACCGCATGCGCCAGGCGGTCGACGCCGGCGCCCAGCGCGCGACCTCCGGCGGTCGCAGCGTGCGCGACGTCGAGTACGACGTGCTCGACCATCCGGTGCTGCGCGCGCGGGCCCGCGAGGCCGACGGCACGCTCGCGTACCGGGGCGTGTTGCGCCACGGCCAGTGGCTGGTCGACGATCATCGTCTCGACGGCCGGTCGCTGCTCGTCGGCACCGCGCACCTGCAGCTGGCCGCGACGGCGTTCGCCGACCATGTCGCCGGCCCCGGCGCGATCGAGCTCCACCACGTCGCGCACCTGCGGCCGCTGTACCCGGACGAGCGCGGCACCGAGATCGAGGTGCGCTTTCTGCGCTCGCGCGACGGCGAGCGCTTCGTGCTGCGCTCGCGTGGGTTGGGCTCGCGCGCGCCGTGGACCGAGAACACGACGGGCGAGGCGCGCCGCATCGACGACGCGCCGCCTCGCGCCGCCCCCGTCGCGCCGGCAAGCGATGCGTTCGACGGCCTCGCGAACGAGCCGTTCGGCAGCCCGCGGCTGTGGGGCGGCCCGCGGTGGGACTGGACGCGGCGCTCGATCGAGCGCGAGGGCCGCACGTGGCATCGGATCGAGCTTCCCGACGCGTTCGCCGGCGACCTCGACGCTTTCGACCTCCATCCGGCGCTGTTCGACGCGGCGGTCTCGTGCACGGTGCGCGGCTCGACGGTCCAGCTGATCCCGCACACCTACGACGCCGTGCGCGTGCACGCGCCGCTCGAGCGCGAGATCCTCGTGACGGTCGCGCAGCACGCGGCCGGCACGGGCAAGGTCGCCGACGTCGCGATCCTCGCGGCCGACGGCCGGCGCCTGTGCGAGATCGACGGCCTGGTCATGCGGCCCGCGCCGGGGGCCGACGCCTCGATGGAATCGCCGGCGTCCGCCGACGCGGCAGCCGCCCCGCGGCGCGTCGTCGTCGGCGAGCTCGGCGACCTCGACTCGATCCGGATGGCGCCGCACGCGCGCCGCGCGCCCGGTCCCGGCGAGGTCGAACTCGAGGTGCGCGCGGCCGGACTCAACTTCCGCGACGTGCTCTCCGCGCTCGGCGAGATGCCGAACGTCACCGCGGGCCTGACGCCCGGCAGCGAGGTCGCCGGCGTCGTCACCGCGCTCGGACCGGGCGTGAAGCGATTCGCCGTCGGCGATGCCGTGGCGGGGATCGCGCGCGGCACCCTCGCGACGCACGTGACGACGTCCGCGCACGCGCTCGCCGTGCTCCCGCCCGACCTCGACTTCCAGCGCGCCGCGGGCGTGCCGCTGGTGTTCCTGACCGCGCTGTACGCGCTCGAGAAGCTCGCGCGCGTCGAGCCCGGCGAGCGCGTGCTGATCCACGCCGCCGCCGGGGGCGTCGGCCTCGCGGCGATCCAGATCGCGCGGCGCCTCGGCGCCGAGATCCATGCGACGGCGGGCGACGACGCCAAGCGCGATTACCTGCGCGCGCTCGGCATCCGGCACGTCTTCGATTCGCGGTCGCTGTCGTTCGTCGACGGCGTGCGCGAGGCGACCGGCGGCGAAGGCGTCGATGTCGTGCTGAACGCGCTCGCCGGCCCGTTCATCCCGGCGAGCCTCGGGCTGTTGCGGCCGCAGGGACGCTTCATCGAGATCGGCAAGCGCGACCTCGTCGCGGGGACCGCGCTCGACCTGTCGCCGTTCCTGCGCAATCTCTCGTTCTGCGCGTTCGACCTGGGCCAGATCGTCGATGCGCGCGACCCGATGCTGACGTCGATGCTCGACACGCTGTTCGACCGCTTCGCGCGCGCCGAGCTCGTGCCGCTCCCGACCGAGCTCGTCCCGTTCGAGCGCGCGCAAGACGGGTTCCGCCGCATGTCGCGCGCGCAGCACATCGGCAAGATCGTCTTCGAGGTCGTCGCGGACACGACGGCGCGCGGCGCGGCCGCGCGCGCGTTCGGCGAGGCCTACGGCCACGGCGTCCCGGTCGACTTCGGGCTCGACGTTTTCCGCCGCGTGCTGTCCTGGCCGCACGCTCCGACCTACGTGCTCGCGATGGGAGCGCCGGTGGACGGCGCAGGCGCGGCCCCTGCGCACCTGCGCGCCGCGGCGGCCGAGCACGGCCGCGGGCGCGCGGCGCTCAAGACGCCGTTCCGCGCGCCGGCGGGCGCGGTCGAGGTCGCGCTCGCGCGCGTCTGGGAGAAGACGCTCGGCATCGCGCCGATCGGCGTCGACGACGACTTCGTCGAGCTCGGCGGCGACTCGATCGAGGCCATCCAGATCCAGCACGCGATCCATCGCGAGTTCGACCTGCGCGTCAAGAACACCGAGTTCCTCGCCGAGCCGACGATCGCCGCGCTCGCGCGCCTGATCGACGAGCGCCGGTCGCCGAGCGCGCCGGTCGCCAACGACGCCGGCATCGCCGTGCGCGCGTGACGCGCGGAGCCGGGTCGACGCGTCATCCGCGATGAACGCCGACGCGCCGCTGTTGTGCCGGCTCACGAGCCGCGGCGCGCTTCCCGCGCTCGATTTCGTGCCCTCGCTCGGCACCACCCCGCTGTCGCTCGTGCGGCTCGCGCGAGCGATCGCGCCGGAGCGCGCGGTGCGGTCGTACGCGTACCGCGGCATCGAGGACGACGCGCCCCCGCACGCGACGATCGAGGCGATCGCCGAAGCGAACGTCGCCGAGCTGCGGGCGGCCGCGCCGCACGGGCCCTACCTGATCGCCGGCCATTGCCTCGGCGGGGCCGTGGCGTTCGCGATGGCCTCCGCGCTGGAGTCGGCCGGCGAGCGCGTCGCCGCGCTCGTGGTGATCGACGCGATGGCGCCGATCCCGGAGGGCCGCGAGTCCGCGATGCCGAACCCCGATTCGCCTGGGGCGGCGACGCTGGTCGCGCACTTCGACCAGGTCGTCGAGTCGATGTCGGCGCGCGCGCTCGAGATGCGGCCGCACCTCGAGCCCGACGTCGCGCGGCGCCTCGACGGCGTGCTCAAGCTCCACCTCGACGCGGGCGTCAACTACCGCGCGCGTCCGCTTCGCGCGCCGTTGCACGTGTTGCGCACGGCGGACGGCGACGACCGGGTCGACGGCGAGTGGGCGCGCTACACCCCGGCGTTCCGGCGCCATCCCGTGCCTGGCGACACGCTCTCGATGCTGAAACCGCCGCACGTCGAGTCGGTGGGCCGCGTCCTCGGACGCTTGCTGCACGAGGCCGTGTGACGCACGCGCCACGCCCGGCGCTCGACACGCCGTTCGTCGCGCCGCGCGACGCGCTCGAGGAGCGTGTCGCGCGCGTGTGGGAGGAGGTCCTGCGCCGCGCGCCGCTCGGCACCGGCGACGACTACTTCGACCTGGGCGGCGAGTCGCTGCAGGCGTTCGCGATCCTCGCGCGCGTCCACGAGGCGTTCGGCGTGACGCTGACCGCGCGCGATCTCTTCGCCGCGGGCACGATCGCGGGCATGGCCGGGATGATTCGCGAGCGCAATCCTTCGGCCTGAGCGTTCCGCGGGACGCGCGCTTGTTGCGCTGCGGTATAGTGGACGGTCCATGAACGCCGTGGACGACCGACTCCTCGAAGCCGACGCGAGCGCCGCCGACGCGCCGCGCCTTCGCGAGATCCCGTACAACTACACGTCGTTCTCCGATCGCGAGATCGTGATCCGGCTCCTCGGCGCCGACGCCTGGCGCATGCTCGACGAGCTGCGCGGCGAGCGCCGCACCGGCCGCTCCGCGCGGATGCTGTTCGAGGTGCTGGGCGACATCTGGGTCGTCGAGCGCAATCCCTACCTGCAGGACGACATGCTCGACAACCCGCGCCGGCGGGCGTCGCTGGTCGAGGCGTTGCACCACCGCATCGCGGAGATCGAGAAGCGTCGCCGCGCGCAGCAGGGCGACGATCCCGATCGCGACTGGAAGGTCGCCGCGCTCGTGGCGTCCGCGTCGCAGGCGATCGAGCGGTTCGCCGCGTCGTTCCGCGACACCTACGATCTGCGCAAGCGCGCGGTGCGCGTGCTCGGCCGGCACACGCGCCGCGACAACATCGCGTTCGACGGGCTCGCCCGCGTCTCGCACGTGACCGACGCGACCGACTGGCGCGTCGAGTACCCGTTCGTCGTGCTGCACCCGGACACCGAGGACGAGGTGCGTGGCCTGGTCGAGGGGTGCATCGAGCTCGGGCTCACGATCATTCCGCGCGGCGGCGGTACCGGCTACACCGGCGGCGCGTGCCCGCTCACCTCCCGTTCCGCCGTGATCAACACCGAGAAGCTCGAGCGCCTGTCGGCGGTCGAGCGCCTGGTGCTGCCGGGCCGGGGCGATCCGGTACCGACGATCGATGCCGGCGCGGGGGTGGTGACGCGCCGCGTGATGGATGCCGCCGAGGCGCAGGGGCTCGTCTTCGCGGTCGACCCTACGTCCGGCGACGCGTCGAGCATCGGCGGCAACGTCGCGATGAACGCCGGCGGCAAGAAGGCGGTGCTGTGGGGCACGGTGCTCGACAACCTCGTGTCGTGGCGCATGGTGTCGCCCGACGGCGAATGGCTCGAGGTCGAGCGCCTCGACCACAACCTCGGCAAGATCCACGACGCGCC
>Ga0157380_10002034_pt1 | contig 13517 bp, 13 predicted proteins | sample S35metaG_FD_119757 | JGI IMG/M metagenome (GOLD analysis project Ga0157380, IMG submission 119757) | Switchgrass rhizosphere microbial communities from Kellogg Biological Station, Michigan, USA - S3-5 metaG | ecosystem: Host-associated > Plants > Roots > Rhizosphere > Soil | place: USA...
AGCGGCGTGCGCGCGACGATCGCCGCGCTGCGGTCGGCGTCGTCCTGCAGCGTCTGGGTCAGCGCGGTGCGCACCCAGCCAGGCGCGATCGCGTTGACGCGTATCCCGTCATCCGCATACGCGATCGCGAGCGAGCGCGTGAGCTGCGCCACCCCCCCCTTGCTGGCCGCATAGCCCGGCACGCGCGCTCCGCCGAAGATCGACAGGATCGACGCGATGTTGATGATCGCGCCCTGTGCCGCGGCCAGCTTCGGCCGCGCGTGGGTGCAGCAGCGCATCGTGCCGGTCAGGTTGATCGCGACCGTGTCCGCGAACACCTCCGGATCGTGCTCGACGTCGCGGCGGATCACGCCCGCGCAGTTGACCAGCACGTCGAGGCGCGGCAGGTCGGCCACGAGCCGGCGGATCGCCGCGTCGTCGCGCACGTCGAGCGCCACCGCATCGCGCAGCCGGAAGCCCGGCAGCGTGCGCGCTGCGTCCGCCTCGGGACGCGTCGCGCCGGTCGCGGTGACGACCGCCCCGAGCGAGGCGAACCCGTCCGCGATGGCGGCGCCGATTCCGCTCGTGCCGCCGGTCACCAGCACGACGCGTCCGGCGAACAGGTCGTCGCGAAACGCCTCGGTGGCGCTCATGCCGCGCGGCGCAGCAGCGCGTCGACGTCGTGCGGTCGCGGCAGCGGATCGACCGCGCCGAAACCGGTGGTCGCGATCGCGGCCGCCGCGTTCGCGTAGCGCGCCGCCGCGAACGGGTCGTCGCCCGCGGCGAGCCGCGCGGCGAACGCGCCGTCGAAGCAGTCGCCCGCGCCGGTGGCGTCGACCGTCGCGACGCGGTGCGGCGCGACGATCTCGCGCGTGCGCCCGTCGTCGACGACGCAGCCGTCCGCGCCGCGCTTGTAGACGATGCCCCGCGCGCCGGCGCCGCGGCACGCGGCGATCACGGCATCGGTCTCGCCTGTGCCGAAGATCCACTCGACGTCCTCGCGCGACGGCAACACCCAGTCGCTGTCGCCGATCGTCGCCAGCGCGACCGCGCGGGCGCGCTCGCGCGGCCACAGCCGCGGCCGCAGGTTGGGGTCGTAGAACACGCGCGCGCCGGCTTTCCGCGCAGCGCCGATCGCCGCGAACACCGCGTCGCAAGCCGAGGTCGAGATCGCCTGGCTGATGCCCGAGACGTGCAACGCACCCGCCGCGCGGATCACGTCGAGCGGCAGCGTCGCCGGCGACATCCTGCTCGCCGCCGATCCGGCCCGCATGTACGAGAACGCGTGTCCCGACGGACCGTGCGTCACGAAATAGAGGCCGGTCGGTGCGTCCGCGTCGGTCGCCACGCCGTCGAGCGCGACGCCCTCGGCGCTCCAGAGCTCGCGGAACAGCCGACCGAACGCGTCGTCGCCGACGCGCGTGACGTAGGCGACGCGCGCGCCGAGCCGCGCCGCGGCGATCGCCATGTTCGACGTGTCGCCGCCGAATCCCTGGCGGTACGCATGCGGGTCGTCGCCGCGCGTCTGGTTGAACTCCACCATCGGCTCGCCGAGCGAAACGATGTCGAATCGCGGCACGTCGACGCTCCGGCGCGTCAACGTTTCGGCAGCGCCGCGATGCCGCGCGCGTACGCGGACGCCGCCTCGCGCACCGATTCGAGGCTCGCCCCCGGCTTGTACAGGTTGCTGCCGGTGCCGAAGCCGTCGGCGCCCGCCTCCCAGTACGGCCCGAGGTTGTCGGGCTTCATGCCGCCGACGGCGAACACGAGCGTGCCGCGGGGCAGCACGGCGCGCCACGCCTTCAAGGCGCCGGGCGGCAAGGCCTCGGCGGGAAACATCTTGAGGCCGTCCGCGCCCGCGGCGAGCGCGGCGAACGCCTCGGTCGGCGTCGCGACGCCCGGGACGCACACGAGCCCCTGCTTCTTCGCCTCGCGGATCACGGCGGCGTCGGCATGCGGCATCACGACCAGCCTGCCGCCGGCGTCCTTCACGCGCGCGACGTCGGCGGGATCGATCACGGTTCCCGCGCCGACGAGCGCGCTCGCGCCGACGCGCGTGGCGAGCATGCGGATGCTGTCGAACGGACTCGGCGAGTTGAGCGTCACCTCGAGGATGCGGAAGCCCGCGAACGTGAGCGCATCGGCGACGCCGTCGACCTCGGACGGCGTGATGCCGCGCAACACCGCCACCAGGGGCAACGGCTCGAGGTAATCGCTAAGCGTCGTCATGCGTGGAGTCGCAGCTTTCCCGCGGCGAGCGCGATGCGATAGAGGCCGGCGGCGGCGGCGTCGACCGGCCCCGGCGTGCCGGCGATGTCGCTCACCTCGAGGGCGGCGAGATAGCGCTTCGCCAGCGCATCGCTGCCGACGACCAGCACGCGCGACGCATCGTCGCCGGCATGCTGCGCCCACGTTCGCGCGTTGCGGATCTCGCGGCCGATGACGAATCCCGACAGCCATTCGGGAACGTCTCCCGCGGGCAGTTCGCCCATCAGCATCAGCGTCCGCGCGCCGAACACGTCGTGCGTGAACCCGCCCGCGCCGAGGCCGCGCAGCACCCCGCGCGAGAACGCGGCGGTGCCGTCGACGGCGGGCGCGTCGGCCGGGAGCCGGCCGAGGATCGTGTGGCCGAGCAGCGCGTCGTACATCTCGCCGGTCATGAACGTCGTGAAGTCGAGCACGACGCCGTGCTCGACGCGCGCCCACTTCGAATGCGTGCCGGGCAGCACGACCAGCGTGCGCGGCGCGTCCGCCGGGACGGCGCCGAGGAGCTGCGTCTCCTCGCCGCGCATCACGTCGGGGGTTCCGGCGGCGTCGCGCGTCGACAGCCCCGGCACGATCGCGATCTCGCCGCCGTCGGTCTCGCAGAGCCCGCGCGACAACCCGTCGAGCGACGCGGGGCATGCCACGTAGGGCACCTCGTACCAGCCCTGCCGGCTGCCGATCATGCCGCAGGCGATACGCGGCGCCGCATCGTCGCGCCAGTCGCCGATCAGCCGGTCGAGCGCCTGGGCGAACGTGAGCCCGTCGAGCCGCTGGATGCCGTAGGTGCCGTCGCGCGCGTCGAGCACGCGGCCGTCGGCGCCGACGCGGTATGCGCGGGCGCGGGTCGTGCCCCAATCGAGGGCGATCAAGGAGGCTGGCATGCGCACGGGGGACGTCCGTCGCGGTCGTCCGGTGACGGACGCGCGGCGGGCAAAAGTCCGCAATGGTCGGCCCGCGAGGGCGATCAGGTCAAGCGGCCCGGCCGATCAGCGCGGCGACCAGGCCGCCGCCGCGTCGTCGTCGTCGGCGCGCGCCTCGACCCAGCGCTCGCCTTGCGGCGTGCGTTCCTTCTTCCAGAACGGGGCGCGCGTCTTGAGGTAATCCATCACGAAGCGGCACGCGTCGAACGCGGCCCCGCGGTGCGCGCTGGTGACCGCGACCAGCACGATCGGGTCGCCCGGCGCGAGCGGGCCGACGCGATGCACGATCGCGATGCCCCGTACGTCGAAGCGCTCGCGCGCCTCGGCCTCGATCGCTTGAAGCGCCTTCTCGGTCATGCCCGGGTAGTGCTCGAGCTCGAGCGTCGTCACCGCGTCGCCGTCGTTGATGTCGCGCACGGTCCCGACGAACGTGACGACCGCGCCGACGTCGTGATCGCCGCGCCGCAGCGCGTCGGCCTCGGCCTGCGCGTCGAACGGCGCCGTCTGCACGCGGACCGACACGCTAGCCCCCGGTCACCGGCGGGAAGAACGCGACCTCGTCGCCCGGCGACACCGGGGCATCGTCGCGCACGAGCTCGTGATTCACGGCGATCCGCACCGCGCGGTGGGGCGCGAGCTCCGCGGCCCAGGCCCCGCCGCGCGCGCAGAGGCTCGCGCGAATCGCGCCGACGGTCGTCGGCGCCTCGACCGCGAAGCGCTCGTGCGAAGCGCCGATCGCCTCGCGCAGGCGCGCGAGGAACACCAGCTTGACGACCGACACGGACGTGGATGGACTGCCGCGCATGGTTGGGCGGGACGGTGGGTTCGATCGGTGTTTCGTGACCTTGTCGCCGGAAATCGACTGGCTTCGCCAGCGATTTCCGGGAAGCCCTACCGCGCGAAAGTAGGTTTTTACTTTCGCGCGTCAGAACCGGAGTTGCACGCCCAGGCGGACCTGGTCGTTCTCCGGAAGCGTGCTGTTGCCGAAGCTCTCGTACCCGAAGCGCCCGAAGCGCGTGTACTCGAGGTTGAGTCCCAGCGCGCGGGTGACGTCGTAGCGCATGCCCAGGCCGTAGTTCATGCCGTCACGCGAGCGACGCACGTCGCCCATCAGGAGGTTGGCCGTGGCGGGAGGCGCGAGCTCCTGCGCGTAGCCGACGCGGCCGTACAGAGCGAACGTGCGCAGAAACGTGTAGCTGCCGACGACGTCCACGTTCCATGCCGAGCGCAGGCCGTTTTCCTGCGGCGATGCCATCGTCAGGCCGACCCCGCCGGGCGCGCCAGCGCCGAACGGCCGCAGCGCGTAGCTCTCGCTTCGCGCGAACGCCGCCTCGACCGCCAGGTCGTTGCGCCACTGGTATCCGCCGAACACGCGCTGCCGGACCGAGGCGTCCTCGACAGGGACCGTCGAGGGAGCGACCGCCTGGGTGCGCGGGCCGAACGCGACGCCGGACGTTCCCGCGCCGCTGTCGCGCAGGACCACGCCGCCGTAGAACCCGGCAAGCGTCTGCGCGACCGCCGGGGCCGAAAGCAGCGCCCCCGCCAACACGGCAATGATAACTCTATGATATTTCATTGTTTTGTCGGAAGGGCTCACGATCCCCGGGACGCGGGCCTGTCCGCTTCCGGCCGTCAGCCTCGAAAGCGTTGGTCCGCGCGCCCTTCCGCAAGTTCACCCTACGCTTGGGCCGCGCGCCGCGTCAATCGGCCGGCCCCGGAAGGCGGGCGTGGGCGGTCACGAACGTTGCGATCTCGTCGTATCCCTCGAGCGGAAGGTGCTGCCGCCCGGCCGCCGAGGGGCCCGGGGGGACGTCCGAGGCGATCCCGACGATGGAGGGGTCGTCCGGATGCAGCCACGGCTTGGCGACCTCCGCGCGGTAGACCTCGAGCTTGGGCAGCCGCGACCGCTTGTAGCCCTCGACCAGCACCAGGTCGCAGGGCGAGAGTCGGGCGATCGCCGCCCCGAGCGTGAGCTCGTCGGCCCCGCGCAACTCGTGCATCAGCGCCCAGCGACGGCTCGAGCTCACGAGGACCTCGGTGCAGCCCGCCACGCGATGCCGGAAGCTGTCCTTGCCGGGCTGGTCGATGTCGAACTCGTGATGGGCGTGCTTGACCAGCGACACCGTCAGCCCGCGCGCGACCAGCCGCGGGATCAACTGCTCGATCAGCGTCGTCTTCCCGCTCCCCGACCAGCCGGCGAACCCGAACGCGCGCGGCGTCATGGCATGCCCCGGCCGAGCGTCGCGATCGCGATCGTCACCATGCCGAGCGCGAGGTTGAGCGCGACGAGTCGCCTGATCGTCCCCATCGCCGCGCCCGCCGCCTCCCATCGCGACGCCGCGACCGCGGCCCGCAGCACGCGGTAGGGCGAAGTCGCGATGTACGCGTAGACCAGCGCCATGACGAGGCCCACCGCGGTCATCGCGTGGACCGCGGTTCCCGCCGCGGGAAATCCGGCGCCCACGCTCCCCATCCACGTGCCGCTCGCGACCACCACGACGATCGCGACGCCGGCCCAGCGGAAGAAATGGGCGAGCGTCGCCGCAAGGAGCGGCAGCCGCACGGGCGGCGGGAGGGACCCGGCCGCCGGGCGCAGCGCCATGTGGGCGAAGAACATCCCGCCGACCCACACGACGACGCCGGTGACGTGCAGCCACAACGCGATCCGCATGCTTGAACGTTCCGAAAAAACCACCATTCTAATGGCCGGGCGCGGCGCGAGACCTTCCCATGCCGGCCGCGTTAAGCGCTAAGCTGCCGCGAGGCAAGCGTCCCCTCGCTCACGGGCCGTCCATGACCAGGGCCATCACCGTCGAAACCGCCGCCGACCGCGAGGTCACCGGACTCATCGAGCGCGTCATCGCCGACGTGCCGCCGGCGCGATCGCGCCCGGTCGACCACCCCGACCGCGCCGCCGCCGAGGTCGCGCGCGCCGCCGCGCAGAAGGCGGCCATCGTCTCCGGTTCGCTCGCGCTGCCGCCCGGCCCGCTCGGCATGCTGACGGTGCTTCCGGACATCTACGCGATATGGCACATCCAGCGGCAGATGGTCGCGGACATCTTCGGCCTCTACGGCCGCACCGCCGAGCTCACCAAGCGCCACATGCTCTATTGCCTGTTCCGCCATGCGGCGAGCCAGGTCCTGCGCGACGTGGTCGTGCGCGCGGGCCAGCGCGCGGTCGTCGAGCAGCTCGGAACCGGCGCGTTGCGCCACGTGATGCAAAGCATAGGCGTCGCCGTGTCGAAGCGCCTCGCCGGCACGGCCGCGACGCGCTGGGTCCCGCTCGCGGGCGCCGCCGCCGTCGCGAGCTACGCGTACTGGGACACGCTGCAGGTCGCGAAGACCGCGCGCAAGCTGCTCGGGTCGGCGGAACCCGGCGCCGGCGCACCGACGGGCCCCTAGCGCGATGTGCGGCCGCTACGAGCTGCACGCGCACCCGGCCGCGATCGCGCTCGCGTTCGGCCTCCCCGCGCCGCCGGAGCTCGCGCCGCGCTACAACATCGCCCCGATGCAGCAGGTGCCGATCGTGCGCATCAACGCGCACGGCGCGCGCGAGCTCGCGATGGTGCGCTGGGGTCTCGTGCCACGCTGGTCGAAGGATCCGTCGATCGGCGCGAAGATGATCAACGCGCGCGGCGAAACGGTGCGCGACAAGCCGGCGTTCCGCACGGCGTACCGCCGGCACCGCTGCCTGCTGCCGGCGAGCGGCTTCTACGAGTGGCAGGCAAGGGAAGGCGCGAAGCAGCCGATGCACATCGCGATGCTCGACGGCGCGCCGTTCGCGTTCGCGGGCGTCGCCGAGCGCTGGCTCGGTCCGGACGGCGAGCCGCTCGACACCTGCGCGATCATCACGACCGAGGCGAATGCGTTGCTGGCCGCCGTGCACGAGCGCATGCCCGTGATCGTCGCGCCGGCCGACTACGCGCGCTGGCTCGATCCCACCATCGCCGATCCCGGCGACCTCATCGCGCCCTACGACGCCGAGGCGATGCGCTATTCACCGGTGTCGACGCGCGTCAACGCCGTGAAGCACGACGACGCTGCGTTGATCGAGCCGATCGGAGCGGCGCCGGGCGAAGCGGCCGGCGAGGAAGCGCCCGCGCAAACGCCGGCGCCGCAACCCAAGCCGCCGCGGCAGCCGACGCTGTTCTGAAACGCTACAGCGGCGCGCAGGACACGACGGCCTGCGGACCGGAGCCTTCCGGGATGTAGCCCTTGGCGACCATCTGGTCGCGCACGACGAGGCTCGTGGTGTAGCGGTGGTTCGTGTCCGGACGATGGTTCCAGACGCGGTACACCGGTTGCGTGCCCGCCTGGCAGGCTCCCGAGATCGGGTTCGGCAACGCGAGGTGCATGACCGCCGTCGATTCGAGGATGAACTGCGGGTTCGACGCGGCGACCGCGGCGCACTCCTGCGGGCTCGCCGAGTAGAAGTGCGAGTCGGCCGGGGGCGGAAGGTAGAACCGGCAGATCGGCGAGAAGCCGGACTGCGACACGGCGTGCGCCTTGAACGTGAGCCCGGTTCGCACCCAACCCGGGAACAGGCCGGTGTCGAGCGCCGCGATCTCGTCGGCCGCGATCGTGATGAAGTAGTGGTCCGACACGGCGCGGTAGAACTCGACGACCGTCACCGGTTGTGCCGTGCCCGGCTCCGGCGTGCCCGCCGAGGTCTGCCCGGTGCCCTTGACCGTGAGCGACGACCGGCGTCCGTCGGCGGCGACCACGACGAGCTGCGCGGAGCGCAGGCCCGAGGCGGAGGCGGTGAATCCGACGTCGACCGTGCACGTGCTGCTGGGCGGCAGCGACAGGCCCGGCTTGCATTGCCCGGACCGCGCGAACTCGTTCGGCTGCGAGCCTTCGAACACGAGCGTTCCGATCGTGACCGTGGCGCTCGTGATGTTCTTGAACTTGACGCGCTGCGTCGTCGACGGCGTGCCGATGCCCCAGGTGCCGAAGTCGATCTGGGTCAGGTCGGTCGTGAAGGCGCTCGCGGATCCGCCGGACGCGGAACCCACGAGCTTGATGCGGTACGGCTCCGGCTCGTTGACCGCGATCGACACCTGGTTGCCGAAATCGCCGGCGGTGCCCGGGGCGAACGTCACCTGCATCGTGCACTGCTGGCCCGGCACGAGCGTGGTGCCGGCGCCGCAGCCCGTGACCTGGTACGCCGGACCGGTCGAGATGCCCGCGATCGTGATCGACGCGTTGCCGTTGTTGCTCACCTGGAACGACTGCTGGGCCGTCGTGCCCGCGGTGATCTGTCCGAAGTCCAGCACCGGCGGCATCGAGCACAGCAGGCCCGCGCTCTGGCCCGGCGGCGGGCCGTAGAGGCAGCGGCAGCCGCGGATGTCGTCGGCGTTGAGCGTGTCGAGCGTGTTGTAGGTCGAGTACGGCGGACCCGACATGAGCGTCGCGTCGAACTGCGAATGGTTGAGGCCGATCACGTGCCCGAACTCATGAACGAGCAGGCGCTCGAGCGTGGCGGCGTCGGGCAGCTTCGTCGGGTCGACGACGACGTCGGCGTCGACGATCGGCCATGCGCCGTTCGCGGCGGGCTGCGAATACCCGACGGTGTATCCCGCGATCCCCGCGGGCGTCGGACGCCAGCCCACGACGTTGATCTGGTCGGGCTGGGGGCCGTTTTCCTGGTCGAGCACCGAATGCTCGGGATCCACGCTGGTCGTGCCGGCGTAAGCCGCGTCGATGTTGCAGGCCGAGCGCCACTTCGAGATCGCGCTCTGCATCGCGTTCGCCACGACCGACGCGTTCGCGAACTGCGCCGGTGCGCCGGACGGGTTGTAGCTCCAGAACAGCGTCGACGGCCAGGCGGCCAGCGGGTCGAAGACGAAGCGGAACTTCGGCTGGTTCGACTTCTCGTACTGCACGAAGTCGGTTTGGGCGGTCTGGGCGAGCGCAGTCCCGGCGCTGGCGACGAGCGCCAACGCGGCGAACAGATGCGCGAACGCGCGCCCTGCCCGACGGGCACGGGAGCGATGCGGCGCAACCGAAACGGACTTCTCGCGATTCATGGGCAGGACGCCGGATACGTCGCTTGCGAGCACGCTTGCAGCGCAACGTGCCGGCTTCCGTCGGGGGTTTGGATAGGGAGAAAAGTTACCACGCTGGCAGGATGGGGCTGCCGGACGTCCCCGACGCCTCGCGTCGGCGCCGGGCCCGCGACTTAGGGACACGATGCCAGATCGGGTGTCGGTGACCAGCCGACAACGGGAATATTCGACGCCCTTCAGGGACGAATATTCAGCGGGGCGCGCAGAACGTCACGACGTCGGGGCCGCTTCCCTCGGCGACATAGCCTTGCGCGACCATGGCGTCACGCACGGTGCGCGACGCAGTGTAACGGTGATTCGTGTCGGCGCGGTGGTTCCACACGCGGTAGACCGGATCGGACCCGGCCGGGCACGCACCGGAGAACACGCCCGGCGTCGCGAGGTACATGGCGGCGGTCGTCTCGAGCTGGAACGCAGGGTTCTGCTGGTGCACGATCGCGCACTCCGCGGGGCTCGCCGAGTAGAAATGGGTGTCGCCATGGCCCGGCGGCAGGTAGAAGCGGCAGATCGACGCGAAGCCCGGTTGCTCCGTCGCGTGCGCCTTGAACGAAAGCCCCGTGCGCGCCCACCCGAAGAACACGCCGGTGTCGAGCGCCGCGATCTCGTCGGCGCCGATCGTGATGAAGTAGTGGTCGTACGCGGCGTGGTAGTACTCGACCACCGTCGACGCGACCACCGGCGGCGGCGCGACCGCGTTGCCTGCGAGCGCGACCGAGGCATCGCCCGCGTTCGTCGTGAACACGAGCGTCGCGCTCTTCGCGCCCGCGCCCGTCGGGGCGAAGCGCACGCTCGCCGAGCACGTCTGCGACGCCGAAAGCATGCGCCCCGCCGTGCAGTTGCCGCCGATCGCGAAGTCGCCCGCCGCCACGCCGCCGAGCGTGGCGGCCGACGTCAGCGCGAGCGTGCCCCCGCCGGTATTCGTCACGGTCACGCTCTGCGAGGCGCTCTGCGTGCCGACCGTCTGGTTCGCGAACGCCAGCGCGCTCGTCGACACGGCGAGCGCCGGCGGAGACGCCGGCACCGTGCCCGTGCCCGAGAGCGCGACGACCGGCACGCTGCCGCTCGAAAGGGCGACCGCGAGCGTCGCGCTGCGCGCGCCCGTCGCGACGGGCGAGAAGGTCAACTGGATCGTGCACGAGGCGCCCGCGCCGATCGTGGTTCCCACGACGCACGTGCCCGTGCGGCCGAAGTCGCCCGGATTGGGGCCTCCCATCGTGATTCCCGTCACCGAGTAGGCGCTGCTGCCGAGATTCGACAGCACCAGCGACTTCGGCGCGCTCGTCGTGAACATCGACTGGGTTCCGAACACGGCGGACGTCGGCGACAGCGACGGCGTCGGTCCCGACGGCGTGGTCCCGGTGCCCGAGAGCTCGATGCGGTAGGGCTGCGATTCGCCTGCGACCGGAACCGACATCGTCGCGGCGTACGCCGCCTGGGTCGACGGCGCGAACGCGACCGCGAGCACGCACGATTGCCCCGGCGCGATCGTCGTGCCGGCGCAACCGCTCGCGTTGAAGCCGCCCGCGGAGAACGTCGGCGCCTGCACGGTCATGGCCGCGTTGCCGTCGTTGGTGAGCGTGACGTTGGTCGGTCCCGAGGTCGCTCCGGAAGGCACGGTGCCGAACGCAAGCTCGCGCGGCAGCTGGCACAGCAGCCCCGCCGACTGGCCCGCGGCCGGGCCGTAGAGGCAGCGGCAGCCGCGCACGTCGTCGTCGGTGGGCAACGTGAGGTTGTTGTAGACCGAGTACGGCGGACCCGACATCGCGGTCTGGTTCATGTTCGAGTGCGCGAGGCCGATCAGGTGGCCCCACTCGTGCACGGCGACGCGGTCCATCTGGCCGTTGCCGGTCACCAGGGTCGGCGACAGGATGATGTCGCCGTCGATGAGCCTGGGCGTGCCGCCCGGCGACGAGTACCACGTCCACGTGAGGCCCGCGGTGTTGCCCTGCAGCGGCGCCCAGCCGACGACGTTCGACTGGTCGGGCTGGTCGCCCGGCGTGTTGTTCGGCGCGGTGGCGGTCGTGCCCTGGTAGCTCTGGCTGACCGCGCAGACGGCCGACCACTTGTCGAACGCGGCGCCCAGGCGCGCCACGGCGCTCGCGGTGTCGGTGAAGCCCGCCGGCGCGCCCGCCGGGTTGTAGCGCCACACGATCGTCCCCGGCCAGCGGACGGGAGCGTCGAACGAGAAGAGGAACTTGGGCTCGCGCTGGCCGGGGGGCGCATCGGCGTCCCGAACCAGGTGATCGGGCGCCTCCGCCGCATGGGCGGGGAGCGTCGCGGCGAGCGCGAAGGCGGCAAGGAGCGTTCGGATCGGGCGTCGGGCGGGCATGCGTCGAGCGGTGTTATGACGTTGGCATTGTTCGGGCGCGACCCGCGAATGGGATAGGCAAGCAAGAAGCGCTCCGCGGTATCCTGCCGCGGCATCGCCGATCCGGCCATGGTCAAACCGCCCAACGAACCCGGCTATCCGCGCGACCTCGCCGGCCACGGCGAGGATCCGCCGCACGCCCGCTGGCCGGGCGGGGCCCGCGTCGCCGTGCAATTCGTGCTGAACCACGAGGAAGGCGGCGAGAACGCCGTGATCCACGGCGATGCCGCCTCGGAAACGTTCCTCTCCGACATCGTCGGCGCGCAGGCGTTCCGGGCCCGTCACATGAGCATGGAATCGCTTTACGAGTACGGAACGCGCGCGGGCGCCTGGCGGCTGCTGCGCCTGTTCCGCGAGCGCGCCGTCCCGCTGACGATTTTCGGCGTCGGCATGGCGCTGTTGCGCAGCCCCGCGCTCGTCGACGCTTACCTCCGGGACGGTCACGAGATCGCGAGCCACGGCTGGCGCTGGATCGGCTACCAGGACGTGCCCGAGGACGTCGAGCGCGACCACGTCTCGCGCGCCGTCGAGGCGATCGTGCGGCTGACCGGCGCGCCGCCGCAAGGCTGGTACACCGGGCGCGACAGCCCGAACACGCGGCGGCTCGTCGTAGAGCACGGGGGCTTCCTCTACGACGCGGACAGCTACGCGGACGACCTGCCGTACTGGACCGACGTCGAATGCGCGCGCGGGCAGGTGCCGCACCTCGTCGTTCCCTATACGCTCGACGCGAACGACATGCGTTTTTCGACGCCGCAAGGGTTCAACAGCGGCGAGCAGTTCTTCGCCTACCTGCGCGACGCGTTCGACACGCTCTACGCCGAGGGGGACCCCGAGGGGCTGGACCGCCCGAAGATGATGTCGATCGGCCTCCACATGCGCATCGTCGGACGCCCCGGCCGGCTCGCGGCGCTCCGCCGCTTCGTCGACCATGCGCGCTCGCACGACCGCGTCTGGTTCGCCCGGCGTGTCGACATCGCGCGCCACTGGGCCGCCACGCATCCGCACGCAAGTCGGGTTCTGCCATCATGAGCCTCTCGGCCCGCGCGGGCCGGCACGGACAAGGACGGTCGATGCGTTCGTCGATGCGGCGGCGGCTCCTCGTGGCGAGCGTGGCGGTCATCCGTTGATGGACCTGCCCGCCCCCGACGTGCCTCCGGTCGCGCCGCCCGCGGCGGCCCGGCGCGCGCGCAGGCCGGGCACGAGCCGGCTGTTCCGCAAGTACTTCGTCTTGATCCTCGCGCTCGTCACCGGCGCGCTGTTGATCCCGTCGACGATCTCGTACTACTTCAGCCGCGGCGAGACGCTCGAGGCGCTGCACCGCGTCCAGCGCGAGAAGGCGCTCTCGGCCGCGGGCCGCATCGAGCAGTACATCGCGAACGTGCAGAACCAGCTGCGCGGCGCGGCGCTGCCGCAGCTCGGCGCCGAAGGCTCGGAGCAGCGCCGGCTCGAGTTCCTGAAGCTCTTGAAGCAGGTGCCCGACGTCACCGACATCGCCTACATCGGCGCGGACGGCTGCGTGAAGCTCGTCGTCTCGCGGCTGCAGATGGACCAGGTCGGCGATTGCCTTCGGGACGCGCCCCGCGACGCGGCGTTCGTCGAGCCGACCAGCGCGCGGCCGTGGTACGGGCAGGTCTACTTCCGCAAGGAGACCGAGCCGTACATGCAGATCTCGGTGCGTTCGGGCGGGCCCGGCAGCCCGGTGACGGTCGCCGACGTCAACCTCAAGTTCATGTGGGAGGTCATCACGCGCATCCGCGCGGGCGACAAGGGCAAGGCGTACGTCGTCGACTCGGCCGGCTACCTGATCGCGGATCCCGACATCGGGCTCGTGCTGCGCAAGACCGACCTGTCGGGCCTCGCGCACGTCAAGGCCGCGCTCGACGGCAGCGCGCACGACGACACGGTCGTGCTCAC
>Ga0157380_10002035_pt1 | contig 13517 bp, 9 predicted proteins | sample S35metaG_FD_119757 | JGI IMG/M metagenome (GOLD analysis project Ga0157380, IMG submission 119757) | Switchgrass rhizosphere microbial communities from Kellogg Biological Station, Michigan, USA - S3-5 metaG | ecosystem: Host-associated > Plants > Roots > Rhizosphere > Soil | place: USA: Michigan...
CTACCCAACATGAGATACCACGGGGCAAGCCCGTGGTATCTGACAAATCTGCGAGTTCTCTATTAGCTACCCAACATGAAATACCACGGGGCAAGCCCGTGGTATCTGACAAATCTGCGAGTTCTCTATTAACTACCCAACATGAAATACCACGGGGCGAGCCCGTGGTATCAGGGAGACGTGTGTTTACTTCAAAGCTCGTCGAGCGGAAACAATCAAAATGATCGCGTCGCCGGAGGGGCCAACGTTCAGCGTACCAACGATCACGGGTTCGCCTTCACGCATACTGATGTCGGTAGTGAGGCCGGTGCTTTCGTAATTGAAAGACGGCGCCATGCCAACGCCGGCGACAGCGGCAGTCGTTTGAATCGGAATGCGCGAGCCAAACTTGAATCCGTCCATATGAATTATGTTGCGTCCCTGCCCATCCTGAACCAGGCGTATCTGCCGTACAAAGAAATCGCTAAAAGTTGGGTTGGAGACGGTAGCAGCAGTTGTCTTGAGATTCTCGAGTAATGGTCCTCCGATCCACCGCAGATCCAATCGTCCATCAGACTTCGTTCGATTAATAAGAGTGGCCGTCAGTCGATAGTGTTTGAACGGCAGCGAGCTGCGCAAATCTTTGATCACGGGTTCAAGCACCGGAGGAATTTGCGGATCGGTCACCTCTTGATTGGTTCCCACGATGATATAGAGCTGCGTATCGAGATTGACTTGCTCGGTCTTCTTCTCCACCGGCGCGGGCTTTTCATCAGACTTCTTCTCTACCGGCGCAGGCTTTTCATCCTGAGCAAATATCGCCGGTGCAGTCATGCCCAAACAAACGATCGCCAGAATTAGAAACAGACTACGGCCAAGGCGGACGCTGACAGATTTCATTTCTCTTCTCCTCTTCAGTGGTGTAAGGAGCTGAACGCAACTCCCAATCTTCGCTTGATACACACGCGACTGCGCGAGAAAAGTTCCCGTTAACTAGGTGGCATGGGCGTCCAGCCCGTGAATGTGATTGAGTCTTCTGTAAGTTCACGGGTGGGACGCCCGTGCCACAGGAACGCGCAATTCGAAGCGGGCGCCGGAACCATTCTCGCGAGGAATCAAACGTGCTGAACCGCCGGCTTCTTCCATTCGTTTGCGGACGATGGCAAGACCCAATCCAGTTCCGCGTTGCTTCGTAGTAAAGAACGGTTCCCAAATTCGACCTTCGATTTCAGCAGCTACGCCTGCGCCGCCATCGATCACCACAATAGTCGCCTCGCTTTGGGAGCAATTAGCGACAACCTGAATACCGCCTCTTTCCGGGGTGGCTTGCACCGCGTTAATCAGAAGATTCGACAGCGCATCGCGCATCGCAGAGGCAGCTATGCCGTCAAGCTTTTCATCAGTCTCAATCGCGAGTTGAACTTTTATCTCGCGCGCCTCAGCTTCAGTCCTCAACAACTCGGTTACTGAATTGACCAACTCCGAAATGTGACAAGGCTTCTCAGCAGGACTTTCACGCCGCGAGAAACTCAATAGCTGAGTCACGCTCTGACTGAGACGATTCGTTTCGCCGACAATCAGCTGCAAATCTCGAGAATAGTCATCGCTAAGACGATCGTCTTCGCTCATCACCTGCGCGATTGACTTGATCGAGGACAAGGGGTTCTTAATCTCGTGAGCGACAGTTGCAGCCATCTGCCCCAGGGCAGCCAGGCGTTCATGATTCGCTAGTTGCCGTTCGAGCCTGACGTTCTCTTCAACCAGCCGGCAATCCTCAATGGCTGTGGCGACCTGGCTCGCGAGAATTCCCAGCACCGCGCGCGTGTCCGGCGTCAAGCTACCGCTGGGCCCATCGACCAGGAGTAAGCCGACAGTCCGATTCTCTCGAAGCAGTGGAAAAGCAATCCGGTACCCTTGTTTGGAAAGTTCGCCCAAATCTTCAACCGGAGCCCACTCTTGTTCTTTTGAATATTGAATTATTCGATCGACGGCAGCATCCCCTTCATCAACGGATGCGCTCTTCACAATCACACGGACCGAGCGGAGACCCAGTGCCTGCGCCGTACGCTCCTCAACGAAATGCAAAAGTTCGGGGAGCTCTCGATAACGGCCCGCATGAGCGCCGATGCGATCTACGATTTCGCGATACAGCGTTGCTTGTCGTTCGAATAGTCGGTGGAAGCGTTGTCCCAGCCACTTTCGTAAGGGGGCGGCCGCGAGTGTTAGACCGAGAATCAGCACAGCCTCGACTACACCGCTGCGAATGCCAAACTCGGCGTGGACCCACTCGCCGATTACTCGAATGCCGTAGAGGTAGATCGTCAAAACCACGGCTGCGAAAGTCGCAACAATCAAACTTTCTTCAATCACCAGCTCGAGATATCGATAGCGATAAATGTAGTAAGCCAGCAGCGCAGACGGCAGCAGAGACCCCAGGTTCGCGATTGTCTGTAAATATTGGCCGGCTCTGGTTCCCTGCCCAACTCCTAAGGCGAGGGCGGCGATAATTACTAACCCCACGGTCACAAACGAAGCCGCGAGTGTTTGCATGATCCGCTGCTCACTCTTATGCGGCGTCTTCCGCGCGATCAAGACCTCGGTGATCGCAATCAGTCCCAAAACATACGCAACCCAAAAAGCGAACGGGAGGACAAAGAAATGAAGCTTCACCAGCATCGGTGCGTAGCTACCGGACCAAATCTTTGGTATGGCGATGACAAGAAAGACTGTAGGCAGATAGGAAACATAAACACGCACCTTTTCAGCGCGCGTTAGCGGCCGGCCGGAAGCAGTCGCCCAAAGATGGACATGGACATGCAGCAGAAATGAGTACGCGAACGTGATACTGATCACCATGACCGTATCCGCCAGGCGCAAGGCTGTGGTCCACTGATCCAACCTCAAGCCAAAGAGGTTATGTAGGGTGATTAAGAGGTTGCTGGTATGCCACCCGCCCATGCTGAGCGCCAGGACAAAAAGTCCCCGCTCCAACTGGGCTAGCTTTTGCCGGTGCGTGAGGAGAAGGCCGGCCATCCACAAAGGCAACACTGCGCCAATGCTGTAGCCAACCAATTGGAGGACTTCAAGCGGCGACATTTTCAGGAGGGCCTTGTGTGTTTGATCTTTGGTCTTTGTACTTCACTTCACCATTGACCTGGTCTTCAGTAATCACCTAACGATACACAGTCAAAGACCTAAAACCAAAGACCAAAGGCCTGATAGCTGATTGCTGAAGGCTGATTACTGATTACTACTCGCAGTATTTCTTCCGTTTAGTGCCGTGAACGTAATCTCAATGCGACGGTTGCGAGTGCGACCTGCCACGGTGGTGTTGGGAGCGATCGGATTCGAGGCTCCCATTCCGCTCGCTTGTATACGTGACCCGTCGATCCCGGCTGCTTCAAACCTTTCCGCAAGCGCCTGAGCTCGCCCCTGCGTGAACTGTTGCAACGTAATCTCATCGCCCTTGCTGTCGCTGAATGCCTCAATTTGAATTTGATAATCAGGATTACTTGCCAGCAACGCGGCTAGTGGTTCGAGCTTGGTTGTAGCCGCGGGAGTCAGCTTTTCTGCCCGAGCACCTGCCCAAATGGCGTCCGACAAGATCAGTTGAAATCCTCGAGGTGTATCTTTGACAGTCCCGAATTGACCAAGGTTCTGCTTCAAGGCTGCTTCCATCGCGCGCCGTTCCTGGTCACGTCGCTCAGAGTCCTTGCGCAGATCTTCCGCTTGCCGCTCACCCTCATACCGGGCGAGCTTCAGCTTTGCAGCATCACCTTCACTACGAACCTGGGTTAGTTCATCTCTCAGTCTGGCGACTTCAAGACGTAGCTCGCGCACGCGGTCGCTCGCAGCCGCAGCATCGCGTTCGGCCAGCTCACGCGCGCGTTGTTCCCGACTTAGATCAGATTGCAGTTCTTCAATTCGTTGATTTGCGCTGGCAGTGGATCGCTCAGCCGTTCGCAAGGCCTCATCACGTCGCCGGATTTCGTCTCGTCTAACCCGAGCGGCCTTTCTAGTAGCCGCCATTTCTTCGGCATGAACTCCTGACGAGGTAGCTTTGCGCGCGAGTACATCTATCTCAGCCGGCGATTGCTTGGTGCGCCAGGCAGTCTCAGCGGCTTGAAGCTCATCTTGAGCTTGTTTCAATTCATCCGGCGCATCTGAATCTCCGCCGGCGAAGCGCGCAAGATTAATAGCCTGTCGCGCCCCCAACAATGAAACGGGCGTTTCGCGATAGTCCCGGTCGGCAATATCAGGCACGCTGGCGCTGCGAAAGTAATCGCTACTGTTTCCGATGTATGTGACGTTAACGGTTTCGATTTGAGCGTTACCGGGCTTTTGCGGCGGAAGATTCTCGAGCACGACCATCCGGCTCGGAACTTTCATCAGGAAGTGCGGTTCGGCAGTCAGGATCAGCGCAAAGGTCTGGAGCGGCGTTGTGACATCAATCTTTGAATCAATAAAGCTGCTGCCGCTGCGTTTGATCTCACCAAGATTATCAACCTGGCCGGAAGGCGAGATGGCCCAAAGCACATAAGTGGTGTAAACGCCGCCCAGTTCCGATGATCGAGGCAGATCGTCGATATGCAGTTCGACGCGCGTACCACGACGACTGGAACGCTTAACCTTGGCGTCACCTTTTAGTCTGGGCAGAAGGGTCGTGCCGCGAAACTTGACGGTTATTTCCTCATCAAGCGGATAGGCCACGGCGATAGTCTGACGGGCAACGTCACTCTGAGCTCGAATGGCCAGCAAGCCAACGCTGCTCAAGAGGCTAAGGACCGTTAAAGTGACAAAGATGCGGCGAAAGTTCATAAACAACCTCACTCCCTGAAGTACCAGCCTAATCTGAAGAAGTTCGAGGGGAGATTGAAACTTCTAGTAATTACTGATGCCACCTTGCCTTTCATTGTTGCCGAAGCGATTGAGGAGGGTCAAGCAGTAAGATCCAGAACCCGGAGCTGTAGCGACGGGATCCAAGACTCAACCAGCCTCAAACATGCGTTTTCCAGTTGAGTAGTTTGATCCCGTCGCTACCGCTCCGGGTACTGTAATGCGTTACTTATCGGCGCGCTATTTTCCGATGGTGTCGAGCTTTTCTAAAGGCTGCAACCTGTACGACCAGGACGGCAATAGCGGCCATTAGAATCACGTGAACCATGCCGCCCTTGTGGAGAAAAACCGTCAGGACGAACCAGACGAGAAAGAGTATTCCGGAAACAAACCATAATTCCATAAGAAGTAATCAGTAATCAGTAATCAGCAATCAGCAATCAGCAATCAGCATTCAGCAATCAGCATTCAGCAATCAGCAATCAGCATTCAGCAATCAGCATTCAGCAATCAGCAATCAGCAATCAGCATTCAGCAATCAGCAATCAGCAATCAGCAATCAGCAATTCGATGTCAGTAATGCTCCGCCGGCTGATTCTGATTACTGATTGCTGATTACTTTCCTACGGCGCCTCGTTGAGTTTGTAGCCAACGCCACGGACTGTCAGGACGTATTGGGGATCTTTGGGATCGGTCTCCAATTTCTTGCGCAGCCTATTAATGTGGGGATCGATATTGCGCTGGTAGCCTTCGTAGTCAGTGCTCCAGACGTGATCAAGTAAAGCGTTTCTAGACCAGGCACGACCGGGCTCGGTTGCCAACAATTCCAGTATCTGGAATTCAAGCGGAGTCAGCTCAATCAACTTGCCACTGCGAGTCACTTCGTGTCGTCGCTTATCGATGATCAAGTCCCCGACTTCGATGCGTTCGCCCTCAACTACCGGCTGAATCTTGGCGGAGCGCCGCAGCAGCGCTTCGACACGATATTCGAGCTCACGGGGGCTAAAAGGCTTGGCAAGATAATCGTCGGCGCCGGCCTCAAAGCCCGCCACCTTGTCTGACAGCGCGTCATGCGCCGTAAGAAAAAGTGCCGCAGTATGGACTCCCCTGTCCCTGATCTTCTTTAGGAGTTCCAATCCCGACATTCCCGGCATGGAGACATCGAGAATCAGGCAATCGAAGCCGCCGGTTGCGGCGGGTTCCAAGGCACTGAGCCCACTGTCACGTTCATGAACATCGAAACCGAGACGTCGGAAATATTCGGCGAGCAGTAGTCGCATGTCCGCGTCATCGTCAACGATCAGGAGGCGCTTACCGCTGTATTTGGTCGGTGCTGATTGTTCCAAAAGTTTGTCCCGCTTGGATAGGTTGGATGAAACCGGAAAATTATACCTCAAACCGCAGTTATTCTAATCAGATAATGGCCCACAATTTCGCAAACCTCGATCCGAGATCGCAAATTTGATCGCGCCTTGACGATATTAACAATGCCTAAGTATAGTCTGATTTTGCTAATTGGCCGCTGTTTCCTTCTCCTGCTGGCACCGGATCTAAAGCTTCGCGACAAGATGAACGACCTGCGCAGACTTCTGAAGTATCTCAAACCTCACGCGGGAATATTCATCGTTGCGACTTTCGCTATGGTTGTCGTGGCGCTGCTCGAAAGCGCAATCGGCGCCTTAATTGTCCCCATCTTTGACCAGGCGCTTCAGGGCGCTGGACGTAGAACAGAAACTCTTTTCGGCTTACAGCGTGTCATTCCCGAAGGTGGGCTCGCAGCCTGGCAAACGATTTCTCTTTTGTTGCTGCTGTTTTCTGCTGCAAAAGGCATCGCCGAATATTTTTCTACTTACCTGATGGCGATGATCGGGCAGGCAGCCGTCTTAAAGCTGCGCCAGGATCTCTATCGCCACTTGCTGGGCCAGTCCGCGACTTTCTTCGAGCGACATCGCACAAATTATCTGGTCTCGCGACTCGTCTCCAGCGCCGCCGCAATTGAAGCCGCCGTGGCCGGAACTCTGCGCGACATGTTGCGAGAGAGCTTTACGTTAATCGCTTTTCTCGGGGCCTCGTTTTACTACAGCTGGCGATTGACGCTCGGGTCGCTTTTGATTGCTCCAATCATCGGCTTCCTCACTGCTCGCTTTGGCACTTCATTGCGAAACCTGGCCCGCGAAAGCCTTGAAGGCAACAAGATGCTCACCGACACGGCGCAGGAGGCACTAGCTAATCACAACATCGTCAAGGCGTACAGTGCCGAAGAGCGGGAGGCCGCGAGGTTCGCATCAGTAGCAGAGTTGATCAGACGGGCAAACCTGCGCACGGCACGCATCCTGGGCTTTGCGCCGCCAACGATCGAAATGATCGGTGTGGTTTTCGTCGTCTTTCTCTTGTTCTTTGGTCAAAGAGAAATCGTATCCGGCCACATGAGCGCGGCTCAATTTCTGACTTTTCTGTTCTTTCTCTTTCGCAGCTACGACCCAATGCGAAAGTTGTCCAGGCTTCACAACGCGATGGAGCAGGCGATGGCTGCTGCTCATCATGTTTGGGAAGTCATAGACGAGGACGAGCGAATTCCCGAGAAGAAAGACGCAGTTGCGCTAGCTCCGCTGCAACGAGAGATCGAGCTGCGTCACGTGTCTTTTGATTACCACGACGAAGCCAGGCCGGTGTTGAAGCACGTAGATCTTCATATTCCAGCCGGCACGATGGTGGCGCTGGTCGGCGAATCCGGCGGCGGAAAATCTACGCTTACAAAGTTACTTCCACGTTTTCACGATCCGGTTGAAGGCGCTGTCTTGTGGGACGGAGTCGACCTGCGCGACGCAAAGGTTTCCAGCTTGCGTCACCAGATTGGTTTGGTCACGCAGGAGACGGTGCTGTTCAATGACACGGTAAGACATAATATTTCCTACGGTCGACCCGACGCTTCGGATGAATCGATTCGAGAAGCTGCTCGTATTGCTTTTGCAGACGAGTTCATTGCGGAATTGCCGAAAGGCTATGAGACGACCGTCGGCGAAAGAGGTGTCTTCCTTTCCGGTGGGCAACGACAACGCCTCGCAATCGCGCGTGCCATCCTGATGGATGCGCCAGTTCTGATTCTCGACGAAGCGACTTCGGCCCTCGATGCTGAATCCGAACGCCTGGTTCAGAAAGCGATCGCCAATCTTGTTCGTGACCGCACCACCGTCGTAATCGCTCACCGCCTCTCGACAATCCGCCGGGCTGACCAGATCGTAGTGATGGAAGCCGGCCAGATTATCGAGATGGGCACACATGCTGAACTGCTCGATCACGGGGGCCAGTACCGAAAGCTTTACGAATTGCAGTTTGCTGACGAAGAGGAAATGTCTGCAGTGAGCAGTTGACTTGTTAGTTTGTTAGCACTGTTCTTGGTTCTTAGTTCTTGGTTGTGTTCTGCGAGGTTGTAGTTCGGCCTTTAGAAGTACCGATGATTACGAGCGCCAGGAACTAAGAACAAAGCACCAAGAACAGAAGATCCAACTGACGACTGAACCACTGACGACTAACCAACTTATTTATGAAATCAATGACTGGATATGGGCGGAGTTCCTTTGTCGGTGACGACTTCTCCGTCTCTGTGGATCTCAAAACTGTTAATAACCGTTTCCTCGATGTGCACCTCCGGCTCAGTGCGGAAATCACGACGCTGGAAGCTGCGGTTAAGCGACGTGTGAATACGCGATTGTCGCGAGGTCGCGTCGATATCGCCGTTACTTTCGAGCGCACGACCCAGGTGCAATACGATCTGAATCGGCCGTTGATTGCGGGTTACGTGAATGCCCTGCGCACCATTCAACAAGAGTTCCAGTTGCCCGGTGAGCCTGACATCAACATCGTCGCTCGTCTGCCTGGGGCGTTGCAGCCGGCTCGAAATGGTCTTGATGAAAGAATGGTAGCCGGCGTCGACCGCGCAGTGGACATGGCGCTCGATGACCTTGAAAAGATGCGCGAGCAGGAAGGCTCTGCCTTGCGGCAGGAAATGCGTGAACGACTCGATCGAATCGAATCGCTCGTTCCGGTAATCGAAAACGCCGCCGATGGTCTGGTCGAAACCTACCGGACTCGCTTGCATAGAAAGATCGGCGAACTCGTTAACCGTGGCGGGCAAAACGTTGAACTGGATCCGGGACGGCTCGCACAAGAGGTGGCTTATCTCGCGGATAGAAGCGATGTAAGTGAAGAGATGGTCCGATTGCGCAGTCACATTTCGCAGTTCCGCGATGCCCTCGACTCAACCGCAGATACTGGTAAGATGCTCGATTTTCTATTGCAGGAGCTGAATCGAGAGGCTAACACGACGCTGTCTAAATCCACCGACCTTGCGATTAAGGAAGCGGCGCTGGCCATAAAAGCCGAAGTCGAAAAATTGCGCGAACAGGTTCAGAATGTTGAGTGAGAATCCAACTGATCTGACTGAAATTGAATCCGCAGCCCCCGCCAAAACCGAGCCGGTTTCGCGCGGAATTCTATTTGTGGTGAGCTCACCATCCGGTGGTGGGAAGGGCACTCTTATCAATCGCGTGTTGAAGAGTGTGCCCGGTCTCAGCTATTCTGTTTCGTTCACTACTCGCGCACCTCGGCCGGGTGAGGTGGATGGAGTGGATTATTTCTTTGTGGCCACCTCGCGATTCGAGGAACTGGTGGCTGCCGATGAATTCCTCGAGTGGGCCAGAGTGCACGGCAATCTCTACGGAACCAGTCGCGCACAAGTCGTAAAGGAAATTGGAGAACGAAGGGACATCATCCTCGAAGTTGATGTTCAGGGAGCGGCGAGTGTCAGAAAGCTGCTGGCGGATTCGATAAGCATTTTCATCGTGCCGCCCTCTTTCGAAGTTCTGAAACAGCGGTTGGTCACCCGGGGTACCGATTCACCACTCGAGCTGGAACTGCGACTGCGAAACGCACCAATTGAGCTGAGACAATATCTGGCATTCGATTATGTGATCGTCAACGACGATCTAGATAGGGCGAGTGCGCAACTAGCAGCGATTATTTACGCCGAGCGCGCGCGCCGTAAACGACAAGAGGAAGAAGTACGACGTGTGGCTGAGACGTTTCCAGCCTCCTGAAATTATTTGATTACTATTTGACAGCTGAGGATCCTAACAATGATGTCGACAGCAAAAGAGAGTGTTGAGAAAAGCGCAGAAGAGTCGCAACCACAGGAACTTGATTCGAAGTATCGTTTGATAATCGTAGCAGCAAAGCGAAGTAAGCAATTACAGCGTGGCGCCAAGCCGCGCATCGACATCGATGCTCAAAAACACAAACCAACGCGTGTGGCGCTCGAGGAAGTACTGCGAGGAAAAGTGCCGTTTCAAATAAGGTCTGAAAACCGCGCGATGGTGGATGTTACGTAGGAAGGGTCTTGCGTCTTTGATCTTTGATGTGGTTATCAAGTGACGAGGTCTTAACGGACCACGCTCGGTTAAGACAATCAAAGACCAAAGAACCAAGGCCAAAGGCCTAAAACACATTTCTTTGGATCAACCAGAGATCTCCGATAACGCTTCACATCCCCTTGTAGTCCGGTCCTCCGCCACCTTCCGGTGTTACCCAGTTAATAATCTGGTAAGGATCCATGATGTCGCACGTCTTGCAGTGCACACAGTTGGAAAAGTTTATCTGCAGACGTTTTTGGGGGCTGGCTTCTTTATTACCGTTGCCGCCTGATGAAGCGACATCAACCATCTCGTAAACAGCCGCCGGGCAAAATCGTTGGCAAGGATTCCCATATTCTTCAACGCATCTCGTCGAGCAAATATTCAAATCAAGCACGTGCAAGTGCGCCGGCTGATCTTCATCATGTCCTACAGCGGCGTGGTACACGTCAGTGAGCTTGTTGAACGTGACCTTGCCATCAAATTTCAAATCCGTATAACGCTGCGCCAAGGCGTCGCCGTTGCTCCGATAGCCGAAGGACGATAGCTTCTTCATCTCCTGATAGCCGGGCACAGCTTTGGCCCGATCGAACAGTCCCCACGAACGTCCTCCAGTAATGAATTGAAAACCCGCATTTGCCAAAGCCAACCAGCGGCCGTGACGAAAGGCTGCGTGAAAATTTCTAACTTTGCGAAGCTCCGGAATGATCCAACTTTCTTTCACTAGTTGTTCGTACCGCCCTAACTGCTTGCTCGAGAAATCGCCGGCCACCAACGCCTCAAAGATTGCCTCGGCCGCTAACATGCCACTCTTGATGGCAGCATGAATTCCTTTCAAGCGTTGGGAGTTCAGGAAACCCGCACAATCGCCGACCAACAACAATCCATCAGCATAAAGTTGTGGCATCGCAAAATAGCCGCCATTGACGATCGTCTTGGCTCCGTAACGGATCATCTTCCCACCCTCGAGAATCCTGGCGACATGTGGGTGTTGCTTAAACCGCTGGAACTCTGCGTGCGGGTCAAGTAAGGGATCCTGATAATCGAGTCCAGTGACGTAGCCAATATTCACGATGCGATTCTGCATTCCATAGATCCAGCCGCCGCCGTACGTGTGCACGTCAGACGGGAATCCGAGGGTGTGGGTGACCCGACCGGCAGGATATCGATCATCCGGCAACTCCCAGAGCTCTTTCACTCCAATACTGTATGACTGAGGCTCTCGACCCTCATTCAAGTTGAGACGTTGAATTAGTTGTTTGGCGAGCGAACCTCTCGGGCCCTCACCGAGCACGGTAACTTTCGCGTGCAGGTCTACACCGGGCTCGTAGTTCGCCTTGCGCTTCCCTTCCTTGTCTATCCCTTTATCCCCGGTACGAACCCCAATCACATGATCATTCGCGTCATAAATCATTTCGGCGCCGGGAAATTCAGGGAAAATGTTTACGCCGGCCTCTTCACACTTTTCACCCAGCCATGAAGTCAACCGATTCAGCGAGACGATGTAGTAGCCATGGTTCTTAAGTGGAGGCGGTGTAATCGGAGAACGAAAAGCGCGGTTCTTGGTGAGATAAAGAAAGTGATCCTCGTTGACCGGAGACTCAAGTGGCGCTCCCTGTTCGACAAAATCGGGCATCAACTCTCGCAGCCCTTTTGGATCCATCACGGCGCCGGACAAGATGTGAGCACCAACGGTGGCGCCCTTCTCGATAACAGCGATTTCAATCTCACCCAATGGCTTGGCGGAATCCCCGCCTTTGGCGGCGCTCTCATTGTGAGCTTTGATAAGCCGGGACAGGTGCAGCGCCCCGCTCAAGTTCGCCGGTCCCGCTCCCACGAACACAACATCGAACTCTAAGGTTTCGCGTTCCATACAGTGCTTAAGCTCCGATCATACATTTGGAGTGCGTCAGCTTTCTGATAATGCACTCCAACAAAAATGAATGGTCATTCAGTTTGGGCAAGTATAGCAAAACAGCAAGAAGTCTCTAAATCGGGTGGTGGCCTAGCTTCGTAACGCAAACTGTTAGTTTGCGTGGATTGAACGGCATTCAACGCGCTCGCAAATCCCGAATAGTCGGGATTTGCGTCACGAATCTGCCGGCCGTTGACGCACGGTGTACACTCACAGGCTTAATCCTAACGCTGCATGAGTTGGAGAAACTCTCTTGATGACTCAACCTCTGCGTTCGTCTCTGAGTGTTCTGCTGTTAATCGTTATCATTCTGCTAATGGTTAGCCCCGCACCGGCGTGTGGCCCTTTCGCGCTGGACGCCGTTTTCACGTTCGTTGTTCATCCTGAATTTCCGCTTGAGAAGTATGCGCGAGGCGAAATAGGCGTCGTGCAACCAACGTTTGCGCGATCGTACCTGGTCGCTGCTTATCGAAATCTTAGTGGCGCTCCCTTCAGCGAAGTCGAACAAAAACACCTGCTGGAGCTATGGCAGGAAAGGCTTGATTCAAGCTGGCCTGAATCCGAGCAGGAGTGGCCGAAGCCATGGCTGAAAGTACGAGAAACCGTGCCGGGAGTAAGTCAGCTCGGCGACATAGCTACATCGCGAAACAGGGAAAAGCCCAACCAGTACGAGAGCTACATCAACTGTCAGAAGGATGCTTTTGAAACGGCGGCAACAACGTTGACCGCCCGGATCAAAAAATTCGGGGCCGATAATTCTCTGATTAAGAATTGGGTCGAAGCACAAGACGCAGTCTTCGCCAACTGCTCCGAAGGAGACCGGGTTCCAGACCCTGCTCCTGCGGACGCTGATCCGTTGCTAAAGGCTGACCGCGCCTATCAAATTGCTGCTGCCAATTTCTACGCGGGTAAGTTTGACGATGCAAACAAATCATTTGAAGCTATCTCACGCGATAGTCCCTCGCCCTGGCGACAGATTGCTCTGTATCTTTCCGCGCGCACGATGCTGCGCAAAGCGAGTCTCGGACCGGCGGAATCAAAAACTGACTCATTAACTCTGTCGGAACAAAAGCTTCAGACAATTCTGAACGACAAAAACCTGACGACGCTTCACGCAGCGTCAAAACGATTACTGAATCTGGTGCGTTTACGTCTTCATCCTGAAGAAAGAGTGAGCGAGCTCGCGCAGATTATTCAGCGAAAGAACGACGAGAACCTGAAGCAGGATGTTTGGGACTACACCCTGCTGCTCGACGACTTCTTACCTTCTGATGAAGACGAAACCCCTCGTCCTGTGCCGGAATCAATTCTTAAAGACGATATGACCGATTGGATCGTCACGCTCCAGGCAGGCGATGGCGCTGCCGCAGTTCACGCGA
>Ga0157380_10002037_pt1 | contig 13515 bp, 13 predicted proteins | sample S35metaG_FD_119757 | JGI IMG/M metagenome (GOLD analysis project Ga0157380, IMG submission 119757) | Switchgrass rhizosphere microbial communities from Kellogg Biological Station, Michigan, USA - S3-5 metaG | ecosystem: Host-associated > Plants > Roots > Rhizosphere > Soil | place: USA...
CGCGCCACCTCGAGGGACGCGCCGTCGTCACCGCCGATGCCCGTTGCAAGGCCATGCATGCGTGCCGGGTCGGCGGCGCCTGCGCAAACGCCACGTCACCGCGTAGCAGGAAAGCGGGTGGAGCGAGGCTTCCGCGGCGAGTTCCGCCGTCGCGTTCTGGTTGCGACGAAACATCTCAGGCGTTTTGAGCCGCGTGACGGATGCCGTCGCGAGGTAGCAACTACTCGACGCGTGTCGACAAGGTACGAGCGGAAGCCGATTTCCGGCGTGCAGCGCCGGCGACGTCCGGACCGGCAGGCATGCGTGGCTTGTGCTACGCGACGAGCCGATCGCGACTTAGCTACTTCCTATCGGGAGGGCGCTCGACGCGGATGGTGTAGTCGAACCACTCCTTGATCTTGCCGTCCTTCACGAAGAACACGCCTACGCCTTCCCACGTCAGGGGCCGAGTGGTCGAGACAAACCGATCGATCCGGTGATTGATGACCATCGGTCCCTTGGCAAACGTTTCGAGGATCTTGAACTCGATCTGCTGAGACGATTCCATCCACGAATCGAGCCTCTCTCGTACTCCTGCCGGACCGACCACCGGCGGCGTCGTCTCTGACATTCGGTAGACGGAATCGCTCGCGAGGAATGGCGTGATCTTCGTCATGTCGCGCGTCGACCACGAGGCGCAGAAGGCGGTGACGAGATCGACGTTCGCTTTCTCCGCCGCGGAGAGCTCCGCAGCCGCGGCCGGGACCGCCGAACCGAGCGCGGCGATGCCCGCTAGTCCTGCCGCATTGACGAACGAGCGACGATCGACCTTACTGTCGAAGTGTGTAGGCATAGAGCGTATTCCCCGCCGCAATGGCGACGTATTGTCGGCCGTTGATCCCAAACTCATGGGCGCGGCCTGAATGATTCCAGCTACCGGCGCTTTCCACAACAGCTGACCCGTGCGCGCGTCGAGCGCATAGAAGAACCCTTCGCGTCCTCCTGAGAACAACAGATCAGAAGCCGTGGTCAGGATGCCGGCGTCGGTCACGTCGGACATCGTGAACTCCCACTTCTTCTCGCCGGTCGTTGGATCGAGCGCGAGCACCGCCCCGTGCCCGCCAGACGGCAGGCGACGGTTGCTCTGCGTGCCATTGATGCTCAGCTCAGTACCGACTGGAAATGTGCCCAGGAAGGATCGCCCTTCGACGTACTCCGCGGGGCGATTCGCGAAGATCGCAGATCCGTCCTGCCACGATGGCACGTAGAACAGCCCGGTCCGCGGGCTGTACGACGGCGAATACCAGTTCGTCGCCCCCGCGAGATGCGGGTAGACACGAGTCCCGTCTGCCGTCGTGTTGACGACGTTCTGCGGACGCCCTTTCGCGTCGAGACCGGTCGTCCACGTCACCTTCGCGAACGGCTTGCCCGACAGGAACTCGCCGCTCACGCAATCGAGGACGTACCAGAATCCGTTTCGATTCGCCCAGAGGATCACCTTGCGCATCCGGCCCTGGTATTCGATGTCGGCGAGCACGGGGACCTGCGTCGAGTCGTAGTCGAAGATGTCGTGCGGCGTGAACTGGAAGTGCCACTTCATCGCACCCGTGTCCGGATCGAGCGCGACGACAGAGTTGCTGTACAGGTTGTCGCCCGCTCGCTGGTCGCCGCTGAAGTCAGGGCCGGGATTCCCTGTGCCCCAATACGTCAGGTTCAACTCGGGATCGTAGGAGCCAGTCGTCCAGATCGCGCTGCCACCGACCTTCCACGATTCGCCGGCCCACGTGTCGTGGCCCTTCTCACCCGGTGCGGGAATGGTGTTGAAGCGCCACAGCTCTTTTCCACTCTTCGGATCGAACGCGGCGATGAAGCCGCGCACGCCGAAGTCGCCTCCGGCCGGGCCCGCGATGATCTTGTCCTTTACGATGAGCGGCGCCACGGTAAACGTGTAGCCGGCTTCGGCGCGCGCGCCCGCGACACCCACGTTCCAGAGCTCGCGGCCGCTCTTCGCATCGAGCGCGACGAGGCGACCGTCGATCGTGCCCATGAAAAGCGAGTCACCCAGGATTGCGAGCCCGCGATTGACGCGTCCGCAGCACGGGCGAGCCTGCGGCGACGCGCGGTACGTGTAGGTCCAGAAGGTGCGGCCCGACGCGCCGTCGATGGCGACCACGTCGTTGGGAGGCTGCACAGTGTAGAGCACGCCGTCGAGCGCAATCGGCGTCGCCTCGAACTTCTCGAGCGACAGTGCCTGGAAGGCCCACGCGAGCTCGAGGTCCCTGACATTCGCCGTCGTCACCTGCGTGAGCGGCGAGTGACGATGACCCTGGAGGTTGCCGGAGTAGGTCAGCCAGTTCTGAGGCTCCGATTGCGAGCGGAGGATTCGATCGAAGGACACCTGCGCGCCGAGCGACGCGCCCGCGACAACGACGAGCATCAACACGAACGCACGCTGCATCATCGACGGCCTCGCATCGTCGTGAGATACATGACCAGGTCGGCCACTTCCTGGGCGTCGAGCGTGCCGCGATATGACGGCATCTCGGACGTCTGGTTGATCACGAACTCGCGCAGGTCCGCCTTGTCAAACGCTTTCAAGCTCTGCGTAGAGTCCATGATCTGGACCGAAAAGGTGCTCTGGTTGAGGAGACGCCCCGTCACCACTGCTCCCGACTTCGTGACGACCCGGACGTAGCGATATTCCGGGTGCAGCTCGGCGCTCGGATCGAGGATCGACTGTTCCAGCTCGAGCGGGCGTCGAAGCACGCCGACGTCCGCAAGTGAAGGCGCCGTCCTCGACTCCGGTCGATGGCACGTGGCGCACTTCCCTTTGCCCTCGAAGAGCGCCTTCCCGCGAGCGAGGTCACCGGCAGTGACCGTGACGTTGTCGCCCGCGGCGATGCCGCGCAGATACGCGACGATCATGCCGGCTTCGAGCGCGGAGTAATTGTTCGGCGGCATCGAGGTGCCGGGGATGCCCTCGATGATGATGTTGACGAGCTGCTCGTCGGAGGTCGCGCGTTTGTACTGTCCGCTGAGCAGCGCGACGCCGCGAACCGCATCGCCCTTCGGGCCGTGACACGTCGCGCAACTTGCCTGGAAGAGCCGCGCGCCATTCTCCACCTCGGCGCGCGTGTAGCCATGCTGCGCCCCGGCCGGAGCAGCAACGAGCATCGTTCCCAGAATCGTCAGTCCTAACGACAGGGTCGCTTTCATCGACCGACGATGATATCCCGGGACCCGGGACCCGGGGCCCGGGATTCGGGATTCGGGATTCGGGATTCGGGATTTGGGATTTGGGATTCGGGATTCGAAGGCCGAATCAGAAGCGGAGCCGAAGTCCTCCGCCGACCTGCAGGCCTCCCGCTTTGACATCCGCCGTCCCCGAAGGCACGTTCATCTGCACTGTCGCCCCCGAGTACTGCGCCGTGCCGCCCACGCCCACATTGGGCGTGAAGAAGTACGCAACGTCGCCGCCGATGTTCACGCCGACCGCGGATTCAGATTGGCTGTTCGCAATAGCCCGCGTGAACGTTGCCATGTCAAACGGATACGACTCGGAGAATTCGAAGTCGCTGACGACATCCTGCTCGACCGAGAAAAACGATGGCCCGCCGAAAACCGTGACGAGCATCTTCGGACTGACGGGAATGAGCCACCTGGCCTGGATGTGCACGGCCGTTTCGCTCCGGTCACCATCGAACTCGCCTGTCACTGTGCGCGGTTGATTGAAGAAGAACGGGTGCGGTACCTGCGCGTTGATCTCCGTGGTCGTCGACGTGGAGAACAACGTCAGGCCGACTCCGACGGCCAGCTGTTTCCATACCAGGTACGAACCCGACACGTCGAAGGCGGTCCCGCCACCCACAGCGTACGCAGTGTCGAGTCGTCCGTTCTCCGCGTTCCTGCGGAACGTCGAAGAGTCGTCAAAGTCGTTCGAGTTGACCTGAAAGAGGAGGCTGGCCGAAAAGAACACCTTCTCAGTGATGACAGACGCGCGGCTCGGCGGCGGCGCGTTGCGAGGCGGAAGCCGCGTGGTTTGAGCCTCGGCAGCGCTACAGAAGGCGAACGTCAGGATCACGAACAGCAGGGCACGCGACTTCATGAGCATCCTCCTCAATTGACGCCAACAGCGGCCCAGGCCTGCGTGATTGCTGTCGCAGCGGCGCTGTTTGCCCCGTAGAGATCCCGAGCGGCCTGAATAGAGGCCGCACGCGCGGTCGGGAAATTGGCAGATGCGGGAAGGAGGAAGGTGAACGCGCGATAGAAGGACTTCTCTATCTGCTCGCGATTGGCTGCTCCGACGCCCTGAACGGTGAGACCCGACACGCGGTTCCTGCCGCCTTCAATCGACAAGAAGAACGCATGCGATGGGATCGTCGAGTTGATGTGCACGCCGCCGTCATCGTCAGGGCCGGTGTACCTGATGCTGTAGTGATCCGGGCCACCGAAGATCGTCGGACTCGCGAGCGAACGAATGCCGCTGAGGCCGCCGGTGCTCCGGTTGCGAACGCTGTCTTCCGCGATGAGGTAGTCAGCCTGGCCGATGCCGCCCCCGGGCACCTGGAAAAAGAACTCGACGGAGGTTCCCATCATGTCGGCGAACGCTTCGTTGAGCGCGCCGGGCTCGTTGCCAGGAATCAGATTCGACGATGAACTGATGACGCCGTGAGTCAGTTCATGTCCCACTACGTCCAATGAGCCGGCGAGGTACGTCCAGTTCCTTCCGAGCTGGTCAACGAAGGGCAGAGGGAAGCCGTTGCCGAAATACATGGTCCCAATACCACCCGGTCCGCAGAGATCGCACCAGAAGGCGTTGACAGCGAAGATTCCAAAATCGTCGGGAGGCAGAGAAAGGGACCCTTGCTGCGAGACACCGTTGATCAACGAAATCAGCGGTCTGTCACGGTTGTCGAGGCCGCGGCGCCCGTGACGTTTGAAGTAGTAGTCGTACGTCCACCCGACGTGGGCGTGGGCATCTACGGCGGGAATATCCGTCCAGTCATTGTCGGCATCAGACGCGATGTCGGAGGCAAGAAGGGGCGCACCGTTCAGAACATTGATGGTGCGGCTGAGATTGTTTCGCATATCGAACGTCGTCAAAACCGGTGGACGCAGACGATCGTCGGCGACGAACGTCCCTCCCGAAGGCCGCACTGACATCTTCTTCATGTCGCCAACGACTCCGCGTCCTGTGCCGACAGCCGACTGTTTCTGAAGCATCGAGTAACGCTGGAGCTCCACGCCGGATGCCGCATCGATGAAGGCGCGGAACACCTCGTTCGTTCCCGACACGACGCTCATGTACGCCAGGCGCGCGTCGCCATTCTCCAACCTGAACACAACGAGGTTGATCGGCCGCAGCAACGTCGCGGCCGCGGTGCTGGACAGGAAGACCTTCGTTGCCGCGTCAACCGTCAGCACCGGCTGCGTGTTCACGTCCAACTGCGCCGAGATGTCGCCAAAGATCGATACCGGCACGCCGCCGTCCGAGTCGCGCACGACCTCGGCACCCCAGACGGGAATGCCCTCGTAGAACTGTTGCATGCGTTCGATCGTTCGCGAGGGGATCGATGGATCCTGCTCGACCTGCATGACGCGCAACCCGCCCGATCGCTCCTGCGCCGTGACGAACTGATCCCACGTCCGCAGATCGTTGGCGGTCGTCGCGCTGAATCTCAGCGATGATGGTTGCTGCGCCGACCCAACCTGTAGTGACAGAAACAGCGCTGCCGCTACCGTGGCCAAGGCCATCACACGTTTCATAAGCACTCCACTGGACCTACCTGTTTGAGGGAGGGACTCGCCTATCTTAGACGGTAGTAACGTCGGAACCGCGACATTGGAACGCGATATTCGACAAACCTTGCAACAGGCAACTAGAATCGCGGGACGTGAGTACGCCGCTCGAAGTAGGCCACCCAGCGCTTCATCGCGAGGCCGCGTCGGACTTACCGTGGTATCGGCAGGTCACGCGCGACCAGTGGCGCGCGTTCTGGGCGGTGTTCCTCGGCTGGATTGTCGATTCGTTCGACTTCAACATCCTCGCCTTCATCATCATCGACATCCAGCAAAGCTTCACCGTCGACCGCGCGCTGGCCGGCCTTCTCGGCACTGTCACGTTGATGATGCGACTCGTCGGCGGCACGATTGCCGGCACCGCGGCCGACAAGTGGGGACGCAAGCTCCCATTGATGCTGTCGGTGCTGTGGTTTTCGATCTTCGCCTTCCTGAGCGGGTTCTCCACTTCATACGCGATGCTGTTCGCGCTGCGAGCGCTCTTCGGCCTCGGCATGGGCGGCGAATGGGCGGCCGGCATGCCGCTCGTCTTCGAGCACTGGCCCGCGAAGTATCGCGGCCTCGCGTCGGGCCTCATGCTGGGCGGCTGGTACTGGGGTTATCTCCTCGCCGCCCTGACGTTCCAGTTCATCTATCCCCTCTTCAGCGGCACACCCGACCTCGCCTGGCGCGTGATGTTCTGGGTCGCTATCCTGCCCGCGCTTTTCACGCTCTGGATTCGCTCGCGCGTGCCCGAGAGTCCGATCTGGCTGAAGCGCAAGCAGGCGGGGACGACGACAGCGAAGATCTCCGTCGCGCGCATCTTCCAGCGCGATCTGATCTGGACGACGATCCACACGACCCTGGTAATCGGGTCGTTCATGTGCATCTACTACTCGGTGAACTACTGGTATCCGACGTTCCTGCGCGATTCCGGCCGATCGACGCTCCCCTATCTCGCGGCGTTCAACATCGGCGCCATTGCAGGAACCGCCATGTGGGGTCGCCTGTCGGAGACGCGTCTCGGCCGTCGCGGAGCGACGACGATCACGATGATCCTTGGCATCGCGTCGCTGCCGTTCTACCTGCACGCCAGTGACTCGCTGACGCTCGGGTTCGGCGCCCTGATGATGGGGTTCTTCGGCATGGGCATCTGGGGCATGGCACCCGCGTACAGCAACGAGCGCTTCCCAACTGACGTCCGCGGTGTCGGCGCCGGCTTCAGCTATCACGCCGCTGCAGCGATCGGCGCCTTGATGCCATACGTGCTCGGAGCGCTGCAGGATCAAGGATTCAAACTGGTGAACGCCATGAGCGCGGCGATGGTGCTCTCCGGTCTCACCGCGATGATCATCTGGCTCGGCCCGGAAACCCGGGGACGTGACATACACAGCTAGCGCACCATCAAGTCAAACGTCCGTTGACCTTCAGCCATGCCCCACGATCTTCATGAAGTCTTTGCAGTCCGCTACGCGCATCACGATCGGCCGGCTCACGAAAACTACATCAGCGGCGATGCGCACGACACCAACGAGCCGCTCGCCTACTTCGTCTGGGTAATCAAAGGACCGCACGGCACCTTCATCCTCGACACCGGGTTCGACCATGCGATGGCCACCAAGCGTGGCCGCACCATCGTCAGGCCGGTGGCGGAAGGCTTGAAGTCGATCGACGTCGATCCCGAGCAAGTCACAGACATCGTCATCAGCCACCTGCACTACGACCATTCCGGCAATCACAGCCTGTTTCCGCGCGCGCGCTATCACCTGCAGGATCAGGAGATGGCATACGGCACCGGCCGCTACATGTGCCACGCGCACCAGCGGATTCCGTTCGAAGCCGACGATGTCGTGGCGATGGTCAGGAAGGTCTTCGACGGGCGCGTTGTCTTTCATGATGGGCAGGACACGCTGGCGCCGGGCCTCACGCTCCACCACATCGGCGGACACTCGAAAGGATTGCAGTGCGTACGCGTCAACACGCGCCGCGGGCACGTCGTGCTTGCGGCCGACGCGACGCATCTTTATTCACATGTGAATGAAGGCCGCGTGTTTCCGATCACCTACAGCGTGGCCGAGACGCTCGAAGGGTACGCGACGCTCAAGCGGCTGGCGGACTCACCAGACCACATCATCCCCGGGCACGACCCGCTCGTCCTGGAGCGCTACCCGGGCGCTCGACCGGGACTCGAGAAGTGGGTCGTTGATCTCGCGGTAGGCGGTAGGCAGTAGGCAGTAGGCAGTAGGCAGTTCACGGTTCACAGTTCACCGTTCATGGTTCACAGACCGGCGTCGTGAACGCGGACGTTGCCCGTCTCAGATGCATAGGCAAGGATCTGCCGATCGGCTGTGACAAACACGGCATCGAGATGACGTGCCGTGGATACCAGAAGGCGATCGAGAGGGTCGGCCAGCGCGGCGCGAGGAATCGATCCGGCATCGATAGCAACCGACGGCGTCAGCTCCGCCACCCGGACACCTGCCGCATCGAGCGCCTCTCCCACCCACTGCTCGAGCGGCCGAGACAGGCGAAGCCGACCGGACGTGTGAAGCGCAGTGACTTCGAAGATCGTCACCGGCGACACGCGGACCGTTTCTCGCCCCTCCGCTTTGAGCAGCAGCGATCGTGAGCGCGGACCGACCCGGCGTGTATCGCCATCCGCGCTCCAAATCCAGACGTGTGTGTCGAGCAGCAGCACGACTCACTCGTTGATATCGTAGGCGCCATCAATCGGATCGAACGGCCGTTCGTACTTCAGCACGCTCCCCTTGAGCGAACCGAAGAACGAAGGCCTGGCATCCTCGGTGAAGGGGACCAGCTTGGCAACCGGCTTCCCATGCTTCGTGACGACGTATTCGACGCCCGTCTCTCGGACGCGATCCATCAACTCCAGGCATCTGGCCTTGAAATCCGCGGCCGCATATCGGCTGGATCGTTTTCCTCCGGGAGCCGGGTGGGCCCGCGCCTTCCTCGCCATGACCAGAAAATTATGACCAGTTTTCGACGAGGACGCAAGCCGCCGCAGGACGCGGACCTGGGCCCGAAAGACCGACGACGTGAAACCTACGCGACCTTGCGTGCGCAGGGCGACTGCGCACTCATGGAGTGGAAGAACTCGAGCATGCGATCAACGGCGCGCCGAGCGGACGCGGCCGTGCTGAACACCTGCATCACCGAACAGTGTTCGTCCTGGATGACGAGGACCCACCCTCGCTCGGTCTGCGCGATGCTGTGACGAGGCGGACTGGCTACCGACGTACTGACCATGCGCTCTAGCGGAGGCAAGGGCTATACCGGGGCCCGCGTCGTCAGGAATGCCCGTAATATCGAGCGTTTCGTGTTTTCGGGCGGGCCGCGCCTCACACCAGAGGTGACGGACTTTCGGATCTGTCAGCGCTCCGTGCGCCACGGTCCGCGTGCAGTCTCGTGCAGGTTCTGTCCGAGGCGATCGATGATCACGACCGCTGGAAATGCCGTCAGCTCGAGCTCGAATAGCGCTTCGGGCCCGAGCTCCTGATACGCCCGAACTCTGGCCGCGCTGATCTGTTTCGCCAACAATGCGCCGAGCCCTCCGATCGCCGCGAAGTACACAACACCATGCTCGATGAAGGCGGCCATGTCGGCGCCGTGAAGCTCTCCCTTGCCGATGATCGCACGCACACCACCGGCGAAGAGCGTCGGCAGATACCGTCCCATGCGTGCCGTGGTCGTCGGACCAGCCGATCCGATCACCTGCCCCGGCTTTGCCGGAGATGGCCCGACGGCATACATGATCCGATGCTGAAGCGGGATTGGTAGCGGCTCGTCTCGTTCGATCGTCTGCGCCAGCCTCGCTGCGCTCGCGTCGCGCAGCGTCAGCACACTGCCGCTCAACTCGACAGCATCGCCCGCTCGCAACGATGCCAGATCGGGCTCGGGCGCTTCGACCTGCCAGGCGATCGCGCGAGTGGCGCTCATCACCGGCCGACGAGCGTGTTGAGCGCCCCGAGAAACTTATCCGGGTCCTGTGGACTGAGCATGACGCCATATCCTTCGGTCGTCTGAACGTAGACCGCTTTGGTGCGATCAGTGAGATACAGCAGCGCGCGATCGCCGTTGCGCAGGCGGAACCAACCAGCCTGATAGCCGGGCAGACCTGTTCCCATCGTCCGGCGCCCTGGGGTGAGTTCAGGAGACTGCGCGAAATCGACTCGCCTCGCCGTCCCTCGCACCAGATGGCTCGCGGGAATCAGTCGTCCGTACCAGTCGCCTTGAATGCGAAGGCCGTCATTGGACACTGCGAACGTCGATCCGCGGGCGCCACTGATGCTCGCGGTGAGAATCGCGCCCACGAGCACGAGGACGAAGATCGGAATCAGGCCAATCATCCACAGCATTCTCGTGTCCGCGGGCGCGATGCCGAAGACCTCCATGACGTCTCTCCTCACAATTCGATCTCGGCGCGACGAGTGGAATGACATCCCAGGTTCACGGCCACGGGCAGCCCGGCCATGTGCGTCGGCTGCACCTCGATGTTGACGGCGAGCGCCGTCGTGCGCCCGCCGAATCCCTGCGGCCCGATGCCCAGACCGTTGACACGTTGCAATAACTCACGTTCGAGCTCGACAAGATCGGGCCGAGTGTGACGCCGATCGATCGGCCGCAATACCGCCCGCTTCGCGAGCAGCGCGGCTCCGTCGAATGTTCCGCCGATGCCGACGCCGACGATGACCGGCGGGCACGCATTGGCACCCGCGCGATCGACGGTCTCGACGACGAAGTCGCTGATGCCTGGCACGCCGTCCGCAGGCACGAGCATCCTGAGCGCACTCATGTTCTCTGCGCCGAATCCCTTCGACGCGACTCTCAGCCGCAGACGGTCGCCCTCGACCAGCTCGATGTGAATCGCGGCGGGCGCAGCATCGCCGGCCATCTTGAGCAGGCGCGCCGGATCGCCTGTGACTGAGGAGCGCAGGTAACCCGAGCGTGTGCCTTCGCGAACACCAGCATGCACCGCGTCCGTGAGCGAGCCTCCGACGAGGTGAATGTCCTGTCCGATGTCGAGCATGACGACGGCGACACCGCTGTCCTGGCAGACCGGCACACGTTCGGTCGCGGCAACCTCATAGTTGCGAACGAGTTGTTCGAGTGTCTGTCGGCCGAGCGGCGACGGTTCGGAGTCGACCGCGCCCTTCAGGGCAGCGAGGATGTCTGGCGGGATGACGTAGTTCGCTTCAACGAGCAGACGGGCGACGGCCTCTCGGATCGACGCGACATCGATCTCGCGGATCGCCCTACTCGATCCAGATCCGGTCAACCCCTTCGAGGCTCCGGAATGCGCGCGCGAGCGTTCGCAGGAACGTGTCCACGCTTGTAGACCATGAACGTGCGGAGAAACTCGATCACGATCGTGCCGTCCTGTTTGAAGCCGGTGGTGCGGACCTTCACGATGCCGACGTTGGGCCGTGACTTCGATTCGCGCTTCTCCAGCACCTCGCTTCGCGAGTAGACCGTGTCGCCTTCGAAGAGCGGGTTCGGCAATCGCACTTCGTCCCAGCCAAGATTGGCCATGACGTTGAAGGACAGATCGATCGTGGATTGCCCGGTCACCAACGCCAGGGTGAAGGTCGAGTCGACCAGCGGCTTGCCGAACTCCGTCTGCGCAGCGTATGCGTGGTCGAAGTGGATTGGGTTCATGTTCTGCGTCAGCAACGTGAACCAGCTGTTGTCCACCGGCAGCACCGTTCGGCCCAGCGGGTGGGGGTAGATGTCCCCGACCTCGAAGTCCTCGTAAACCCTGCCCGTCCACCCTTCTTTCACCGCCATCAGCCCGCCTCGTTTCGAATGGGGTCTACTTCTCAGCGGCGCGCGCGCCGCTGAGGATGTTCCGCATCGCGTAGTTGCCTTCGTGACAGGCGTACTCGAACACATCCGGTTGATCGGACGCCTTCAGGCTGAGTGCGGCCGTCCACGGCTGAGAGAACGTCGCCGGATCCGCAACGGTCACTTCGTAACGCACTGTCGTGGCATCGACCCGCTTGAAGCGCTCAGTCACCTGCAACGCACCGGTCGCGCCCCGATAGTTGACCATGTTCGTCGGGAAGTTCGTGACCTCGACGACCAGTGTGTCGCCTTCCCAGTGTCCTCGCGAGTCCCCAAAGTACTGTCGTATGGTCGACGACAACCGCGGCCGGCCATCAAGGGGAATGACACGCGCGTCGTGAATCATCTCGTATCGGATAGCGACGTACCCCGGCCCCTGTACGATCTGTGACGTGTTGTTGTAAATCGTCGGGAAGATCACATGTGGCAACCCACGCGTGATGCAGCGGTCGTACAGATCCATCGCCTGAGGTCCGTCGAATGGACGATTGCCGGTCGTCCTGGCGTTGACGGCGATCGCGGCGCGCTTGCGTGCTTCGTCGTTGAGATACGGGATCCGGCCGTTGGCAGGAGCGATCACAACTGACGTTCGGCGCGACGGCTTTCCGCGCTCGAGCCAATGGGCCGGAGGGCCGGTCCCATCGCCACCGCGTCCTGCGGTTCGCGGGGCAACGAACTCTTCGGAATCGGCCTCTGCCTGCAGCACCGCCTGCGTCTGTCGAGTCGCGAATTCCTCTTCGGTCGCCACCGCTCGATCGCCGAACTGCTCCGGCCTTTCGAACGGAACACCGAGTTCATCGTCGGTCGTAAAGAGTCCCTGGATGTCGGGATCACCCCACGGCGTATGGAAACCCTGATCGGCGCCGGGCTTCTGCCCCTGGGCACGCGCCGGGCCCGAGAGCACGATCGCCACTGCCAACGCGAGCCCACCCGCGAGCGCGAGAGTTCGTCTGGTCATGTGATCTCGCCTTTCGTGCCTTACCATACAACAACTGTATTCAGGACTCGCTTGTGTTGGTGCTTACGGCAACGTCGTTTCTGAACAGACCGGCCGGATTTTCCGCCGCGACCGACGCCGAAGGCCTCCACACAAGCGAGCGATAGAGTAGCAACCTCCCACATGCGCCCTCTCGCTGGAAAAAACGCCCTCATCACTGGATCCGTACGTGGCCTCGGCCTCGCCGCCGCTCATCGCTTTGCGACAGCCGGATGCCATCTCGTGCTGAGCGGATTCGACGAAGGCCGGGACATCGCCGCGCTTCGCCGTGAGCTCGAAGCACGTCACGGCATCCGCACGATCTACGACGCGGCAGATCTGCGTCGGCCGCAGGAGATCGATCGCTTGGTCTCCGCCGGGCTCACCGCCTTCGGCTCGATCGACATCGTCGTCAACAACGCAGTCGTTCGCCACACGGCGCCAGTCGAATCCTTCGGGGTCTCTGAATGGGACGACGGCATCGCGGTCAATCTGTCGGCTGCGTTCCACACGATCCGATTGACTGTTCCGGGCATGAAGCAACGCGGCTGGGGCCGCATCATCAACGTGTCGTCGATCTACGGCCTTCGCGGCGCCGCCAATCGCGTGAACTACGTCACCAGTAAGACTGCCTTGATCGGCCTCACGCGCGCGGTCGCCCTTGAAACCGTCACGCACGGCATCACGTGCAACGCGATCTGTCCAGGCACGACTGAAACGCCAGTACACGAAGCGACAGTGCTGGCGTCGATGGCGAAGGGCCTGTCGCGAGAGGAATCGGAGCGCCTGCTCCTCGCCGGAAAGCAGCCGACTGGGAAACTGATCGCCGCTGACGACGTGGCAGCCCTGATGGTGTTTCTCTGTGGGCCAGACAGCGCGAGTATCACCGGCTCAGTGCTGCCGGTCGATGGAGGATGGTC
>Ga0157380_10002038_pt1 | contig 13514 bp, 12 predicted proteins | sample S35metaG_FD_119757 | JGI IMG/M metagenome (GOLD analysis project Ga0157380, IMG submission 119757) | Switchgrass rhizosphere microbial communities from Kellogg Biological Station, Michigan, USA - S3-5 metaG | ecosystem: Host-associated > Plants > Roots > Rhizosphere > Soil | place: USA...
AGATACTTGTCCTGAAAGAACTGCCTATCACATTGCCGCCAGTTCGGGGGATCATCGTTGCAAAACCTTCGTCCCCGCTCTCGCACATCAACATTCTCGCTAAGGGGTGGAATGTGCCGAACGTCTATATCAAGGACGCCGACAAGCTGTTTAGGGACAAAGACACGTTCGTCTGGCAGCTCGACGCATCAATGACGGACTACAAATTCACGCCGGTCGATGTCGAAAAGCTAAAGACGGATTACAGATCGCCTGATCAACAGGTCCCGCCCGTGAACTTGAAAGTGAAACGCTTAGCGGGACTCCGTGAAATGCGTGCGGATGGCAGCGTCACCTACGGTTCGAAGGCCGCAAACCAAGGTGAGATCCTACACGCGAGGGTTCCGGGAATAACAGTACCAGACGGGTTTTCAATACCTTTTTATTGGTATGACGCCTTCATGAAGACGAATGGATTGAACGATAAGATCCGGGAGATGATGGAAGACCTCGAATTCGTACATAACCCGCGGATCCGGAAGGCGAAACTCGACGAGTTTCGGAATGCGATCCAAAAAGCGCCATTAGACAAAACTTTGCGCGCCGAAGTTATCGCGCGATGGAGGACGCAGCTTGGCTCGCGGCCAGTGTTCGTTCGCAGCTCGTCGAACGCCGAAGACCTTCCGAATTTTAGCGGTGCCGGACTGTATTCGAGCGTGGCAAATGTTCGAGAAGCTGACAAGCTGATTGAAGCAGTGAAGAAAGTCTGGGCGTCCTTGTGGAAGTTTGAGGCATATGAGGCGCGCGTCCGAAATTACGTTAGCCAAACCGATGTATATATGTCCGCCCTGATCCAGGTTGGTATCGATATGCAAAAAGGCGGCGTGATGATAACCACGGACCCGTTCGATCCGGACAGTAAAAATTCCGTATACATCAGTGCGGTCTGTGGGCACAATTCCAACGTGGTTAATAACACTGGAATTCCTGAGCAGCTTTTATTCAGTCAAAAGTCGAATTCTGTCGCCGTCATGACGCTGTCGGATCAAAAGAACGCTCTCGCCTTTGACGAGGCGGGCGATCTTCGCGTCACAACCGATAAATGCGCCGATGCGAGCGGACGTGTTTTGAATGACGTACAGGCACGCTCACTCGCGAATACAGCCCAGCGGATCCAGGGCGTCTTCGGCAAAAAACCACAGGACATTGAGTGGGGCATTTTGGCCGGCCGTATATACATCGTGCAGGCGCGGCCATATATTGATAAGAATTAGTAACTTTCCTTGCGGCGGCAGAAAGTCGTTGAGTTTTTCTTTATGAAGGTGTTCCTTGTTCTCGCCATTGCCAGTTTATTGGCAGCGTGCGCGTCAAATCGGCCGCAGACAACCTCGAACGTAAACGCTCCCTTGCGTGCGGAAAAGCTGCAGGACACGACGGTACATACGACCGAAAATCAACCGCCCGCAAACTCAAACGCCAGCAAGTGGACGCAGAGCGGTGAACCGATCGACACAACAAAATTTGATAAAGCGGTCGCTGATGCCGAAAAGGCCGCGAAGGCAGAGCGATCAGACGAGGCAGCACAAAAAGCCCTAGCGCAGGCTTATTTCGAACGTGGATTCGCGTTAACGCAGGCGCGGCAGTATGCGTCGGCTATAGGCGATTACCGTCGAGCATTGAAATATGACCCCGACCACGCCGAATCGAAAGAATGGATCGAGCAGATCCTAAGCATTTACACGATGCTGAAAAAGGCGCCTCCAAAAGAAGGTGAGGAACCGCCCCCCTTAAAAGTTAAGAGATGAAGGCCCCTTCCGATTTCGTACCACGGTGCGTTAGACAAAAGGCCCGTTCAATTCTAAACTACTCGTTTGTCCGCTAGTAGGTTTTCGGACATTGGAGTATTGGATCTTTATGGCTATCTCAGCAAACGAAATTAGGAAAGGAATGGTTATCTTGCACGAAGGTGCGCCGGTAAAAGTGATGGAGTTTCATCATCATACGCCGGGCAATCTGCGTGCAATGGTGCAGGCCCGGCTGCGAAACTTGTTGACGGGAAACTCGTTCGAGTTTCGATTTAGATCGAACGACACGCTCGAGCGGATTGTGCTTGAACAGCACAAGATGGAATACCTTTATTCCGACGGCTCGCACCATCACTTTATGAACTCGGAAAATTACGAGCAGGTAGCGTTGACCGAGGATGAGCTTGGCGATGCTGCCCAGTGGCTCATGCCAGGTTTGAAGATCGAGGTCGAGTTTTACGACGGAACCCCCATCGGCGTGGAGCTTCCTGCTTCAATGGAGCTAACGGTTTCGCGGACCGAGCCGCAACTCAAAGGCGCGACAGCGTCTAATTCAAACAAACCGGCCACGCTTGAAAATGGCGTTACGCTCTACGTTCCGCCCTTCATCGCAGAGGGTGAAAAGATCCGCGTCAATCCGGCGGAAGCACGGTACATGGAACGCGTAAAATAAGATCACAAACTTTTGAGAGTTGCAGAGTTGCGGAGTTTTGATTCACTCTGCAACTCTGTAATTGTTTGTAACTCCGGTACTCAAATGTACTTCCTTTATTCGCTCGCATATTCCATCGGTTTTCTATTAATGCTGCCGGCATTTTTGCTGAACCGGCAGAAGTATGCGTCCGGTTTTCACGAGCGGCTAGGCAACTATCCGGAATTCAAACAAGATGACCGGAAAGTTATTTGGCTCCACTGCGTCTCTGTTGGTGAAACCAATGCTGCTCGTCCGTTGGTTGATAAGCTCAGCGAAGCGTTCCCTGCACATCGCCTGATAATTTCAACAACGACCAAGACCGGACAAGAACTCGCCCGCAAAATATTCCAAGACAAAGCCAACGCTGTTTTCTATTTCCCCTTCGATTGGAAGTTCAGCGTCCGCAGGGCGTTACGAAATTTTAAACCGACCCTTGTGTTGCTGATAGAAACCGAGATCTGGCCGCGATTTATTCATGAGGCAAAACTGTGCGGGGCAAAGACCGCGATCGTAAACGGAAGGCTTTCAGAGAACTCGTTTCGTCGATATTCGAAGGTCCGCTCCTTCATGTCGCGTGTTCTTGGAGATATCGATCTCGCTGTAATGCAAGCGACCCCGGACGCAAAACGAATTCAGGACCTTGGAGTAACCGCGGCCAAGATATGCGTTACAAGCAACCTGAAATTCGAGACCACAACCGCGTCCACAGAGAATGCTCTAACCGAACAGTTTCGAGAGCGATTTCTACTTACATCAGATAAACCATTGATCGTTGCGGCGAGCACGCACGAGCCAGAAGAACGTTGGATAATCGAGTCGCTTAATGGAGAGCTTGGCAGTTCGTGCCGATTGCTGATCGCCCCAAGGCATCCTGAGCGATTTGAGGATGTTGCTAAACTGCTGGAAAGCTTGAATTACAGTTTTATCCGACGCACACAAGCAGAGACCGCAGACGACATAAACGCCGAGGTGATCTTGCTTGACTCCATCGGCGAACTCCGTGCAGTTTATCCATTGGCGGAGATCGTTTTTGTTGGTGGCTCCCTTATTCCACATGGCGGGCAAAGCGTGATCGAGCCTGCGCTACATGGAAAGGCAATAGTTACGGGCCCCTACACGAGGAATTTCGACACGATCGTTAAGGAATTTCTCGAAAACGATGCAATTTTGCAAACACCGGAACAGCGTCACGATTACGAGATAACCGAGCGACTTTATGAAGCTCTGGTCAATTATCTTTTGGAGGACGAAAAACGCCGCCGACGGTTGGGGGAGAATGCCGCAGCAGTGGTCGGTCGATCAAATCGTGATGCATCTCAGCTCACAATTGAATCTCTGAAATCCCTCCTCAGCTCGTAGCATGACCTTTGTCTTTTACATCCTCGCAGCGATGCTTGTTTTTCTAAGCTACAGATCTCTTCGCGGTGGAATCGATTATTTAGATTATTTCAAGAAGGAGCTAGCAAAGCCCCCCTCAGATTACGCTCCGTTCGCGACCGTCATCGCACCGTGCAAGGGGATGGATGACGGCCTCGAAGAAAATTTGGCGGCGTTGCTTGAACAGGATTATCCGAATTACGAGGTGATCTTTGTAGTGGATGACAAAAATGATCCGGCTGTCAGTGTGATCGAAGAGGTTTCACGCAAAACCGAAAAGCAAAGAATGCTCGTCGTTGCACGGAAGGCGATCGATTCGAGTCAGAAGATCGAAAATCTTCGGGAAGCCGTTTCGCATGCAGCCGAGCAATCGGAAGTTTTCGTTTTTGTCGATTCCGATGCACGACCTGCGAGGAGCGGGCTGCGGAGCTTAGCGGTGGCTCTTGAGGATGAAAATATCGGTGCCGCGACAGGTTACAGGTGGTTCATTTCCGATAAACCGACGTTCTCGTCTGAACTTCGAAATATTTGGAACGCATCGATCGCATCCTTCCTTGGGCCGGAGACGAAAACCAATTTCTGCTGGGGAGGGTCGACAGCGATCAGGCGAGATACGTTTGAAAGGTTAGACATTCGGGAGAAATGGCGTGGAACTCTTTCTGATGATTTCACACTGACGCGAGCAGTGCACGCGGCAGGTCTCGCTATCCATTTTGTTCCGAACGCGCTGACGCCGTCGATCGAGAATTGCACATTCCGCGAAATGTTGGAATTCACCACGCGGCAGATGAAGATAACGCGCGTTTACGCTCCGAAACTTTGGCTGACGTCGTTTCTCGGTTCGGGCCTTTTTTGCATCGTGATGATGACTGCATTTCTAATTGTCGCTCTCAGTGCGCGCAACGGCATCGAGGTTTTAGCCGCTGTCCTTACGCTGATCTCAGTGACCGGCTTAAGTGTCGCCAAGTCCTGGCTTAGATTGAAGGCCGTTCGGTTGGCGTTGACGGATCATGATGCAGATCTGCGAAAACAATTCCTTCCGCAACTCAGTCTTTGGCTGATCTCGCCTTTTGTATTTCTCTACAATTGCTTCGCCGCGCTGGTGTCACGTCGGCTGGTTTGGCGGGGTATCGTCTACGAACTGGTTTCGGATGGGGAAACGCGAATCGTTCCACCGAGCGGATCAGAGTGATCGAATCAGCCAATTTCCGCATCGAAAAGTGATATATTCGCTTGTTCGGCACAATGGCGCCAAAATTATGAAGTTCCTAAGGTTAGTTCTCTTCAGCTCGATCATTTTCGTCGCGTTCGCTTCGCTTTCGCCCGCTCAGACCGCGGTAAAGCCTGCGACCGGCAAAGCTCCCGTCATCGTAATTCCCGGCATCACCGGCTCGACGCTATACAACAAAAAGACGAACAAAGAGGTTTGGTTCAAGCTCACTCGTCCAAAGGATGACGATATCCGACTGCCTATCTCGCCGGATCTTGGGAAAAACAGGGATCTTCTCGAACCGCGAGACATCATTCGCGGTGTAAAGATCGCGAGTTTCTTGCCCGAGATCGAGATCTACGAACGCCTTATATTTTCAATGGAAGGTAGCGGCGGGTATCGTGAAGGTACCTGGGAGGAGCCTGGCGAAAAGGGGTATGAGGACACGTTCTATGTTTTCCCATACGACTGGCGGCGGGACAACGTAGAGAATGCCCGGATCCTGATCAACAAGATCGAAAAACTAAAGGCCAAACTTAGAAGGCCCAATCTCAAATTCAACATCGTCGCGCACTCGATGGGCGGCCTGATCGCCAGATACGCCGCTATGTATGGCGACGCCGATATTCCCCCCGGCACTCCGGTCGCTACGTGGGCCGGAGCAAAGCATTTGGACAAGATATTTTTGCTCGGGACGCCGAATGACGGTTCTATTTTGGCGTTGCGTGCAAATTTGGGTGGAGCATCCCTAACGAGCTTTGTCTCGATCCCTGCGATCCAAAACTTTACTCGTTACGACGCTTTCACGGCGCCGTCGCTTCTTCAGATGCTTCCGAGCAACGAAGGCCTGACAATATACGACGAAAATTTCAAACGCCTGCCAATAGATATTTACGATCCCAATACATGGGATGAGTACGATTGGAGTGTTTGGAAAGATCCTGGATTCGAACGCGAATTTAGCCCGGTTGAGCAGAAACTTGCACGTCCATATTTTATTGCGGCGCTCGATCGAGCAAAACGATTTCAAGAGGCGCTCCGCTCGGCCCGGGGCGTTAAGGTCCCGGTTTCATTCTTTGTGATCGGTGGTGACTGCAAAGATACGACCAATGCTGCGGTGTTGCTTTGGGATGAAAAACGCTCCCACTGGGAAACCGTGATCCGGCCTAAGGCATTTGTTCGTTCGGACGGCACCCGCGTCACTGAAGCCGAGGTAAAAGCGCGGCTTACTTACAAAGGCGACGGTACCGTTGCCTTGAAGTCTCTGGTGATCGATAGCATGCCGCAGGAAGAACGAGATAAGTTTATGCCGATCTCCGGCGGGATGTTTCAGTGTGAGGACCACACAAAACTTGTTACCAGTGGTGAGATCCAGCAGAAACTTTTGGCATTATTGAAACAATGATGTCGCCAGGTGTTCGCGATGATCAAAAACCTCCTCGACAGCGACCCGGATCCCGAACCGGACGCCCCATCGTCCAAGAACAGCTCTATCCTTTCGGCCGTCCCGTCCCTGGACGCCGCCAATGATACGATCACTGACCCGGTGACTGGGAAAGAGGAGGCTTTCATTTTTGCTGCGGAATCGCCGCCGGAATCGATGGCCGAATCGGTTCGCCAAAGCGGTCTGGCGTATTCTGCGGCGATAGCCTTCTTCGCCTCGGTCGTATTCATGCTAATAATCGGCTGGGGAGCTGACCTGCTTTTTGGTACTTCCCCGTGGGGCATGGTAGCGGGGATCGTGGTCGGCTCTATCATTGGATTTGTCCAGTTCTTCCGTATTAACTCCCGGATATTTAACCCTGACAGAAAGATGAAAAATGGCCGCACGCTTCTTTCTCGTGACGACGACGCAAATTAGCCGATTAACCTTTATTCCGCTTTTGAATTCCAGCTAATTCCTTTGTAATATTTAAGTTTGCCGATGAGCGGGATATCCGAACCTGTGCCTCCGCCGACGCATGGCCGGATCCTTCTGATCATGGCGGTTCTTGGTTCTATCGGCGCAATAGCGGGTGCCGTATTCCTTTCCATTGAATTTGGGATCGGTATCTTGGTCGGCACCGGACTGGCCTTCGTAAATTACTACTGGCTTCGATACTCGCTGAGAAAGGTTTTTGCGAATGCAGCCGAAGGTGAGAAGCCAAAGATTTCGGCCTTGCGGTACATTTCAAGGTATTTGGCCCTGGCGGCAATAGTAGCGGCGATTTATGCGACTGGCGTGCTTCCTATCGTTCCGGTGATCTTGGGGTTAGGAGCCTTCGGTTTCGCAGTGGTGATAGACGGAATTATTAGGATATTTCAAGGTGGAGAAGCCCGCACGAATTAGGGGCGAATCTTAAAGCATGTTTCTTTTTGCAGAAGGCGGCGAGCATCACACACCGCTGATCGTTGACTTCGTCAATCATTATTTGGGCGAACCTGTGTACCGCATCCAAATGGCGACCACGTATCCAATGTGGAAGTCGTTTTTTGCTCGGTTCGACACAACGCCGGAAAAAGTTTTCGGCGTGGAATATTCCCCGGAAACTGCAATCCCCTGGTACACGGTCATGTTCGTGATCGCATGTATCCTTTCGGTGATCTTGATCTACATTTTGAAGGGAAAACTTTCAGAGGATGATCCGGGGTCCGGGCAGTTGACCCTAGAAGCAGGTTTTCTCGCGATCAAAGGCCTCATTGTGGCGGTCGTCGGAGAGCATGGTTTCAGGTATTTTCCTGTAATTGCGACATTCGCGGTCCTGGTCCTCATCTCGAACCTTATGGGGCTTTTTCCGCTGTTCATGGCTCCAACCGCGTCGGTAAACGTTACTTTCGCGTTGTCGATCTCCTCGTTCGTCTATTACAACTCGGTCGGGATCCGCGAGAACGGGTTAGTCAAGCACATCGGCCATTTTGCCGGGCCGAAATTGCCGTTGCTCATGGCAATTTTCATCACACCTCTGATCTTCTCGGTCGAGTTGATCAGCAGCCTGATCAGGCCGTTTACCCTTGGTGTTCGATTGTTTGCCAACATGTTTGCCGATGAGAAGATCTTTATGGAGATCACAAACCTCTATCCGCCGATCACGCAGATCGTGGTGCCTCTTCTTTTGACGGCGTTGGGGACATTCGTTGCACTCGTGCAGACGCTTGTATTCACGCTGCTGTCGATGATCTATGTCAGTGAGGTCTCACACGTGCACGAAGTGGAGGAGGAGGCCGAGCATGCAACCGGGTCGAACTCTGAAACCTCAGCGGCGGCAGCTTAATAAGTTTAGCGTTCAAGCCTCGGCTTGAGCTCGTGAAGTCAAGAGGCAAGCTTAGGCTTTTGCTCTTAACAATTTCGACGGAGAGTAGTTTTGAAAATTCGCGTTTTATAGCAAATATGCCCGCACGCAGGCGCGCTTGACTCTTGGGGAGTATCAATCAAGCGAATACCGGAAGTGAGGCGAAATAATACCAGCAAAGCGGATGTTCGGAACGGCACTCCTGAGAAAAACGTAAATATAAACAGGAGAAAGATATGAATAAATTGAAATATGCATTCTATGCGACGCTTGCGTTGGCATTGATGGCGATTCCGGCGATGGCGCAGGGGGCAGCAGACAACGAATCGTCCGTCCTTGCGGCAAAGGCGATCGGCGGCGGTATCGGTTTCGGTCTTGCTGCAGGTCTTGCAGGTATCGGCCAGGGTTTGGTCGGCTCCAGGGCGGCAGAGGGTGCCGCGCGTAATCCGGGCGCAGCCGGAACGGTACAAACGATGATGATCATCGCCTTGGCGCTCATCGAATCACTCGTGCTGTTCGCTCTGCTCATCGTGTTCGTTAAGCTTTAATCGACCGAAAACACATTTCGCGGGTGAAGCTTTCGGGCTTCATCCGTATTTTTGTCTTTAGAATGGTTGTGGGAAAATTGAATTTGAAGGCACAAATAAACTGCAACCTCTTTAGAATTTAGGCGTTCTAATTTTCGATGGCCAGTTCACTTACGGACACGATCATTGCGGAAAAATACAAGCTCGGCGAGGTCTTGAGGAGCGGCGAGCATGGCGATCTGTATGAAGCTCGCCACGTGCTCATGGACAAGCTCGCAGCAATCCGTATTCTGAGCCCGAATCTCGCTGCTGATTCTGCGAATGTAGAGAAGTTCTTTGCAACGGCGAAGGCGGCATCGAAGATCTCCGACCCGCACATACAAACGCTAAGTGATTTCGGCACAGACCATGAAGGCTTTGTATATGCCGTTTATGAACCGCTCGAGGGCCGGTCGCTCAAATCGGTCATAGCCGAAGACGGGACATTTCCGGTTCATTCGGCAATCGAGACTGCAACCCAAATTGCAACGGGGCTCGCAGCCGCGCACACCGCCGGGCAAATTCACGGAAACCTTTCGGCTGACAATGTGATGCTCACGGGCAGCGATGGCATCGCCGCAAAGGTGATCGAATTTGGCTCGCCGAATCCTCTCATCGAAGAACGTACCGATCCGGCCGATTTCGCATATCTCGCGCCTGAACTGTGCTCCGGTTCGGACGTTTCCGACGAACGTAGCGATGTCTACTCGTTGGGTGTGATCCTTTACGAAATGCTTGCGGGCGTTCCGCCATTTGTCGGCGAAAAGCCTACCGAGGTGATGGTCGAGCATATCGAGGAGATGCCGCCGCCGCTCGCTTCATTTCGAAGTGATATTCCCGAAGGGCTTGAACCGGTTATCGCTAAGGCGCTATCCAAGAACCCGGATGTGCGGCAGCAAACCGCCCAGGAATTTGCCGAGGAGCTAATTCCCGTTTCCGAATTACTTGCAGGTCACGTTTCGACAGCTCCGCAAAATAACCTTTGGAAAACGGCATTTATCGTCCTTGTCGGAATGACGCTGCTGGGGACATTTCTGATATACGGTACGTATATGCGGCGGACCGATCCTACGACGGCGATGCAGCCCGACGCAAATGGCCTTCCTGTTCAGCCGATCAATCCGGCGACAGGAACGGAAGAGCAAACTCTTGCCGCGATGCCGGCATTAACGGCCGATGCCATCGCTAACTCGAATTTGGCCCAAATGCCCGGGACTCTTCCTGGCGGCGACAACTATAATCCGTGGGCGACCGGCGTTCCGCCTCCGGGCGCTCCGTCGATCCCTCCGGGCGGACAAGTAGTCACGATCGATCCGGCAACGGGCAGCCCGTTCATGCCCACTGACGGTGGAGTCGTATTGGTTCCCGTTCCCGTAAATAGTAACACCAACACCGGACGGCCAACGCCAACACCGAAGCCGCCGCCCGCAAATGCGAATGCGGCTCCTCAGACAACGCCGACGCCGCAAACTAATCCGTCACCGACAAAGCCCGCACCGACACCGCGGCCAACGAGAAGCCCCGCGCGTACTACTCCATCCGCGAACCGTCCCGCGCCGAACGGAGACGAGCAGATCGACTAGTTCGAGGCAGCAAAGTCAATGATCGGCTTTAGGGCGAGAAGGAGAACTGCCGAAAGGAATATCCGCCGCAGCCAGACCTCGTTCATTTTCGTCGCGTAGTGCGCCCCAACGTATGCTCCCGCGAACATCGAGATCGCGAGAACCGCACCAAGTCGAAAATTGACCAGGCCCTGATAGATGAAAACCGCGGTTGCGATCGACGACGAGAACACGTTGAGCACTTTTGTCGCCGCGATGGAACCGGCGTAAGTCATCCCAAAAAACGCGATGAGAACAGCGGTCAAGATCGTAACGTAGCCGCCGCTGTATAGCCCGCCATAGATCGCCAAGAGAAATACGGCCAAATATCCGCCGATCGCCCAAAAGCTCGAGATACCACCTTTTATGGGAGTCGTCGCAGTAGTCGAGTCGCCCTTCTCGATCTCAGCTTTTTTCCTTCGACCGTTGCCAGTTATCAGGCTAAACACGACGACCACGATCATTGCCACCGTAACAATAAGCTTTATCGCCTCATTCGTGACCAACCCGACGATCGCTGCCCCGATCGCCGAGCCGATGATCGTCAGAACGATCATCGGAGAAAGCCGCTTCACGTCAACTGCTCCCTGCCTCAGAAACGGGATGGCGCCGCCGATCGCCATGAACGTGAGGCCAAACATGTTCGTCGCTACAGCCGTCTTTTCGTCGATACCGACTGCGAACATCACCGGCACAGTGATCAGTGAATTCCCGCCCGTGACCACGCCAATGGCGCTTGTAACGAAGAAAAGCAGGATCAGGAAGATCAATTCGACCGTAGACATCGCACTCATCCTAGCCCAAGGGGCGGAATAAGAACAAAACGGGAAACGAATTCGTTTCCCGCTGCATATCACCAATATTGTGAAGGGATCGTTACTTGCTCACTGCAAACGTTCCGGGGTCAAGCTTTTGATTGATAGCAAATTCCGAAAAATTGGCTGTCCAGGAAATTTCCGTCGTTCCGTTTTGCCCTGATATCGAGTAATGGATTTTATACTTGGTCGGAACGTTCACTCCCTCGTAATTCTTATAATCCGAGAAGTCTTCAGTAACCTTTATTCGGGTCTCCTGCTGACGAGCGGATTCATCGATCGTTCGTCCCATGCTGGCAGATGCCGTACGTTTATACTCGGTGCGGACATGCTGAAAGGTCTGCTGGTCAAAAAACATTGTAATATCGAGGTCGGTGCTTCCCTTCGGACTAAAGTTGATGGCGTATACCTCCTTACCGTCAATTTTCTTTGTTCCGGCAGACGAGACCTTAAAGCCGCGTGCGGCGGCTGCTAGTGGTGCCCAGGAGGTTGATAAGGTACCTGAAATAACCCCCTGGGAAACGATTGGACCGTTCGACTGGATAAAATTACCCAGCACCGAGCGAGTTCCCGCTCTGACAAGGGAAACATCCACCTTGGACCCGTCGAAAATTACTTTCTCCTGCGGATAGTCCGTCGCATTAAGCTGCATTCCGAAGAACATTTTGTTGCCCTCCGATGCAACCACTATGCGGCCCGTCGCCGGCTGATTCTTCTGTGTTAAGTATTCAACCCGCACTTCACCGACCGCAATCAATGACTTGATCGAAGAAAGTTTGTCGGCAGGGGCAATGGATAACAAATGTTTCTGTATCACCTCCTCAGCCTTCAATTTCTCTTGACCATTCACAAATGGAGCCGCAATAAGAAAGGACAGAAAGATGGCAGGCAGGGTAAAGCGGTTTTTCATAATTTATCTCCGTGAAATATCCATCTAGGGTCTCAACACAATCCGCCAAAGCAACGGAGAGAGCCTTGCTGCGGGCGTATATCTTAAGAGAAAAACACCTGCCGGTGGGAAGAACCGGCAGGTGAAATAGTTACAAAGCAGTCAATTAGAACTCGAAACGAAGCGCTAACTGGAGCACTCGCCCCCCGTTAGCAGACGTAATTTGACCAAACGATGTGCTGTTTATGCTCTGAATCGAAGCGCCGGGGAAAAAGTTCGCGTGATTCAGTGCGTTGAAGGCCTCAAGTCGGAACTGAAGCCGCATGTTTTCGCTGAACCGAACATTCTTCAGCAAAGCAGCATCGACGTTGAAGAACGGCGGAGCATTGACTAAGGCGCGTCCCAACGTACCGGTTTGACCCGGCTCAACATTAGAGAACACCTGCCCGGGACAAGGGGCTTGACCAAATCCGAGAGATGCCGCTCCATTTGAACAAATGATATCCGGATTGATCCAGTAGATTCGGACCTGTCCGTTAACCACCCTCTCGTAGTACCCAAGCAGATCGTCGATCTGGTCCTGAGTCAGGCTCGTGTTCGCTGTCTGACGGCCCGAACGGCCAGCACGGTTCAATGTTCCGCGCGGATCGACAAACGTAATAGGAACACCCGAGTTCCATGAAACAATTCCGGAAAACTCCCAACCGCCAAAGATCGCGTCAATCCAACCACCGCTGTTCAAGAAGGGCTTACCCTTTCCGAACGGCAATTGATATACACCGTTGAAGTTGAATGCATGGGTTTGATCAAAATCAACGCGTGTTCGATCCAGTTCCGGCTGTAAGTTATCCAGATACGGCTCAACCAGCGACTGAGACCCGTTCGATGCGGTCGCATTACCTATGTTCTTCGAGTATGTGTAGTTTCCCTGGAAATACAAGCCCTGTGAGAATCGGCGTCGAACTTCTAGCTGAAGCGAATGGTACTGGTAGTATCCATCGTTCTGCAGAAGGTTTACGACACCCGATGCCGGGTTGGCGAGAAACTTGATGAAAGGAACCTTGTTCGGCGAGGCCACCGATGGGTGATTATTCAGGTCATTCTGAATATACGTTATAGCCAGATCCGCAGGTGTACCGCCACGGATCAGGCCAAGGATGGTTGAGTTGGTTAGCAACGCGTTACCACCCATCAACGAGAACACGGGCAAAGCAACACTACCGGTAACTGCCGGGTTAAAGTTAGCACCTGTCGTGCAACCCGGCTTCGCCGTACACAGTCGATCATTATTCAATGCCCGATTGAAATC
>Ga0157380_10002039_pt1 | contig 13514 bp, 16 predicted proteins | sample S35metaG_FD_119757 | JGI IMG/M metagenome (GOLD analysis project Ga0157380, IMG submission 119757) | Switchgrass rhizosphere microbial communities from Kellogg Biological Station, Michigan, USA - S3-5 metaG | ecosystem: Host-associated > Plants > Roots > Rhizosphere > Soil | place: USA...
AGCGAGCCCGCGTCGACCGCGTTCACGCCGCCGGCGCGCACGATGTCGATGAGCGCCTGCTTGGCCAGGTCGTCGTCGCCGGCCACGAGCACGGTCGTGGGGTGCGCGTCGCCGACGGTCTTCGTGGCGAGCGTCGCGGCGAAGTTCGTGTTGAACGCCTTGAGCACGCGCGACTCGGGCAGCGACTTGGCGAGCTCGCTCGCGCGTGAGCCGTCGGCGGGCGCGACGAGGGAGTCGAAGGTCTCGAAGTTCAGCGGGTTCGTGATGTCGACCACGACCTTGCCTGCGAGCTCGGCGCCGCGGGCGGCCACGATCTCGTCGAGCGAGGTGTGCGGCACGGCGAGCACGACGAGGTCGCCCGTGATGGGCTCGCTCGCGTCGCGCCCGACGAACTCGACGGTGTTGCCGCCGGCCGCCACGATGCCGCCGATGGCGGTGCCCATGTTGCCGTTGCCGATGATGCTGACGGTGGTCATATCGTCCTCCCTGCGCCCGTTCGGACGCAATTACTTGTAGGTACAACCAACATCATACGCACAATCAGTTGTCGCGTCAACCAATGCGGTAGGATTGAGTCATGGCGACTGACACGAGATGGCTGAACACCGAGGAATCGGCGGCCTGGGTGCGCCTCATCGCGCTCGCCGAGCTGCTCCCGGGTGCGCTCGACGCGCAGCTCCTGCGCGACGCCGGGCTCACCCACTTCGAGTACGTGGCCCTGATGTCGCTGGCGGATGCCCCGAACCGCACGATGCGCATGACCGAGCTCGCCTCCCGCACGAACGCGACCCTCCCCCGCCTCTCGCACGTCGCCCGCCGACTCGAGGAGCGCGGGCTCATCGAGCGCTTCCCGTGCCCCGAGGACCGCCGCGCGACGAACGCGACGATCACGCAGGCGGGCCTCGACCTGCTCGCCTCCGCCGCGCCGGGCCACGTCGACACCGTGCGTGCGAACGTCCTCGACGCGCTCTCGCCCGACCAGCTCGAGCAGCTCTACCAGATCGCGGGCGCCGTGCTCACGCGCCTCGACCCCGACGAGCGCCTCACCGCGACCTCCTGCCAGTTCAGCGAGGGCCCGGCCGCCGCCCGCATGGGCTGAGGGTGCACGGAAGGGACCACGCTCACACGGCAGCGATGCGCGCGCGCACGAATGCCAGCGTCGCGGGCGGGAACAGCTCGACGGGCAGGATGCTGTAGAAGCTCCCGTTCCTGGCCTTGAGGAGGACCGCAGACCCGCTCACCACCGCCGACTCGAATGCGCGGTAGTCGGTCGCGCCGTCGGACAGCGCCGCCGTCACGTGCAGGGAATCGGGACCCACGCGAACGGTGATGCGCTGCCGGTTGGACGTGATACTGCGCAGCTGCCTGGCGAGCCGACGACGCTGCGCGGAGATGAGCGCCCAGGCGATCAGGGCGAGCAGTGCAAGCCCGACCGCAGCGCCGGGCCACGAGCTGATGCCGAGGACCGCCGTGAGTACCACGGCCAGGCAGATCACGACGCCCGTCGCGATCACCGGCGGACGGGTGAAGGCGTACCGGATGAATCCTGCGGCGAGCCGATCGGACGTCGTGGGGTCGGCGATGAACTCGTGCTCCATGACGACGACCTCGTCGTCCTGTCCGACGGACATCCACCACCCGCTCTCGCTCGATACCGCGTCGATCCTAGTGAATGGAGTGCCTCGAGCGTGCGCGCTGCCGAGGGCAGTGCTGCCGAGGGCAGTGCTGCCGAGGGCAGCGTCGAGCCCGCGGCATCCGCTCGCGTCGCAGGCTGGGGACATGAGCGATCACGAGACCCCACCACCCGTCCAGCCGATCGACGCCGAGCTCACCCGGCGCCTGTTCCACGAGCGCATCATCGTGCTCGGCGAGGAGCTCGACCAGGCCGGCGGCAACCGGCTCATCGCGCAGCTGCTCACCCTCGCGGCCGACGACCCGCGCCGGGACATCCGCTTCTGGATCAACTCGCCCGGCGGCTCGGTGCCGGCGATGCTCGCGATCATGGACGTGATGCGGGCCATCCCGAACGACGTGACCACGATCGCCGTCGGGTGGGCGGCGAGCGCGGGGCAGTTCCTGCTCACGGCGGGCACGCCGGGCAAGCGGTTCGCGCTGCCGCACGCGCGCATCCTCATGCACCAGGGGTCGGCGGGCATCGGCGGCACCGCGGTCGACGTCGAGCTGCAGGCCGACGACCTGCGGTACACGCGCGACGTCGTGCTCGGCATCACCGCGGAGCTGACCGGCCAGCCGCTCGACCGCATCACGCAGGACTCGCTGCGCGACCGCTGGTACACCGCCGAGCAGGCTGTCGACTACGGCTTCATCGACCGCGTCGTGCACGGGTCGGAGGAGCTCTTCGGCGGCAGCGCACGACCCGTCGCCGGACTGCGGGTGCCGGCATGAGCACCTACACGATCCCCTACGTCGTCGAGAAGCGCGGCAACGCCGAGCGCACCATGGACGTCTACAGCCGCCTGCTCTCCGAGCGCATCGTCTACCTCGGCACCGAGATCGACGACGGCGTCGCGAACGTGCTCATCGCGCAGTTCCTGCACCTGGCGTCGGAGTCGGGCGACGTGCCGATCAGCCTCTACCTCAACTCCCCCGGCGGCTCGCCTGGCGCGGCGCTCGCGGTGTACGACACGATGCAGCACATCCGGCCGGATGTCGCGACGACGTGCGTCGGGCAAGCAGGCGGCCCCGCGGCCGTGCTGCTCGCCGGCGGCGCGAAGGGGCAGCGGGCGATCCTCCCCCACGGCAAGGTCACGCTGCACCAGCCGTCGACGCAGGGTCGCGGCACGGTGCCCGACCTGATCCTGCACGCCGACGAGGTGCTGCGCGTGCGCGCCGACCTCGAGGCGGCGCTCGCGGCCGACACCGGCCGCGACGTGATGACGCTGCGGCACGACACCGACCGCGACCTCATCCTGCCGGCGGCCGACGCGGTCGCCTACGGGCTCGCCGACCACGTGCTCACGGCACCGGCGCCGGCGAGCGCTGGGGAATTCGCGACGGCCCGATGACGGATGCCGCGGACCACGCGTCGATGACCTCGCCGAGCCCGGCCGCGCCGAACGCGAGGATCGCGGCGCCGATGCGGCCGGCCTCGTCGGCGAGCTCGCTCGTGAGGACCTCGGGTCGTTCGCGCCACGCCAGGCCCGCGGTCATCCGCTCGGCGAGCGGCTCGAGCAGCACCTCGCCCGCGCGGGAGAACCCGCCGCCGAGCACGATGACGCCGGGGTCGAGCAGGAGGGTGAGGATGTTGAGCCCCTGGGCGAGCACGTCCACCGCCTCCGTCCAGACGCGATCGGCGATGGCGTCCGATCCGAGTCGGCCGACGAACTCGCGCGAGCTGCGTTCGCCGCCGCCGGCCGCCGCGTACCGCCTCGCGAGGCCGGCGCCCGAGACGTAGACCTCGAGGCATCCGCGCTGGCCGCAGGCGCACGGCTCGCCACCGGCGATCACCGGGATGTGGCCGAACTCGCCGGCGGCGCCCGTGGCCCCGGTCACCGTGCCGCCGCGGGTCACCAGGGCGGCGGCCACGCCCGTGCCGATGGGGATGAGGACGAAGTCGTCGCGACCCCGCGCCGCGCCGAAGCGCTGCTCGGCGAGTCCCGCCGACCGCACGTCGTGCCCCACGGCGACCGGCAACGAGAGGGCCGACGCGAGCACGTCGAGCAGCGGCATGTCCTGCCACCCGAGGTTCGACGCGTACCGCACCACGCCACGCGACTCGTCGACCGACCCCGGCGTCACGACCGCCGCGCCGACCGGCGTCGTCGCCGCGGTCAGGGCCAGGTCGCGCAGCTCGGTGAAGAGCTCGACGAGGGCGAGCTCGACGTCGTGCGACGGCGTCAGGACGGTGCGCCGCGCGAACGTGGTCCCGTGCTCGTCGACGACCGCGCCCTTCATGGTGGTGCCGCCGAGATCGACCGCGAGGACGGTCCGGCGGCGATGGTCGGCGGTCATGCGCTCGCCCTCGTGAGGTCGAGGGCGGCCCGCATGCGGGCGACGAGCTCTCCCGAGGTCGCGATCCGGTGGCCGGGATCGTAGCTGCGTGCGGTCGGCGAGGCATCGATCGTACTGGCGAGCGCCGCGCTGGGAACAGCTGCGCCCGGACGGAGATGGACCTCGCCGACGCCGGTCGCCCGGACGAGCGCGTCGACGTGGTCGGGGCGCACCCCGCCCCCGGCGAGTACCGCGATGCGGCCGGAGGCGTGCGCGACGAGCTCGGCGAGCCGCGCGGAACCCTCGAGCGCAGAGGCGGCCGCGCCCGAGGTCAGCACCCGCTCGATGCCGAGATCGACGAGCTGGTCGAGCGCGGCCAGCTGATCGGGCGTCTGGTCGAACGCCTTGTGGAAGGTGACCGGCACGTCTCGGGCGACCGCCACGAGGCGCTCGGTGGCCGCGCGATCGATGGTTCCGGCGGGCGTGAGCGCGCCGATGACGAACCCGAGCTTGACGTTCTCGGGGCGGGGAAGGGCACGGATCGCTCGGATGTCGGCGGCCATGGCCTCGAGCTCGGCGTTGCTGTAGACGAAGTCGCCCGGTCGCTGGCGGACGAGCACCTGCACGCCGACGTGGTGCACGCGGTCGAACACCGCGGCCACGGTTCCGAGGCTCGGCGTGATGCCCCCGTCACCGAGCGCGGCGCAGAGCTCCAGGCGGTCGGCTCCGGCGGCCTCGGCGACCGGGGCGCCGTCGACGTCGTCGAGGCAGACCTCGAGCAGCGTCATCGTGCGGCCGCCACCCGGTCGCGCAGCGCCGCGTCGAGGTCGGCACCGATGCCGACCGCGCCGACGGGGCGACCGCCGCCGAGCACCGGAACCCGCGCGAGCTCGCCCGCGCCGGAGACGTCGACGCCGAGCGCGTCGAGCACGTCCAGGGCCAGCAGCGTCGTGGCCCTCGGATTGCCGTCGACGATCTTCATCGCGACGGCGGTGCCGTCGGGCGCCGCCACGCCGATCACGCCCTCCGCGCCGCCCTTGGCCAGCGCGCCGCGGACGGTCTCCATGAGCCGGGAGTTCTGGTGGCCCGCACCGCCGACGTAGAACGGGTGCGCGCGCATCGCGGCCGCGACCCGACCCGCCGGCGTCGCCGGGTCGGCGAGCACGAGCGCACGGAACGCCTGCGCCAGGCCCCGGACCGTGGTGTCGAAGAGCGGAGCCCCGCACCCGTCGACGGCGTCGTGCCCGACCGCGACGCCGGTGACCTCCGCCATCGTGCGGCGCACCGCCTGCTGGACCGGGTGGCCGTGGTCGAGGTAGTCGTGCGTCGACCAGCCATTCGCGGCGGACGCGAGGAGCATCGCCGCGTGCTTGCCCGAGCAGTTCATGCGGATCGGCGTCCGTGCGGCACCGGCGCGGAGGAGTCGCTCGAAGGTCGGCTCGTCCTCCGGGCGATCCGCCGGGCAGCCCAGCGCGGACTCGTCGAGGCCGGCGCGTTCGAGCATGCCCTCGACCACGCGCACGTGCTCGTCCTCGCCCGTGTGGCTGCCGGCGGCGATCGCGAGCTCGGGGCCGCGGAGGTCGGCGCCCGCGGCCAGGCACGCGAGCGCCTGCAGCGGCTTCACCGTCGAGCGCGGGAGGACGCGCGCGTCGGGCGTCCCGAGCTCGAGGAGCGTCTCCCCCTCGGGTCCGATCGCGACGATCGAGCCGAAATGGCGGCTCTCGATCATGCCCGAGCGCTCGACGACCGCGAGCTCGGCGAGCGCGGGATCGGTCGGGTGCACGGTGGACGGGTGGGACATCACGAGGCCTTCCTGGCGGCGCCCGAGAGGGCGGGGAGACGAGGGAGTCGGGGCATCGGCGAACCTGTGCGGTGCAGGCGCTGCTGCAGGTGCGCCGCGAGCGCGGAGAGGCTCCCGTTGACGACGAGGTAGATGAGCGTCACGACGAGGTACGTCGGGATGAGCAGGTGGAGGTACGTCGCGAGGACCTGGCCGCGGTAGAGCAGCTCGGTGAACGCCACGATGAACCCGAGCGACGTGTCCTTCATGAGGCTCACGAGCTGCGTCACGAGCGACGGCGTCACGTTGCGCACGGCCTGCGGCAGCACGACGAGTCGCGTGGCCTGCGTGGAGCGCATGCCGAGGCTCAGCGCCGCCTCCCGCTGGCCCCGCGGCAGGCTGAGCACGCCCGCCCGGATGATCTCGGCGAACACGGCCGAGTTCGCGATGATCAGCGGGATCGCGAGCTTCCAGAGCGTGGGCACGTTGATGCCGATCTGCGGGAGTCCGAACAGCATGAGGTAGATCACGAGCAGCACGGGCACCGTGCGGGCGATCTCGATGTACGCGCCGCTCAGGCCGCGGACCCAGGGGCGGTGGCTCATGCGTCCGAACGCGAGCACGACGCCGAGGGCCGCACCGAGCACCGCGACCACCACGGTCGCCTCGAGCGTGCCGAGGAGACCGACGAACAGGTACTGCCAGACGGCGGGGTCGGTGAAGGGGACCCACTTCTCGGCGTCGAGCTGCCCGTGGGAGGCGAACTGCCACAGCCCGAGGCCCACGACGATGGCGAACACCACGCAGCTCACGATGGAGCCGATGAGGTGGCGGCGCTTCGCGAGCGGACCGGGCTCGTCGTAGAGGAACGCGGCCGCGTACCGGGGTGCCCGGTCCTGGCGGCGGACGGCCGTCGGGCGGTCGGGGATCAGCTGGGCGGTCATCGGACGATCGCCACCTTTCGTTCGACCCGGCCGGCGGCGAGGCCGATGACGAGCGCGATGCCCATGTAGATGACGCCGGCGCTCGAGAAGATGAGGATGGGCTGGGCGGCCACGAGGTTGATCTTGTTCACGGCGGCCGTCAGCTCGACGACGCCGACCGCGGCGGCGAGTGCCGTGTTCATGGCGAGGGCGATCATGACGTTGCCGATCGGCTGCACGACCGCGCGGAGCGCCTGGGGAAGGACCACGAGTCGCAGCGACTGCGCGAGCGTGAGTCCGAGCGCTCGGGACGCCTCGAGCTGCCCGACGGCGACCGTGTTCACGCCGCTGCGCACGGCCTCGGCGACGTAGGCGGCCTCGTACACGATGAGCACGATGATCGCGGTCGGCGTGAGCGGGAGCATGAGCCCGGCATCGGGCAGGGCGAACACCGCGAGCAGGAGGAGGGCGAGCAGCGGCACGTTGATGAAGAACTGCACGTACCCGAAGGCGGCGACGCGAAGCGCGCGGATGGGGCTCACCCGGGCCACGGTGACGAGCACGCCCAGCAGGATGGAGCCGACCCCGGCGACGACGGCCATCATCAGGGTCGTGCCGAGCGCCTCGAGCACGAGGCCGAGGTTGTCGATGAGGGGATTCATGAGCACTCACTGGCGCGGTGCGCCGGTCGGAGCGGGTGCGGCGTGCCGGTCGGCGCGCCGCACCCGCGTCGATCAGGAACCGGGGACGGAGCCGATCTCGGGCGCCGTGGGGACGTCGGAGTCGGTGACGGTGCCGAGGGTCGTCTTCCAGGCCTCGGCCCAGTGCCCGCTCTTCTGGATCGACAGCAGCCAGTCGTTGACGAACGACTTGAAGTCGTCGTCGCCGTGCTTGAGGCCGATGCCGTAGGGCTCCTTCGTGAAGGGCGTTCCGACGACCTTCAGCGAGGAGTCGTTCGCGGCGTTGCTCGCGAGCAGCGTGTAGTCCTGCACGTACGCGTCGCCGCGGCCCTGGAGGAGTGCCTGCACGGCGGCCGGGTCCGTCGCGAACGCGGTGACGTTGGCCGTGGGCGCCTGCTCCGGCACGGCGGTGACGGCAGGCGTGTTCGCACCGACGATGACCTCCTTGCCGTCGAGGTCCTCGATGCCCTTGATGTCGTCGTTGTCGCTCTTGACCGCGACGGCCAGGCCCGACTCGAAGTAGGGGCCTGCGAAGGAGACCTGCTCGGCGCGCTCGGGCGTGATCGTGTACGTGTTGAACACGACGTCGACGGTGTCGTTCTGGAGCATCGCCTCGCGGGTCTCGGTGGCCGGCGGGACGATCTCGACGTTCGGCTCGCCGAGGATGTAGATCGCGAGGAGCTTGGCGAGGTCGGCGTCGAAGCCCTCGACGCTGTCGGGGTCGGTCGGGTTCTGCTGGGAGAGCAGCGGCGCGTCGAGCGCCTCGGCGACGACGAGCTTGCCGCGCTCCTTGATCCGCTCCATCGTCGAGCCCGGCAGGATCAGGTCGTCGGCGGCGACCGGCGCGTCGGCGAACACGGAGTTCGTCTCGGCCGAGGCATCCGCGTCGTTCTCGTCGCCCGGCAGGCTCGTGGTGCTCGAGCACGCGGTGAGGGCGAGGGCTGCGGCGGCCAGTGCGGCGCCGGCGACAGCCTTCCGTCGTGTGATCCGGAACATGGGTGGTGCGTCCTTCCTCTGGGGTGGTTGGGGTGGTGAAGGTCTCGGGCGACCGCGAAGTCGATGCGACGGCGGGTCAGCGGGGTCGGTGGGACAGCGGGGTTGGTGGGACAGCTGGGCCAGTGGGACAGCTGGGTCAGTGCGACAGCACGGAGGCCAGGAACGAACGGGCGCGCTCGGAGTCGGGCGCATCGAAGAACCGGTCGGGGGCCGCCTCCTCGACGATCTGCCCCTGGTCCATGAAGACGACCCGGTCGGCGGCTCGACGCGCGAAGCCCATCTCGTGGGTGACGACGATCATCGTCATGCCCTCCGCGGCGAGGGAGGTCATGACGTCGAGCACCTCGCCGACCATCTCGGGGTCGAGCGCCGACGTCGGCTCGTCGAAGAGCATGACCTTGGGACGCATCGCGAGCGCGCGCGCGATCGCGGCACGCTGCTGCTGTCCGCCGGAGAGCTGGGCGGGCAGGTGCCCGGCCTTGTCGGCGATGCCGACGCGGTCGAGCAGTTCCGTCGCCTCCCGCTTCGCCTCGGCCTTCGGCACGCGGCGGACGTTGACGGGCGCCAGTGTGATGTTCTCGAGCACGGTGCGGTGTGCGAACAGGTTGAACGACTGGAACACCATGCCCACGTCGGCGCGCAGCGAGGCGAGGGCCGGGCCCTCGACGGGGAGGAGCTCGCCGTCGACGCGGATCTCGCCCGCGTCGATGGACTCGAGTCGATTGATCGATCGGCACAGCGTCGACTTGCCGGAGCCCGACGGGCCGACCACGACGACGACCTCGCTCGCCCGCACGGTCAGGTCGATGTGCTTGAGCACGTGCAGGTCGCCGAAGTACTTGTCGACACCCCGCAGGCTGACCATGGGCCGGGGCTCCGTTGCTGGCATCTTTCCTCGCATCATCGTCGGGTTGTTGCGGCGAGCGTACTAACATCCTCTCGAAGGTGCAAGTATGCATTTTCTTCATCCAGTTTTGGATGAATAGACGTACAGTAGTCTCGGACGCACCACTCAGCGTCGAGGACTCGGCGTCACACGTGGAGGAAGGGATCCGGGGGCGATGAACGGCTCGAACGACCTGCTTCGGCATCAGGCCTCGGCCGGCGCCATGCTCGGTCTCATCCGCAGCGGGCAGGCGCGTTCTCGCGCCGAGATCGCCCGCGTCACCGGACTGTCGCCCACGACGGTGGCGCAACGCGTCGACGTGCTCATCGATGCGGGCTACGTGCGCGAGGCGGGCATGGGCGTCTCGCAGGGCGGTCGCCGTCCGCGCGCACTCGAGGTCGACCCGACGACCGGCGTCGTGTGCGCCGTCGACCTCGGCTCGCAGCATGCGACCTTCGGACTCCTCGACCTCTCGGGCCGGCTCATCGCCACGCGTCGCGAGCGCATCGACATCGCCGAGGGCGTCGAGCCGATCCTCACCTGGATGGTCGGCGTCGCCGACGCCCTCGTCGCGGAGCACGCCGAGCCGGGGCAGCGCCTCCGCGGATACGGCATCGGGGTGCCGGGGCCGGTCGACTCCCGCACCCGGACGCTGGTGTCGCCCTCGCGCATGCCGGGATGGAACGGGGTCGACGTCGCCGCCGCGGTGACCGACCTCACGGGGCTTCCCACCGTCGTCGACAACGACGCGAACCTCATGGCGCTCGGCGAGCACGGGCTCGATCGGAGCGTCGCCGACCTCGTCTTCGTGAAGGTCGGTTCGAGCATCGGCTGCGGCGTCATCGCGTCGGGCTCGCTGCACCACGGTCACCACGGCATGGCGGGCGACATCAGCCACGTCACCGTCCCCGACGCGCCGCCCGTGCTGTGCTCATGCGGGCGCACCGGATGCCTCGACGCCGTCGCCGGGGGCCGGGCGATCGTCCGCGCGCTCCGCGACGCCGGCGTGCAGGTCGACAGCGTCGACGACGTCCTCGCGCTCGCGAGGGACGCGCATCCCCTCGCGACCCGGATGCTCCGTGAGGCCGGCACCCGGGTCGGGCGCGTCCTCGCGACGATCATGAACTTCTTCAACCCGCAGCGGCTCGTCCTCGGCGGCATCCTCGGCGAGGCCGAGGCGTTCGTCGCGGGAGTGCGCTCGGCGATCTACCTCGAGTGCCTCCCGATGATCACCGACGAGCTCGAGATCGTCGTGAGCCAGGCGAAGGAGCAGGCCGGGATCCTCGGCGCCGGGGGCCTCGTGCTCGACCGGATCTTCGACGTGCACGAGCTCGAACCGGCGCGATGACGGCGCACCGCATCGCCATCGTCGGCGCGGGGCGCATGGCGCAGGCGCACGCCCATGCCTGGAGCCGGGCCGGGCTGGGCGAGGCGATCTCGTACGTCGTGTCGCCCCGGACCCGGCCGCAGCTCGACGCGGCGCCGCACGCCCGCTGGGTGACGCGGCTCGAGGACGTGCTCGCCGACGCGGAGGTCGACCTCCTCTCGGTCTGCACGCCGACCCCGTCCCATGCCGAGATCGCGATCGAGGCGCTCCGCCACGGGCGGAACGTGCTGCTCGAGAAGCCCATCGCGCTGACCGTGGCCGACGCCGAGGCGGTCGCGGAGGCCGCGCGTCGCAGCACAGGCGTGCTGATGGTCGCGCACGTCGTCCGGTTCATGCGCCGGTACGCGGAGCTCGCCGACCGGGTCGCCGACGGATCGGTCGGCCGTGCTCGCGCGGTCCGCGCGGACCGGCTCTCGTCGGGCCCGCCGGGCGGATCGTGGTTCGACGACGAGCGACGCTCGGGCGGGATCCTCGTCGACTTCGCCATCCACGACTTCGACCAGGCCAACCTGCTGCTCGGCACCCCGGTCGCGGTGCGCAGCGTCGGGGCCGGCGAGCGCGCCGGCGGCTTCGGCGCTCCGGTCGCGACGACCGTGGAGTACGCCGACGGCGGTGTCGCCCAGGTCCTGAGCGTCGCCGACCTGCCCTCCGATTCCGAGTTCCGCAGCGGGCTCGACGTCGTCGGAACGTCGGGCACGGACGCAGTCGACGCATCGGATGCCGCCGAGCCGTCCGACGACCCGTTCCTCACGCAGGCCCGGTACTTCCTGGAGTGCGTGGAGACCCGGGCCGAGCCCGACCGATGCCCGACGGAGGCCGCGATCGCGGCCCTCCGCGTCGCGCTCGCCGCCCGCACGTCGCTCGCGTCGGACGCGCGAGTCCCGCTCGTCGACTGAGGCCGAGGGCCCCGGTCCGAACCAGAGGAGTTCCGAATGAACGCACTCGACACCTTCTCACTGCGCGGCAAGACCGCGCTCGTCACCGGCGGCAGCCGCGGGCTCGGCCGGGCCATGGCGCAGGCGCTCGGCGAAGCCGGAGCCGCCGTCGCGGTCACGGCCACGACCTCGGAGGCCGCGGAGCGCGCCGCCCGCGAGCTCGCCGAGGCCGGCATCCGCGCGTACGGCGTTCGCCTCGAGGTCTCCGACGTCGACGACGTCGAGCGCGCGGTCGCCGAGGTCGAGTCGGCGTTCGGCGCGATCGACGTGCTGGTGAACAACGCGGGGATCGGCATCGGCGGCGCGGCGTTCGACGCGCCCGACGAGGTGTGGCGCGACGTCATGTCGGTCAACGTCGACGGCGTCTGGTACTGCAGCCGTGCCGTCGCCCGCCGCATGGCCGAGCGCGGAGGCGGCACGATCGTGAACATCGGATCGATGTCCGCGCAGATCGTGAACCGGACGAGGTGGCAGGTCTCGTACCTCACCTCGAAGGCCGCCGTGCACCACCTGACCGAGGGACTCGCGGCCGAGTGGGCGCCGTACGGCATCCGGGTCAACGCGATCGCCCCCGGCTACTTCCTCACGGAGATGTCGCCCGTCGACCGGCCCGAGTTCACGCCCCACGTCGTCGACCCTGCGCCGATGAAGCGCTACGGGCTCCCCCACGAGCTCGGGCCCGTCGCGATCTTCCTCGCCAGCGACGCCTCGAGCTTCATGACCGGCTCGATCGTCAAGGTCGACGGCGGCTTCACCCTCTTCTAGGGCGAGGGCGTCCCGGGCGGGGCCCCGTCGGGCTACGCGGCGAGGAGGAAGACGTCGGCGGGCGCTGCGAGGGTGGCGTCGGCGAGCACGATCGTGCCCGCGGCATCCGCACCGGTGAGGTCGAGCGGATGCCCCGGCACCACGTCGGCGCGGAACGCGAACGAAGCCTCGACGAGCAGGCGCTCGCGGCGCTCGGCCTCGCGACGTTCGACGTCGAGCCGCGCGCCGAGGCGCTCCCCCACACGGTGCACGACGTCGAACAGCTCGAGCTCGAGCGCGTCGGCGACCGACCCGAGGATCTCGGACGACGGCTCCTTGCGCCCCCGCTCGATCTCCGAGAGGTACTGCGGCGAGACGCCCGCGGCGGCGGCCACCTCGGTGAGGATCCGCTCCTGGACGAGGCGCTCCTCGCGCAGCACCTCGCCGAGCACGTGCCGCCAGAGCGGCTTCGACGCGCGCGGGCCGATCGCCCGCGAGAACTCCACGACCTTGCCCATGTGGCGAGGCTAATCGCGGGCCGCGGTCGGCGTCAGGCCGATCCGCTCAGAGCAGAATCGGATGCCGCGTCGTCGAGCCGCTCGAGCACGCGCTCGGACGCCCGCGCCATCGCCCGCTTCTCGTCGGGCTCGAGCGCGTCGAGGAACAGGCTCCGGATCGACGCCGCGTGGTCGCGCAGCGCGTGCAGCAGCGTGCGCCGCCCGTCGCGCGTGAGCACGACCCACGAGCCGCGCCCGTCGGTGACGCATTCGGCACGTTCGACGAGCCCGCGCGCGGCCATGCGCGTGAGCTGGTGCGAGAGCCGGCTCTTCTCCCAGCCGAGCGCCTCGCCGAGCGCGCCCGGACGGAGCCGCCGGTCGGGCGCGTCGAAGAGCGTGAGCAGCACCGAGTAGTCGGCCTGCGAGATGCCCGCGTCGCGCTGCAGGCGGCCGTCGAGCTCGCGCATGAGATCGCGGTGCATCGTGAGGAAGCCGCGCCAGAGCGCCCAATCGGCCTCGTCGATCTCGGACACCACGGACATGACGCCAGCCTACCCGAGATTTGGTTGACATGTCATCTTCTCGGGTTATGATGACGCGTCAACCATTGCGATGACACGTCAACTACTTCCCGGAAGGACCACCCCATGACCGCAGTCAGGATCGGCATCATCATCGGCAGCACGCGACCGGGTCGCGTCGGCGACCAGGTCGCGAAGTGGGTGCTCGAGCACG
>Ga0157380_10002040_pt1 | contig 13506 bp, 12 predicted proteins | sample S35metaG_FD_119757 | JGI IMG/M metagenome (GOLD analysis project Ga0157380, IMG submission 119757) | Switchgrass rhizosphere microbial communities from Kellogg Biological Station, Michigan, USA - S3-5 metaG | ecosystem: Host-associated > Plants > Roots > Rhizosphere > Soil | place: USA...
CTGCTCTCGGTGGGGACCGACGCCTTCATGCACGCGCGCGGCATCTTTCCGCCGTCGGGCGAAGCGATGTCGGATGGACTCTTTCTGTTGGCAACCGCGTATCGGTTGCTGTTCACAGCCCTCGGGGGGTACATGACCGCGGGTCTCGCGCCGCGGCGACCGATGACACACGTCCTCGTTCTCGGCGCCTTCGGCGCGCTCGCAGCAACCGCGGGCGCTGTTGCGACGTGGAACGCCGGCCCGGAGTTTGGACCGCACTGGTATCCCGTTCTTCTGGTGGTCACCGCCTTGCCGTGCGTCTGGCTGGGAGGTGTGTGGCGGATGCGTCAGCAGCGAGCGACGTCGCTGTAATTCTTCGCGATGGGGTGCGGCAATGAGCCTCTTGCGCCACTAGAAGCACACGTTCGCGGGCATCCTGATGACCATGACGGATTCCTGCTGGAAGGTTGCCTTGTACGTGGCAGCGATTTCCTCGATACGCCGATCGTGATGCGGTTTCTCGTCGTAGACGATCTCCACTACGCGTGACGCTTCACCGTGGGGACGCTCGCCCCGCGCCTGCCATTGCCCCTTGGCATGAGTGACCGTGAGACCGCTGGGGAATCGCGGGATGACGACATCGCGGAGGAATGCGTCCCATTCGACGTCAGCAACTGATCCGCGAGGACCCTCGAGACCGAAGAAGAGCCGCGCGTAGACACGTTCCCCACAGGCGGGGATAGGACTAGACGGCTGTTCCGCACTCGATGGCGTGACGGCAACGCCGGGGGTCAGAGCGATTCCCACCGCCACCGCGGCGATGATCGGCAACACTCTCAGTTTCGTCACGTCCGACTCTCGCCGCTGAGAACGCGACGCCTGAAGAATTTCATCCGCATGCAGCGACGTTAGCGATCGTCGTGCCGTCATCGCGCGTGACGGCGTCGAGAGAAAAGTCGCAGTGATTTCAGTGATTTCCCGATTAGTGCCGCTGCATCAGCCGGGCTGTATGCGACGTATTGATGCTGACATATCGGTACAGTGCCGAATAATCGGCATCGCTGGGCTCAGGTCGCGGAGGTGACGCAGGCGTGTGGCCGCTAATCAGCCGCGAAGCAATACACGAGTCCGTCGCCGAGCGACGCACGTAACGCGGCCTGTGAGCAGCCGCGCGACAAATGGGCAGCATTCCAGGAATCGCCCTGACCACCGCCGTAGCGGTTGTGATGCCCCACCATCGCTCGACCCTCGCCATGGCTCGTCCACCCGCGGCACGTGGCGTCGCTCTTGGTGAACAGGGTGCCATCCGCGTTGCTGCCAGTGAGGATGTCGTGCCTCTGCGGTGATATCTGCGCGCCTGCCTCAGTGAGGGCAGTATCCCTGGTGAGATTGACGCCTTCGCTGTGGAGCTCCTCAACGCTGGCAGCGATCTGGATTCCGTGCGCGTTGAACCACGGCCCACGACCGATTCGGTCTCGCGCGTTGACCGCTGGCGCATCGGCTGACGGTGGAGCGCTGAGGTACGCGCGCCAGAGTCGATCGCCGCGTCCGACCGCCGTCGCCCGCTGGCGACAGATCGCATCTGCTCCCGCGAGGCCTGCCAGGTCGCCACCCAGGCCTCGGCCCGTGCTCGTCACGAAGAACGACATGCCGGACGCGACCGGTGGTGGTACGTCCTGCGCCGCCGCTTGAACTGCGGCGAGCAATACGAGCAAGACGGTGAGGGCGAAACGTGGGAGGGTGCGCACGACGCACAGGTTAGCGAAGCAGCAGCGGGGGCACGCGGCCCGACACCGGGTTCGTGTAGTGGAACGGCACGGTATGCACCTTGGGGAACGGCGCTGCGATCGAGCCCCGGAGCGGACGGTCAGGCGGGAACTCTTTGGCCATCGCGACCTGCGGCGCAGTGGGCGGTGTCGTGATCCGCACCCAGCCGCCGCGTGATGGCGCGTTCCATATGTAGTCCAGGTCCATTCCCGATAATTTCCAGGTGCCACCTTCGTCAACGGACGTGTTCTCGTAGATCCCGGAGATCCAGGAGCCCTCGCCTCCAAACGGCCCACCCATTTGAAACAGGCGCGCACGAATCTTCGCCGTTCGCCCGTCCGCTGACACGTGGATGACCGGCTGCACGACCTGATGGAGCGTGAGGAAGTTCGGCGACTTGGGATCCGGGTACCGCAGCTTCAGCGACTGCCGGATCCGTTCCCGGCCGACGTAAGTTCCGACGTACGAGAGTTCCTTCCATCCATCGCGCGAGAAAATATCAGCGGTCGCATCCCACGCGAACTCGTCGATGTAGTAGCCGTAGGCCGTTGCGAGGTTCTCGGATGCGTGGTACGCCTTACTGCGTTCCACAGATGTTTCTGTCGCCGCGAGGAGCGATGCGAGTGCGTCGGAAGTGTTCACGACAGCCGTTGCGGATCGTGTTGTCGACGAGGGTACTCGTGCCGATGTCTTCACTTCTTCTGGATATTGCGGAGGACGACCCGTCACCGGGTGATCGAAGTGCAGCGGCGCGATGTGAAAGCGAGGATAGATCTCGTACGTCTCGGTCGGAGGTCGGTCGGGAGGGAACTCGCGGCTTGGCCCGGGCGCCGGCTGCGCGTCCTTCGCCCATCCTTTCTCGGCATCGACAATAAATCGAGGGTAGACATGCATCGCCTTGAATTTCCAGGCGCTGCCCTGTTTCACGAACTCGTTCTCGTAGATCGACTGGCTCCACAGAGCACGGCCTGCCTCGCCGGCGCCGTGAGGCGAAGGCGCGCCGGTCATGCCGATGTCGGTGCCGCGTGCGCGAGCAGTGCCGTCAGGCAACACGGTCACGATCGTCTGCAGGTGAATGTGATCGTTGATCTCTCCTTCGGCGAGACCTGCGGGACCGAATCCGTTCAGTCCTCGTCTGATGCTCGTGCGGCCAACGTAGACACCCTGCAAGCCGATCTCCATGGTGCCATCCGTCGCGAATAGATCCGCGACGTCGTCCCACATCTTCCGATCGACGTAGTAGCCGTACGCGTGCTGGAGATTTGTCACCTCGATCTCGTCGCTGAGACGCTGGGCACGGGCTGCAAGATCCGCCATCCGCCTCGCCAGCGTGTTGAACGTCGGCGGTGTCGTCGCGCCCGTGGGCAGCGGCACATCGAGGATCGGTTTGCCGACGCGCGAGACGTCGAAATGAAATGGGGTCGGCTGACGCGTCGCCGTCCAGCCGGAATCCTCATATCGGCCTGAGTACTGGGGAAGGTAGGTGACGTCCTTCATCTTCCAGACGCCGTTCTCCCGCACGTACTCGTTCTCGTAGACGCCACCGGACCACGAGGCCGAACGTTCGTAGCCACCGAGCATCGCCATGATGTGCCAGCGACCCTTCGCCGTCTGGCCATCGGCGGCGAGCGTGACGACCGGCTGCATGGAGATGTGCGGATAGATGCGTCCATCGGCGAGACCGAGGCGCCCGCCCCCGACCTCCTTCAGGAAGAGCGCGCGAATGCCCTCGCGATCGAGCGCGCCCTGCGTGTAGTGACCGATGCCCGTGTCGGCGAAGAGATCCGCGAAGTCGTGCCACAGACCCAGTTCAGCGTAATGGCCGTAGGCGTGTTGGAGTCGTTTGATCGCCGAGATCGCCTCGACGCGCTGCGTCAGCGCCTCGAGCCGATCGACACGTGGTTGCAGCGCGGATAGATCGGTGTCAGCGCCTTGCGCGCTTGCCCTGAGCGGCGTCGAAGGGGTGGCGCCGGCGATGTACACAGCGAGCGTCATCACCGCGAGCGTACGGCTAACGATCGACCTGGACATGCCTCGCTCCTTCATTTGCTCTCGCGCGAACGGTCCTGGAACTTTCCATTGAGGACGATCGTGATTGGAGCCGCGGGCGCTTGAGTCAGGATGTTCATGAGGAACCGCTGCCCGTCCGGTGAAACGCTGTACTGCGGAAACAACGCGGCCGACGATTGTGCCGCCCCCCACATATGCGTCCAGAAGAGGGGGAGGGCTGCACCCGGCTCGATGGTGGAACCGCTCGAACCAGCTGGAATCGGAACGGCCATGAGGCGGCCGTCTGCGGCAAGGTAGAACAACTCCCGGCCATCACGTCTCCATCGCACCTGGATACCACCATTCGTCGAGACTCTCGACTTCGGCCCTGGGCCCGGAAAGGGCTGGACATAGATCTCGGCCTGTCCTGACTCGTTCGACTGATATGCGATCCACTTTCCGTCGGTCGATAGTTGGCCGTTTTGTTCAGCGGCGTCAGATTGTGCGACGACGATGGGTGTGCGCGGTTGTCCATCGCGATCGAACGGCAGGGCCCAGAGATCCAGGCCGGTCTTCTCGTCAGTCCTTTGAAACACGAGATAGTGCCCGTCACTCGACCAGTCGGTTGGCGTATCGACTTTTGTCGATGACAGCAGTGGCGTTCCAGTGCCCGGAGCCTCGGATACGGACCTCTCGTAGAGCTGATTATCGTGGCGATAGACGATTCGTCTGCTGTCGGGCGACCAGACCCCAGCCCAGTCGAAGCCCGGATCGACAGTAAACCTCGTCAGGAGTCCGCGTCTCGCCTCGAGTAACCAGACGTCGAAATTGCCCTGAACAGTTCTACCGAGCGCGACCCGCCGTTCATCTGGTGAGAGTGACCACATATACAGATTGGCAATGTCGTTGTTCCCGATACGCTCTATTTCCTTGCCGGATCGATCGAACCAAATGAGCTGCTTGCCGGCACCTTCCGAGCCCATTCGGTAGACGATCGGGCCGGCACTCGATGCGGAGACCGCCGCCTCCGTTCCATCGACAATCACAGGTTCGGCCAACGGGAGCGCGGTTCCTTTCAACTCGAGTGACGTGAGATCCAGGTCTTGGGCGAAGAGTGTTCGTCCACGAACGAAGAGCAGTTGCCCAGACGACGTGAGCGCCGGGCCTCCGTCCGTGTCGGTGCCGAGCAGGCGCTTCGGCTTGGATTCATCCAGCGAATCGACATAGATGCCGCGGCCCTCAGCGCCGGTCACAAAGTACAAGAAATGGCGACCGTCAGGCAGAAACCATGGTTGACGATGGGACGTTTGCTGGGAGAGTTGGACGTGCGTCAGTTGTGTCGCTTCGCCGCCGTCGGCAGAGACGCGAAACAGGTCACGGTTGTTCACGCAGAAGACGATGGTGCCGTCCGTGTTCCAGGTACCGCCATAACCCTGAGGTGCGTCCGCCAGGTTCTTCGGAGAGCCGCCGGCGATGTCGAGTCGTTTGAGCTTGCCGCCCCCGAAAAATCCCAGGGACTTGCTGTCTGGCGACCAGAAGGGGAGTTGGGGATAGTCAGTACCGGGCAGCGCCCGTGCCGCACCAGAGTCCAATCGTCGGAGCCAGAGTTGAGGGCGTTGATCCAACTCGGCCACATACACGAGTTGAAGCCCGTCGGGTGAGATGGCCAATGAGGAGGGGTACGTGGTTGCTGGCGCGCCGATTTCGAGACGCATTTCTGGAGCCGTCGGCGGTCGCACAACCGTGAAGGCGTACGCCGCAGCAATCAACGTGACCAACGTGAGCGCCGCCATGATGGCGTAGGTCCATCTGGGAGTTCGCGGTGAAACGGGTTTGGGATCCCCGACGGGTTCGCTGAGCGCGTCTTCGAGCTCGATGCGCGCATCACCGATGGATTGCAGCCTGTGCGTACGATCCTTCCGCAAGCACCGCCGGAGCAGCTTCGCGATGCCGCCAGGGATCGGAGGCAGTTGCCGCCAGTCCGGCTCGCTCTTGAGCACACTCGCGATAATTTCGCTGGCAGAATCGCCGTCGAATGCGCGGCGAGCGCAGAGCATCTCGTACAGCACGCATCCGAATGCCCACACGTCCGCGGTGTTGCCGCCCTCTTTTCCCTTGATGTGCTCGGGCGGCATGTAGGGCACCGTGCCCACGATCATCCCGGGTGCAGTTGCTGCCAGCGTCGTGGGCGAGTCGGACACGCTGGCACTGTCGGTTCCGACCTTGGCCAAGCCAAAATCGAGAACCTTCACACCGCCGCCCGGCGTCAGCTGGATGTTCGCTGGTTTGAGATCCCGGTGTGTGATTCCTTTTCCATGGGCGGCTTCCAACGCTTGTGCGATCTGAACGCCCGCTCGCAGAGACTCATCGAGAGTCATCGGACCGAGCGCCAGGCGATCGGCGAGTGTTTCGCCTTCGACGAGCTCGAGCGCTAGAAAACGACCGTCGCCGAACTCACCGAAGTCATAAATGGTGGCGATGTGTGGATGGTTCAGCGCTGCCAGGGCTTCAGCTTCCCGCCGGAAGCGTGAAAGCCGTTCGGCATCTTTCGAAAACCCATCGGGCAATACCTTGATCGCGATGTCGCGTTTGAGCGTCACATCGCGTGCGCGATACACCTCTCCCATGCCACCGGCACCGAGAAGACCCACGATCTCGTATCTGCCTATATGTTGGCCTGGTTGAAACGTCACGTCATTCCAGCGGCCACAAGTCTAGTGGCCATGGCAGATTCCCACAACGATCCGCGACGCTCGCAGCTTCGCGTGCCGGTGGTTACAGCCAGGTGCCACCTTGTCGCTCGTTGGGCTCCTGGGTGCCGGCGTCGAACTCATGGATCCAACCAAGGTGATGCAGCGCGCCATCGAGCGTGCCGAGGCGGGCGTTGCGCCGGTCGGCGTTGTCGCCGTCAGCGAGATGGAGGACGTCCGCCGCGCTAATCGACGCGTACTGAACCTTGCGCGTTCGGCCGCGGCGCAGCCTCTCGTAGCGCGCGAGCGCATCAGCGATCGGACTCGAGCCCGCTTCACCGAGGCAGGAGGCAAGTACTACAGCGTCTTCTATCGATTGGTTGGCGCCCTGTCCATGGTGCGGCGCCAGTTGATGCGCGGCGTCCCCGAGGAGCGTCACGCGTCCCTTCGTCCATCGGCCGAGCGGAGGACGATGGAAGAGGCCCCAGCGATCGCTGACCGGATTCGCAGTGATCATCTCGACGATCGCCGGATGCCAGTGTGCAAAATGCCGTAACTGTTCTCCCTCTGTTGCCGGCATCACCCACTCAGGTCGCGGCCACGGTGTCGGGTGCCGCTCGACCAGCAGGAAGTTGATGTGGTCGTTGCCCATCGGGTAGTGCAGCAGATGCCCGCCTGGTCCCATCCAGAACTGAATGGCAGTGGGATCCGGCAGGTTCGAGAGCTTGTCCATCGGTACCACACCGCGAAACCCACTACACCCGGAATACAGTGCGTCGTCATAGCCAAGCATCCAGCGGCGCACGACCGAACGCGCGCCGTCGGCTCCGATGACGAGGTCCGCTATGGTCGTTGTGCCATCGTCGAAGCGCAGCGCAGCATGCGCACCGCTGTCGTCGATGTCGATGAGGCGCTTGCGCAGATGAATGCGATCCATGCCAACTGCGGCTGACAGGATCGCCTGCAACTCGGCGCGATGAATGCCGACGTACGGTGCCCCGAAACGCTGCCGATAGGCTGGCCCGGCGTCATGCTTGCCAACGAGGCGGCCAGTGCGGCCGTCCCTGTAGATCAGCGCTGACACCTCGAACCAGTGGGACACGAGTTGCGCCGACAGCCCGAACCGATCGAAGAAGCGAGTTCCGTTGGCCGACAGCGCGACGGCGGCTCCGACCTCACGCAGTTCCGTGGTCTGCTCGTAGAGATCGACGCTGATGCCGTGCTGGCGCAGGGCGATCGCAAGCGTCAGACCACCGATGCCGGCGCCGATAACGGCAATGCGAAGTGAATTGGCTGCGCACATGGCTGGAGAGGATTCTAGTGGCATCGACTGGTCGTAGAATGCCCGTCGATGGCTGTGGAGCGGTGTCCATATCTTTCTCGATTTCCCTGAGTAGTACTGGGGGAACACCGGCTACCGAGGGTCGGTCCTGCGGCGATGGAAGGAGTCAGGCAAAGGCGGGCGGGTAGTCGCTCTGCCCCACATACGAACGTGGGGCAGAGTCCCGCGCCGCTTACGTGCAGTTTTGAGCCACGACTTTCATGGATTCGACTTCCACCAGCGGTGGACGTACTACTCCCGGGCTCGGCGCGCTGTCCTTGTCTGCGCTCGCGGGTTCTTGCACCGGCCCCGTTACTTCAACCTTCTTGTTCACGTTTGCCGACCACTCTGATTCCGACGAGCCACCAAGTACGTACATGGTGGCCGACCCGCCCTGAGCCTTGCTCAGGATATAAGCCGTGCCGCCATCCGTCGTTTTGGCCTGCATGACGCAACCGGTCAGTGTCGATTTGGGCGCTTGATTTGCTGCTGGCGACTGTGCGGGCGCCTGGTCCCTGGCTGGCGGTTGAGCGGGCGCCTGCTCCTGGGCGAACACGCTCACCGCACCAGCGAAGGCGCAGGCGACTAGCGTTGAGGTGACATATCTCATGTGAGCTCCTTGTGATGACCTTCCGGCTCTCGACCGTTGGCCATGGAGCAGCACTATTCCTGCCAGTTCAAAAAACGCAGTGCCTGCGAAGTGGAGTGCTGACGAGACGGGGCCGCGAATGCTCACACCGTGAAAGTTATTCACGAGCCAGGCACCACGGTGACTTAGAATGCCCGCCGATGGACGTGAACGCGTCAATCTCCGAACCTCTGCGTTCCGCCGCACAGACATCGAGCACCGCTCACTCGTACAACGTTCGCATCTGTCACTGGATCAACGTCGTCGCCTGCGTGTACCTGTTGTGGAGCGGTGTCCACATCTTTCTCGATTTCCCTGAGCTGTACTGGGGGAACACGGGCTATCGCGGTTATCCGGCGGCGTTCAGGCTCGCAGACTGGGGCCTCTCGTGGGATGAGGCCGGCGCGCTTGGCGACCGCCGGTGGGGGCGCAACTACCACTTCACCGTCGCCTGGGTGTTTCTCATCAACGGTCTCATTTACGTTGTCTGGAATCTCTACTCGAAACATTTTCGCGATCGGATGTGGCCCGCTCGTGAGGAGCGGACTCTGGCGCGGGTGCGCGCGGAGCTGCGTGATCATTTGCGCTGGCGATCGCGCAGCCACGCGAATGGCAGCTACGACACGCTGCAGAAGGCGTCGTATCTGATCCTGATCTTCGTGTTCGTCCCGCTGATGATCCTGACCGGCGTTGCGCAGTCGCCCGGCTTCACGGCGGCGATGCCGTGGCTGCTCGACCTGTTCGGCGGCCGGCAGTCGGCGCGGACGCTACACACCATCGGCACTGTGGCGCTGGTTCTGTTCGTCGTCGTTCACGTGTCAGAAGTCGCGGCCGCAGGCTTCTTCGGCAAGGTTCGTTCGATGGTCATCGGAAAGTAGAGGAGTGGGGGAAGCGATGATCAAGCGCATCTCACGTCGAACATTGTTGACGAGCGTTCCCGCGCTAGGTGGTCTGTTGCTGACGGGATGTTCGCGCGAGACGTTCGTTCCGCCACGCGTGCGGGGAGGCCTGATTGGCGCCGCCGATGTGTTGACGATGAGCACCAATCGGCTGTTGCTGTCTGGACAACCGTTGGCTCGTGAGTTCAGCCGAAACGAAGTCGCCGATCCGTTCCCGACCTGGAACCAGACCAACCCCAAGAACGCGGAGTATCAACTTCACGCATCGGAAGGGTTCAAGAACTGGCGACTTCCGATCAGCGGCCTCGTTGCGCGTCCGCGCGAGCTGTCGCTCAGCGAGATCCGAGGTCTGCCTGCGCGGACGCAGATCACTGCTCACGTGTGCGAACAGGGGTGGTCAGCGATCGGCGAGTGGACGGGCGCTCCGCTCCAGCGGGTGCTTGAAGCGGCAGGCGGCGTGACGTCCGCCGCGCGCTATGTCGTCATCGACACCTTCGACGGGTGGTACGAGGGATACGATCTCTTCGAGGTCGCGCACGCCCAGACGATCCTGGCCTACGGACTCAATGGTCGCGACCTTCCGCGAGGCAACGGCTGGCCGCTCCGTCTCCGCGTCGAACGACAGTGCGGATACAAGAACCTCAAGTTCTTGAAGTCGATTCGCGTCGTCGATTCGATGGTCGGCATTGGCAGGGGCACGGGTGGAACCAACTCGGACTTCGGGTTCCACTGGTATGCCGGGGTCTAGCTCTATTGGTCCTTGGGTCTTCGTCCTTTGTTCTTGGTCCCTGGTTCCTGGGTGAGAGGTGTCAGCCCGGTGAATGCGGTGAGCACGTAGAGTCCCTGCCGGTTCACGACGCGGCACATCCGGCCTCCGTCATGGACCATCAGCACGACGTGGGTACCCTTCTCGAAGCTTCCGCTCGCACGCGCCGCCGCCCGGGTCCCGTAGTAGTACGGCTGGCGCTTCAGCAGTTCGTGTGTGAACTGGTTCGGCGCCGGTTCGACCAGCACACGGTCAGGCACCATGGCCGACTTCGCGACGACCATGGCCCTGGGCCGTTGCATCCCCTGCATCAATAAACCCTACGGCACCACGCTGTCGTCGGGCAAGGTCATCGGGATCACCGGCAGCGCGTGCGGATGAACATGCGTCGTCGTCGCGCCGGCGGCTGCAAGGGCGAAGAGGTCTGGCAGCTTGTAGGGTTCGGCCTTCGTGAGATCGACCTCGTAGCCCATGTCCTGCAGGCTGGCCACCGTCATCCGGCTGAGCGGGTTGTTGGGCGCGGCGATGAACCCGGACATCAGCTCGTTGCGGAAGACGGTTTCGCGCCAATGACCTTCAGCCGTGCCCGGGCCGCCCTGATTCTCCACCGGGACTTCCATCGGGCCTGACTTCTTGAGCTTTCCGAACTCGGCCTTCGCCGCCTTGCCCGTGAAACGCGGGTTGTTGGTGCCAGCACCCTTCAGGAGACCTTTGCGCGTCCACATGGTGCCGATGCCGATGACGTGTCCCATCTCGTGGGTGATCACGTCCTTCAGCGTGCCGTCGGCTTGCATCTTCGCGAGATCCGCCGTGTCGAACGACATGATCCCCTTGACCGGCAGAAACGCCGCGGCGCCGGCCGACGCTGGCCGGACGTGTGTGGGACCGGCCTGGCCGAGAATGCCGCTCGGACCATCGATCGCCACGCCCTGCGCCAGAATCAGCAGGTCGTCGATCACTTCACCGTCGACACTCACGCTCGGCAGGTCGCCGACGATCACCTTCGTCCAGCGATCCGCGGCCGCCTTGAACGCGTTCTTCTGCGCAGTATTCAGGCCCCCGAGAAACCGGACCTCGATCTTGTAGGCCGATACCGCCGCCGCGGCGGCGAGCATCCGCACCGCTGGCCGGGATGATGAGACGTACGTCTCGTAGGCTGCTGACTTCTTCGCCATGATGTCTCCTTCGCACGCGGTTACCTGGCGCCGGCCGATGCGCCCGCGCGCGCACGACGGCTGGTATTCGTACTAGAGATTAACGTGCGAGGCATTCACATTCGAACAGGAACAAGGCATGGGACTATTGAGGGCATGCAGCTCGATGCCACTGCACCGCGGGTCGTGTTCGAAGACGATGCCAGGCCGCTCGCGGGCCATCCGCCTGGCCTCCCCACGCTCTTCTTCGCCGAGATGTGGGAGCGGTTCAGCTACTACGGGATGCGAGCCATCCTGGTGCTGTTCATGGTCGCCCCCGCCGCGCAGGGAGGACTCGGATTCTCCACCGTAGACGCGGCCTCTTTGTATGGCACCTACACGATGCTCGTCTACATGGCGTCGGTGGCCGGCGGGCTGATCGCGGATCGCCTTCTCGGCGCGTCCCGCTCGGTTCTCGTTGGAGGCATCATCATCGCGTGCGGCCATTTCTCGATGGCGGCGCACTCGCTGTCGTTCTTCTACACGGGCCTCGGCCTGATTGTCATTGGGACCGGCCTGCTGAAGCCAAACATCAGCACGATGGTCGGCAGCCTCTACGCCCCGGGTGATCCGCGGCGCGACAGCGGCTTCTCGCTGTTCTACATGGGCATCAACATTGGCGCGGTGCTGGCGCCGCTCGTATGCGGATGGCTGGCGGAAAGCTCGACGTTCAAGACCTGGCTCGAGGCCCGTGGCTTCGATCCAGCCCATAGCTGGCACTGGGGTTTTGCCGCTGCCGGCGTCGGAATGCTGCTCGGGCTGGCGGTCTTCACCCGCAACCGATCGCACCTGCCGTCGGCAGGCCCTGCAGGCCGACTCTCACAGGCAACCGCGCCGCAGGCGCCGTTGACCAAAGGGGAGTTGATGCGGGTCATAGCGATCGTGATCCTGTTCGGCTTCACGATCATGTTCTGGTCGGCGTACGAGCAGAAGGGCGCGAGCCTCAACCTGTTCGCGAGAGATCTCGTTGAGCGCAGCCTGTTCGGATGGAACTTTCCCGCCAGCTGGCTCCAGTCGCTGACGCCCTTCTTCGTGATCCTCCTCGCTCCGGTCTTCGCCAGGCTCTGGATCCGCATGGGTGACGATCAGCCAACGAGCTCCCGGAAGTTTGCGCTGGGCCTCTTCGCGATCGGCAGCGCGATGCTGGTGCTGGTGCCGGCGTCCGCCCTGACCGCACAGGGCAAGATCAGTCCGCTCTGGCTCGTCGCCGTCTACTTCTTCGACGTCGTCGGCGAGCTTCTGGTCAGCCCCGTCGGGCTCAGCATGGTGACGCGCCTGTCGCCCGCCAGAATCGTGGGGCTGATGATGGGCGCGTGGTTCTTCGCGACCTCGCTCGGAAACAAGCTGGCCGGATACTTCTCCGGGTTCTTTGTCTCCGACGATGCCGGAGCGCTCATGCAGCTCTATGGCGGAATCGGCGCGATGTTGATCGTCGGCGCGTTCGTGCTGTCGCTCTTCTCGACGAGAATCGACCGCATGGCCGAAGCCAGGGACTAGCGCGTTTTGCGATTGCGTGTAGGGATCGTCCTCGGTCCGTTCGTCCTTTGTCCGGTCGGACCATGGACGCATGGATCTCCAGCAGGACCCGGGACGGACCCAGAACCAAGCACGAAGTACCAGGGACGGACATCTACGCGGAACTGCAAACAACTCTAGTCAGATCGCGTTCGAGCGCGGACCCGCGGTGTTGTCTTTCGTGCGGTCGGACCGTAGACAAGATAGCCGCGGTCGCGCAGTTCGTCGGCGAGCGCGGGTTCGGTGAGCGCGGCCTCTTCATATGGCATTGGTGGGATTCCGTCGTACCACTCAGGCGCGAGCTCGATGCCATACTTCTTGACGACGCTGGCCGACTTGTAGCCACGCTTGTGGTTGGCAAAGCGCTCCTCGAGCGGCAGGCCCGTCATGCCGACGTAAAACGCCTCGCGGCGGTCGCCTCGCCGCGGATTCTTCAAGCGGATGACATACACGCGATGGTGCGGGGCCTTCATGTGATGTTCCCGCCAGCGAGCAATGTCCTGCGCGTCACTCGTGGCGCAGCGCCACGAGCGGATCCATCAGAGCGGCGCGGCGCCCGGGCACGAATGCGGCAGCGACGCCGACGACTGCGGTCAGGGCAGCAATGGCCAGCAGCGCCACCGGATCGATGCTCGGGCGATACACCGAGAGGCTTCCGATCCCGATATCTGCCGATCCTCCCCCTGCGCGCATCACCAGCATCACCAGCACCAGGAGAACGAGACCGATGCCCGTGCCAAGACCGGTCAGCCCTGCCAC
>Ga0157380_10002043_pt1 | contig 13496 bp, 12 predicted proteins | sample S35metaG_FD_119757 | JGI IMG/M metagenome (GOLD analysis project Ga0157380, IMG submission 119757) | Switchgrass rhizosphere microbial communities from Kellogg Biological Station, Michigan, USA - S3-5 metaG | ecosystem: Host-associated > Plants > Roots > Rhizosphere > Soil | place: USA...
ACGACCCTGCTCTCGACGGTCAGCGGCATCGTTGCGGCCCATCAGGGGCAGGTATTGTACCGCGGCGATGACGTCACCCGCCTGACATGCGAGCAGCGCGTGGCGCAGGGCATCGTCATGTGCCCGGAGGGGCGCCGGCTGTTCCCCGAAATGTCCGTGCAGGAGAATCTGCTGCTGGGTGCCTACAATGTTACGGACAAGGCAACGATCAATGCAGCTCTCGACCGGGTATATGCGTTGTTTCCACGCATTGCGGGGCGGCGGAAGCAATTGGGCGGCACTCTATCCGGCGGCGAGCAGCAGATGGTCGCGATCGGTCGTGCCTTGATGGCGGCGCCGACACTTCTGTTGCTCGACGAGCCGTCGCTCGGCCTGGCGCCCAATCTGGTCGAGCTGATCTTCGAGACGATCGCAGAGATCCGCAAGCTCGGCTGCTCCATCATGCTGGTGGAGCAGAATGCCGCAATGGCTCTCGAAGTCGCCGACTTCGGCTACGTGCTGGAGACCGGCAAAGTGACGCTCTCTGGTCTCTCCAGCGACCTCAAGGAACGTCACGACGTTATCGAAGCATATCTGGGATAGCGCCCGATGACCGTATTCAGTGAATTTCTGCAACATATGGCCAACGGCTTGGTGCTCGGATTCTTGTATGCCCTCGTTGGGATCGGGCTCAGCATGGTCTATGGAATTCTGCGCATGATCAACTTCGCCCACGGCGAGATTCTGATGGTCGGCGTGTTTCTGGCTTTGCCGGTCTCGGCACTTGGGGCCCCGGCTTGGCTCGTCCTGCTCAGTGGGGTCGCCGGTGCTACGCTCATGGGCTTGCTCGTCCAATGGGCAATCTATCGACCGCTGCTGAAGTCACCGGAGGTCACGCTGCTGGTGGCTTCGCTGGGCGTGTCGCTCCTGCTGCAGAATCTCGTATTGATGCTGACCTCGCCGCAGCCGAAGCGGCCTGACCCGGCGCCATTTCTGGATCAGCCGTTTCGGGTGGGCGAAATCGTGCTGCGCAACGTTGACCTTGCGATCATCGTCGTTGCCATCGCGGCGACCTTGGCAACGCACCTGTTCCTCAAGCACACGCGACATGGCCGCGCGCTGCGGGCACTGGCTCAGGATATGAGCGCCGCGCGCATGATGGGAGTGAACGTGCCGTTCATGGTGATGATCTGTTTCCTGATCGGATCGGCTCTCGCGGGCGTTGCCGGTGTTCTGATCGGCTACAAGTACGGCCATCTCACACCCCTATCCGGCTTCGTGCCGGGGCTAAAGGGTTTTGTGGCGGCGGTGATCGGCGGGATTGGGTCGTTCCCCGGCGCCGTCGTCGGCGGACTCATCTTGGGCCTGCTGGAGACATTCCTGGTTGGGTATCTGCCGGATGCCTTGGCGCAGTATCGCGACGCCTACGTCTTTCTGGTCTTGATTCTTGTGCTGCTGGTGAAGCCGAGCGGGCTGTTCGGCAAGCCCGAGACGGTCAAGGTGTAGAGCGTGATGAGCCGCACGACGTCCATGACGCTGATCGCCCTGTTTCTTTTCGCGCTCGCCGTCTGGGCGGCGGAGGCGCAGCTCAATCCGTTCTATCTGCAGATTCTCGGTTTGCTTGGCATCAACATCATTGCCACGGTCAGCTTGAATTTCGCGGCCGGATTCGGTGGCATGTTCTCGCTTGGGCACCCGGCTTTCATGGCGCTCGGCGGCTACACAGCAGCCATCCTCACTTATCCGGTGGCCATGAAGAGCTCGCGCATTCCGGGGTATCCTGACTGGCTGCTGCAGCTGCAGATGCCATTCCTGCCGGCGCTGCTGATCGGTGGCGTGGTGGCCTCCATAGCGGCAATCATCGTGGGTTGGCCCGTCTTGCGGCTGCGCGGGCACTATCTTGCTGTGGCGACGCTGGGCCTTACGGTGATCGTTCAGGTCGCAATCGTGAATCTGGTTGACTATACGCGCGGCGCGCTGGGACTTTCCGGCATCCCTCGTCTTGCCAACCTCTGGTGGATCGGAGGTTTCCTGGTGTTGACGATCTATGTCGTCTACCGTCTCGTGCATTCCCGGTTTGGGCGCGCCCTGCGCGCTGTGCGCGATGACTACGTGGCGGCGCAGATGTCGGGCGTGAATGTGGCACGTACGCGTCTGATCGGATTCACGATTGCCGCATTCTTCGGCGGCATCGCAGGTGGGCTGCTCGGCCATCTCCTCCGCATTCTGACGCCCGGCCAATTCTCGTTCAACGCGGTCTTCCTGGGAGTGGCGATGATGATCCTGGGCGGCATGGGCAGCATCACCGGCAGCATCCTCGGCGCCGTGATCATGACCATCCTGCCGCAATTCATCATACCACTGGAGCGTGGCGGGAACGTCCTGGGCATCGAAATCCCGGCCCTCAACGGATTGACGCAGATTGTGACGGCGCTCATCCTGATCGGCGTCATGTTGGTCAGACCCGGCGGGCTCGCCGGCGCCAAGGAATTTTCGTGGCGGTCCCTCTTCAACTTGCCGCCAACTGGGAGACGACGCAGCTCAAGGCACGGTGGCGCCAGCGTCGATGTCTGAACGAAATGCCACGCGAAACGAGAAGGAGGCGAAACAATGAAAAGACGAACGTTCCTGGTCGCCACCACGGCGACCGTCGGCACAGCATGGCTCCCGAAACTTGCCGGGGCGGCCGACACGATCAAGATCGGATCGATCTACAGCCTGACCGGTTCCTACGCCACGATCGAGGATCCCGCGCTCAAGGGTGCCAAGCTGGCAATCAAGCAGGTCAACGACGGCGGCGGTGTCAAGGGACAGAAACTCGAGCTCATCCAGTATGATGGCAAGAGTACGCTGGCCGATATCGCCAACGCCGCCCAGCGTCTGGTCCATGAAGATCAGGTCATCGCGATCATCGGCGTTTGCGATTCGGGGTTCTATCTGGCGAGTGCGCCGATCGCACAGGATGCCGGCATTCCCTATCTCGATACTGGCGGCACCGTGCCCAACCTGCCCGAGCAGATCGGCGACTTTGCGCACATGATGCCGTTCGGCGACGACTACCAGGCTTATGTCGCCGCGGAATTCGCCATGAAGGATCTAGGCGCCAAGACCGCCTTCCTCCTTCGTGACGGTGATACCGACTACACGCGCGCCATCGCACAGTTCTTCGGAGAGCGATTCCAGAGGGACGGCGGCAAGATCATCGAAGAAAGCAGCTACCACACTGGCGATACGGATTACTCCAGCCATATCACGAAGATCCGCGGTACTAATCCAGCACCGGATATCATCTATGCGGCGATGAACCCCGGCGACGACGCCACCTTCGTCCGTCAAGCCCGCGAAGCCGGCGTCAAGATCCCGATCATCGGCGGAGATGCCTTCGACAATCCGGATCTCGTCAAGAACGCGGGCGCCAACAACACTGTCGACGTCTATTTTACGACGCACATGGCGATGAGCACGGACAATCCCGTAGTTGCCAAATTCATCGACACCTACAAGGCTGAGTATGGTGTGCCGCCGGAGAACGCCTTTGCCGGCCTCGGGTACGATTCAGTCAACTTGATGGTCGAGGCGATGAACAAGTCGACTGATCTGAGTTCGAAGGCGATCAACGACGCCATCTTCACCATCACCAGCTTCGCCGGCGTAACCGGGAACGCAGACTTCTCGAACAAGTCCCGCGCGCCGGACAAGGAAGTGACTATCATCACCATCAAGGACGGCAAGTTCGTACCGATCGGCAATCGCAAGCCGGCGGCGTGATTGAGAGGCTGCACATCGGTGCAGTTTCTTGCGACTTCCGGCGAGGCGGAGAAGACCTCCGCCCTCGCTGGAAGCCACAGACGGCCCGCGTTCATCCGGCATGATCCACGAGGACACGGACCTTGCCCCGGAAACCGTCTATGGCGCCAGCAAGGTCGCGGCCGAGGCAGCAATGACCGGCTATGCCCGCGAGCACGGGATCGACGCCGTCGCCTTGCGCTTCGCGTGGATTTATGGACCGGGACGGCGAACGCCGACGACCCTCGAGCGGCTGATCCGCGCGGGCCTCGCAGGCGACCCGGTCGCGCTCGGCGATAGCGCTTCCGACCGGACGCACTATGTCTTCATCGACGACGCCGTGGCCGGCGTCCGTGCCGCCGCCAAGGCACCCGCAGGATTGCCGCGCCGCGCCTACAACATTTCCGCCGGCGACGGGCTCACACTCGGAGAGGTCTTCGAAGCTCTCAACGGCAATCTGCCTCGACTTCGGGTGAGCTTCGGCCAACGTCAATCGCCCGAAGCCGGCCCGACCGGTTTCGACCTGGCCAATGCCGCGCGCGATCTCGGCTACCGACCTCGGGTCCCTTTGGCGCAGGGGCTTCAGCGCTGTGTGGAAGTACTCAGCACAAACGAGTAACGTCCTGACCCGCGCCATCGATTTGCACAGCGTAACAGGACGGATCTCATGGACTCGACGACCGCCAAAGCATTCATCGATCGCCTTTGGGATGACGAGATCATACCGCAGCTGATCGACTATGTTCGGATCCCGAACAAGTCGCCCGCCTTCGATCCCGATTGGCAGGTCCATGGTTATATGGACAAGGTGGTTGAGCAGTTCGCCGCCTTGGCGCGCGCGAAAGTATCGTCGATCGCCGGGGCGAGCGTGGAGGTGGTTCGTCTCGAAGGTCGTACGCCGGTCATCTTCATCGACATTCCCGGTCAGAATACCGACACGGTGCTGCTCTATGGCCATCTCGACAAGCAGCCGGAGATGACCGGCTGGGCCGACGGCCTTGGGCCCTGGGTTCCGGTGGTCAAGGACGGCCGGCTCTATGGACGGGGCGGCGCCGACGACGGCTATGCGATGTTCGCCGCCCTGGCCGCCATCCTCGCGCTGAAGGCCCAAGGCGCGCGCCATGCCCGCTGCGCCATCCTGATCGAAGCGTGCGAGGAAAGCGGCAGTTACGACCTGCCCTTCTACGTGGATCACCTTGCCGAGCGTTTGGGATCGCCATCGCTCGTGGTGTGCCTGGATTCGGGCTGCGCCAACTACGACCAGCTGTGGCTGACGACCTCGCTGCGCGGGATGATCGGCGGCGCGCTGACAATCCAGGTTCTGGAGGAAGGCGTTCATTCCGGCGACGCCTCCGGAATCGTGGCGTCCAGCTTCCGCATCCTGCGCACGCTGCTGTCGCGGATCGAGGATGAGGATACCGGAGAGATCCTGCCGCACGCCTTTGCCGCCCAGATCCCGGCCGGCCGCCTCAGCGAAGCGAAGGTCGCCGCCAAGGCGTTGGGCGCCGAGGTCTACCAGAAATTCCCCTTCGTGCCCGGCATGCGGCCGATGCGTGACGATCCAACCGAGCTGATCCTCAATCGCACCTGGCGGCCGGCCCTGTCGATCACGGGTCTGGAGGGAGCGCCGCGTCTGCTTGATGCGGGCAACGTCCTGCGCCCGGCGACATCGGCCAAGCTGTCGCTGCGGCTGCCGCCCACCAAGGATGCCGACAAGGCCGGCGATGAACTCAAGGTGCTGCTCGAGGCCGAACCGCCGTACGGCGCCAAGGTCACCTTCGAGGTGGAGAAGGCCGGTTCCGGCTGGGACGCGCCGCCGCTGGCCGATTGGCTGCGCGCATCCGTCAACAACGCCTCGCGGATCGCGTTCGGCCGCGACGCGGCCATGATGGGCGAAGGCGGTTCGATTCCCTTCATGGGCATGCTGGGCGAGAAATACCCGAAGGCGCAGTTCGTCATCACCGGCGTTCTCGGCCCTCATTCCAATGCTCACGGTCCCAATGAGTTTCTCCACATCGCCATGGGCAAAGGCGTGACTCTCGCCGTGTCGCAAGTGTTGGTGGATCACTTCGCACGGGAGCGTTGAGCAGCGGACTTTCCGGCTCGCGGCGGTTCGGTTCCGAATTAGCAACGCCGACCATGCGCTCACGAATGACGAAGGTACTTGGTAGCTCGCTCATGTCGCGGCTATAGTAATGGTCTGACCACTTTGAGCATCAACGAATGGCTAAGCGCGCCAAGGCAAAGCTTCTATCGGTGTCCGGGCTTGGCCCGGTCAACAAGGAGAGCGTCGGCCAGCAGGTCGTCGGCCAGATCGTCGAGCTCATCCGCACCGGCAACCTGCGGCCCGGCGACCGGTTGCCGTCGGAGCGCGAGCTGGTGGAGATTTTCGGAATCAGCCGGCCCAGCCTGCGCGAATCGATGCGGGCTCTCTCGGTTCTCGGCATCATCGAATCGCGGCATGGCGGCGGCGCCTTCGTCACCGAGCTGGACGCGACGACCATGCTGGCGCCGCTCGACCTGTTCCTGGCGTTGTCGAAGGCCAATTTCGATGACGCGTTCGAGAGCCGGCGGATCATCGAGATCGAGATCGTGCGCAAGGCGGCCATGAAGGCGACGCGTGCCGACGTCCACGATCTGAACGACATGATCGCCGCCCACGCAAAGATCCAGAACGATCCGATCGGCTTCCGCATCCTGGACAGCCGCTTCCATGAGAAGCTGTCGGCGATCGCCGGCAACGCCGTTCTTCGGCGCGTCGCATACGGCCTCTATAACATGGGACTCGACTTCCGCCGGCGCGCGACGGAGGAGCCGGGCCTGATCGCGCAAAGCACCCAGGACCACACCCGGATCGCCGCAGCGATCGCGGCACAAGAGCCCGATCGCGCTGCAGCCGCGATGACCCGGCACATCGGTCACATCGAAGAGAGCACCAAGCGCGTCATGGCGTCGGCGGCGGCCGAGAAGGCGGCAATCAAGCTCAGCGCCCGGTCGCGCGCCATCGCCAGGACTCAATAGGTCGCCCGGCCACCGGACAGATCGAATACAGCCCCGGTGGTAAAGGAATTCTCCTGCGTCGCCAGCCAGCAGATCATGGAGGCTGCCTCGTCGAGCTCGAGCATGCGGCCACGCGGGATCTTGGACAGGATCATCGCCAGAAAGTCAGGGGCCTGGCTCAAAGCCATGGTGGTCTTGGCAACCGCCGGCGTCACGCAATTGACCGCGATGTCGTAGCCCGCCAGCTCCTTGCCCAAGGACTTGGTGAGCGCGATCACGGCCGCCTTGGTCGAGCTGTAGGCCGGCGCCTTCGGATTGCCCTCCTTGCCCGCGACCGAGCTGACATTGACGATGCGCCCGTATTTCGCGGCGATCATGTGCGGCACGACCGCGTGGCAACAATGGAAGGTGCCGATGAGGCCGATGCGCACCACCTCGGCGAACGCCTCCGGCGGGTATTCCCAGGTGTTGGCGTTCGGGCCGACGATCGCTGCATTGTTGATCAGCACGTCGATCTTGCCATACTTCTGCCTAGTCGCCGCGGTGGCGTCCTGCACGGCGGCGAGATCGGCGATATCGGTCGGCACCCCGTGGACCCGATCCGCCATGCCGAGTTCGCTCACGGTCTGCCGCAGGAGCGCTTGGTCGCGATCCCAGATGCTGACATTGCCGCCGGAAGCGAGGATGCGGTTCACGACGGCGAGACCGATGCCTTGTCCGCCGCCGGTGACGATCGCGGTGCGTCCGTCGAAGTCGTATTTGTTCATGAGCCTACCTCAGGATTCCACAGGGTCGTTCGGGCGCGGCGGTGCCGCGGTCACCTTGTCGGGCCGGCGTGGCCGTGACGGCATTGCGGGACGCAGGCGCTTGGCGGCCATCACCAGCAGCAGGATGAAGCCCCAGGAGGCAAGCGCAAGGTGCGGACTTATGTTCATGAGGTTGAACCCGCTCGCGATCACCTGGAGGATCCACAAGGCAACGAACAGGCCGCCAATACGGCCGAAGCCGCCATAGGGATCGATGCCGCCGAGGATCGCCGCCAGGATGGTGATCAGGAGATAGGACGCCGCGATGTCGGCGCCGGCGGAGTTGAATCGCGCCATCATCACGACCGCGGCCAGGAAGCACAGCAGGCTGGACATGACATAGACCGAGACCAGCACCCGGCGGATGTCGACCCCCGAATAGCGCGTCGCCTCCAGGTTGGAGCCGATCATGTGGATGCGCACGCCCAGTGCCGTCCGCGTCATCAGCATGTGCACCAGCAGCGCCACCACTACGAACAGGACGAACGAGATCGGTACGCCGAGGATCGTGTCGTTGGAGAGCTGTAGCAGGGCATCGGGGAATCCCGACAAGGTGCGCCCGCGGGTGAAATAGATCCCGAAGCCGTGCAGCAGGGTCATGGTGCCGAGCGTGACCAGGATCGGATGGACACCGAGCACCGCGACCAGCAGCCCGGTGACGAGCCCGACGAGAACGCACAGCAGCAGGCCGGCGACCAGCGCCCCAACCAGCCAGAGCGCCAGCACCATCCCGCCGCTGTCAGGAGGCATGAGCGCGGTCAGGATCCAGGCCATCAGCAGGGCGGCCGAGTTCGCGGTGGCGATGATGGCGAGGTTGATGCCGCCGGAGATCAGCGGGATCGCCATCGCTAGCGACAACAACCCCAGCTCCGGCAACTGGAACATCATCGCCTGCAGCGTCGTCACGTGCGGGAAGGTCGTCGGCATCAGCAGCGAAAAGATCAGCACCAGCGAGACCAGCAGGGCGAACAGGCCGCCGACCCGGAACCCGCCTTGCCGCAGCTGCCGGGTCAGCCGATCGAGTTCGGCCGCGAGGCCGCGATGGCCCGAACCGATGTCTGGCGCCGGATCGCTCATCAGCCCGCTCGCTTCACGCGCCGGCTGCGCGCATGCTTGTCCGCATATCCGGTCATGCTGATGGAAACCAGGATCGCCAACCCGATGACAACCCCGAAGAAGTAGGACGAGACGCCAAGCAGGTTGAGCCCGTTCTGCAGCATGGCAAGGAACAGAACGCCGAGCAGCACGCCGCCGACCGACCCGATGCCGCCGACCAGGCTCGCGCCGCCGAGGATCGCCACCGCGAGCACGTCGAGTTCTTCGCCCTTCATCGCCGTCGGCACTGCCTGGTGGACACGGCCCGCCTGCACGAATCCGGCGATCGCCGCCAGGAAGCCCAGATAGCCGTAGGCAAAGAGCTGGACGCGCAAGATATCGATACCGACGCGGCTGGCCGCCTCGGGATTGCCGCCCACCGCGTAAACCTGGCGGCCGATCCGGGTACGGCTCATCAGATACTGCGTGAGCGCAACCACCACCGCCATCACCACGATCGGCAACGTGATCTTGACGATGTCGCCATTGGCGGTTTCGTAGCGGAAGAACGAAATCCCGTTCGACCACCAGTCCGGCAGATTGTAGATCTCTTCCGCGTTGGTGAAGTAGATGAGCAGCGCGTAGTAGATACTCGCCGTCGCGATCGTGACGATGATCGAGACGACGCGCAGATGATAGGTCAGCAGCGCGTTGATGCTGCCAAGCGCGATGCCGAGCAGCGCCGACACTGCCAGGGCTGGAACGGCCGGCACCCCCTGCCTCACTATCAGGTAGGCAGCCAGATACTGCGCGGCCGAGGCGGTGGCGGTGAACGAGATGTCGATGCCGCCGGACACCAGCACCACGAACACGCCCGCCGCGAGGATGGTCGTCACCGAATAGGCCTCGACCAGGTCGACCAGGTTGGGCATGGTCAGGAAATAAGGCGATGTCACCGAGAAGACGATCGCGGTCGCGACGATCGCCGCGGCCAGCGCCGTTTCCGTGCGGCCGAAGAGGGCACGCAGCACCCTATGCATAGATCGCCTGCGCGAGGTCGTGCTCGCTCACATCGCCCGGAACGAATTCGCCGACGATCCGGCCATCGCGCATGTGCAGGATCCGGTCGGCATTGAAATAGACCTCCGGCACCTCGTCGGAGATCAGGAGAATGGCGACGCCGCGCTCCGCCAGCTGCCGGATCACGTCGTAGATGCCCTGCTTGTTGCGGACGTCGACTCCGACAGTCGGGCTGTCGAGGATCAGCACCTTGGGCTTGGTCGCCAGCCACTTCGCAAGGACGACGCGCTGCTGGTTTCCGCCCGACAGCGTTTGCGTCGCCGCGTCGACGGAGGCCGTCAGGATGTCGAGCCGGCCCACCCAGCTCTGCGCCATTCCACTCCGGTCGCCGGGCGAAACCAAGCCCGCCCGATCCGACAACTGGTCGAGCACGGTGATCGAGATATTGTCGGCGATCGACTGCCGGAGATTGAGACCGAGCGACAGGCGATCTTCGGACACATAGGCGATGCCGTGCGCGACCGCGTCCCGGTTGGAACGCAGCCGCACCGGCGTTCCATTCAGGAGAATCTCGCCCCGTTCCAGCGGCCTCATTCCGAACAGAGCGAGCGCCAGCTCGGTGCGCCCGGCGCCCAGCAGTCCAGTGACACCGACGATCTCGCCGGCATGAAGCGCCAGGCTCACACCGTCGAACTCGCCGGCGCGACCGGCATTGCGCAGCTCCAGCACGGGCTGGCTTGCTTCGAAGCGCCGCGCCCGCACCGTGTGCTCGATGCGGCGTCCCGTCATCAGCTCGGCCAGGCGATGGTCGTCGATCTCGGATGCGGGAAAGGTCCCGACCTTGCGCCCGTCGCGCAGCACGGTCACGCGCTCGGCGATCTCCACCACCTCCTCCAGGCGATGACTGACGAACACGATCGCGACGCCCTGCGCCTTCAGGCGGCGCACGGTCGCCAGCAGCAGGTCGACCTCATGCCGGGTCAGCGACGCCGTGGGTTCATCCATGAACAGCAGGCGCGCGTTGGCGGCCAGCCCGCGGCAGATCGCAACGATCTGGCGCTGCGCGACCGACAGGTTGCCGACCGGCGCATCGAGCGGCAGGTGCGCATCGAGCCGTGCGAGCGCCGCCAGCGCGGTCTCGCGCATGGCGCGGCGCGGCGGCGCTTTGAGCGCGCTTCCGAGTTCATGGTCGATCGCAATGTTCTCCAGCACGGTCAGGTTGGGGAACAGCGACAGATCCTGGAAAATGACCTGGATGCCGAGGGCCTTGGCCTGGTGCGGCGTCAATTTCTGATGGGCCACCCCGTCGATCGTGATCGTGCCGCCTGGATCGGGTGCATGAACGCCGGCCAGGATCTTGATCAAGGTCGATTTGCCGGAGCCGTTCTCCCCCACCAGACAGTGAACCTCGCCCGGCTCGACCGACCAGTCGACGGCATCGAGCGCGACCGTTCCGCCGAAGCGCTTTCCGATGCCGGAAAGCGCCAGGAATGAATCTGCGCGGGCCTCTGGAGCTGAAGCGGCAGCCGTCATCCGAGCCTGAATTGATTCGCGTTGCGGCCCGCGGCCGGCTGCGCCGCACCCAACGGGGCGCGATGCGCAACCGGAGACCGGCGGGATCAGATGATCTTAGCCCACTCGTCGATGGACTGGGGATTGAGATCGATCTGCTTGTTGGCGCGGATGACGCGGGCTTCCGCATTGACCTGGCATGACCCCATGCCCGGCAGATCCATGCCGTCCTTGATCTCGCCGCCCGATGCCAGCACCTTGCCCAGGGCGACCAGGGCATAACCGGAATCGATCGGGTTCCACAGGTAGCCGCGCGTGATGGCGCCCTGCTTCATCAGCTTCTGTCCCTGACTCGGGATGAATGGGCCGACGACGATGACCTTGCCGATCTTGTCGCGGTCGGCCACCGCCTGGCCCGCGCCGATCGGACCATTGGCGCCGAATATCAGGAAGCCCTTGAGATCCGGGTTCGCACGCATCTGGTCGACCGCGGTCTTGTAGCTGTCCTCGACGCTGTTCGACACGCCGAAGCGGTCGCCGATCTGCTGCATCTTCGGATACTTCTTCTTCTGTAGCTCGACCGCGTAGTCGGCCCACAGATTGTGCAGCGTGACGGTGAGGCCCCCGACATAGACGACGTATTTGCCTTCGCCACCGATCGCCTCGGCGAACGATTCCAGATGGGCCTCGCCGAACGCCTGGTCCTGGATCAGTTCCACGTCCCAGTCGGCATTCTTCTGCCCGGGCGATTCGTTCATCACTACTTTGATGCCGGCGGCCTGTGCGCGGCCCAGCACCGGTTCGACCGCCTTTGCGTCATTCGGAATGACGCCGATCACGTCGACCTTCTTGGCGATCAAGTCCTCGATCGCGCGCACCTGCTCGGCGGGATCGTCAGTCGTCGGATTGATAATGGAGGCCGTGACGCCGAGGTCGGTCCCGGCCTTCTCGACTCCCTTGGCGACATTGTCGAACCAGGGAATCTTGACCTTGCCGACGATACCGATCTGCAAGGGGTTGTTGGCGGCGATAAGCGGACTCGGCATCAGCGCGGTGGCGGCGGCAAGGCCGGCTGCGCCCTGTAGAATCCTGCGACGGGTCGTATTGCGCATTCTCTCCCTCCTCCCACGATAGGCTGTGATCCAGCCGCTTCTTTGAGTAGGACCGTCCGCTAAAGTGGACAGACCACTTTCTTTATCGCATCCTGCTGCCGGTGAGTCAACGCGGTGCGGGATCGGGGACGGGTGCATGGAATTGGGCGTCGTCGGCTGCGGATTCTTCGCGCAAAACCATCTCCATGCCTGGACCGATCTCAAGGCGCGGGGCATCGAAATCGCGGCGGTTTGCGATGTCGATCCGGCGAGAGCGAAAACGGCGGCCGAGCGCTTTGACGTTCCGCACTGGTATTCCGACGCAGAGACGATGTTCCGGGAGCGACGCCTCGGCCTGGTCGACATCGTCACGCAGGTCGACACCCACCAATCGATCGTCGACCTGGCGATCCGTCACAAGGTGCCGGCGATCGTACAGAAGCCGTTCGGGCCCGACATCTTCGCCTGCCGCGCCATGACCGCGGCGGCGCAATCAGCCGGGCTGTTCCTCGCAGTGCACGAGAATTTCCGCTTCCAGGCGCCGATGCGGAGAATTGTCTCGCTCCTGCGGGCGGGCGCGATCGGCACGCCGTCCTGGGCACGCATCAGCTTCCGCACCGGATACGACATCTACAAGGGGCAGCCGTACCTCGCGAACGAGGAGCGCTTCGTCCTGATCGATCTTGGCGTTCATGTGCTCGACATGGCGCGCGCCCTGCTCGGTGAGGTCGCGCATCTGTCAGCGGAGACCCAGCGCCGCAATCCGAAGGTCCGCGGCGAGGACACCGCTACCGTGATGATGCGGCACGAGTCAGGTGCCGTGTCGATCGTGGAGTGCACCTACGAATCGCGCCGCCAGCCCGATGTCTTCCCCGAGACGTTGATCGAGATCGAAGGCCCGAAAGGCGCGATCGTCCTGAAACCAGGCTCGATCCTGGAACTCACCATCGATGGCGAACTGAGCAAAGAGGACGTGGACTCGCCCGTGCTGCCCTGGGCCGAGCGCCCCTGGCACATCGTCCAGGAAAGTGTGCTCGCCACATGCTCGCATTTGTTGGAAGCTCTGAAATCGGGACGTGCCGCAGAGACCTCGGCAGCAGATAACATGCGAACATTTGCGCTCGCCGAAGCTGCGTACGAAGCGGCCAACTCCGGGCGCGCGGTGAAATGCGGCACGATTTGACGAGATTGTTCTGAGCCCCGGTTGCGGCGTTCAAAATTTCCGAATTGAGCGACACGACACGAAGAAGCGCTGAAATCCACTGCA
>Ga0157380_10002044_pt1 | contig 13493 bp, 9 predicted proteins | sample S35metaG_FD_119757 | JGI IMG/M metagenome (GOLD analysis project Ga0157380, IMG submission 119757) | Switchgrass rhizosphere microbial communities from Kellogg Biological Station, Michigan, USA - S3-5 metaG | ecosystem: Host-associated > Plants > Roots > Rhizosphere > Soil | place: USA: Michigan...
AGCCATCGGTGAACCACACCTGCACGGCGTTACCGATCGCGCGTTTGTGGGGATCGAGGTAGTCGCGGCTGAAAGCTTCGTTCTCCGTGACGACCATCTTCGCGCGCAACGCATCGATCCGCGGATCGCGCGCCACGTCATCCTCGTAGTCCTCGGCTGTCAACCGCCCGAACAGCAGCGGCACTGCGATCATGTACTGCAAGCAGTGGTCGCGGTCAGCGGGATTCGCGAGCGGCCCGGTCTTGTCGATGATGCGTACACCGGGCTCCTGAGTTTCGATCGTGATGCGCGCAATCTCCGGCAACCGCGGCGCCACAAGAGGATGAAGCGCGAGCGCCGCTTCGACGGCCGTCTGCGCGTGGAACTCGGCCGGGAACGCAATCTTGAACAACACGTTCTCCATGACGTAGGAGCCGAGCGGCCGCTCGAGCGCGATCGGCCGGCCCTTGAACAGCACGTCCTGGAAGCCCCAGCCTTTCGCCGTCAAAGCGGACGGATAGCCCATCTCACCCGCCCGCGCGAGCAGCGCGTGCCGCACGCCTCGGCTGGTGGCGTCGCCCGCGGCCCAGCTCTTGCGCGAGCCCGTGTTCGGGGCATGCCGGTAAGCACGCAGCGCGCCGCCGTCGAGCCACGCGTTCGACACGGCGTTGACGATCTCGTCGCGGCTGCCGCCGAGCAGCCGCGTCGCGACAGCCGTGCTCGCGATGCGCACGAGCAAGACGTGGTCGAGACCTACGCGGTTGAAGCTGTGGTTCAGCGCGAGCACGCCCTGAATTTCATGTGCTTGCACCATCGCCGTCACGACGTCGGCCATCGTCAGCCGTGCGCCGCGGCGGCTCTGGTAGTCCGCGACCGCGAGAATGGCGCCGAGATTGTCCGAGGGGTGCCCCCACTCCGCCGCGAGCCACGTGTCGTTGAAGTCGAGCCAACGGACCAGCGCGCCGATGTTGAAGGCCGCCGCGACGGGATCGAGCTCGTAGCGCGTGCCCGGTACGCGCGCGCCGCCGGGCAGCTCGGCGCCGGGAACGATAGGACCGAGCAACTTCGTGCAGGCAGGAAAACCGAGGGCGAGAATGCCGCAGCCGAGCGTGTCCATGAGGCAGTAGCGCGCGATTCGGCGAGCTTCGGCACTCTCGGCGCGGTCGAGCAGCACGTAGTCGGCGATCTCGGTCAATAGCGCGTCAGGCGCAGGGCGCTCGGCGCTTCGGCCGTCGTGAGAGCTCATGGGCAACGCTTGTCGTTCTTGCGAGCGGGCAATATAACACCCCCATGCTGAGCTACTTACACGGCTACCACGCCGGCAACCATGCCGACGTTCTGAAGCACACGGTGTTGACCTCTTTGCTTACGCGCCTCGTCGCCAAGGACAAACCGCTGCGCTACATCGACACGCACGCCGGCGCGGGGGGCTACGAGCTGCGCGCTGCTGCCGCGCGTAAGAACCGTGAGTACGAGAACGGCGTCGCCAAGCTCTGGGCCGCCACGGACGCACCGAGCGCCGTCGCACGCTGGCTTGCTCTCGCGCAGCGCTACAACGGCGACGGACCGCTGAAGCGTTACCCGGGCTCGCCGTGGTTCGCCCAACAATCGCTGCGACCGAGCGACGATCTCTACCTGTTCGAGTTGCACCCTGCCGAGCACCGCGCGCTCACGAACGCCTGCGATCGCGACCGCCGTGCAAAGGTGCTGCGCGACGACGGCCTGACGGCCTGCATCGGGCTCGTGCCACCGCCGAGCAAGCGTGGGTTGCTGCTCATCGATCCGTCGTACGAGCTGCGCGACGAGCACCGCGGCGTGATCGACGCGGTCGTAAAGGCGCATAAGCGCTTCTCCACGGGCGTCATTGCGATCTGGTATCCCATCATCGAACGGCGTTGGGTCGAGCGCTACGAACGGGCACTGCGCGCGACGGGTATCGGCGAGATTTCGACCTACGAGCTTTGTGTCGCGCGCGAGCGCCCCGCAGGCGGGTTGACCGGCAGCGGCTTGTTCATCATCAATCCGCCCTGGCAGCTCGACGACGAGCTTGGGGACGCCCTACCCTGGCTCGCCGAGCGTCTAGCGATCGACGATGGCGCGAGCCACCGTCTCGGCACCTGAGCATCAAGAACCCACGGCCGCGAGCCACGCCGTCGCCGCGACGTCGATGGCCACCAATGTGGTACCGCCGAGCAGAGAGATCGCATGCGGGCGCCCGCGGGTCAGCCAGTCGAAGCCCGCGCAGGCAAACGCGAAGCCGACATAGACCGGCAAATTCAGGTGCGCGAGCCCGACCTGACCGAACAACCGACCGATGGCCGGCGGTAGCAGCACGACCGCCGCGAGCAACATGAGCCGCTTGTGCCGCACTGCGACGCGCCGCTGCCAGATGCCGGCCGCCGCGAGCAACCCGAACGCCGCGAGCGGCGCGCCGTTCGTGAAGAGGTGCGCGTAGAGCACGCCGCGCGGCTCGGCGCCGTGCGTCCGCTCGAAGGCCGCGATGAGGAGCGCGCCGGTCGCGACGAACGCGACCGTCAACGCGGCGCCGAGCACGCCGGCGCGCCGGTGCCACTGCACCCGTGCGCGCGCGACGAGCAGCGCCTGCAGCGCGAACAGCAGCACCCACGCCGTGCCGATGATGCCGTGCACTCGCACGAGCGGCGGCAGCGGCACCGCGGGCATGAACCAGCCGCGCGCATAGAAGCTGGGGGCGAAGCCGGCCGCCACCAGCGCGAGCAACGTGAGCGCCAGCGCCGAGAAAAACCAGCGATCGTGGGGCGTACCTTCGAGCATGACCGGCCTCGCGCTACGGCAGCACGGGCGGCACGTACGTCAGTGTGTAGTTCAAGATCCAGACGAGGAACAGCACGAGCGGCACGTGCACGACGAACTGCAGCATCGAATAGCCGACGATGTCGCGCGCTTTGAGGCCGAGGATACCCACGAGCGGCAGCATCCAAAACGGATGGATGAGATTGGCCAGCGCCTCGGTCGCGTTGTAGGTCTGCACGACCCAACCGAGATGCACCTGCAGCTGATTCGCCGCATCGAGCATGTACGGCGCTTCGATGAGCCACTTGCCGCCGGCCGACGGTATGAACAAGCCGAGGAACGCCGAATAGATGCCGATCATCACGGGATAGGTGTGCTGGTTCGAGATCGACACGAAGAAATTCGACAGCTGCTCGGCGAGCCCGGACTCGGTGAGCATGCGCACGATGCCGGCGTACATCGGATACTGGATCAAGACACCGCCGACCGGCGTCACGGAAGCCGCGATCGCCTGCACGAACGATTTCGGCCGCCAGTGCAGCAGCAGGCCGACGATGAGGAACATGAACACATAGTGGTTCAGCTGGAGCAGCACGCTCGGCCCGTTGGCCATGACCTCGCGAACGAGGAAGCCGCCGCCGAGCGTCGCGATCACGATCGTGAGCAAGGGACTGTATTCGAGCCACTCGCCCGGCGTTGCGCGCTTGCCGATGTCGCTCGTAGCCGGCGCGTAAGCGACGCCCATATCGCCCATCGACTTCGCGTGTGCAGCGCTCGGCGCCGAATAGTACGAGATCGCCATCGATACGAGGATCAGTAACGCCGCTATGGTCAAGCTTTGCCAAAGCCCGAGTGTCTGGCTGAGCGGAATCACGCCGCTTATGCGCTCGATTGCGTCGGGTAGCGAGGCCGGCGCCGCCATGATCAAGGCTGCCGACGACGATAGGCCGAGGGCCCAAACGCTGCCGACGCCGAGATACGCGGCCGCGCCGATCGCGCGGTAATCCGCGCTGCGCACACGCTGCGCCACTTCGCGCGCCAGCAGCGCGCTGAAGATCAGACTGAAGCTCCACGACAGGAGCGACGAGAGCATCGAGAACAATGCAACGTAGGCCGCGGCGCCCGGGCCCGTCGAAGGCAGCCTCGCCAGGAAGCGGATGACCTTGTAAACGGGCGGGGCCGTGGCGACGGCGTAGCCCGTCACGACGATCATCGACATTTGCATCGTGAAGGTGACGAGGTCCCAGAACCCGGCGCCGAACCGTTGCGCCGTGTCGAGCACCGTGCTGCCGGCCAGGAGGCTCGCGACGAAGACGATTGCGACTACGGCGAGAGCCAGTGCGAACGCGTCAGGGAACCACTTCTCGAACCAGTCGGAAAGCCGTAAGCCGAGGCGCGCGAGTGCGGTGCTTTCCGGCGACTGCGTGGCAGCGGTCATTCGGCGGCCGACTATAGGGACGCTGCGCACGGTTGGCAACATGGCAAAACTCAGGATTTCCCTGCGCGCGCCGCGCAGTGGACAGCCGCACGGCCTTGCGGCTACGCTGCCCGCACAACAATTTCAGCAGCGTTCTTGGGGGTCGATTCCGTGGGATTTCTTGTTTGGCTCGAAGCCACCGGGCTCGCCGACTGGGTACGCATGTCGATACCCGGCTACCCGTCGATGATCGCCCTGCATGCCCTTGGCATGGCCATCATGGTCGGCCTCTCCCTCGTCCTCGATCTGCGCCTACTCGGCTGGTTTGCCGGGATCCCGCTGGCGGCGCTGCGACGCTTTTTCGGCCTCGCGTGGATCGGCTTCGGCATCAACTTTGTGTCGGGCTCAGCGCTGTTCTCGGCGCAAGCCACGAGCTACATCGTCGACGTGATCTTCATGAGCAAGATGACGCTCGTGCTGCTCGGCGCCATCACGGCCGCTATTCTCCAGACCGCGGTTGTAAAGTCCGCCGGGACCGGCGAACCGATCACCGGCGGCACGAAGGCCATTGCCGCGATTGCGATCGTGATTTGGTTGAGCGCCATCACCACCGGCCGCCTCACGGCCTATCTCTAGGAGCGCACATGGACGCCGTAATGGATTGGATGGTGACGACGCCGATCAACATGCTCGTCATCGGTTATGCGTGGAGCTGGCCGACGCTCGAGTCGCTGCACTTCTTGGCACTTTGCACGCTGATGGGCTCGCTGCTGGTCATGGACCTGCGCCTGATCGGCTTCCAGCGAATGATTCCGCTGCAGGCCGTGCACAGCCTCATGCCGCTCGCGATCGTCTCGTTCGCGATCAATTTCATTACGGGCGTAGGCTTCCTGTTCGGCGACCCGTATACCTATGCGGCGAACTACGCGTTCTGGGTGAAGATGAGCCTGATCGTGCTGGCGGGGCTCAACTTCCTCGTGTATTTCACCAAGGTCGAGCCGAAGATCATCCATCTCGGTCCCAACGAACCGACGCCGCCGCTCGCCAAAGCAGTGGGCGTTCTCTCGCTCGTTTTCTGGTTCGGCGTGCTCTCGTACGGCCGATTACTGCCGTACTTGGGAACAGGCGGAGGCTGACGCCGCCGGCCGTGGTGGCGCGCGCGCCACCCGGATTGTGAAGCCGAGCACGCCGGCTCGGGACACCTCCCCCGCACACTGGCGGTTCCATGCGGAACGCCTACCGACGACGTACCTCCGTACCGCCGGCCGCGGCCCTAATCCTGCTGCTCGCGGGTTGCGCAGCCCCGGGCCCGCCGCCGGCCGTGCCGGCGCCTGAGCCCGTCGCGGTCGAGCCCGCAGCGGCCGCGACGCCTCCTGTTTCACCCGCCGCACCGGCTCTGCCGAGCACACCGAGCCCAGCACGGGCCCGCGCCGAAATCGTCGTCGTAGCCGACCCGCGCACACCGGCACACGCCGCCGTCGCCGACGAGATCGTGGCCGCATTGTCGCCGCGACTCTATCGGGTGACGCGTTTCACCACGGCCGACGCGGCGGCACTGAGCTCGCTGCGCACACCTGCGCTCACCGTCATCGCCGTAGGCGGCGAAGCCGTGCGCACCGCACGCGCGGCGCTTCCGACCCAACCGCTCGTGTTCTGTCAGGTCCCGGAGCACGCCGACGCACTTCGAGCCGGCGGACCGATCTGGGGCGTGCAGTCGCTGCCGCCGCTCACGCTGCAGCTGAAGAGCTGGCAACGCGTCGACCCGTCGCTACGCACGATCGCGTTGATCGTCAGCGCGTCCGGTGCGGCGCTCGCCGACGAAGCGCGCCGTGCCGCCAGCTCGTTAGCCACGGATCTGCTCGTGGAAACGTCCGCGTCGGACCGCGAGACTCTGTATCTCTTCCGCCGGCTCGCGACATCGGTCGACGGCCTCTGGCTATTGCCCGACAACGATGCCCTGAGCCCGCAAGTGCTGCGTGAGCTATTGAGCTACGCGACCTCGCGCGGCATCGGCGTGTTGACGTTCAACGAAGCGCTCTTGAGCCGCGGAGCGCTCTTGACGGCGACGGCCGTACCGGCCGACGTCGCAGCGACGGTGCAACACGTCGTCGAGCGCGTCGTCGCCGGCCGCACGGCCGATCTGCAGCCGATGACGCCGCTGTCGGCCGCCGGGCTCGCGATCAACGCGAGCGTCGCGTCGACGATGGGGCTGCCGCCGGTCGCCGCGGAGCGCTGGGTGGCCCGTGAGCCCGACTGACCCTAAACCGCCCCGCCAGCGCGGCCGCAGCCTCGTGCAAGAGGTGCTCGGCTTGCAGCTCGCCATCGCTTTGATCGGCGGCTTGATGGCGGTCGCAGGCCTCGCATGGACATCAGGGGCCGTGGTCCGCGACAACCTGCAGCACTGGGCCGCGCAGTGGGCAGCGGAGTTGAACGAGCTCGGCGCACCGTTCTACCTGAACGACGCCGGCGCGGCGATGCTCGACGTCGAGCGCTTCATCGCCAAGTATCCAGAGATCGCGAGCGTCAGTTGGTACGGCACCGACGGCCGTGCGTTGTTATCCCTCGACGGTGACGGTACGACCGCGAGCTCCGTGCCTCCGCTCGATTCCGCCACGGCCGCGGCGCTCGCGGCGCGCGCCGGCGTGGACCCGCCCTACTTGCTCACGCAGAACGTTTCGCCGGGCCAGCGGTATCAACTGTCCGGACCGATTTGGACGGAGTCGTTCGCCGACGACGCCCTGTTCAGCGCCGATCCCGCGGCCGCCGACACCTCGGTACAGCTTCTTGGCTTCGTCAGCGTAGGCCTCGACTTCTCGGCCTACGAGAACGCCCTGTGGCCGCGATTGGCGATCGCGAGCGGCGTGCTGCTCCTGCTGCTCGGCGCATCGTGGGCATGCGGCCGTTGGTTCTTGAAGAGCGCGCTCGCACCGCTCTCGGAGCTCGAGCGCTCGCTGGCGCAGGTCGCAGCCGACGAGCCGGCCGTGCGTTTTCCGACCTCGCCCTACACCGAGCTGCGAGCGATGGTGACGGCGCTCGAGGAAACCACGCAGGCGCTGCAGAAACGCGAGCGGCGCCTGTTACATCTCGCGAACCACGATCAGTTGACGGGCCTGCCCAATCGCCACCGTTTCGTGGCGGAGCTCAATGCCGAGCTCACGCGTTGCAGCGACAACGACGCGCGCAGCGCCCTGTTCTTCGTCGATCTCGATCAGTTCAAGTACGTCAACGACACGTGCGGCCACGCCGCCGGCGATCACTTGCTCCAACTCGCGGCACAACAGCTCCGCTACGCCGTGCGCGCCGACGACTTCATCGCCCGATTCGGCGGCGACGAGTTCGTCGTGCTCGTGCGCAACGTATCGCGCAATGAAGCGCGCACCGTCGCGACGAAAGTGCTCGAGCTCATGCGGGGGCTCAAGCATGTCGAGCGCGAGCAGGTCTTCCACTTGCAGTGCAGCATCGGCATCACGCTCTTGCACGGCGCCCGGACGAGCGCGCACGAGGTCATTGCACAGGCGGATATCGCGTGCCAAACCGCCAAAGCCCATGGCCGCAACCGCGTCGAGCTCTACAGCGCGGCCGGCAAGCAGAGCGAGCAGATCACGAAAGACGTCACCACGATGACCCGGCTGCGAGCCGCGCTCGAGAACGACCGGTTCGAGCTGCTCTACCAGCCGTTGATGCACATCAAGACGGGCGTCGTCTCGCACTATGAGACGCTGCTCCGGCTGCCGACCGACGAAGGCGTCCTCGCCCCCGATTCGTTCCTGCCTGCAGCCTTTCGCTTCGGTCTCATGGCCGACATCGACCGCTGGGTGCTGAAACGCGTGGTGCGATCGCTCGCGGAGCTGACTCCCTCGCTGCCGGACATACGTTTGTCGACGAATCTGTCCGGTTTCGCGTTCGAGGACGAAGGGCTCGCAGACTACCTGCGCGCGCTGCTCAAGGAGCACGGTGTCGAGGGCAACAGGCTCGTGCTCGAGATCACGGAGCAACTCGCCGTGCGTTTCGCAGCCAGCACGGACAAGCAGGTCACGATGCTCCGCGATCTCGGTTGCCAGCTCGCGATCGACGACTTCGGCAGCGGCTACAGCTCCTTCAGCTATTTGAAGCGCCTGCCCGTGGATTACCTGAAGATCGACGGCGCCTTCATCAAGAGCCTGGCGAGAGATCGCGTCGACCAAGCGATGGTGCGCATGGTCGGCGAGGTGGCGCGCGCGGCGGGCATGCAGACCGTCGCCGAGTACGTCCACAACGCGGCCACGCTCGAGCTGCTCGAGAAATACGGTATCGACTACGCGCAGGGCTATTTCATCGGCAAGCCGAGCGCGGCTCCCCAGCCGTCGCGCGTAGTACCCGTCATCAAGCGCGCGAGCCGCGCCTGACGCGGCACATGCGCGCTACGGCAGCGCGAACACGAACAGCCGGTTCTCGAGCCCCGCGGGCACGATCTCCGGCGTGAGATTCGAAGCGTTGCGCAGCACGTTAGAGGGGCCCGTGCTGACAGCGACGAACTGTCTGCCGTCGACGGCGTAAGTCACGGGAAAACCGCTGATCGGCGAGCCCAAGTCCGCTTGCCACAAGACCTCGCCCGTCGCGTCGTCATAGGCCGTGAAGCGGCCCGCAACGTCGCCGCCGAACACGAGACCGCCCCCGGTTGCGACCATGGCCATGACGCCGGCGCGCTGCTCGTGCCGCCACAGCGTCTCGCCGGTCGCCGCGGACACCGCCCAGATGGCGCCCATCTTGTCCGCGCCGGGCGCCAGGATCTGTTCCGATTCGAGGCCATAGACGAGCGACGGATCGCGCTGGTCCGACAGGGTCTTGGCGTTCATGCACAGGTTCTGCATCGGCATGTACATCGCGCGCGTGCGCGGGCTGTAGGCACCGGCGGGCCAGTTCTTGCCGCCGTTCATGCCGGGGCACACGGTCAGCATCTGATCCTTGCGCGTGTAAACGCGCTCGGGGTCGATGGTCACTCGGCCCGTCGCGCCGTCGATATCGCGCACGACGTTTTGGTGGATCGTCGGGCGCGCCCACAGGAACTCGCCGGTCTCGCGATCGAGGGTGTAGACGATACCCGTCTTGCCGGGAATTCCCGTGATGGTCTTGCGGCGTTCACCGGCGCGCAGCCGCGGATTGATCCAAGCGACTTCGCTCGGATTTGGCGCGACGCGTGTGTCGACGAGCAACCGCTCGAAGGGATGATCGAGATCCCAGTGGTCGACGAGATGCTGGTAGTACCAGACGAGACGTCCGGTATCTACGTCGAGCGCGAGCGTCGAGTTGTGATAGAGGTGCTGCTCCCCGGCTCCGCCCAGAATGAACTTCGCCGCGGGTATCGTGACCGACGTGCCGACGTAAACGAGATCGAGCTCGGGATCGAAGCTCGGCACCATCCAAGTGCCGACGTGCCAGCGCTGCTCCATGGGCACGCCGCCCCACGAAGAATCGCCCGGCTCGCCCGGCCGCGGAATGGTTCGCGCCCTCCAGAGCTCCTTGCCCGTCGCCGCGTCGTGCGCCGTGATGACACACGCTTCGTGCGTCGCGTCGGGCTGGCATTGACGGCCGGTGATGACCTTGCCGTTCGCGATGATCGGGCCCGATGTCGCGCGCGCACGCAGTGTCGGCGCGTGCACCGGCGTTTCCCATACGAGCTTGCCGGTCCGTGCGTCGATGGCGTACAGCGTGTTGTCGCTGCCGGCATCGATCAGCGTCGTGCCCCAGATCGCGAGGCTGCGATTGGTGCCGGCCGAGACGTCGGCCGGAAACACTCGTCGATACTCCCACAACAGCTGGCCGCTCGCGCCGTCGAACGCTTGCACGTAGTCGCCGCGGTTCGGCACGTACATAACGCCGCGGTACACGAGCGGCGTCGGCTCTTGAACGCCCTCGCCGATCGCTTGGCTCCACACTTGCGTGAGCTGAGCGACGTTGCGTTTGTCGATGTCCTCGAGCGGGCTGTAACCCCAACCGTCGAGCGTGCGCCGCCACGACAACCAGTCCCCGGGAGGCGGCTTGCGCAGCAGCTCGTCAGTGACCGGCACGAACGCGTCGAGCCGCGACCCTTCTGTACCGGTTTGCGCCGCGGCGGGTAGCAGAACAGTGACCGCCACCAGTGCGGTCACCAACGACGAACGCACCATATTTCCCCCTGCTCGAGAGCGCGAGCCGTTCGCGCTGACGCGCAGATTGTGCGCGCATAGCGCACGGATTGCGCGTCGTCCGTTGCGTCAAAGCATCAACCCGAACCGTACGGTCTTGCGCTGCGGGTTGCTAATCCGTCGCGCCTGACATAGCGTCGAACTGCGACTTCGTAGGGGGTGACGATGGACGCAAGGCGAGGACAAATCCGCGATCTCTTACGGGGCGCTCGCGGGCGAATCGATCCTGAGCAACTCGGGCTGTGCGCCGCCGGCCGCCGCAAGGTGCCCGGCCTCCGGCGCGAGGATGTGGCGGTGCTCGCCCAGGTGAGCCTCAAGTGGTACACGTGGCTCGAGCAAGGCCGGGATCTCAACTTCTCCGACGATCTGCTGTGCCGCGTCTCGCGCGTGCTGCGCCTATCGTTGTGCGAGCAACGGTATCTGCTCGCGCTGACGCGCTGGCGCTCGTCGCCCGACATCGCCGCGGCAGCCCAAGCGAGCGACTGGGTGCGCCGCACCGTGCAATTCTGCCCCGCCCCGGCCGTCGCCATGACGTTGCGCTGGGACATCGTTGCCTGGAACGAGCTGACCACGCGCGTGTTCCGCGACTACGGCGCAGTGCCGCAGAACCGGCGTAACCTGATACGGATAATCCTCACCGACGAGCGGTATCAGCGCGACATGCCGGCGTTCGAGCAGGTCGCTCGCAAGTTGCTCGCCGAGTTCCGTGTGGACTTCGCGCGCTGCGCCGGCGATCCCGCTTTCGAGACGCTGATCGCCGAGCTCCGCGACGAGGTGCCGATGTTCGAACGCCTGTGGAACGACGTCGAGCTATGGGACTCGCCGCGCGGCGCGGTCGTGCAGCACGACGAGTTCGGCGTGCTGTACTTCGATCGCATTTCCTATGTGCCGGAACACCACCCGTCGACGCGGGTCTTGATGTTCATACCGGGCGATCCGAACACGGCACGGACCGTCGCGTCGCTGCTGTCGCCGATCGAGGACGCCACGCGCGTCCCTTGGAACGCGAGCGCGCTCACGGACTCGTACTTGCTCCGGAGCTCGCGCCGCCACTGATCCGCGGCTCGCCTACCAACACACCTCGACGACGCAAATCGCTAATAGGGGCGTACAAGCCCTTAGAAGCGCCACGTATAGCTGAATTTGGCCGTCAGGTCGGCGGCTACGGCCACGAACGAATCGTCGCGGTCCGCATCCGTCATGTTGCGATTCAGCACGACGAATCCCTCGCGGCCCGCCTGCGGGATCCAGTGCAACCGGCTGTTCAAGCCGAGGTTCTCCGAGACGTTGTCGTATTGGATGAGGTTGACCCACGACAAGGTCGAGGAAAAAACCAGCTCGGCGCGCAGCGTCGACTGACGGACGATGAAGTCGCCCGTCGGCAAATCGATTTCGTGGGCGTCGTAGCTCAGGCCGAAACGGAATTTCGGCGACGGCCGCCAGGTGACCTCGGTGCCCGCGTTCTTATGCTTGCCGTCGTAATAGTCGCCGGTCGTCATCGACACCCGCAAGCCGACCTTGCGCTGGTCGCCGGAATCGACGCCGATTCGATAATCCGTAAACGTGTAGTCGCCCGCGGGAATGACGACCTCGAAGGTCGGATCGTCGGGCGCGACGTAGATTCGGAACGGTGCGAGCAGCACCTCGCGATTGTGGACCGCACGCATGAACACGCTGTCCTGCGTATTGTTCTGCATCGTGATGCGCAGGGCGTGTATCTCGGTCTCCTCGTTGCCGGTGTCGAGCTTCATCACGCGGTAGCCGTCGAAGCCCGTATAGAAGGAGCGCAGCGGCTTGCCGACGAACCGCCACTGATGGCCGAAATCGAGCGCCTGGTCGCGGATGCCGATGCGGTCGATGAAGCCGACGGCCGGGTAGAAGTTCTCCTCGACTTGGCGCGAGCTCATGCCGCCGCGCCAGCCGACGCTATTCGGCATGCTCAGCCCCACGCCGAACGCGCGATTGTCGTCGTCCGTGAACGCGGCGCCGGTGCGGCTGTTGACGCCGAAGTTGTCGCTCTCTTGGTACCACGCTTGGCCTTCGAGCAACCGGCCGCCTGGCAGCTGCGAGTTGCGGTAGCGGAAATCCGTGCCGACGAGGCTGCTGTCGTTGTTCGACAACGGATCGCCGTCGGTCAGGATGACGCCGAGCGCGGACTCGCCCAGTACATTCGCGGAAGCGCGCATCACGAAGGTGTCGTCGCCTTCGACGAGCTCGAAGTCGTCTTGACGGATCGCGAGCGCGCCGAGATTCCAGCGGCCGACGCGCCCACTGAGCTTCGCTCCGTGCTCGACGTCGACGATTTGGCCCGTCGAGCTCAAGCCGAGCTTGCGAGAGAAGAACGGCCGCGCGTTGTTCTCGCTCGACGGCGTGCTCGCGCTGTTGCCGCTGCTGCCGATTCGCCCGAACTCGAACAGGTCGGTGTCGTTGAGGAAGAAGTCGCGCTTCTCCGGAAAGAAGAGGTTGAAGCGGGTCAGGTTGACCTGCCGGTCGTCCACTTCAGCCGCGGAAAAGTCGGTGTTCACCGTCAGCGACGCGTTGAGCGAAGGCGTCACCCGATAGAAGGCGTCGAGCGACGGCTCGAAGTCCGACTCTGTTCCCGACGGAGAGTAAGCCCGTTGCTGATTGCCCGAGACTGACGGCACGACGTCAAGGCCGAGGCCCTGATTCAGCTCCGCGAACCCGGTGGCAAGACCCATGATGCTGGGGTTGTAGCTGCGATTGCGAGACACCCAGACCATTTCCTCGCCCCGGCGTCTGATCGACCGGCCGAAGTTGAATCCCCACGTGTCGATGGACCCGTCGAACGAGATGCTCTTGAACGGAATCTCCAGCTCGGCGATCCAACCGTTCGCGAAGACCGACGAGGCGGTATCCCAGATGGCCGTCCATTCACTCTGAAACGCGTTGACCGATTCGTACAGTGCGTCGTGCCGCACGCCGTTGAGATTCGTTTCGAAGCGGTAGCCACCGCGGCGGGTATTGTAAGGGTCGAGGATCACGACCAGGCGATCGTCGGTGCCCAAACCTTGTCCGTGTCTCGCGGTCTTCGCCACAATCCTGTCCGGATCGCTGTCGAACATTCTTGCGCCCACGTACAAGGCGTCGTCCGTATAGACCAGATAGACTTCGGTGCGCTCGGACGGCGCTGTCCCATCACC
>Ga0157380_10002045_pt1 | contig 13492 bp, 13 predicted proteins | sample S35metaG_FD_119757 | JGI IMG/M metagenome (GOLD analysis project Ga0157380, IMG submission 119757) | Switchgrass rhizosphere microbial communities from Kellogg Biological Station, Michigan, USA - S3-5 metaG | ecosystem: Host-associated > Plants > Roots > Rhizosphere > Soil | place: USA...
ATGTCCCCTTCAAAGCTCGGGTAGACGCGGAACTCGCGCTGCGCGCTGGCCGGCGCAACAACGGCGAGGACGCCGGCGAGCGCCATGGCCCGAACGATCATCATGAGCTGCGTTGCCTCGCGGTCACGTGCACACCATACACGGAGCCAGCACGGTCGATCCATCGCAGCGCAGCCGAGGTCGGCATCGTGTAGCTTAACGGGCACTCCAAGCGCCCCGTGCTTCGCCGGACGTCATGCTCGAAGCGATTCAGAATTCAGCGTTGTCGCAGCTGCTCGTGAGCGAGCGCTGGGTTATTACGGCCAACAGCAAACAGATCCTCGAGACCGTGCACTTCGTCGCGTTCGCGCTGCAGATCGGCGCCGTCATGGTCATCTCGCTGCGACTGCTCGGCGTCGGCCGAAGCGTGTCGATCGCGGCGCTGGGCCGTCCCGTATTTTGGACGGCCTGGCTCGGGTTCGCCGTCGTCCTCGTCACCGGAGCACTTCAGTTCGCCCCGATTGCGACGGAGGTTTTCTACCGCCCGTCGTTCCGCGGCAAGATCGCCGTCTTGACGGTGGCGCTCGCGATCCTCGTGTGGCTGCACGTAGCGCTCCGGCGCAAAGCGAGCGCCTGGGACGGCGGCGAAACGGTCCCGCGCTCGCTGCAGATCCTGGCGGGTCTGTCGCTCGCGTTGTGGCCAACCGTCATCGTCGTCGCCCGCCTCATGTACGCGTTCGTGCAGATGGCGGACCTCTGATCATGTCGTTCTGGGACGACGCCGCGTACACCGCTGTCTGGCAGGAACTTGCGCGCGGCGATCTGGCCACGTGGATCCAATTGACGCCGTATGCCTATGCGACGCTCGAGGGCATTCATCTAATCGGCGTCGCAGTGTTTTTCGGCTCGGTGTTCCTGCTCGATCTGCGCTTGCTTGGGCTAGCGTCGCAACTCCACGCGGGAGCGACGGGCCGTTTCTTGCTGCGTATCTCGGTGCCGGCGTTCGTGCTGCTGGCGGTCAGCGGCGTGTTGCTGTTCGTTCCGTCCGCCGATCGTTACGCCACGAGCCCCATCTTTTTCGCCAAGATGGGCGCGCTTGCCGCCGGCGGCCTGAACGCGCTCGCCTTCCACATCGCAGCGTGGCGCCGCGTCGACGATTGGGGCCGACGAGCGCGCACTCCATGGACGGCACGCAGCGCTGCGGTCGTATCGGTTCTGGTGTGGATCACGGTGATCGCGCTCGGCCGTTGGATGGGCTACGAACGGCGCGAGCCGCCGGCAAGCGACTTGGACCCGCTGTCTTTGTTCGGACCATGAGGCACGAGCGCGATCGTCCGGGTAAGGCCTAGCGAAAGCCGGCGGTCGCGAGCGCTCGATCGACGCGCGCGCGCATCGGCTCCGACTTCATCGGAAACGCTCTAAAAAAATCCTGGCGCGTGAGAGCACCGCTTCGCTCGTGAACGTTCGCCGCCCAGAAGGCCGCGCGCGCGCTGTCGCCCGCGAGCGTATGCGCGGCCGCTGCAACCATCGCGACCAGCACATGAGCCCCTGGCGAGCGCGCACCTCGCTCGGCCCAGTGCGCGGCTTGCGTATCCTCGGCCGAAGCCATGTGCGTGAATGCCCGCGTGGCGAGCATCGCGTAATGCAGCGGGTCGAGTGGGCTCAAGCGCAGCGCCAGATCGACGTGCTGCCGCGCATCCGCCGCCCGGCCCGACAACACCTCCGTCCAGGCGCGCGCGTAGATCCCTTGCGCATAGTGCGGGCTGATATCCGTTGCACGCTCGAGCCAGCCGAGGCTGGTCTCGAGATCTCCCTGTAGCCAATACGTGCGGCCCATCGTGAAGTTGACGAACGGGTCGAGCGGATCGAGCTCGAGAGCTCGCTCCGCGAAGCGCCGTGCCTGACTGACGGCACTGGCGATGTCGTCCGTGTAGTGCATGAAGCCGCTTTGGAAGTGTACGAACGACAGCGCCGCGTGCGCGCGCGCAAAGGTCGGATCGAGCTCCGCCGCCCGTTGGAACAGCGCAGTGGCAGCGCCGTTGTCGCCGCGATTGAAGCGATACAGGTGCTGCAAGCCAAGATGATAGGCAGACCATGCATCGAGGTTTTCCACCGGGGCGAGGCGCGCAAGAGATGCCTCGTGAAGCGGGATGCGAAGCTCGAGCGCCACGAGGACTTGAGCACGGATTTGCTCGCGCATCGTGTGCACGTCGTCAACCCGGCCCGCGAAGCGATCCGCCCAAATGACGGCGCCGTTGGACGTATCCACGAGCTCGACAATGACGACGAGACTGTCGGCAGACGCCTCGATCGCGCCAGACAGGTAGTAGCGCACACCGAGCAGCCGGCCGATATCGCCGAAATCGGCGTCGGGTGCACGTACGCGGAACGAGGAGCCGCGCGCCGTGACGAGCAACCAGTGCAGCCGCGCCAGATCCGTGATCAGCTCATCGGGCAAAGCATTTGCGAGAGTGGCGTAGCGTTGATCGCCGGCAACGAACCGAAACGGCAACACGGCGAGCGAGGGTCGGGAAAGCCGGTCGAGGCGCTGCACGAGGTCGGCCACGGAGGAGTCCTTGCTCGCGGCGGGATCGGCAGCAGCCGCGACCGTCGGGCTGCGGTCAGCTTTGGCCTGCGCGACGAACCGATAGCCCTGCCCGTGAATCGTCTTGATGAACTGCTGCGACTTGCCGTCGTCGCCGAGCGCAGCCCTCGCCGATTTCACGCGGCTCGCCACGGCCGCGTCCGTGACGATGCGGCCGTCCCAAACCTTCTCGATGATCTCGTCCTTCGAGACCAAACGCTCTCTGTTCTCGAGCAGGAGTGCGAGCAGCCCGAACACCTGTCGCTCGAGGTCGACGACGTTACCGTCCGCCCGCAACTCGACGGCGGCGAGATCCAGCTCGAACCGACCGAACCTGTAGATCATGCTGTTCGCTAGGATACGGCGACCGACGGCGATCGCCCAAAATCTCTCCAGAATTTCTCCATGCGGTCTGCAAGCTTCGGCGGTGCGGGCGTGCAACTCTGTGCATGAAGGTCGGGAATCCCCTCGACCAAGCAAGCAGAAGGAGTCATTCCATGCCCCTCGTTACTATCGATGTGATCAAAGACGTTTTCACGCCGACGCAGAAGAAGGAGCTCATCGCCAAAGTCACGGAAGCGATGATCGCGGTGGAAGGCGAGAACATGCGGCCCGTCACCTGGGTCCGCATCAGCGAGTTCGAAGGCGGCGACTGGGCGATCGGCGGTAAAGCGCTGAAAGCCGCCGACGTTCACGCGCTCGCTGCCGGCAAGGCCGCTTAGAGACCACGGGAGATCACTATGCTGAAGCTACAGCACGTGGTTTCCTCAGTTCTGCTGGTGCTGGCGAGCTCGCCAGCACCAGCCGCTGAGGCGCCGCTCGCGCTCCCGTTCACGGCCCCGCGGCTCGAGTGGGGCGCGTGTCCGGATTTCATTCCGCAGGGCTGTGAGCTCACCGTGCTGCACGGCGACCCTGCGCAGGCCAACGCCGATGTTTTCCTGAAGGTGCCGCCGAACTTCACGATCCCCGATCACTGGCACACGTCGGCGGAGAGAATGGTGCTGGTCTCCGGGGAGCTGCATGTGACCTACGAGGGCCAGCCGACTGCGGTGCTCAAGCCCGGCATGTACGCCTACGGCCCGGCACGGTTGGCACATCGGGCGGTGTGCGAAAGCGCTGCGCCGTGTGTGCTGTTCATTGCGTTCGAGGCACCCGTCGACGCGGTGGCGGGCAAGGCGGGCAACGAGTAGCGGCGTAGCCTAGCGCGCCGCGGCCGGCTCGGCGTATTCGACGAGGATGCTGTCGGCGTCCGTCGCGAACACGAACCGGCCGAACGGCCGTTGAATCGGCCGGGCACCGACGCTCAAGAAGCGATAGCCCGCGGCTTTGGTGCGCTCGATGAGCGCATCGAGGCCGCGAACCTCGAGCTGGAACTGCGGCGAACCGACATCCTGAATTCGCCAGCGAAAGGGATTCGCCGCCACACCCTCGGGCAGCGTGAAGTCGGACAGAACAACCGCAACCGCCGTGCCGGGGATCATCGTGACGGTCCGCTCGAGGCGCCCGGCCGCGAGACCGTTCAGCGCGAGCTCCGCGCCGTCGGCTTGCCGCGTCTCGCGCACCTCGAACCCGAGCAAGTCGCGATAGAGCTCGAGCGAGCGCGGCGTGTCGGCAACCGTGAGACCGATCGACGTGCCGACGACTGCACCGGGATCTGCCGCACGTGCGATTTCGGCCGCCGTCGCTTCGCGGATCTCGACGAGATAACCATCCGGGTCGCGCACGAGCATTGCGCGGGCGGCGCGCGTGCTGACAGGCGCGCCACCGAGCGTCACCGTCGGCGCCCTACTCGCAACGAGTTTTGCCGCGAGTCCATCGAGATCGCGCACGTGAAAAATCAGCCGCGACGCGCCGGGGTCCCACGGATTCGCCGCGCGTGTCGCGCGTGGAATATCGACGAACTCGGAGAGCTCGAGCCCAAACGGTGTGTTCGGCGCACGCATGAACACGGTGCGAGCGCGCGAGCCTTGGGTGTCGGTCAGATCCCAGATCAGCGGGTCTCCCGTCACCTCTGCGAGCGGGCGAATCCCCTCGGGCGCGGTGGCGTTCGGAATGAACGGCGACGGCGCAAGCACGATGCCGAAGACGTCGCGATAGAACGCGAACGCGCGCTCGGCGTCAGCCGTCGAGTGCACCCAGTTGTAGAGGCCGTGCACAACGGTAGGCTCCGCAGCGACCGGCGGAGAACTCGTTTGCGCCCACGCTCGGGCCTGAGTGAGCACGGCAGCAAGCACGCAACCGAGCACGAATAGCGAGCGATGCATGCGGAAGTATAGGCGCGCCGAGCGCCTTGGCGACGCAATCAGCGCCGCAACGACGGGACCGAAGTCGCGATTAGCGCGTCTTCGGCTTGACGATCTTGGTGTTCTTCCAGCGCAGCGCCATCTCGGCGAGCGTCAGCGGCACCTTCGGCGGCACGACGACCGCGGGGCGCATGCCCGGAAATGGCGGCTTGGGAGCTGCGACGGCCGGGGCCGCAGCAACAAGCGTAGTGACGACATCGACCGAGTTTTCGGCCTTCTTCGCCGCGCGCTTCTGGTCCTTGGCCGTGCGCTTGTCGAGCTTCGCGAGCTCGCGCTTGCGCTTGGCCTGGGACTTGAAGTTTTGTTTGGACATATGCGCGCAGCATCCTGCAAAGGGGGAAAGAAGAAGCCGGGATCGCGGCGCTCGTCGCAGCAGCGTGAGCTGCCGCGAAGATTGCCAGGATCCCGGCCGCTAAAGAAAAACTACGTAGAGAGGCTTAGTAACGCGAGCGGCCACCGCCGCCGCCGCCACCGTAGCCGCCGCCACCACCACCGCCGCCGCCGTAGCCGCCGCGACCACCGCCACCGCCACCGCCGCCGCTACGCGATTCACGCGGCTTGGCTTCGTTGACCTTGATCTGGCGGCCGTCGAGCATCGCACCGTTCATGGCCTGCGTGGCGGCTTGCGCCTCCGCATCCGTGGCCATCTCGACGAAACCGAAGCCCTTGCTCTGGCCGGTATCGCGATCGGTGATCAAGCTGACGGAATCCACCGTACCACTCGCCGCGAAAGCGTCGCGCAGCGATTGTTCGGTGGCGGAATACGGCAAATTGCCGACATAGAGTTTCCTGCCCATGGTTACCTCCTAAGGTAGCGTTTTCGCATTCAGGGAGGTGTAGGCACCATGCCCGCAGACTCGACAGAAGCGATAGGGAGCCCCGGCACTATAGGCTGTTTTGGCCCTAAGCGTCGGATTAATTGACGATTGCGCAGGCTATTAGCCTGCGCCCGGCCCCCCTCAGGCCGTGCTGATTTGCAGCGGCTTGTACGATTGCTCGCGGCCGGTAGCCGCGTTCACGATCATGTCGGGCAGCACCGGCACGCGGTTCAGGTACTGGCCCCCGAGCGCGTCGGCGATTGCGGCCAGCACCGCTGCCGTCGCACAGCCCTCGACGGGCTCGCCGATCCCCTTGGCACCGACGGGATTTTGCGGATCTTGCATATCGACGGCCAGCGTCTGCATGTGCGAGGGCACGTCGAGGTACGACGGCGGCTTCGCCTGATAGAGCCCGACGTTGCCCGGCAAGCCGTTCTGCGGGTCGTAGATGTGCCGTTCGGACAGGCCCATGCCGAAGCCCATCACTGCGCCGCTGCGGATCTGCGCATTCAAGCCCATGGGGTGCAGGACCGTGCCGCAGTCCGCGACGCCGAGATAGTCGACGATGTCGATCTTGCCGGTCTCCTTGTCTAGCTCGATCTCGATGAAGCCGATCGCGATCGCGGGCACCATGCCCGTGACGGCGATATTGTCCTTGGCGACGCCGACCAAGCCCGAGCCTGCGATCACCGCGACCCCGGACTTGGTGACGGCGTTGATGTCCTCGGGGACTTCTTGGCCGCTGAAGCGGCCGCCAAGCTCGATCGCACGTTGCGCAGCGGCGGCGTACGTCATGCTGCGCGAGCGGTCAGCCGTGGCGAATACGGTCTCGTCCGCGACGTCGTAGTCGGCCGCCGCACCACCGAGGGCGCCGGCCGCGATCTCCTTGAGCTTCGCCAGCGCGTCCATCGCACCGGCGTAAGTCGCGCGCGTCATCGTGAAAGAGGTGTTGCTACCCGATTGCGGCGACGAGAACGGCAGACCCAAACGCGTGTCGCCGCGCTCGATGATGCAGTTGTCCCAGGCGACCTTCAGCACTTCAGCCGCCACGCGCGACGTCGCGGCATACGAGAACGTGCCGAGGTTGCCGACACCGCAATGGATATGCAGCTTGCCGTCAGGCGTGATGCGCACGATGCCGTCGAGACCGCCGCGGCCCGCGGCGTGGAACGCCTGGCCGATGCCGACGCCGGTCACCTTGGAGCCGCGCGCCTGACCGCTGCGGGATTGGCGCTCCGCCCAATTGAAGGCGGCCGCGCCGCGGTCGAGCGCCTCGCGCTGATAGGCGCTCGTCACCGGACCTTGCTGCGCGTCGAACTTGGCGTCATTGCCGGCGGCATTGATGCGCCGGATCGCAACGCGATCGAGCCCGAGCTGCTTCGCGGCCTTGTCGATCAGCGGCTCGAGGGCGGCCGCGATCTGATTCTGCCCAGGGCCGCGCTGTGCGCCCGTCGGCGTCGTGTTCGTGCTGACTTGCACGCCGCGGTAACGCATCGCAAGCGGCTGGTAAATGAGCGACACCGCCCCCGCCGCGCCGCCGAGATCGCCGCCACCGTTGTACGGCCCATTCTGCTGAACGATGTACAAATCGACGGCCGTAATGCGGCCGTCTGCGCGGAAGCCCATCTTGACGCGGCCCTGGAACGCAGGCCGCGAGGAACCGAACAGCGCCTCTTCGGCGCGGCTCACGCGCATCAGCACGGGCAGGCCGGTTTTCTTCGCCATGTAGATCGGCACACCCATGACCGGATAGGCGTTGATCTTCGAGCCGAAGCCGCCGCCGCAAAATTCGCTGATGTAAACGAGGTTATCGGGCTCGACACCGGCCAACCGTGCAAGGTTCGGCACGACGGCCGTTTGGCTCTGCGTCGAGCCGTAGACGAAAACCTTGTCCCCCTGCCAATAGGCCATGCAACTGCGCGGCTCGAGGCAGTGATGCGACAACGCCGCCGTGACGAACGATTCGTCGAGCACGTACCGGGCCGCCGCTAACCCTGCGTCGACGTCGCCGAACGACCATTCGGTGCCGGCAGCCCCCATGGGCAGCGCATCGCCCGCCGAGGCGAAGTCGCCGGCGGTCCATTTGATCGACTTCAGCCCCTGAGCTGTGACGACGTTGCCGTCGGTGCGCGCGTCGGCGCCCGCAGGGAACAAGCTCGCGAGCGGATCGATGACGTACGGCAGCGCCTCGTACTCGACCTTGATGCGGTCAATGGCTTCCTGCGCGAGCTCCTCGCTGCGCGCGGCGACGGCGAGAATGCGATCGCCGACGAATAGCGGCTCGTTGGTCAGGATCGGCTCACCGGGTGCGGGCGTCGGCGGCACGTCGTCGGCCGTGAGCACGACGACCCCTTCCATCGCGAGCGCCTCGGTCGCGTCGATCTTGACGCGCGCGTGCGGCATCGTGCTCGTCAGCAGGCGGCAGAACAGCATACCGTCGGCGCGAAAGTCCTCGGCGTACTTGGCACGCCCAGTGACTTTGGCTGCGATGTCGGGCGGCGTGAAATCCTGACCGAGAAGCGTGTAGGCCATGAGCTATCTCCCCCGCTGCGGCTCGAGACCGGCTTAGCGCCGGGCCGTGGCCGATTCTGCGGCCGGGAGGAAACCGCTTCAAGCGAGGCGAGTGCCCTCCGCTGCGAGGCCAGTCAGCCGGGCGGGCTAGTTACGGTGCGACACACTCGAAACTGGCGGTCTGGCTTTCGTCGCCGCTTCCCTTGTACTGGGCGACGAGCGGATAGACGCAGACCGGGCGCGTGAACGGCTTGCTCGCCGCCGGCGGTGCGCCCGGCGGGCCCGGCACCGCCGCGGGATGGGCCGCCGGCAGTGCGCCCGGCGCTTCGCCCTTCTCTACCCAGTTCTCGAGAGGGGTCAGCCAGTCGATGGCGAAAGCGCCTTCGCCGCCGGCGCAGTGATCCATGCCGGGGACGAGATAGAGCCGCACGCTATCCTCGGCGGCGCTTTCGCCGACCTTGGCGACGACGCTCTCGTAGTAGTTGACGCTGTTCCCGTAGGGGATGAGGCCGTCCGTCGTGCCGTGATAGGTGATGAGCTTGCCGCCACGCGCGATGAAGGCCGACAGATCCGGGTCCATGGCTTTGGCGGCGCCGTTGTCGACCTGCTCCGCGCGTGCAAAATCCGAGCTCGCATTGAAAGTGGCGGGATCCCACGCCGCATCCTGCACCACGACGTTGCGGAAGTAATTGGTGCCGATGGCGAAGCCCGGCGACGCATAAGCCCCCCACAACGGTTCGCTGCCGGGACCCGTGCCCGGCATCAGGATCTGTCCGCGCTGGTCGCCGAGACCGGCATAGATGCGCTTCGCAGCCGCCACTTCGTTCGGGCTCAAGCATTGGCCGCTCTGACCGGTGGCGCACTGCGTGGCGGCGGGATCGAAGCGGCACTGATCGGGACGGCCGATCACGCGATCCGTCACGCCGTCCTGGGCATCGCAAGCCGCGATGGCGGCTTCCTTGAGCAACCCGAGCTAGTCGGCGCCGAGCCCGTCGGGCCCGAGATTCCGCTGGATGAGAACGCTGAGCGACATCAGCGCCGACCAATTGCTCGCGGGTGCGCCGGCGACGATCGCATCGTAGTCTTCGGGATAGCGCTGAGCCTCCTTGAGACCCTGGCGACCGCCCGTCGAGCAGCCGTTCCAGTACGACTTGTCGGGCGCTTCTCCGTAGTGCGCTGCGGTGATCGCCTTGCCGACGACGGTGAGCTCGTGCACGGCACGGTACTGGTAGTCGATCAACTTCTCCGGATGGCCGACGGCCCAACCGAAATCCCCGAGTCCGCCCTGATGACCGGTGTCGGTGTGGGCCACCGCATAGCCGCGTGACAGCGGCTCTGCCATCGACGCATGGACGAGCGCCCCGGCGGCGCCGCCGTTGCCCGTCTGAAGGAACTTGCCGTTCCAGCGCTCGGCGGGGAGCCACACCTCGAACCGGATGTCCGAGTCCGCCGTCGGCTTGATCGAGCCCGACACGCGGCAAAACGACGGCAGCTTCGAATAGTCTGCGGCGAGACCCGGAGGTCCCGCGATCGGCACGCTCAAGGCGCCTGCCGCTACGACTTCAGCGGACGCGATCGTGGTATTGGCGAACGACCGAGAAGCGAGACTCGCGCACGCGGTGCCCGCCGCGTTACGGGCCTGGGCGACTGCAGCATTCTGCGCCGCAAACCCGACGATCAACGGCACAACGAGCGAAACCGTACCGCGAATCATCAAGCTCATATGCGATCCCCGTCGAGCAGCACGATGTCAGTCGGCGCCCGCGAGCTCCGTGACCAGGTCGTTGTAGAAGCGCACGAAACGATAAAGCTCGGCCTCGAGGATGCGCTCTTGGTCGCTGTGTGCGCCGAAGCCCTTCGCATTGTCCTCTTGGTCGGTGGCGGGACCGATGCCGAAGCACCGGATGCCCTTGGCGCGCAGGAACGCCATGTCAGTGGCACCCGTGCTCATCATGGGCAGCACCGGCGCACCGTAGTGCTCGACCATCGCGCGCTCGATGGCGACGAACGCCGCATCATCGACCGGTGACATCACGCCCGCCGGCCGGTTGCCGTAGCCGTTGAACACGACGTCGATCTGCTCGTCGCCGATGAGGCGCTCGAGCTCGGCGCGAAACGCATCGGGGTCTTCGTCGGGGCGCATGCGCACGTCGAGCGTTGCGCGTGCCTCCGAGGGAATCACGTTGTTGCGGTAGCCGCCTTGCACGATATTCGGCGAGATCGACGTGCGCAGCATCGAGGCTTGCGAGGGGATATTGGCGCGCAACCACGCGTCTGCAGCTGCGACGACCGCCGGATCCGAGCTCAAGAGATCGCGATAGCGGCGCGCGAGCGCCGGATCCTTTTCGACCTCCGCGAGTCGCGAAAAATACGTGCGCGTCGTGCCGTTGAGCATGACGGGGGGCTGCCATTCCACAACCGTCGTGATGGCGCGCGCGAGACGCGCGATCGGATTGCTCTCGAGCGGCACCGACCCGTGACCCGCGACACCGTGCGCGATGAGGTCGATGCCCTTCGGAAATTTCTCCGCGGTCTGAACGCCGGCATAGCGCATCTCGCCATCGATACGCGTCGCGTTGCCGCCCTCGGCGAGGCAGTACTCGGCATCGATCGCATCGAAGTGCTCGTTGACCATGACTTCGATACCGACGTTTGTGTTGCCCTCCTCGCCTGCTTCGGCGAGGAAGATCACGTCGCGGTCGAGCGCGACGAGATTGCGCTTCAAGCTGAGCATCGTCATGAGCGCGGCCGTGACGCTATCCTTGTCGTCGACGGTGCCGCGCCCATAGATGTGCTCGCCATCGCGCGCCGCGCTGAATGGGGGATGCTGCCATTTGGCGGGATCGACATTGACGGTGTCGGTATGCGCCATGAGCAACAGCGGCCGCTTGCTGCCGTTACCCGTGAGGCGCGCGACGACATTCGGCCGATGCGCTTCGAGCGCGAACACTTGTACGGGAATGCCCTCGCGCTCGAGGACTTGCGCGACGTAGTCGGCCGCGGGTTTCTCGTTGCCAGGAGGGCTCGTGGTGTCCATGCGCACGAGCGCCTGAAAATGCTGCAGCGCCTCCGCTTCGATGGCGGCGCGATCCTTCGCCGGCTGCGCGCTCGCGCAGACGCTCGCAAGCCCCAGCAGCAATGCGAGGGAGTGCCGCTTCTCGATTGCCATTGGTCGGCCTCCGTTCAGCTATCGGCGGTGGATCAGCGCACGTCGACGACGACCTTGCCTTCCTTGATCGTGACCTTGGTCTTGAGCCAGTTCCAGTAGCCCTCGAGCGGATTGCCGTCGAGCAGCACGATGTCGGCGAGCTTGCCCGCTTCGAGCGTGCCGAGCTGGTCTTCCATGCCGAGGTACGCGGCCGTGTTCGGGCCCATGATCTTGACCATGTCCTGCATCGAGAACACGACGTTCATCGACTTGAGCTCGTGCTCGAGACCTGCGAGCGCGTCGTAAACCGTGTCCGTGCAGTAGCCGATGATGCCGCCGGCGTCGAAGATCGTGCGCGCGTTGACCATCGCGTAGCCGGCCTCGACGCCGCCGCCGACGCCGTCGACGATCGACTCGGGCCACGGCTTGCCGTCGCGAAAGCGCGGCGAATTGTCCTTCGCAAAGACGTCGATCACCGGTGCGCCGAACCCGATCGTCATCAGGATCTTCGTGCCGGCCGCGGCGAGCTTCTCGGCATCGGCTTTGCTGACCCAATCCTTGTTCGGCAGGTGGACGAGCAGCGGAATGCCCATCTCGACGGCCGCGTTCATCGCCGGTGAGCTCACGGCATGCACCTGAACGTTGACGCCGACCTTCTTGCCTTCGTCGAGCACGGCGCGCAGCGTCTCGAGCTCTTGGGCACTCGGCCCGGGCACGGGCGTCAGCGAGATCTCGCCGGTGTAGTCGATGCCCGCCGCCTTCATCTGACGGATTGCCTCGCGCCCCGCCTCCGGCGTTGTCCCCGCTAGCCGCAACCGCTCCGACGGAATGACGCGCGGACCGTTGATGACGCCGGTCTCGATGTGCTGGCGCAACGTCAGGTTGCCGTCGCCGGGTCCGCCGCCCGACAGGATCGTCGTGTAGCCGGCCTCGAGCTGGCGCTGCATCTGCGCCTTCTCCTCAGGCCCCGTGTTGATGTGGCGGTGCGCGTCGATGAAGCCCGCCATCGCGCTCATGCCCTTGGCGTCGATGACTTGTCCGCTCGTGCTCGCCGGCGCGCCTGCGGCCACCGACACGATCTTGCCGCCGCGCACGACGATCGAGCCGCGCTCGATGACCGTGCCGTTGCCGACGACGATGTGAGCGTTCGTGATCGTGAGATCTTGGGCCGCGAGCGGCGCCGTGGCGCCGATTGCCAAGCCGCAGGCAAGAAGCGCAGAAGCGAGTCTGTTCATGTTCTAGTCCCCCTTAGGATCGGCTCATCTTATACGACCGGCCTCACAGAAAACCCTTAAGAACCGCGAGGCTGTAGCGTTTTTGCGATCCACGTCGACGCGCAGGGGGCGTTGACCGTAGACTCTGCGCGCTCTCACGGAGGAGAACCCGTTGCACTCAGGATCGCGCCATCAGGCGCTGCGAACGGTCTGGCTGTCGGACATCCATCTCGGCTCGCGCGAATGCCGCGTCAATCTACTGCTCGATTTCCTGCGCCACACGCGCTGCGAGCAGCTCTATCTCGTTGGCGACATCATCGACCTCGAGAACCTGCGCCAAGACTTCTATTGGCCCGCGAGCCACACGGAAGCGTTGCAGCTGCTCTTGAAGAAGAGCCAAGAAGGCACTCGCATCGTCTACATCCCCGGTAATCACGATCACGATCTGCACGCCGCAGTCGGCAGCAAGTTCGGCAACATCGAAATTGCCGCACAAGCGATCCATACGACGCGCGACGGCCGCCGGCTGCTCGTGGTGCACGGCGATCAGTTCGACACGGTCGTCCGCGGCCGCTCGCTCGGCGTTGCATTGGGGGGCTTCGCGTGCCGGCGGCTCCTCACGCTAAACCGCTTCGTGCACTGGCTGCACGACCTGCTCGACCTGCCCTACTGGTCCCTCGCACAACACGTCAAGGCGCGCTTCCCGGGCGCACAGGGCTATATCGAGCGCTACCAGAACGCGACGCTCGCGGCAGCGCGCTCCGCGCAAGTTGACGGCGTCGTCTGCGGCCACATCCATCGCGCCGCGTTCACCGAGATCGACGGCCTCCTCTACTGCAACGACGGCGACTGGGTCGAGAGCTGCACGGCACTCGTCGAGGATCAGCACGGCGAGCTGTCCCTGCTCAAGTGGCGGCCGACGGCCGCAACGATCG
>Ga0157380_10002047_pt1 | contig 13488 bp, 15 predicted proteins | sample S35metaG_FD_119757 | JGI IMG/M metagenome (GOLD analysis project Ga0157380, IMG submission 119757) | Switchgrass rhizosphere microbial communities from Kellogg Biological Station, Michigan, USA - S3-5 metaG | ecosystem: Host-associated > Plants > Roots > Rhizosphere > Soil | place: USA...
CCGTCCGACGCCACGGCCATGCTCACCCAGTCGTCGCCCGCAGTGCCGAGCGCCCAGTCGTGCACGTGATCGATGGCCGCCGAAGCGGCTGAAGCGGCGGAGGACGCGCCGCGTGCTTTGATGATCGCCGCACCGCGCTGCTGCACCGTCGGGATGAACTCCTCGCGATACCAGCTCTGCGAGACCTTCGATAGCGCAGGCGCGCCGCCGACGGTCGCATGCGCGAGGTCCGGGAACTGCGTCGCGGAGTGATTGCCCCAGATGATCGCGCCGCGGATGTCGCTGACGTGGGTTCCGGTCTTACCGGCGAGCTGCGCCTTGGCGCGGTTGTGATCGAGCCGCGTCATGGCCGTGAAATTGCGCGGGTCGAGACCCTTGGCGTTTTCGCGGGCGATGAGTGCATTGGTGTTCGCCGGATTGCCGACGACGAGGATCTTGACGCGCCGGTCCGCGACGGCGTCGAGCGCCTTGCCTTGCGCCGAGAAGATCTGCGCGTTGGCGAGCAACAAGTCCTTGCGTTCCATACCGGGGCCGCGGGGCCGCGCACCCACCAGCAAGCCGTAGTTGATGTCCTTGAACGCGGCCTCGGCCTTGTCGGTGACGACTACGCCGTGCAGCGTTTCGAACGCGCAGTCGTCGAGCTCCATGGCGACACCGTTCAACGCGTTCAGTGCCGGTGTGATCTCGAGCAGCTGCAAGATGATCGGTTGATCCGGTCCGAACAGTTGTCCCGATGCGATGCGAAATGCTAGCTGGTAACCGATCTGACCCGCGGCGCCGGTGATGGCGACCCGTACGGGAGTCTTGCTCTTCTGCTTCATGGATGACGTTTGCCTCGACAAAAATGCGGTCCAAACTCAAATGCGGCCCGGAATCTTAACATGCGTGTGGGGGCGGTCAGGCGGCGGTACAGACGGTGGAGGACGAGCGTCAGTCGCCGTTCTCCGCGCCTTGCTTCGCGAGGCCGTGCTTGCGCAGCAGACTGCGAAACTGGTGATACGAGAGACCGAGCACTTTCGCCGCCACCGTTTGCTTGAACTGAGCGCGCTCGAGCGCGCGGCGCAGCACCTGCCGCTCGAATTCGGCGACGGCCGCCCGGAAGTCCGTCGGTACGCCGTGCTCCGTTGCAACCGGCAACGGACTCACCGGTGCCGGTCGCTCGCTCGCAGGCTCGGGCGATGGAGCGGGGTTATAGGGCGAGGCGAACGGGTCGAACAGAATCTGCCCGATCGGCTGGTCGGGCACATCAGTTCGATAGACGCTGCGCTCGATTGCGTTCTTCAACTCGCGCACGTTGCCGGGCCAGCCGTACCCCAATAGCGCAGCCTTGGCATCGGCGGTGAAGCCGGGGAAGAACGGCCGCCGCAACTCCTTCGTCACGTTGACGGCGAAGTGATACGCGAGCGTGTTGATGTCTTCGGGTCGCGCCCGCAACGGCGGTACGTGAATCACGTCGAAAGCCAAACGGTCGAGCAGGTCGGCGCGAAAGCGACCGAGCTCGGCCAGCCGCGGCAAGTGCTCGTTGGTCGCGCCGACGATGCGCACGTCCGTGCGGATCGTGTCGGAGCCGCCGACGCGCTGAAACTCGCCGTACTCGATGACCCGCAGAATCTTCTCCTGCATGCGCGGCGGAATCGTCCCGAGCTCATCGAGCACGAGAGTGCCGCCGTTCGCCTGCTCGAAACGACCGATGTGCGTCCGCGTCGCACCCGTGAACGCGCCGGCTTGGTGGCCGAACAGCTCCGTCTCGAGCAATGACTCCGTCAGCGCTGCACAGTTGACCTTGACGAGCGGCTGTTCCCACCGCGGCGAGAGAAAGTGGAGGCGAGACGCGATGAGCTCTTTGCCGGTGCCGCGCTCACCGATGACGAGCACGGGCTTGACGAGCTTGGCGGCGCGCGAGACGTGCTCGAGCATGGCCACGAAAGCCGGTGCTTCGCCGATCAAACCGAGGGTTTCGGGGGTCGCGGTCGCGGCAGCACTGGCCAAGAGGCACCAACTGTTGGTCGTTTCGGCGAAATCTTAGCCCAAGACCAAACTCAACCCCAAGCGCCGATTACGCGCATGACTCGAATAGCGTTGGCAGGTCAACGAGTTAGAGGCCCGCAGCGGCCTTGGCATGGAATCTGCTTTGACCCTCGCACTCACAACTAGAGGGCTTCGTGCCATGGGCATCTTCTCGCGCTTCACCGACATCGTGAACTCGAACATCAACTCGATCCTCGACAAGGCCGAGGACCCGGAAAAGCTCGTTCGGCTGATGATCCAAGAGATGGAGGACACGCTGGTCGAGGTCCGCTCGACTGCGGCCCGCGCGATCGCCGATCGCAAGGAGATCACACGGTCGCTGACGAACCTCGAGAACGAGGCTCGCGACTGGCAATCGAAGGCCGAGCTCGCCCTCGACAAGAATCGCGAGGATCTCGCGAAGGCTGCGCTCGCCGAGAAAGCGCGCGCGACCACCGCGGCCGATGCGCTGCGCATCCAGCATCAAGCGCTCGGCGAGGGTCTCGACAAGCTCAACGACGACGTCGTGCGGCTCGAAGAGAAGCTCGTCGATGCCAAGACGCGCCAGCAAGCGATTCTCGCGCGGCAGCGCACGGCGAGCCGCCGGCTCGATGCGCGTAAGCGCCTGCACAACTCCCGAATCGACGACGCGTTGATTCGGTTCGATCAGTTCGAGCGTCGCATCGACGACATCGAGGCGCATGTCGAATCGTACGACCTCGGTGGCAAGAAGGGGCTCAAAGACGAGATCACGGATCTCGCGACGGAAGATGCCGTTGCACAGGAGTTGCGCGAGCTGAAGTCGAAGCGTGCCGGGCAGAAGCGCGGCAACGAATCGGCCTAAGCTATGAATGTCACGACGGCGCTTTTCATCTTGACGGTCATCTTCATGACAGTCGTCGTGCCCTTCGTCGTCATCATGCACTACTCGACGAAGTGGAAAGCCACGAAAGGGCTGTCGGATGACGAGCACAGGATGCTCGAAGATCTCTGGAAAGAGAGCCAGGCCATGCAGAGTCGCGTGAACGCTCTCGAGACGATTCTCGACAACGAAGTTCCGGACTGGAGAAAGAAGCAGTGAACGATCCACTTCGCGAGCCGGGTTTGATCAACAAGCTGTACCGCAAGCCGCGGCGCGGCATGATCTTCGGCGTATGCGCGGGTCTAGCCGAGTACTTCGGCTTCGACGTAACAGCGACGCGCGTTATCGTTGCGGTCAGTGCGTTCTTTGCGTTTCCGGTCATCTGCATCGTCTACCTGTGCCTCGGCTTGTTGCTGCCGCCGCGCGGCTATACAGGGCCGGAGCGCAATCACAACGATCCGGTCGAACGCCAAGTGCGCTCGAGCCCTCACGACACATTAGCCAGCGTCCGCTACCGGTTCCGCGATCTCGACGTGCGCTTGCAGCGCCTCGAGAAGTACGTGACGTCGAACCGTTACAAGCTCGATCGAGAGTTCGAGAAGCTGGGAGAGTAGAGTTTCGCTGACGTCGTTTCCTCGTCGTTTGCGGTGCACTGGGGAGGTCACCACGGATGAACCCGTTTGAGTTTGCGCTGGCGATAATTGCGCTCGTGTTCCTCTACAAGTTGGTCAAGACGGTGGTGTTGCAGAAAAACATGGGCGTCCGCCGCGACGACACCGCCGACGCTGATCTGCTCGCACGACTGCAGCAGGTCGAGGAACGCGTGCGCGTGCTCGAGCGCATCGTCACCGACGAGCGCTACGACCTGAAGCAGCAGTTCAAGGATCTCGGTGCCTAGACGAACGCGGCGCCTCGAGGGCGCCGCGGTCACGGATGATGCGCAGATCGGTCAGTTAGCGGGGGCGGGATTGGCAGCCCGGAAAGCCTTGATCTGATCGTTGAACGCCGCCGCGACGCCTTCCATCTCGGCGACGGCCGCGTTGTGCCGCGACACCATCAGCGATCTGAATTCTTCGGGGGCTGTTTCGCCCTGCGCCTCGAGCTCCGAGTCGATGCACGCCAGAAACTCGGTCATCGCGGCCTGATAGGCCTTCACTTGCGCTTGTGCGGCCAGCATCTGCTCCATCGTCGATGACTTGCCCTCGGGAATCGCAACAGCCGCGGGGTTTTCGCAGGCGACGGCCGCAAAACCGTAGCCAGTCGCGATGGCAGTCACCAGGTAGGACGTCAGCATTTTCATCACTACACCTCGTTGCAGTGTATTCCGTGGATTGCTGGGACTATACCGCAGTCGCCGGGGCCAAAGCATTACGCCTTCGCGTCCGCGAACAGCGCGCGATACTTGCCGCTGCCTGCCGACTCGGCAATGAGCAGCTCGCAAAATTCGTCGGCTGTCACGGAATCGCCGAACAAATGCCCTTGCGCGTAGTCGCAGCCGTGTTGGCGCAGGAACTCGAGCTGCGCTTCGGACTCGACCCCTTCGGCCACGACCTCGAGCCGCAGGCTGTGTGCCATCTTGATGATGGCGTCGACGATGGCGGCATCGTCGCGATCGATTGCCACGTCGCGCACGAACGATTGATCGATCTTCAGCGTGTTGATCGGGAACTGCTGCAGCGCGCTCAAGGACGAGTAGCCGGTGCCGAAATCGTCGATGGCAAGATGCAGACCCATGCCGTACAGGGCGTCCAAGATGCGCACGGTCCGTTCGGGATCCTCCATCAGCGTCGTCTCGGTGATCTCGAGCTCGAGCGACGTCGGCGAGACGCCGTGCGCGCGAAACGTGTCCCGCACTTGATCGAGAAAGCGGCGCTGCTGCAACTGCCGCAGGGAGAGGTTCAGCGACACGCGGCACGGAGACGGCACCGAGCGTTGCCACGCGCGGTAGTCCGCGCACACGCGGTTCAGCACCCAATCGCCGAGCTGCAGGATGAGATTCGTTTCCTCGGCGAGCGGCACGAAGTCCGAAGGAAACACGAGGCCGCGTTCCGGCAGATCCCAACGCAACAACGCTTCGACGCCCTCGATGCGCCCCGTCGAGATGCGGTACTTCGGCTGGTAGTGCAGCCGCAGCTCGTCGCGCTCGAATGCGCGGCGCAGCTTGCTCTTCAGCATCAGGCGCTCGACGGCTTCCGTGTTCATGTCGCTCGAGTAGTACTCGAAGCAGTTGCCGCCGGCCTTCTTGGCCTCGTACAGCGCCGCGTCGGCGTTGCGAATCAGGTCGATGACGTTGTCGCCGTCGCGCGGATAGACGGCGAGGCCCATGCTCGCCGTGAGGAAGATCTCCTCGCCGTGTACTTGGAACGGCTTGCCGGTCGCCGTCAGCAGCCGCGGCGCGAGCTCGTTCAGATGCCGCTGCATGGCGTCGAGTCGCTCGAAGCCGGTGATCAACACCGCGAACTCATCGCCGGCTAACCGGCCGGCGTGCGCATTCTCGCCGAGCTCGGCGAGCACGCGGCGCGCGAAAATCTCGAGACTCGTGTCGCCGGCCGCGTGGCCGAACGTGTCGTTGATGTCTTTGAAGCGGTCGACGTCGAGGTACACGATCGCGACGTATTGCTGGCTGCGGCGCGCCCGGGCGATCGCCTGCTGCAGCAGGTGCTGGAACTGCATGCGGTTGGCGATCTTGGTCAGAGAATCCGTGCGGGCGAGATAGCGGATCCGCTGCTCGACGCGCTTGCGCTCGTCGATGTTGTGCGCCGCGTACACCTTGCTCTGGAGCGTGTCGCCCTCGTGCAGCACGTTAGCCACGGTGTAGGACACGCTGACGGTCGTGCCGTCGGGGCGCAGCACCGTGCCTTCGCGCGGCCGCGACGCTACGCCTTCGGTGCGCCGGCGATCGTTCGACAGGATCAGCTCGTCCGCGACCTTTGCGATCAGCGTCGCTTCGTCTTGGCCGAAGAGCTCGACGGCAGCGGCGTTGGCGCGTTCGACCTTGCCTTCCGCGTTGGTGATGAGCAGCGCTTCACCCATGCTCGACAGCAAGCGATCGAGGTAATCGCGAGAGATCGTGCTCGAGCGCAGGTTCGTGCGCATCGCGTTGACGGCTGCCGCCAGCTCGCGCAGCTCTGTCGTGTCGCCGAAGGCCGTCGAGTCGACTTCGCCGTTCACGCTTTGCAGCGAAGCCGTGACGGCGCGCAACGGTGCGGAGAAGCGATCGATGATCGTCTTGACGAGCCAACACCCGATGAAGGTGCCGGCGAGGACGGAGACCAGCGCCAAGCCGGCGAATGCGGCCATCGACAAGACCCCCGCCGCGAGCAAGGCGAGCAGGAGACCGAGCGCTCCGACGACCGAGCCTGCGAGCAGCAGGACCGTCGCCATGAAACGGCGCTTCAGCGGCGAGTTGAGGTACGTCGCGAGCATACTGGCGTGAGCTCGATTCGCTTTACTATTGTAATTGTTATATCCGCAGCGGCTGAGCTCGACCACTACGGAGTCGGGAAAGCCCCTTGAGCACGTGTCAGTCTAGTACGAGGAAGCGTTTGCCGCACGCCGTTGGTGCATTCGACCCGCCCGTCGGGCTGCGGGACCGGCACGTACAATCGCTATTGGCGGGGTGGCCGTGGCGGCAGCGCTGGTTGCGCGGGCGCGCGGCCGGCCTCTTGGCCGCGTCGCGCGACGAGATCGTCGACTGCGGCGCCGGCGTGCGGTTGCTCGGCCATTTCAGCCCGCAGCCCAGCGGTGCGCGGGGCCTCGCAATTCTTCTGCACGGCTGGGAAGGCAGCGCCGAGGCGAGCTACGTCGTCTCGTTGGGCGGCCTGCTATTCGCGGCCGGGTTCGCCGTGTTCCGCCTCAATTTCCGCGACCATGGCGCGACCTTCGCGCTGAACCGCGACTTGTTCCATTCGTGCCGGATCGACGAGGTGGTCGGCGCGTTGGCCGCGATTACGGCGCGGCATCCCGCGGCCCGCACGTTCGTCGTCGGCCATTCACTGGGCGGCAACTTCGCATTGCGTGCGGCGGCGCGAGCGCCCGCTGCGGGTATCCCACTGACGAAGGTCGTGGCGTTATGCCCCGTGCTGCGGCCCGCAAGCACGATGCGCGCGCTCGAGGACGGCCTGTGGGTGTACCGACACTATTTCCTGCGCCGTTGGCGCCGCAGTCTGCTCGCCAAAGCAGCGTGTTTCCCCGAGCTCTACGATTTCGGCGATCTGCGTCGGTTTCCGACGCTGACGGCGACGACGGAGTTTTTCGCGACGCGCTACGCGAGCTTCCCGGACCTCGACGCGTACTTGAACGGCTACGCGATCACGGGTGACGCGCTCGCGCGCCTCACAGTGCCTGCGCGCTTGATCGCTGCGGCCGACGATCCCGTGATTCCAATCGAGGATCTACAGGATCTCGCGGTTACGCCGGCACTGACGATCGACGTGTCGCCGCACGGCGGCCATTGCGCGTTCCTCGAAGACTATCGCTTGAGCAGCTGGCTCGATCGAGCCGTGCTAGCGGAGCTCGAACGCTCGCCGTGACGCGGCCTAGGATTGCCGCTTCTCTTCGAAGGTCGTCGGCTGCTCGCCGCTCGTCACCTTGATTTCACCCTCGATAATCGCACCCTCGGCCACCGCGATCGAGTTCCCCGACAGGCTGCCCGTGATGCGTGCACTGCCCAGGATCTCCACGCGCTGCTTGGCGACGACGTCGCCCTCGACCGTGCCGGCCACCACGATATCGTTCGCCCGCAGGATGCCTTTCCAGTGCGCGCCTTTGGCGAGCGTCAGCGGGCCGTTGATGTCGCAGTCGCCCTCTACGGTGCCGCAGAAGACAAAGGCGCCCTGCCCGGTGATCGTGCCAACGAGCGCCGTCGACGCGGCGATGTACGTTGTCGGTCCGCTCGCCCCGTCCTGAATTCGTCTTTTCTTGAACATTAGCGTGTCTCCGCCAGCAGGCAGTCACGGTAACCGAACGTGAGCCAGGTCCGCTGGAACCAGATCACGTGCCGACAATCGACGCGCAGAGTGGCAAATTTTGTCGTACAGGGTTTGTGATGACCCTCACGCCGACCCCGCGCAAGCGCCTGTTTTGCCTACTCTCGCCGTTTCTGGCACGCGGATTGCTTAGTCATTCGAACTAAAACTTCCTGGGTGGGGAGTGTCATGGACGATACGGTCGAAATCATCGCAGTCGTGCTTGGCGACGCCAACGAGCGCCGTTGGCACGCCGGTCAGTTGGGGAAGGGGGCACAGCGCCTCGTTCGTCGACCCGACGGCCGCGTCGCACTCGAGCCTGTCGCCTCCGAAGAGGAGTTCGAGCGCACTGCTCGCACGACCGGCTGCTTCCGTCGCGGCAAGCCGATTCACGATCCCTTCACGCACGAGGTCATCGGTTACGAGATGGAGCAGGTACCGCTGCTCCGCGCGGCCGCTGACGTTGCCGCTAGTAGCCGTAGCCGAGGTGTGTGATATCGGCTACGAAGCCGTTCTCCAGCCTCACGACCCGTACGAGCTGATGCGGACCCAAGTTGTAGGTCCACTCTTCGATCACGACTTCTTCGATGAGCTCGGGATAAGCGCGCCCCCAGTGCGACACATAACTGCGTTGCGACAGTCGTGTCTGCACCGATGCGGGCTCGCCGCAAAACCGTAGAATTTTATCCGCGTGATCACCGCGCGTGATGATGCGCGTCCCGCACCGAAATGCGTGTGCGGGAGTGACGGCCAGCAGCAGCAACAGGGTTGCGACGACTGTTAGAAGCGTCCTCGGCGCCATGGTGACGAGCACCTCTTCGATAGAGCGGTGAGCGTAGCTTCGTCCCCCTGAACCTACGCTGAATCGGCTCAAACGGCAATCGCGCCAGCCTATAATGCGCCGACTTGTCGTCGAGTCGTAGCGCGAGCGTGAGCACCCCCTTGTCATCTTCGTCCCGTGCCCCCGGTGGGCGGCTTGCCGCACGTCTCGAATGGTTGAGCAGCCCCGGCCGGGTCGAATTGATTCGCAATGGCCTGCGTGGCGTCGAGAAGGAAAGTTTGCGCGTCGACTCGAGCGGTGCCTTGTCGCGGCGACCCCATCCGCCGAGCTTCGGAGCCGCGCTGACCCACCCCTACATCACCACCGACTATTCGGAAGCATTACCCGAGCTCGTCACTCCGCCGCAGCGCACGCAGTGGGAGACGCTGCAATTTCTCTGCGACGTCCACGCGTTCATCCAGCGGCGCCTCGATGGCGAGTTGCTGTGGCCGGCCAGCATGCCGTGCGATCTGCCGCCGGACGACGAGATTCCGATCGCCTACTACGGGCCCTCGAATGTGGGCCGAATGAAAACCGTGTATCGCCGCGGTCTAGGCCACCGCTATGGCCGCGCCATGCAGGCGATTGCCGGTGTCCATTTCAATTACTCGTTGCCGGCCGCCTTTTGGCCGGAGTATCAAGCACACGGGGGGCACGCGGGCTCGCTGACGGAGTTCCGCTCGGCCGAGCTCATGGGGCTCGTCCGCAATTACCGGCGCGTGGCGTGGCTCGTGACTTTCCTGTTCGGCGCTTCGCCGGCGCTGTGCCGTTCGTTCCGGCCGAACGGTCACGAGCTGCTCACGGAGCTCGATCGTGCGACGTGGTACGCGCCATACGCAACGTCGTTGCGTATGAGCGACTTGGGTTACCAAAACAAGACCCAAGGGCGCTTGAGTATTCGCGCAAACTCGCTCGCCGAGTATGTGGCCGGCATGCGCGCCGCCGTGACGACCGAGGAGCCGCGCTACGCGGCGATCGGCGTCCTCGTCGACGGAGATTATCGGCAGCTCAACGCGAATATCCTGCAGATCGAGAACGAGTACTACAGCACGATTCGCCCGAAACCGAGCAAGGCGAGCAAGCATCGGCCGCTCGTTGCGCTCGGCGAGACCGGCGTCGATTACGTCGAGGTGCGCACGCTCGACCTGAACAGTGCGGACCCCGTCGGAATGAACCAAAGCGAGCTGCGGTTCATCGAGGCCCTGCTGATCCGCTGCCTCCTTGCGGGGAGCCCCCCAATCTCCGCGGCCGAGCAGGCGGAGATCGACGCGCGCGATCTCACGGTCGCCCGCGAGGGCCGCCGTCCATCGCTCACGCTGGTGGACGGCGGGCGCGAGCGCCGCTTGAGCGAGCGCGGTCTCGAGGTTCTTGCGGAAGTGCGAGCGGTCGCCGAACTACTCGACGCGGGCGCGCAGGGCTACGTGGCGGCCGTCGACGCCGCGGCCGAGGCGCTGCGCGAGCCCGAGCGAACGCCGTCGGCGGCCTTGCTCGCAGCGCTGAAGGGCGAGCAGGCGAGCTTCTCCGAGTACACCCTCATGCTCGCCCGCACCCATGCCGCCTACTTTCGCGATTTCGCGCTGGCTGCGGAGCGCGAGCAGGCCCTCACCGAGGTTGCACGCCGGTCGCTCGAGGAGGCGGAAGCCCTCGCAGCCAAGGATTCAGGCCCTTTCGCGGCCTTCTTGCGCGACCATTTCTCCCAGCTTTGAAGAGGGGCGGGGCGTCGACGCGGGTCGTTTTTTGTGATTCCGTTAACCGTCGCGCGCGTTTGCCGCCCTGATACTGATGACCTTGATCCGACCGAGACGGGCATGAAGACGGTTTTCCTCCTCGCGATTCTTGGCGGTTTCGGCGGCACCCTCGCCGGAGCGCATTTCGTGCCATGGTTGAAGCACGCCCGGCTGCCGTCGCATACCTCGGTCATTGCTAACGGCGGCCGCTCCGAGCAGTTCCTGATTCGCTTACCCGCCGACCGCATCGCTGCCACCGACGCCGAGGCCGGCGGCCTCCGCAGCGCCGGGGCCACCGGAACAATGGTGTTGCCGGCGCAGTTCGTCGCCGAGCCGCTGCTCGTCGAGCACTTCAAGGTGCGCGACTCTGGCGGGAGCGTCGTCGGCGTGGCCGCTCGGCATTGGAACGCCAGCGGCGCTGCCCCGACCACAACGTGGTCACTGCTGATCCCCAGCCGGGGGGCGATCGTCCTCAGCGCTCCGGGCGAAGCCCGCAGCGTGCTCGAGACGGCATTGCGCGCAGGCGGTTACAGCGGAGGCAAGGCGTGGGACGGGCAGGTCGCCGTGCCGATGATCCCGTCGGGCGAGGTTGGTACCGTCACGGCGGGCACTGGCGAGTTCGACGGTCTTGCGGGCAACTACACGGAAGCGTGGACCGTCGCCGCGGTCGACGAGGACGGCCGGTTGAGCGGCACGGTCGAGATCAACACGATCACGAGTCGGCCGCAATGAGACACCTGTTCGTCGCGATCGTGGGTTTGATGCTCGGCGCCGCAGCCGCAGTCGCCGTGTTGTACTTCAACCCGCTCTCGGAGCAGTCAGCCGCGCAGCCGCAGGCGACCGACCGCGTGCTGCACTACTCCCTGCCGGATCAAGTTCTAGAGTTCGCGGTGGGCGAGGACGCGAGCTTGTTCGGCCAAGACACGGGGCAGGACAGCCTGTGGGAAGAGACGATCGATCGTACGGCCGTGCTCGGTTTGTTGCTCAACGACGAAGCGAATCAACCGGTGGCGATCGCGAGCCGCCTCATGGCGACGTCGCCCGAGACGGATCTGCTGCTGCGCGGTGTGCTGCTGAGCGACCATTGGCTCGTCACCATCCCCAGCGAGGGCACGCTATTCGTGCGCGCCGAGTCGAACGCGTGGCCGTTCCTCAAAAATACATTGGTCCCGGTCTGGTATCTCGACCGCCCCTGGAGTGGCCCCGCGGAATATTGGCCGACGGTCGGCCCCGGTGCGGACGACAGTGGTGTCGCGCTCGGTATCACTGGCACATTTCGCGGCAGTGAAGGCAGCGTCGTCGAGCACTACGAGATCTCGGCTCTCGATCCCGAGCGCGAGCTCGCGAACGCGAACGGCGAGCTGCACTTGCGGCTGGCCGGCCCGCAGGTCGCCGCCCAGTAGGTCGCGTCAGCCCGCGAGCGACGCGAGATCGATGCTGGCGTCGCGGAGCACGTCGGGGGCGATGCGTGCGCGGTTCGCCACCAGCTTCTTGCCTGCAATGAACTCCCTTGGGCTATTGATCGCGTCGACGGCGAGCAATCGTCCGGCGCCGAGATAGAACGCGGCGAAGCTGCGCCGCGCCGGGTCGCCGCGTAACACGACCTCGTCATAGCCCGTCGACAGCCCCGCGATCTGCAGCTTCAAGTCGTATTGGTCGGACCAGAACCACGGCACCTCGGAGTACGCCACGGGCGTGCCGAGTAGGGTCGCGGCGGCGACCTTGGCCTGATGAATCGCGTTCGGCACTGATTCGAGCCGCACGCGGCGCTCGAGCAGGGGGAGCGGATGGTTCGTGCAGTCGCCGGCCGCCAGCACGTGCGGATCGGCCGTGCGCGCGAACTCGTCGACCAAGATGCCATTGTCGCAGGGCAGCCCCGCGGCGGCGGCGAGCTCGACGTTGGGCACGATGCCGATGCCGACGATCACCACGTCGCACGGAAACCGTCGACCGTCGACGGTCTCGACCGCCGTCACGCGGGTCGTGCCACCCAGCGCCTTGACTGCCGCGCCGCAGTGAATCACCACGCCCGCGGCACGATGCGCGGCTTCGTAGAATGCGGAGACCTCGACGCTGACGGCGCGCGCCATGACGCGCTCGGCGGCCTCGAGCACGGTGACGTCGAAGCCGCGCTGGCGGACCACGGCCGCGACTTCCAAGCCGATGTACCCCGCGCCGACCAGCAGCACCCGTGCTCCCGCGGCGAGCGACGAGGTAATGCCGTCGACATCGGCGATCGTGCGCAGGTAATGCACGCCGGGTAGCGTCGCGCCAGGCACGTCGAGGCTGCGCACGCGGCTGCCCGTGGCTAGCAGCAAGCGGTCGTAGTGGAACGCGCGGCCATCGCGTAGGCGGACGCGTCGAGCAGTGGCGTCGAGCTCCTCGACTCGTGCGTTCTGCTCGAGCGCTACGCCCTTCTCCGCGTAAAAGGCAGCCGGGCGCAGCAACAGCCGTTCGCGCGTGAGCTCGCCGGCCAGATATTTTTTCGACAACGGCGGCCGCTGGTACGGCGGATACGGCTCTTCGGTGAGCAAGGTGATGGGGCCCGCGAAAGTCTGCTGCCGCAGCGATTGGACGGCCTGCGCCGCGGCTTGGCCGCCGCCGACGATCAGAAGGTGCTCGCTCATCGAATGCTATATTCCGGAACGGGGCCGCGATTCTAGCAGTGGCCGAGGTACCGAAGACGCAATGACACGAGCCATCCTCTTCGACTCGTTCGGTGGGCCCGAGGTGTTGCAGTACCGCGAAGTCGAGCTCGCGGCGCCGGGTGAGGGCCAAGCGCTCGTCGAGCACCGCGCGATCGGGCTCAACTTCATCGACGTCTACCACCGCACCGGCCTCTACCCGCTGACGTTGCCGAGCGGGCTCGGTGGCGAGGGTGCCGGTGTCGTCACGGCCGTTGGGCCGGGGGTGGTGCATGTGGCGCCCGGCGATCGCGTTGCATACACGGCGCCCGCGCCGCTCGGCTCGTATGCCGACGAACGTATCCTCGACGCGAAGTGGCTGGTCAAGCTGCCGCCCTCGCTCAGCGAGCAAACCGGCGCGGCGATGATGCTCAAGGGTCTCACCGCCTGGTACCTCTTGAAGCGGAGCTTCCCGGTGGCC
>Ga0157380_10002050_pt1 | contig 13483 bp, 10 predicted proteins | sample S35metaG_FD_119757 | JGI IMG/M metagenome (GOLD analysis project Ga0157380, IMG submission 119757) | Switchgrass rhizosphere microbial communities from Kellogg Biological Station, Michigan, USA - S3-5 metaG | ecosystem: Host-associated > Plants > Roots > Rhizosphere > Soil | place: USA...
ATCAACTGCGCGATAATCTCTGCCAACAACTCGGATTCAGTAAAATCTTTTGATGCGATGACGACTTTTTGATTCTGACTCGAGGTCTGGCCACCATTTCCGCCATTTACCGAGGGCCAGAAAACAAAGATCGCCACCAGTAACAACGCACCCACAGATACCAGAATAAGATTTCGCCGGCTCGCGTCGCGCGTGGCCCCTCTCTTTTTGGTTTCGAGCGAGAATTGTCGTTCGAGAAGGCCGAGGGTTAGATCCGCAAGGAGCGCCATTAGCGCTGCTGGAACGGCTCCCGCGAGTAACAGATTGCGGTCGTACTGCCGCAATCCACGAAAAATGTAAACACCCAGACCACCAGCTCCGACTGCCGCTGCGATGGTCGCGACACCCACTGAAATAACGGTCGCTACTCTGACGCCCGTCAGGATCACGCTCATGGCGAGTGGTAATTCGACCTGCCACAAGATCTGCCGGCTGGTCATTCCCATTGCGAGCGCGGCTTCGCGAACATTTCGATCGACACCCAGTATTCCTGTAACTGTGTTCCGAATGATTGGGAGCAAAGCATAAACCACCAAGGCGACGATAGCGGTGCGCGCGCCAATACCGCCGATGAAGGGCAACGGAATCAGAAAGCCAAACAAGGCCAAACTCGGAATTGTCTGCATGATGTTGGCAATGGCCAGTACCGGACTTTGCAGAGCTTTCTTTCGCGTGAGAATTATTCCGGTTGGGATTCCGATGAGGATGGCCACCGCCGTTGAGATGAGCACAAGTAGAAGGTGCTGCCGCAGCAGCGTCATCAACTCCGAACTGTTCTCTTGTAAGAATTGCCAGAAGCTCATCTTAATGTGCAAAGGGCAAAGCGCTAAGAGCGAAGGGCGAATCCTGACCGGTAGTGATTGGGTTAGTGTGCTCCCCTCCCCACAAGTGGGGAGGGGTCGGGGGTGGGGTTAGGCCAGCATTCGACCTCTCCCCTAACCCCTCTCCGCCCGCGGAGAGGGGAATGAAACCCACTTTGCTCTTAGGGTTACTTCAGCGTTTTCAAATAGGCCTGAGCGTGCTCTTGCTCAGACTTCATGAAGCCGTCCGGTGTCTCCAGTAAAACTAATTTGCCCGCTGCCATGAGTCCAATGCGTGTTCCCACCAGCAAAGCTTCGCGCACATCGTGCGTAACAAAGATCGCAGTCTTGGCCAAACGCTTGGTCAACTCGATGAACTCGCGTTGCAAACTCGCTCGGGTCAAAGGATCCAGAGCACCGAAAGGCTCGTCCAGCAATAACAACGGTGGCTCGGCTGCGAGGGCACGCGCTACTCCGACGCGCTGGCGTTGTCCGCCAGATAACTCGCCTGGATAGCGCTCAGCGAAATCTTTTCCGCCGAGGCCGACTAATTCCAGCAGCTCGTGCACGCGCTTTTTGACGCGAGCTTCGTCCCATCGTTCCAGGTGTGGCACCAGGGCAATGTTTTCGGCGACCGTGAAGTGGGGAAACAATCCGCCTTCCTGAATTACATAACCCGTGCGCCGTCTCAAGCGGATGGGATCCAAAGCAGTGGTGCTTTGTCCTTCAACCAGAACCGACCCCGCGGATGGAACCAGCAGACGATTAACGAGCTTGAGCGTCGTCGTCTTTCCACAGCCCGACTCACCGAGCAGGACTAACGTTTCGCCGGCATTAACCGTCAGGTTCAACTGCGAAATTATTGGGGCGGGTACGGCGGGAACTGAATAGCTGACGTCGCGAAACTCAACGAGTGGTTTTCCGTTCGTTTCATCCATCTCGCGATTAGAAATGATTAACCAGCTGCCTTCAGGAGGTTGCTGCTGAATCTTTTTTGCTCATCGAACCAGGTCTGCTCGCATGCAAATCCGGTCTCCAAAGCGAGCAGCTTGATTCCTTCCAAGTCGTACTTGTAAGAGTTTTCGGTGTGGATACGTTCGCCTTCTTCAAACTCGATCTGCAGTTCGAGCTTTCTAAGTACGACGGTCTGTCGTCGCAAACTTTCGACGTAGATTTCAATGCGGCTGTCAGTCTCGTTGAATATTGCTCGATGTCGAAACGCGGGCAAATCAAAGTCGGCGTCCAGCGCGCGATTGATTCGCACAAGCATATTGCGGCTGAATGCGGCCGTTACTCCAAGTGAATCGTTGTACGCCGCCTCCAGAATTCTCCGGTCCTTCTTGAGATCGACGCCCAGCAGCAACGCGTCACCTAAGGCAAGCACCTCTCTCATCGACTTAAGAAAGGCGATGGCTTCCGCCGGCTCGAAATTACTAATGTTCGAGCCGAGAAACAGCGCCAGTGTGCGCCCACGTTTTCGCTTTGCGAGCTCAGCCAGGCCGGTGAAATATTCAGCCGCATAAGCTTCAATCCGCAGGCCCGGATAAGATTGCAATAGTACACGTGAGCTGCGTTCAAGTGCCGAAGCAGAAATATCAACCGGAACAAACAGAAGCTCTCGCTGAGCGCGCAGCAGAGTTTCAATTACTAATCTTGTCTTTGAGGCGCTGCCGCTGCCCATCTCGATGAGTGTATTGGGCAACTCAATGGAACCGATTATTTCCGCAGCATGACGCGCAAGGATTTCATTCTCGGCTCGCGTCAGGTAATACTCGGGCAGAAGACAAATCGCTTCAAAGAGCTGCGATCCCAACTCGTCGTAAAGATATCTGGGAAAGAGGTGCTTAGCGGGCGCGGTTAGACCACGACGTATGTCCTCGGCAAAGTCAGCCAAAGGATCACGAATCACCAGGTTATGAATAACCAGCCTGTTTTCGTGAGTGCGAGACAACTCAGGCTGCGACATCGTAAACAACGCCTTTCGTCAGCGGTTGAGAGCCACAAGGGGTCTATCTGAAAACGAGGGTACGCTATCATAGCGGATCGTTCCCCTTTGGCAAGTTAACAGCGACAGGCATTACAGTACCCCGAGCGATAGCGACGGGATCGAAGACTCGACTCCCCTCAAAACATGCGTTTTCACCGAGTTGAGTAAATGGACCCCCTTCGCTATCCCCGACGTGTCGGGAGTACTGTATTGCAGCGCTTGACCGCTGACACGCTGACAGGCAAGATCAAGCCCGTTATGTTCCCTCCGCGATTTGCCCAGGTGAGCTCAGCTCGCATCTACATTCTGCTGGTTCTTCTAATCCTCGTCGCCCCGGCCGCGCCCGCGCAAGGGCTGTCTCGTGAACTCGAGGCTCCGGACAAGGTCTCTGTGTCGATCACCAATAGAAATGGCCGAATTAGTGTCATTACCGGTTTAGATACAAAGAAGGTAATCGTTAACGCTACCTCAAAAGGACTAACTGTCGGACAGGACGATGTGACGACCTCAGTGAAAGGCGCCAATGTCGATATCGACGTGCGCGCGCGCTCAGAGCAGAATCGAATTGACCTTGCAGTCCAGGTTCCCCCGCGCGCCCGCGTAAAGATTTCAAGCGACTCCGGAGCCGTCGATGTAGTGGGGAATGTTGAATCAGCTGAAGTCCAAACTAACACTGGAACCATTCACGCTGATGTTCCGCTCGACAGACTAAATTTCGATCTTATCTGGCATGCGAGCAGGCCTCGCTTTCTTAGCGACGTTGAGCTGCCAGAGGTCAAAGAGAAAGCCGGCGGCATCTTTACCATCTCGGGAAGTCTTGAAGGCGATCAGCTGAGCAAGAAGAAGGCGAAACACCCAAAGAAAGCTAAAAAGCCAAAGGAAACAGGCGACCCAAAAGATCCAGTTGAACCAGCCTCAACGCCAGAGGTGATCGCGGATCTTGTGAGTCTCAATCTGCGCACGGAGCGCGGCGTCATTCTGCTGAATGTAGACCCCGCCATGGTGCCGAGCGATCTGCACGAGCGTCCGCTCACCGAAGCTGCAAAATCAATTGTTCGCAGTGGCGACGTGACCCTGATTGAAGCAATCCGGAAAGTTTCGCCCAAGTTGTTTGGGGATTACGCGAGGACTTTACCGCCAATTGAAAAGGAACCAACTCTCGTACGGGGTGCAGCACCCAGCCAATTCGTAACGGCGGTAGCGCCGCAGATGATGCGCGTTCATGCGAGCGTCACCGATCGGAATGGAAGAGCCATCGGCGACCTTAAAACTTCGGACTTCACCATTTTGGAGAATGGCGCAGAGCGCCAGGTCATGAGTGTTGCTCCGGCAAATGAACCGTTCAACCTGGTGCTGCTTTTGGATGTTTCGGGAAGTGTAGAAGAACGACTCGACTTCATTAGAAAGGCTGCGCGCGACTTCCTGAGAACAGCCAGTCCCCAGGACCGCATTGCCATCGTCAGTTTCCGAGACGATATTCAAGTCATTTCTGACTTCACTACTGATCGTCGCTTACTCTCGAGAAAGCTGGACGAGATTGATGCCGGCGGGGCTACTGCTCTTTATGATTCACTCGCGTATGTCTTATCGACCACGTTGAAGCCCTTGCGAGGGGAACGCACCGCAGTTGTGATTCTGTCGGATGGAGATGACAACAAATCCTTCATTCCCCTACCAGCGATCTTGGAGGCCACCGACGAATCAGGCGCTCTGATCTATCCGCTGTATGTTCCCTCGGGATTGATTCCTGAGACTAGTGTGGCGCGACCTGAGATTACGGCCGACCCGTTACGTTCGCGTTACCTGACTTTAACAACGCGCGCTGAGGAAGACGGTCGTAAAATCGCTGCGGCCTCGGGCGGAGTCTTCTATCCTATCCACCGTTTGGAAGATCTGCAGCGTGCTTACGACGATGTAGTCAAGGAGTTGCGCACCGCTTACACCATCACTTACGCGTCAAATTCAGAACCCACTTACCGGCGCGTCAAGGTTCGCACCAATCGTGACGGATCCTCGGTCCGCTTGAGCCCGGTCGTTGGCGTAGCGAATCCCTAAGAACAGCCACCCATGGCCCGCTTTTAGCACAGAATGACCCAGCCGTTATTCGCCCAATTATTCGACGAAAAAGAACGTCGACCCGTAACGGTGTCGGAGCTGACGAATTCTGTTCGCATCACCCTCGAAGGCCGCTTTCCATCAGTGTGGGTCGAAGGCGAGATCTCAAATTTTAACGCGCACTCTTCGGGTCACTGGTATTTCACACTCAAAGATGAGAACGCACAGCTGCGAGCCAAATGTTTCCGTTCCTCCAACACTCGCATTCGCTTTCGCCCTCAGAATGGATTGCACGTACGAGCTCGAGGAAAACTCACCGTGTATTCGCCGCGAGGTGAATATGAGCTGGTCGTCGAGTCATTAGAACCGGCATGTGCCGGCGCCTTAAGAATCGCTTTCGAGCAATTACGCGACCGCCTGAAAGCGGAAGGGTTGTTTGCTCAAGAGCTGAAGCGGCCGCTTCCCGTCTTTCCACGGCGGGTCGGAGTCGTAACTTCACCGACGGGTGCTGCTTTGCGCGATATCCTCAATGTAATTTCGCGTCGCACCCGGACCGTGCATGTATTGTTTGCGCCGGCTCGCGTGCAGGGCGAAGCCGCCGGCAGCGATATCGCGCGTGCTATCCGCTTTATCAACCAGCATCACCAGCGCGCGCTGGCCCAGGGACGTCCCCAGGACGGGGTAGACGTTTTGATTGTTGGACGCGGGGGCGGCTCAACCGAAGACCTTTGGGCTTTCAATCAGGAAGAGGTGGCCCGCGCCATTCGCTCTTCAGTAATTCCCGTAATATCGGCAGTGGGGCACGAGACAGATTTTACTATCGCCGATTTCGCTTCTGATCTGCGCGCGCCAACGCCGTCCGCCGCTGCCGAGTTAGTAGCAGCCCATGAAGATGAATTGTGTTCCCGGCTCGATCAGTTGGATCGGCAACTGCAGCGTTTGATGCGATACAAGATCGTCAATTCGCGCTCGCGCGTGCAGGAGAACGCTATGTCGCATGTCTTCGATGAAGTGCGCAGCAAGTTGCTGCAGGCCCGGCGCGACACAGACAGCGCCAGCCGCGACTTACAATCGATTATTAAGTTGGCGTTTCAAAATGCACAAAGACGGACTGACAACCTGGTGCATCGACTTTCTCCGATTCAGTTGCGCGAACATTTGGCGCAGGCACGCTCGCGATTCGAGCTGGCCAGTAACGCTTGCAACGCGGCGGCGACTTCTCGAATAGACGAGTCTCGTCAGAAACTCGGTCTGGCAGCAGCCGCGCTCGATGCACTTTCACCGCTGGCAGTACTTGAGCGTGGCTACGCTATCGCGCAGGATAAGCAGGGGCGGCTAGTGCGGAATGCGAAGTCGGTCGCTATCGGTGACTCAGTGCAAGTACGTTTGTCCAGAGGTCGCTTGGATTGTCTTGTTAATGGCGTGGAGGATAACTGATTGCCCGACGATTCGAATCAGCCTGCTGAAAGCCCTCGCCGCCGCATTGTTATCCCCCTTGGCCCGGGGAAGAAAAAGTCGCAAGCTTCCGTTAGTCAAAGCGTTCGTCGGGATCGAACTGCGTCAGGTGCTTCTACCTCAGCTGCTCCGGCACGGCCCAGCCGGCTTGCTCGGGTTCTGGGCGTGCTGGCGTTGTTACTGGCGGTTTTCGTGCTCTTGGTCGCGGGCGGAATCTTTTTCTGGTGGCAGCATTACAAGACAACACCATCTTATTCTCTGGCGGTCCTTGTTGATGCCGGTCAGCGCAATGACCTGGCCACGGTGCAGTCGCTGGTAGATACCGACCAGGTGGTCAAGAACTTTACCGGCGAGGTGATCGACAAAGCGGCAAGTCGCTACGGCATGGCACTTGGCGATGGTGGTCGGGAAAAAATTCAGGCGCTGGCGCCAACGCTCGTGCCGCGTCTTAAAGAGAGTGTGAATGCTGCGCTGGGCGCTCGCATCAAGGAGATTTCCGAAAAGGCCGAACACAAGCCATTCATTATGGTCGCGCTTGGTTTGCCGTACTTCGTAAACGTCGACGTAACTGGTGATAATGCCAAGGCGACCGTTCAGGTAAAGAATCAAGCGGTAGAGCTTGATCTGTCACGCAGCACCGACGGCTGGAAAGTGATTGGCTACCGTGACGAAGTCCTGGTACAGCGCGCAATTGACCAGGTGATCAAGGACCTCCCTGCGGTAGGAGGCGATCGCAAACCCGCAGCTCCGCCAAAAGCAACGAGAGGATTGCCGCCACTTCGCAGCCGGTAGGAAAATTAATGAGTAACGAACCACAAGCAAAGAGTTTCGAGACATCGCTACAGGCGCTCGAAGAAATTGTGCACAAGCTGGAGCAGGGCGACTTGCCGCTTGAAGATAGCCTTGGTCTTTTTGAACAGGGAATTCGGCTCGCCCGCGAATGTCAGGAAAGACTTAGTCAGGCCGAGCGGCGTATAGAAGTCTTATTGCGCGATCATCAGGGCCGTTCGACGGTTGCGCCTTTCACTGATGACAAGTCTAGCGCAGATAGCGAGACAGAGCAGGACGAGGATGCCTTCTGAAGTGATCGCTGAGCCCATCGCTAACCTTCGATCATTTTTCGCGGACTGTCGCGCAGCCGTTGATGCTGAGCTCGGCCGGCTTGTGCCTGCTGAGGAAGTCAGGCCCTCCTCGGTTCATCAAGCCATACGATGGAGTTTGTTTGCCGGCGGAAAGCGTTTTCGTCCTGCGTTGTTGGTAGCAGTGGGCAGAACTCTTGGAGCAGCGCCCGCTGATTTGCTTCTCAGCGCTTGCGCGTTTGAGATGATTCACACCTACTCGCTCATACACGACGACTTGCCGTCGATGGATGATGACGATTTGCGGCGCGGGCGTCCCACGTGTCATGTCAGGTTTGGCGAAGCCACAGCAACTTTGGCAGGTGACGCGCTACAGGCGCTGGCGTTTCAAACGATATCAGAAGATGAACTCTTGCCTGCCGAGGTTCGCGTTCAAGTAATAAGCGAGCTCGCGCGCGGAGCCGGGACACCGCTGGGCATGGTCGCAGGACAAGCTCATGACCTGGAGGCGGAATCACGAGATGTCGACGGCAACGAGCTGGAAGGTATTCATCAACTCAAGACCGGAGCATTAATCGTCGCTGCCGCACGCAGCGGAGCCATCATTGCCCGCGCTGACGACGCTACGTCAGCTGCGATTACCGACTATGCGTCTGGATTAGGTTTGTTGTTTCAGATTACAGATGATCTGCTCGACGTAACTGCGACCGCGCAGGATCTCGGCAAGACTCCCGGTAAAGATGCTCGCGCCCAAAAGGCGACTTATCCGGCACTCTATGGGATAGAAGCGACTCGACAGCACGCGCTCGAGATACATGAGAAGACCACCACTGCTTTGAAAGACATCCAGCCATCAACGGCGTTGCTAAGTGCGATTGCCGACTTCATTTTGCAGCGCAATGCCTAGCAGCGTTCGATATTCGACGCCAAGCCTACTAACATCCGCATCAACTGGGGGCACAGAATTGAGGACAAGATAATCGCTGCGGTGCGCGTCCGCTGCTAAGCGTGACGTTGAGAATATGAGCCCTATTTATGCAGCCTAGTTGATAATTTCCAGCCGATAGAAATCACGGGATCGGGATCGTCAACCCCATCATCCCATTCATTCAGCTTTAATCCCGGCCTCTTTCTTACATATCGAACAATTATCCCTTCAGAAGAGTGCTTACCTACAAGGGTGACTTTTACTGTCTCGCCCGCCTCTGAACCCCTGATATGGAATGTCATCCCGTGCTTTACACCATCAGGTCGGCCAACGTTGAGGGTCACCGGAGTAATTAGCTCATTCCACCATGGGTTTTCGCTCTCTTTGACATGTCTTACGAAACTACCGGCAACAGCAATGATAGCGGCATCAATAGGTCTCCTGATAAAGCGTTCATAACCGGGCGGAACTTGCGGCAACTCGTCATAGTTGCTTTGGGCCTCGCCCCGGGCGAAGAATTGTATGCCATCGATCCAGGCAAGTTCTTGATTATACTTTCCTAAACCGGCCACGAAATCGCCGAACTCAGCTATCTCATTCTCCTGAATGAGATATTGATCATTACTCCATCTGACCGGTACAAATTTGATAACGGTGGGGGCCGGTGCATGCGGGTTATTATGACCGTGCGAACCCGATGACTTATTGAATTCAAAGATGAATTCCAGTGAGGACGGTGAGGCTAGTACCCTACCGTAGGAAAGCCCCATCAGACTCGCCTCACATTTGTTTACGTGCGCCATCACAAAGCCAGCCCGTTGCGACCAACGTAGATACGTGCCATGTGTGTCGTCGCCAGAGAAATAGTCGCCCGCCCACTCATTTGACTTCGCACTCTGGTTTTCTGCCTGTATGAGATTCCATCGCTCAATGGCGTCATTCAGATGTGGTTTGGTAAACGTGGCAGAATCTACCCACCATCGCTCGGTCACGCCATTCTCCCACTGTAAATTATCTTGTGTTTGTGTAGACGAGAGGGTGGCAAAAAGCAGGATTACCGCCCATCTCGCTAGCGCAAAAAGTCTGGTGTGGGTGGCCATGTAATCCTCGGTACTCCTGCTTCGCTACGCGTTGAGCGCAGCGCGCTTCTGCATTGCTTTGAGCGGCTCGGGAATAAATGAAGTGATGTGGTGGGTTTCTTCGCGACCATCAGCGAATGTCTGATACAGCGTAAAGTCCGGCAAAGACAAACAGCTCAGCGGCGAGTGGTGGTTATAACCGCTGTCCAGTCCAATGGCACTGTTGGAAATATAAATTCCGTGACGCCCGAGGCGGCCGCGCAAAGGAAGAAACGGTGTCGGCGTGTGTCCGAACACACACGGCTTCCCGCGGTAGTTTTTATAGAACTCCATGTCGCGCAGCCAAAGTAACGACTCGGGCTTGCTGTCACGGGGATGCTTGCCCGGGTCCAGACCCGCGTGAACGTACAATGCATACTCATCCTCGTGGTAATAAGGCAGACGCCTGAAAAAGCTAAGATGTTCGGCGGGTACTTTGCTCTCGACCACGCGGCGAGCTTCGTCGAGTTCGGCCTCGCTTCGCGCCATGAATGGCCGGCCCGTGTATTGCTCAAAGGTACGCTCTCCGCCGGTCACGGGCGAAATCCAGATGTCCGCCGAGCCTTCGATAAAGTCAAGGAGCATTTGCTCATGATTTCCGCGGAGACAAATGACGCGCTCGGGATTCTCTCGACACATGGACATCACCAACTCGACGCAACGGGGCGCATCAAAGCCCCGATCGATTAGATCGCCGAGAAAGATAAGCTTGTCCGTGGACGGATCACGGGGCAGCATGTCAATGAGGTTGGCTACCTGGGCTCCGCGGCCGTGAACGTCTCCGATGACGAAGGTCTTCATGTCTTCTACCGTAACATAGAATCAGGTTGTGGGTGATAGGGTGACGGGTGTAGGAAGAGCGGAAGGGTGCTTTTCCGAATCAGGTTACGTCGAAGTTGGTGAAGTAGATTTATCATTGGGCATTTGCCATTTTTCATTTGGGGTGGTTTCAAGCATCGAGTGCGATGGTTGGTTTCGCTCCGGAGGCGTGAGATGTTTATAGATCTGGACCACTCGATCTCACGTCTTCGCCCAATTAGCGGGTAGCGACTTAGTCTCGCTGGCGGGCGTTGTAATCTCGCTCGAGTCGCGACATCAATTGCTGATACTGGGGATTATCCTTAACCAGCGTCCAGCTGGGATCAGACTTGAACCACGGATAATTCTCATTTCCCAGCTTATTGGCCGCATCCAGCCAGCGCACAGCTTCATCTTGATCACCCAACAATGCATAGGCAGAGCCGAGCCAATACGCGATGTCATGATCTGCCGCCGCCACTTCTCTGATTTTTGGCGATAACTGTGACAAAGCTTCTCCACTTTTGTTTTGTGCGGCCAGGCAGGTCGCGAGAATCGGACGAATGCCATCCATCTTTGGATGACTCTCCAGCACTTGCTCGAGCAGTCGCCGCGCAGCTTCGACTTCACCTCGATAGAACAAGACGCGCGCGCGAAAAGTTCTAATCAAAGGATGATCCGGTTCCAGCGCGGCGCCATGATCCAGTTCGGCTAACGCGTCTTCCCAGCGATGCTGGTACATAAAAATGCGTGCGCGGTTATAACTGGCCACCACCAGCTCCGCGGGATTCAAACGCACCATTCGTTCAAAACTTCGAAGCGCGCGTTCGTAATCACCATCCAATCTGCCCAGGACGCCGCGCACAAAATGTACGCCGACATCGTTCGGAAACTCGTCGCGCAACCGTTCCACTTCCGCCCGGGCTTTTGGCTTCTCATTTCGCGAGAGATAGATGAAGACCATATGCATGCGAGCTTCAAGCAGTTTCGGCACCAGCGCCAAAGCTTTATTGAACGCAGCTTGAGCTTTTTCATGATCGCGCGGCTCACCGAGGCCTTTGAGGACTCGATTCACGTAACAGCCACCCAGAGCTGAATAAGCAAGCGCAAACTTCTGATCGAGCTGAATGGCGCGCTCGAAATGTTCGATCGCGGAATCAACATGCTCGCGTGAGACCGTGTGATAGATAAACCGCCCCATGCAATCGCGGCCGCGCAGATACTGTTCGGTTGCCTCAGCATTGGAGCTCATGCCCTTGGCCATCTCGCCCTTTTCGTCAGGACTCAATTCCAGTCGCAGGCCCTCAACGATGTGCTCAACGATTGCATCCTGAACAGCGATGATGTCACTGGCGTCTGCGTCGATGCGGTCGCTCCAAAGAATCTCGCTGGTCCTGACATCGAGCAGTTGAGCGGTCACGCGTATGTGCTGGCCAGCTCGCACGAATGACGCAGTCAGAATCGCATTGACACTCAACTGGCGTCCTACTTCGAGAGGATCGATATCCTGGTTCTGATATTTAACAATTGAAGAAGAGGGCCTGACGACAAGTGAACGTACGTGGGCCAATTCGGTGATCACCGCGTCAGCCAGTGAGAATTCATAAAAGCTCGTCTCTTGATCGTTGCCCAAGTTTTTGAAAGGAAGTATGGCGACACTCTTCCTGGCTTTATCGCCGACGCTGGTTGAAGGAGTCTCATGTCCATCGAGTGCCGGCGCTCGTGTAGTTGCTGATGGTGGTGTGCCAGAGTCGCTGCCGGTCAGGGATTTGAACCAGCGTAGAGCGCGTGCCATCGGAGACTTCGGATTCAAATGTTTTGGAGCGATGAGCGGCGCATCCTCGACATACTGTCCCGGCGTTCCGCTGCGAACTTCATTGAGAATGCTCTTCAGGTCCTCGCGAAGGTCGGCAATCTTCTGATAGCGATCGCGTGGTTCTTTGGACATTGCTTTGTCGAGAACCTGCTGCAATCTTGCGGGCACTGGGCCGGGGCGAGCTTCAGCCAATGGTACCGGCTGGTCATGAAGCACCGCATGTCGCACATCGACAGCAGTCTTTCCACGAAAGGGCCAGATGCCGGTCAACATTTCATACAAAAGCACCCCGGTTGAAAACGTGTCCGCGCGAGAATCAACTTTGTCGCCTCGTGCTTGCTCGGGCGCAGCATACGTTGCCGTGCCGTAGGGAACTCCTACTTCCGTAAGTTCAGTATGGTGAATCCCGGAGGAACGGGCGGCATCTTCATCCAGCAGCTTTGCGAGCCCAAAGTCGAGCACCTTCGCCTGCCCCAGGCTATTGACCATCACGTTGCCCGCCTTGATGTCTCGATGGATGATTCCCCGCGCGTGCGCGGCGACGAGTGCGTCGGTGACCTGAATCGCGATCGAAAGGGCGCTTTGCAATTCGAGCGGCCGGCCATTGACCAGCTCTCTAACATTTCTTCCCTCGATGTGTTGCATCGCGATGAAGTGAATGCCGTTGATCTCATTCAGGTCGAAGATTGTGCAGATGTTGGGATGGTCCAGCGCCGAAGCGAGTCTGGCTTCGCGTTCAAATCTCTTCAGGTTAGCTTCTTTGGCAGTTAGTTCTGCAGGCAGGACTTTGATGACTACTGTGCGACCCAGTTTGTTATCAATAGCCTTGTACACGGTGCCCTGGCCGCCCGCACCGAGCTTGTCGAGAATCCGGTAGTTTCCCAGAGTGCTTCCAATCATGTTGCTACTTGGAGGTCTCTATTTAACCTCCAAGTGGTCCTATTGGCAAAGCGAATCAGTAGAACACCTATCCGCAGATTACGCCGATTACACAGATTAGATCCTCTGACCAGCGGAATCTAAGTTGCGCAAGCAAAGACCTACAGTACCCGGAGCGGTAGCGACGGGATCGAAAACTCGACCAGCCTAAAACATGCGTTTTCACCGCGTTGAGTAAATGGATCCCCTCGCTACCGCTCCGGGTACTGTAAACCGAGTGAAAACAGGAGAGGCGACCCGAAGTTCGAGTCGCCTCTCGTTTCTCTCTCGAGAAGGTCGCCAGGTACTAATCGTTGATTCCCATTTGCCAGAGCATGAAGGCGTAGTCGAAGGCGACTTCTTTCAACGCATCATATCGGCCAGATGACCCTCCGTGACCCGCGCCGAAGTTGACTTTCAACAGCAAGGGATTGCTGTCGGTCTTCATGACTCGAAGTTTGGCCACGAACTTTGCGCCTTCCCAATACGG
>Ga0157380_10002051_pt1 | contig 13482 bp, 13 predicted proteins | sample S35metaG_FD_119757 | JGI IMG/M metagenome (GOLD analysis project Ga0157380, IMG submission 119757) | Switchgrass rhizosphere microbial communities from Kellogg Biological Station, Michigan, USA - S3-5 metaG | ecosystem: Host-associated > Plants > Roots > Rhizosphere > Soil | place: USA...
CCTCGGCGTGCCGTCGATCGTTTTCATGGTCGTCGCCGCGGCGGCGCCACTCGGCGTGATCGGCGGCGTCGTGCCGCTCGGTCTCGCCTCGGGCAACGGCGCAGGCTTCCCGGCGACATTCATCGCATCGACGGTGATCCTGCTGTTCTTCGCTGTCGGATTCACGGCGCTGACGCCGTATGTCGAAGAGGCGGGGGCGTTCTTCTCGTATGTACGTAAGGCATTGGGATTCCCCGCGGGCATCGGCATCGCGTTCGTCGCGCTGGTGAGCTATGTGGCGATCGAGGCGGGGGTATACGGCCTGCTCGGCCCGGCAGGCGGCGCCGTCGTCAAGCTGTTCGGCGGCCCGGCACTGCCGTGGTGGCTGTTCGCCGCTCTTGCCTTCGCGGCCACCACGTTCCTCGGCTACCGAAACATCCAGCTGTCCAGCCGAGTGCTCGCCGTGCTGCTGACCGCCGAGATCGCCATCGTGTTGGTGCTCGACGCCGTCATCGTCGCGCAGGGTGGCGACCACGGGCTGTCGAACGGCATCGTCAACCCCAGCGCGATCTTCTCGGGCTCCGTTGGCATCGGCCTGCTCTTCGCGCTGATCAGTTTCGTCGGCTTCGAGGCCACCGCGATCTTCCGCGATGAGGCCCGCACCCCTGAGCGCACCATCCCGCGCGCGACCTACGCCGCGCTGATCCTCATCGGCGTGTTCTACGCGGTGACGAGTTGGGCGCTGGTTTCCGGCTGGGGCGACGCGGAAGCGGTCAGCCGAGCCACCGATTCGGGCAGCACCTTCCTGTCTGACACCGCGCAGCGCTACATCGGCGTCGCCGGCAACGACATCATCACGGTGCTGTACTTCACCAGCCTGTACGCCTGCATTCTGTCGTTCCACAACGTCGCGTCGCGCTATGTCTTCGCCCTGTCGCAGCGAGACGTCCTGCCCGAGTCGCTGAGCTACCCGCACACCAAGCACGGATCACCGCACCAGGCCTCCTTGTGGATCTCCGGGGTCGTCGCGATCAGCATCGTTCTTGCAGTGGTCTTCAAGCTCGACCCGGCCGCGCAGTTCTATACCTGGTTCGCGGGCGCCACGACGGTCGGATTCGTGGTGCTGCTGATCGCCACATCCCTGGCCGTGCTGGTGTTCTTCGCCCGCGACCGGCGCGGCTACTCGCACTGGCGCGTCCGCATCGCGCCCGCCCTCGGCCTCATCGGGCTTGTGGTTTCGCTGATCCTCATCCTGGCCAACCTGAAGGATTTGGTCGGCGGCTCAGCCATTCTCGCATGGGTGATCATCGGCCTGCTGATCGGCTCATTCGCCCTCGGCGCCGTCGTAGGGACCCGGGTTTCCGACAACACCGTCGCGGCATCATGACGCAGACGGTGGACGCGTCAGCAGCCGAGCGCGACCTGTTGCGGGGGCTCGCCGACGGCTCGCTCGCCGAAATCGAGGTGGCATGGAGTGATCCGTTCGGCCACGCCCAGGGCAAGCGGATACCCGCCGCTCAGTTCCTCAATCGGGCCCGCGGCGTCGGATTCGCCTTCTGTGAAGCCTCGTTGGGCTGGAACACCGACGGCACCGTCATCGACGGGCTTGGCCTGACCAACTGGGACGGCGGTTATCCGGACGTGTTCGCGGTACCCGACTTCGCCACGTTCCGGCCGCTGCCCTGGCGGCAGGGAGTCGGTCACGTCATCTCGGATATCGTTGCGCACGACCGCAACCCATCCCTGCTCGACCCGCGGGCCGTGCTCAAGCGGGTGCTGGCTCGGCTGGCCGGACTCGGCTACACCGCCAAGGTGGGGGTGGAGCTGGAGTTCTATCTGCTCAACCCCGATGGATCGCCGTTCCAACATGACATCCACGCGTACTCCCTGGAGAATGCCAACGCGCTGGATCCGCTGATCACCGATCTGAACGAAACACTGGGCGCCTTCACCAGATTGGAGGGCATTCAGACGGAGTACGGTCCCGGTCAGGTGGAGACGAACCTGGTGTACACCGACGCGCTGGAGGCAGCCGACGATGCGGCGCGCCTCAAGTACGCCGCCAAGGAGGTGGCCCGCAGGCACGGCAAGATCGCCAGCTTCATGGCCAAGCCGTTCTCCGAGCACTCCGGCAGCTCCCAGCACCTGCACATCTCGTTGTGGCGAGATGGCGCACCGGCTTTCGCTTCACAGGACGGTGCCGAGAATGCGGTGGCGTTACATGCGATCGCGGGTCTGCTCGAGCACCTGCCGTCGATCACGGTGTTCGGCGCGCATTCGGTCAACGCCTATCGGCGGTTCGTCCCCGACTCGTTTGCACCTGCGACCGTGACATGGAGCCGCGACAACCGAAGCGCGGCGGTCCGTTCGCTGATCGAACCCGATCCTGCTGCCACCCGCATCGAGCTGCGCAGCGGCGCATCAGATGCGAACCCGTACTGGTTGGTGGCCTCAGCGCTGGGGGCGGTGGTCGCCGGGCTGGAGGCCGGACGGAGCCGGCGAAATCCGAGGGCGGCAACCTCTACTTCACCGGTACGCGGCTGCCCGAGTCGCTCGGCATCGCCATCGCCCTAGCCGCGCAGGACGACACGATCCTCGACATCCTCGGCGCGGAGTCGGTGCGCGACTTCGCGGCTATCGCGCGCAGTGAGTGGCAGCAGTATTCGAACCACGTCAGCGACTGGGAACGCCAGCGCTACCTGGCGACTTCGTGAGCACGCCACGGTTCGGCGTCTGGGCGCCCGTCTACGGAAACCATGGCGCCCGCAACCATCCGGCCGACGCGCCGGACGCCGGATACCGCCGCAACCGGGACCTGTTGGTCCGGGCGGAGCAAGCCGGATTTGACTCGACCCTGTTGGCACAGCACGTCATCCATCCCAGCAATGTCGAGGACGACGTGCTCGAGACGTGGTCGACGCTGGCCGCGCTGGCCGAAGCCACCAGCCGAATCGAGCTCATCGGGGCCATCAAGCCGTTGCTGGTCAACCCGCTGGTGTTCGCCAAGCTCGCAGGCAACATCGCCGAGATCTCCGGTGGGCGGCTGGCGATCAACGTCGTCAGCGGCTGGTTCTTGCCCGAACTCGAAGCGCTGGGCCTGGACGCCGCCGACCATGATGACCGCTACGCGTACACGCGCGGTTGGCTCGAGACGGTGCTGGAGCTGTGGGCAGGCAAGCAGGTGGACGTCACCGGCCGCGCCGGCCAACCGGCGCTGGTGCGCCCGACGCCCGACGAACAGCCGCCCGTTTACTTCGGGGGAGAGTCCGAGCCGGCCCGCGCATTAGCAGCACAGCACGCGGACGTGTTCTTCATCAATGGACGGCCGCTGCAGGACACCATCGACGTGATCACCGACCTACGTGGCCGCCCACGCGACCGCGAACCGTTGCGGTTCGGCTTGTCCGCGTTTGTGATCGCTCGCGACACCGAGGCTGAGGCGATCGCCGAGCTGGACCATCTGCAGGCGCTGGTCGATGCCGAGCGACGGCCCGAGATCTCCTCGGGCACCGACCCGAAGACCCAGATGTACAAGGTGCTCTCGGGTACCAGCCGCGTCGGCTCCAATGGCGGCACGCTCGCCGGCCTGGTCGGCAGCTACGGGCAGGTCATCGAACGCATCGGGGCGTTCCATGCGGCGGGCGTCGAATTGTTCATGCTCCAGTTCCAGCCGCTCGATGCGGAGCTGGACCGGTTCGCGGACAAAATAATTCCGCAGTTCCGCTGAGTGCAGGAGACAGCAGTGACTCTTGAAGTGGTCGGGGCTCGCCCCGCGTTTTCCGAAGAGCCACTCGGTGGCTCGACCGCGGACCGGTTGGCCCGGTTACCCTCGATCGTCGACGAGTTGCGTCGTGCCGACGCCGCCGCCGAACGGGACCGGGTGCTTCAGTACGGCGCCGTCGAGCAGTTGCGACATGCCGGGTTGCTCAGTCTTCGGGTGCCCGAGCGCTACGGCGGCCCCGGCGCGGGTGCGCGCGACGTGCTTGGTGCCGTCATCCAGGTCGCGCGCGGCAGTTCCAATGTGGCGCAATCGCTTCGGGCCCACTTCGGATTCTCCGAGCGGTTGCTGAGCAACCGCGCCACCGAGGCCGAACGGGCGCAATGGTTCCCAGTCGTGAACTCCGGATTGGTGTTCGGGAATGCAATCACCGACGCCAACGGCAAGGCGCCGGGAAGTTCTGACACCACACTGGTCGCCGATTCCGACGGGGTGCTGCGGCTCAACGGCTACAAGTTCTACTCCACCGGAACCCTGTTCGCCGACGTCATTGCGGTCTCCGCGGTCGACGCCGACGGCAAGGACCTGCAGGCGATCGTTCCAGCCGACGGGCCCGGCGTGGAGCTCTACGACGACTGGGACGGCTTCGGCCAGCGACTCACCGCCAGCGGGGGGACCCGATTCACCGATGTCGCCGTGGCGCCGATCGAGGTGACCACCGTGTCCGACGGCAAGCACCTCGGCCACTCCACGGCATTCCTACAGCTGTACCTCGCAGCGGTGGCGGCAGGCATCGCATATGGCGTGCACGACGATGCGGTGTCGTACGTGCGGGAGAAGGCGCGCCCCGCTTCGCATTCGCTGGCCAACACGGCGTCGGAAGATCCGTTCATCCTTGCGGCCGTAGGCGATATCGCCGCCGACGCCGCCGCTGCCGAAGCGCTGGTGCTCACCGCCGCCGCCGCGATCGACGCCGTGGTCGACGATGCGCGAGAGGCCGATCCGGATGCGCTTGCCGAGCTGTCGATCACCGTCGCCAAGGCCCAGCTGGTCGCGGAACGCCTGACGCTCGCGGCTGCAGAACGATTGTTCGACACCGGGGGCGCGTCGGCGACGGCCCGCAAACTGAATCTGGACCGGCATTGGCGAAACACCCGCACTCTGGCAAGCCATAATCCGTTGGTCTACAAGGCTTATGCCGCAGGCAACTATGCGGTCAACGGCGTCTGGCCTCCCGCCAACGGCTACTTCTGAGGTCGCGCGCAAGGCCTCAAAGACGGTAAATTGGGTCTACTTTGAACTAATTAGGACCGCTGAACGTGTCTCTCCCGAGGGTCCAATCGAGAGGGGTCACGATGAAGAGATTCGGTTTGTTCTGGGCCGCCATGTGTCTCTCCGCGGCGTTGGCCACGGCATGCGGCTGATCGAACAACTCCACCCAGGCAACGGGGACGGCGACCGCGACCGTCTCGGCCAGCGGCAGTGAGGCGACAAGCGCGCCCGCGTCCGCTGCCGCGGCCACCATCACGATCGCGAGCATGAACTACGGCGATCCCGTCACGGTGCCGCCCGGAGCCCAGATCGCAATCAAGAACAACGATTCGGTCGAGCATTCGGTCACGTCGGACACCGCAGGCAAGTTCACCGTCGACGTCGACGGCAACGAAGAGGGCACACTCACCGCGCCATCCGAACCGGGCGAATACGCGTTCCACTGCAAATATCACCCCTCCATGCACGGGACGCTGATCGTCAAGTAGTCGCCGAGGAGAACCTCTCCCATGCCGATTGGCGCGTGATGCCCAAAGCCGCGCCGATCCGCGCCCACGACACACCGCGGTCGCGCAATTCATGAACCCGGTCGCGAAGGCCGGCTTCGATGTTGGCCGCCGATGACGCGATGAACGGAATCCGTTCCAGCAGTTCGTCATCCGACATCGAGGCCCATTCGGGCAGCGTCGGCGGCGCCACCTCCGTCGCCTCGGCGAGAACATCAAGGCACAGGTTGACGCAACCGTCGCAGATGTAGACGCCGGGGCCCGCGATGAGCTTGGTGACGTCGGTGTACAGCTTGCCGCAAAACGAGCAGCGCATTTCGGACTTCTTCGTCGGCATCGCTCGGCTGCCTCTCTGTCAGGTGTAGCCTGACAAACTGTTGTCAGGCTACACCTGACAATCTCTTCCGGCCATCGCGTTTGGGTTTAGGTGTCACCGCAGAAGGGCACCCGGCGAATTAGCGGGTTCGTCATCTCGTGACCGACCCGACCGACTGGAGGAGTCGACGTGGATAGCAACAGCGTTGTCTGGATCGTCATCGCCGTGGTGGCGGTCATCGTCGTAATCGCGGTCGTCGCGTTGTTGGCCCGTGCCCGCAACAATCGACGGCACGCCCAGGCCGAGCAGATGCGCGAGGAGATCGACCAGAAGACCCAACACGTGGAGCGGCGCGACGCCATCGCAGCGGAAACCGCGGCGAGGGCTCGGGCCGCGCAGGCCGAGGCGGAAGTCAAGGCCGCAGAAGCCGCCAGGCTGCAGGGCACCGCCCGCACACACCATGAAGCCGCGACGGCGTCGCGCGAAGAACTTGACGCGCATCGTGAGCGCGCTGATGCGCTCGACCCACGGACGAAGAACGTCCAGAAGGACCGGCCCGACGTGCCGGAGACCGACGAGCGTCAGTCGCTACAAGAGCACCAGCCACGCTGAACAGGCCTGTGCGCAAGCGGTTTTCGTTTGATCAATCTGATCAGTCGGGCGGTGTCCAGGACACCGGCAGCCGCTTGATGCCGTGGATGAACGGCGACAGCAGCCGCGCGGGCTCTTCCGTTGCCTGAATATCGGGCATCTGACGGCGAAGTTCCTCGAACACCACGCTGATCTCCCGGCGCGCCAGGTTGGCGCCCAGGCAGAAATGCGCACCGCCACCACCGAAGCCGGCGTGCGGATTCGGTGTGCGGCCGACGTCGAAGGTCCACGGGTCGGCGAACTTGTCCTCATCGCGGTTGGCCGAGCAATACCACAACGTGGCCTTGTCGCCCGCCGCCATCTTCACACCGCTCAGCTCGCAGTCTTCGGTGAGCGTGCGGCGCATGTAGATCACCGGGGACGCCCACCGCACGATCTCCTCGACCGCGGTCGGTGCCATGGCCTCGTAGTCGGCCCACCACTTCGTGCGCTCGTCGGGGAAGCGCGTGAGCGCCAGCACGCCGTGGCTGATCGCGTTGCGGGTCGTCTCGTTCCCGGCCACCACCAGCAGGATGAAGAACGACGCGACCTCGGCCGATGTCAGCCGCTCGCTGTTGACCTCGGCCTGGACCAGCGCCGTCGTCAGGTCATCTCGCGGGTTGACTCGGCGGTCCTCGGCGAGCGCGGTCGCGTATGCGCCTATGTCCATCGAAACCTTGACGAACTCCTCGTAGTCGGTCGCGATGTCCTTGTCCCCGAACCCGAGAATCACGTTCGTCCAGTGGAACATCCGCTGGTGGTCGTCCTCGGGGATGCCCATCATGTCGCAGATCACCTGCAGGGGCAGTGGGCCGGCCAGTTCCGCCACGACCTCGCCCGCGCCGTCGGAGTTGGCCTCGATCATCGTCTCGACTAGACGGCGCGCGCGTTCCCGTACCGAAGCCTCGGTGCGGGCGACGACCTTCGGGGTGAACGCCCGGCTGACGATGTTGCGCAGCCGCAGGTGCCTCGGATCGTCCATGACGATCATCGACCCGAAATATTCGGACAGATCCGGGTTCGCGTCGTTGATGGTGATGCTCGGGCTCGAACTGAAGATGTGCGGATGACGGCTCGCGTACCAGACGTCGTCGTACCTGGTCACCGCCCAGTGGCCGGGTCCTTCTTGCACGCCAGGCGTCTCCGGCGGGGGGTGGAACGAAACCGGCGCCTCGCGGCGCAGCGTCGCGAATGCCCCGTCGCGCAGGTCATCGTCCTGGACCCAGAATTTCCATGCGCCCAGGTCGATGTCCGCCAGAGGCACATCCGGGGGAGCCGTCCCGTTCACGCGAGCCGCGATACCCACGCTCCTGAGCGTAGGTTCCGGCCCGGCCGCCGTCATGGATTTCTGAAACATGTTCCAATCGGCGATCCGGCGTGATAGCACCGAACGGTGCGCAACCCACATGCAGGGCAACCGTTTACGACGTCCGACGAGGAGATCGCTGAGGCGTTGCTGGACGTCAGCATCCCGACGTTGATGCTGTCGCTGGTACACATGTCGGGCGACGCCGGCCTGATTCGCGGCGAGCTCAAACCCGCTGGTCTGTTCCTGAACGAAGTGCAGGGCTACATGTCAGAGGCGGACAAGGCCGCGGTGCGCAAGATCGCGCTGGAAGTGATTGCCGACTATCGCGACCGCGGGTGCCAGGAGCCCGAACCGATCGGCCAGGAACTACTGCAGGAAATGATGCAGTGGCTGGTCTGCGAGCCGGTACCAGCCGAGTACGTGCCGATGTTGCTCGAAGAGATGGAACTCGATGGCACGGACAGTCGAGCGGTCCTGGGCACCCCTGCGGACAACTTTCCAGTGGTCGTCATCGGTTGCGGGGAGTCGGGTCTGCTCGCGGGCATTCGACTGAAGGAGGCGGGCATCCCGTTCACCATCGTCGAGAAGAACGAAGGCGTCGGCGGGACCTGGTGGCAGAACTCCTATCCTGGCGCCCGCGTCGATGTCGGAAACCACTTTTATTGCTACAGCTTCGAGCCGACCGATCAATGGACGCACTTCTTCGCCGAGCAGCCCGAATTGCAGGCGTACTTCCAAACCGTGATGGACAAGTACGACATCGGCAGGCATGTGCTGTGGGAGACCGAGGTGACCGAGGCGTCCTGGGATGACGACATCGCGACCTGGTCGGTCACGGCGCGGGATCGGACCGGAGTGACGACGACGCTGACGGCGCGAGCAGTGATCAGCGCCGTCGGGCAGCTGAACCGGCCGCACCTTCCTGACATAGAAGGGCAGCGCGGTTTCGCCGGGCCGGCGTTCCACTCCTCGGACTGGGACCACTCCGTCGACCTCCGAGGATTGCGCGTCGCGATGATCGGCGCGGGCGCCAGCGGATTCCAGATCGCACCCGCCATTGCCGACGAGGTCGAAAGCCTCACCGTCTTCCAGCGCACCGCACAGTGGATGTTCCCGAACCCGAATTATCACGCCGAGGTCGGCCCCGGCGTGCAGTGGGCGCTCCGGCACCTGCCGTTCTACGGCCGCTGGTACCGGTTCCTGCTGTTCTGGCCGGGCTGTGACAAGGGCCTCGAGGCCGCCCGGGTCGACGCGGATTACCCGGACCAGCAGAAGGCCGTCAGCGAGATCAACGAGATCACCCGGATCATGTTCACCGAGTGGATCGCCAGCCAGGTCGGCGACGATCCGGAACTGCTCGCCAAGGTGGTGCCCGGCTACCCGGCGACCGGCAAACGCACTCTGCAGGACAACGGCAGCTGGCTGCGAACACTGACCCGGGCCAACGTCGAGTTGGTCAGGGCGGGTATCGATCACATCGAATCCGATGCGGTGGTCACGGAAGACGGAACTCGCTATCCGGCCGACATCATCGTGTACGCCACCGGATTTCAAGCCAATAAGATGCTGTGGCCGATGACGATTCGTGGCCGAGACGGCGAACTCCTCAGCGAGCGTTGGGGACAACGGCCGTCGGCGTATCTGGGCATCACCGTGCCGGGCTATCCGAACTTCTTCTGTATGTACGGGCCCGGCACCAACCTCGCCCACGGTGGCAGCCTGATCTTTCATTCGGAGTGCCAAATGCGCTACATCACAGAGTGTTTGGAGCTGTTGATCAACGGCGGACATGCCTGCCTCGAACCACGCGAGGACAAGGCGACCGAATGGCACGAACGCAGCCAGGCCGAGATGCGCAAGATGGTGTGGTCACAGCCCTCGATCAAGCACTCGTTCTACAAGAACAGCTTCGGCGAGGTGCACATCTTGTCGCCATGGCGCCTGGTGGACTACTGGAGCTGGACCCGGGAGCCGAATCGCGATGACTTCGTAATCCGTTAGGTCAGTTCCCAATTCATGTTCTTGGCGAACGTGCGCGCGTCATCTGAGATCGTGCCCAGTTCGTGGCAGCGCTGGATGTAGGCCTGAATCATCACGAGGAAATTCATCGGGTTGTAGGCGTCTTCCTCGTAGCTCCACTTGTCGTCGCCCGCGTACTCGAGCACGGTGATCACCGGCGCCCCGTGGACGCTGCCGTCTCCAGGGTCCTTCATGGTGTTGATGTTCTTGAAGATGACCCAGCCATTGTCGGCATCGATCGAGTACCACTCCACCGGGTAGGACGGCATTTCGCTGCCGGGGAACATGTTCATTTGTGAGACGATCCACTGCCGGATGTTTTCTCGCCCTTCCATGTTGCCCAAGGCGTGCTCGACGTACTTCGCATCCTCGGTGAAATGGTCGGCGTAACTGGACCAGTCCCACGTCTTGCCGACCTGGACGACCGCCTCCTGGTATCGACGCCACGCCTCCTCGAGTTCCTCCCGTGACCACTGACCCATCCGAGACTCCTTCGGCTCGCAGCTGAAAACTAGAACCTGTTCTACCAGCGCGGTGCACGCGGCGGAGCGGTTTCAGGACACCGTCAAGGTGCTCCCTGTGCGCGCCGGGGGCGCTATTCAAAGCTGCGCCTTCGCGTACATTTCGCCGGTATTTGGGTAAGCGCTACTACTGAGGGACTTTGCCGCCTTGCGACCCACTGGATCGAGACCCAAACCGACTGGAGCATCTAGAAATTCGTGCGCACAACCCGGCGCTACCGCACCGTGCGGATCAAGGGTCGTTAGCAGACCCTCACCGCCGCCGACCACTACCCGATGAACTCCGCGACGCCTTGGGTTGCCATGAGAAATCGAGTAGTCGACTACGCGCGGTGTGGACCGCCGCGACCCCTAGCCTTGTCTGCTATCGCCCAATGCGACGCAACTCAACACCGGATACAGGTGAAGGAGGGGGATCAGATGCCAACCGACTACCGCGACCCCCCAGCGGTGTGGTCGATTTACGGAGCCCACGCGGCGGTGATGCTTCGGTGCGGGCCCGCCGTAATGGTCGCGCCTGCGCCGGGTCGCGTGTTTGTCCTCTCGGGCGCGGACCACGTCGACTTGAACCAGGTGGCCCTCTATCGCCCGGCTGGGCGCGAACTCGCGACCGAAACGGTGTCGCTCGCCTTCGACGCGGGAGTACCGGTCCTTTTGGCGGTGTCTTCGACAGTGTCGGAAGACGTCTCGGACGCGCTGGCAACGGGCGGTTTCCTCCGTACTTCGAAGCGCGAAGCCTTATTCTGGTCCCCGCATCTGCCGCCCGAAGCAGACAGCCCATTCGTGATTGAGCGGGTTGCCACGGGCCGGACACATGCAGCCGCCAGATTTGTGTTCGCCAGTGTCCATGGATATTCCGCTGCCATGGTCGACGCCGCTTATGGACCACGCCTCCTCGCACACAACGATGTCGACGCATGGGTCGCGTGGGAGGGCAATACACCAGTCGGCGCCGTCTACATCACGACCGTCGATGGGACTCTCGGTGTATTCGAGATGATGACAGTGCCCGCGTACCGTCGACGGGGCGTAGGCCGCGCGTTGCTCAGTGGGGCGCTCGCCGCTGCCGGCGCCCGCAGTGAACAGCCGATCCGGGAGACGTGCTTTTGGTCAACCCCGGACGGTCAGCCTCTGTACACCGCCATCGGCTTCACAGCTGTGGACATTCTCGAGGTCTGGACACTCGGAGCGTCCGAGGAGGATCTTGCCGCCGTAGGCGCCAACTGAAGCCGACGATGTGAACTCAGAGACGTTCGTGATGTCGGTGCGCACTGTGCAGATCAAGGCTGGGCGCCAGACCCTCATGATCGCCGATCCGCCACCGGCAGACCTGCCCTAGATATTGCGATGGCCAGCATGTACACCTCGTCGAACCAGTAGCCATTGCCGAATATGCTTGCGATGCAGTGCAATACAGCAGTAACCGCCGCGATCGGGATGTCCACACCCGCGGCGAAAGGTGAGATGCGCTGCCCGGCGGAAGTGTCGGTTTGCACTCGGGTCACGTGCCCCCACGTTACTGTCGGAGCCATGGCACTCGGTATCGACGCACAGGTGCTGGCGGAGCTCGGTCCATTGTTGGAGGCGATCGGTGAAACCGAGCCACCACCTGTCGGCGACGTCGAGACGCGCCGGGCCAACGGTCACCGGATGTTCGACTACGTCGTGTCCACGTGGAAACCGATCCCCGCGGTGGACGTCGACAGGCACGCGCTCACGACCGCGGACGGCGCGACGTTGCCCCTCGGCTGGTACCGCACACCGTCGGCTCAGCCGGGCAGTGCGGTGCTGTACCTGCACGGCGGCGGCATGATCTTCGGCCTCGAGCATCTCGGCGAACTCTACGACCTTGCCGTGCGCGACTATGTCGCAAGGTCTGGCGTGCCGATGCTGGTGGTCGATTACCGAATCGCGCCCGAACACCCGCATCCCACACCCGTTGAGGACTGTTACGCAGCACTCCGCTGGCTCGCCGACAACGCCACGACGCTCGGTGTGGACCCCGCCCGCATCGCCGTGATGGGCGACAGCGCCGGGGGCGGTCTGGCTGCGGGCGTATGCCTCCTGGCGCGGGATCGCGGTGGCCCGCCCGTCGCCCAGCAGCTGTTGATCTACCCGATGCTCGACGACCGCGCACAGATGCCCGACCCACAGCTGCTGCCGTTCCTGACGTGGACCTACGACGACAACGTCACCGGCTGGACGGCGCTGCTCGGGGACGGCGCGGGCACCGACACGGTGTCGCCCTATGCCGCCCCGGCCCGCGCCACGGATCTGGCGGACCTGCCCGACACTTACATCGACGTCGGCGACCTCGATATCTTCCGCGACGAGGACATCACCTACGCGGCCCGGCTGTCTGATGCGGGCGTGCCGACCGAGCTGCACCTGCATCCGGGATGCCCACACGCATTCGAGGCCCTGGCGCGCGGCGCGGACGTGACGCAGCGAGCAATCGGCGATCGCATCCGTCGCCTGCGTGCCTTGTGACGACCGCAAAACCCTGAGCTGCCAACGACATCCGTTGTAACAGCATCATGCGCTGAGACGATATCCAGTGAGGAGCGCGCGCTTGTGCTGTTCCGATTTGGGGAAATGTTTAGCGACGGCCTAGCGTCGCAGTTCGACGTCGGGGCCGCAAAGGTAGGAGTTATTTCACAATGAGGCTGTCGAAATTCGTGTCTGCAGCCATGATCGTCGGCGCACTCGGCTTCGGGGCCATCGGACCCGGCGGGGCCGTCGCGTCCGCCGACCCGGTTGCGCCCGCGCCACTGAGGCCGCACGACGATTTCTGCTCACCCTGGTGCGGTGACGGCAATGGCCGCGGTAACGGCCACGGGCACGACGATTTCTGCCCGCCCCGGTGTGGTGACGGCAATCACAACGCCGACTGGAACGGCGACAGGGGTCCGTGGTGGGCCAACAATCGCCACGACTGGTGGGACGACCGCAATGGCCCGCCGCCGTGGGGCTGGGGCCCGCCGCCGGCGTACCAGTGGGCAGGCGGCCCGCCACACCCGTTCAACTACTGGGGCTACGACGTCAACCCGGTGTGGGATGACGGCTTCCGCCAGTGGGGGATCTGGCTGTTCGGCCTCTGGATCCCGATCTTCGGCATCGGCGTTCGGTAACCGACGCGGTCACGCACCCTCGGGCGCCTCGACAACAGCTTTGATGCGCTCGAGGGTCGTGCGCATGTCACGGACGTTACG
>Ga0157380_10002052_pt1 | contig 13480 bp, 10 predicted proteins | sample S35metaG_FD_119757 | JGI IMG/M metagenome (GOLD analysis project Ga0157380, IMG submission 119757) | Switchgrass rhizosphere microbial communities from Kellogg Biological Station, Michigan, USA - S3-5 metaG | ecosystem: Host-associated > Plants > Roots > Rhizosphere > Soil | place: USA...
AGGCGCAGCGTTCCCGATTCGATGCGTGCGACATCGAGCAGATCGGTCAGGATCCGATCCATCCGCGCGACCGCGAGCGAAACGGCCTCGGCGGATATGCGAGTGCGTGCGTCTCGCGTCGTCCGGCCAATGGTCTCGGCGTTCATCGAAATCACGCTCAAAGGACTGCGCAGATCGTGTGCCACTATCGCCAGCACTTCGTGCCGGCGCTCCTGCTCTGCTTCCGCCTGGGCGAGGGCGCTTCGGGTCTCACCAAGCGCGCTTGTCGTCGTATCCGCGCCGTGCCGTTCGGATGACAACTGATCGTCCGTCGTTTGGCGGAGAGCCTCCAAGGCGCCGCGGAGAACGTCATGCTCCTTGCGCTCTGTTTCGACGGCAACGTCGGATCGATGGCGCTCCCGCTGCAGAAGCGCGTCTGACATTTCACGCTCTTGTCGCTGGCGTCGGTCTGAAGATTGGCGCTCGCCGGTCAACTTCGGATCGGGAGCGGGTGAATCGGACCGTTCAAGCGACATGGATCGATCCGCGCCGGCGCGAAACTTGCGCAGGCTGAGGTCGGCGACCCGTCGATCGTGTTCGATATGGTCGTCGAGATCTCGTCTCGCGGTCAGCGCCAGGACAGGATTTTCACTGTCTGAGGTCGCGCGCTCTGCGTCGAGGCTTGCATCGGTATTGGCGCGCCTGCTGGCGATTTCGCTCGTTGTCTGTCCCATGCGGCACCTCCGTTTGCTGTGCCTCGCGGACAGCCTTCTTTCGTCTGGCACCGCGATCGCAGTCACGGGCAGCCGTCTTCTATGACGAACTGAAGATGTGCGGGTTGGTAGTCACAGGCATAGAGCTTCTATGTGTGTCTGCCTCGGATCGTTCAGTATCTGTCCCTGGCAGCCGATATGTCGCACGTGTACCGATGACGGTCGCTACGGCAGACTGAGATCATGAAGGCAAGCACGTACTCCATGTCACTGTGGCAGCTTCGTCGCCGCTTTCCTATCCGTAGATACGTCTGCACGCCTCATTGTGACTGAGGAAGCCCGCCGGCACGTAACGGAGGGCGCGTACTAGCGGATGTTTCAGCGCTCGTGGCTGCGCTTCGCACAGAGGCGCGCGTTCTTTGAACATTCCTCGCGGAAGATCCGTCCGATGACTTCGTAAGTATTGATTCAATGTGAAGAGGGTCGGCCAGTCAACGGCGCCCTGGCGGCGTTGACTGCAGTGCAACCGCTTGGTGCGATCGTAGTGTTGGCTTGCGGTGATGGTGCGGAATGCTGCCGCAGTTGCAGAACGCCATCGCCGCGCTACCGCCAAGAGACTGACCTCATTCCAAATTCAGATTCCGCATCGGGCCAGGCCGAGAATGCTGCTAGTGAATGGCCCCGTCAGGGCCGGCAGCTCGGGCCTGGGCTGATTTTCGGGACGACTGGGCAACACAGGCTCATGCAGTCAACAAATCGACGTAATCCATGCCTTGCAATAGCGGCACGAGGCCGTACAAGCAGGCGAGTTTGACCGTGGACACGACTGTTTCGTCGCGAGACGGCGACGGACTAGCGTTTAGCCGGAGGTATCATCGGCTGAAGAGGAGTGCCGCATGATGCGCAGTCGGCTGCGTTCCACCTCGCCAGTGTGTCGCAGCGCTCGCACTTGCGAAGCTCGCCCGACACTAGCAAAGCCTTGCGGGTTCGCTGCTCATCTCGTCCCGCGATCAGAAGTATGGTCAGTCCGATCAAAGGAGTCACTGCAACGGATAGCAGCAGAAACTTCCAGAATGATCTGTGCCTGAGCCGGGCGACGACTGCAACTGCGACAGCGAACATGAGATACACAAATATGTACATTGCTTATTGTCCGACGGGTTGGCTGGGTTGCGATCGCAAGGAACGCTCACAGCGCATCATCGAAAACTCCGCAAGCCGGGGTATGAGCACGGTAGAAATCACCAAAGATTCCGGTCTTTTTTGGACTTGGATTTGCGGCCGATGCGCCACGCGGATGTGCCGAGGACGGCAATCATCGTCAGCACTGCGATCCATCCGAACATTTCGCAGTCGATGCTCATGGCGATGCGTCGACGCAGCCGTGTCGGCTGCAGCAGTGAACTGGAATAGAACGGAAGGAGTCGTCTGCTGGTGGAAACAGCATGCATCGACCCGTTGTCATTGTTGCCATGATCCATATCCCAAGAGAAGGAGGCCACTGTCCGTGAAGAACAGCGACACAAGTGCCAAAGCACGTTCTAGGGAGCGCGCGTTGCGCGCAGGATCAGGTTGGCTTAAAGGATGAGAATCTGGCGCCGAAGGCTAGCAGTAGAAAAAATCCATTCACGCGCCTCGATTGCTGTGCATATCTATGTCGCCACGACAACACCCCATGGACGCGCTGGTAGCGTTGTCGCATGGAATTTCCGCGGTGGCGAAGGTTGATCATGATACGCACAAACGTCTAAATACTCGTAAACATAGCTCGTGTCAAGGAAGGAGGAGAGGTGCAAAGCGACCGAGCGAATGTGCACGGGGGCCTGATAAATGACCCCGCGCCACATCTCGACTGAGAGCAGCGGGAACCGCCGCAGGAGAAGTTAGAACGGCAGGTTGTAGAGTTTGACCGCGTTGGTCTCGAGGACTTTCTTGCGCACGCCTTTATGGTAGCCACCGAGGGTGTTGATGATGTGCTCCTGCACTCCGGGGTAGAGCGATGTGGGAAGTCCGTCTCGAACAGGACTTTGTCGACACCGATGGTTTCGAGCAGCATCTTCGGACCGATACTTTCGAACCAGCAGGTCACCCAGAAGTGGTCGCGGAAATAGTCTTACGGCCGGCGCTGTAGCATCTTCGACTTGCTGGGCAGCATCTCGTCGAACTGGTGTTCGAGCGCCTCGAGCGCGAACGGGACCCAGCCCATGCCGCTCTCGATGAGGCCGATCTTGAGTTTCGGATGACGGTTGAGGCGGCCGCTCACGACCCAGTTGCCGAGGGTCGCCGCATTGCCGATCGAGTACATGGTTGGCGGGGGAGCGCGCCTGACACCGTATAACTACGAACGGTGTTTGCACCGCAGGTCTTTTGTATCCATCAATTCTGTCCCCTTCGGCTCGTACGTAGAAGTATCTCAAGAGCGACCGCACGCAGGCGCGTTGCGATGTACACTCGGCACGTTCACGGCCGTCCCAAGCGGCAAACCCTTACAACGAAGCCGCGGCAGAGATCTTTACAATCCCCCAGGGTGTCGGCGCAGCGTTTCGGGAGACCCAAGGAGGCTTGCCACGATCCGTGCGCGCCGGCCAATGAGTAAACGCGGCTTGCCAGGATCAGGAGATCGCGACCATGAAGGATTGGACCATCCGCCGACGCATCGTTGTCAGCTTCGGTGTCATCCAGGCGCTCATCCTCATCATGGGTGGCATTTCATTCCGGGAGCTGCAGCGCATTAAAGAGACGAGCCAGGCGCTCCACACGGACTCGCTGCCAGGCTTGTCGTACGACAGCGCCCTGCAATCTGCCCTGACCGAAAACTACTTGCTCACGGAGCGGCACGCGAGACTCGAAGAGCGCGCTGCGATGGACCGACTGGCGCTCGAGCTGGCGGGCAATCGGGCACAAATCGACGATCTGATGACCAGGATCGAGTCGACCGCTCTCACGGCCGCAGATCGGGAGTTAGTCGAGAAACTGAAGGCTTCACTGGCGGCGTACGTGCTGACCCAGCAGCACGTCATGCAAGGAGGGGCAATATCGCGTGGAGCAGACTCGGCCGCCTTGTCGGATACGCAACTCGCTCCGCCCCTCGAGCGTGTCTTGGCAGCCCTTGGCAACCTGACCGAATTCGACCGCAAGAATGCGGACGAATCGATAAGCCACATCACAACTTGGGTTTTCGCTGCGACAGTAAGCCTCGCAACGAGCTTTGCGGCGGCGCTGGTGCTCGCGGCAGCGTGTGGGTACTTCCTGCTACGAGCGATCATGTCGCCGTTGAACCATCTGCTCACAGCAACGGATATCGCGAGCAAGGGTGACTTCACCCAGCGCATCAAGCTGGACCAGCGGGATGAATTCGGCACGCTGGCCGATGCGTTCAATCGCATGATCGCCGAACTCAACGGCCTGATCGACCAGGTGCAGAAATCCGCCATCCAGGTCAACGCCTCCGTGACGCAGATTGGCGCGACCTCCAACGAACAGCAAGCGACGGCCACCGAGATTGCGGCGACGACGACTGAGATTGGCGCCACTTCCAGGGAGATCTCGGCGACCTCCAAAGAACTGGTCAACACCATGAACGAAGTCTCGGCCGTGGCGGAGCAGACGGCGAGTCTCGCCGGCAGCGGACAGTTGGGCCTTGCACGAATGGAGGCCACGATGCAGCAGGTGACAGAAGCCGCCGCTGCGATCAACGCCAAACTGGTCGTGCTCAATGAGAAGGCGAGCAACATCAATCAAGTCGTCACCACCATTACCAAGGTCGCCGACCAGACCAATCTGCTGTCGCTCAATGCGGCGATCGAAGCCGAAAAGGCCGGTGAAGCCGGCCGCGGCTTTGCAGTCGTTGCCACCGAGATCCGCAGGCTCGCCGACCAGACTGGCGTAGCGACCTACGACATCGGTCAAACCGTCAAGGAAATTCAATCCGCCGTCGCTGCAGGCGTCATGGGCATGGACAAGTTCTCGGAAGAAGTCCGGCGCGGCATGCACGACGTGCAGCAGGTCGGTGAGCAGTTGTCGCAGATCATCCATCAGGTACAAACGCTGGCGCCGCGTTGCGTTGCGGTCAGTGAAGGCATGCAGGCTCAGGCCACGGGTGCGGAACAAATAAGCGAAGCGCTCGCGCAGCTCACCGAGGCATCACAACAAACGGTGGAGTCGCTTGGCCAATCAAACGAAGCCATCGGCGGACTCAGCGGTGTCGCCAACGGCCTGCGGAGTTCGGTTTCACGGTTCAAGCTGCAGGCAGCGTGAGCTGCCATGACGTTGTTCGTCGAATTCCAGATCGGTGACGACGGCTACTTGTTGGACACCGCGGGGGTCGCACGGGTGTTGCCCCTCGTCGGCATCAAGCGCATTCCGTATGCGCCCAAGGGCGTGGCGGGCGTATTCAACTACCACGGCGTATCTGTGCCCGTCATTGACTTGAGCGAACTTGCGACCGGTGAAGGCGCCCAGCAGCATTTCAGCACGCGGCTGATCCTGGTTCGCTATCGCAGCCGTGCGTATGGAGAACAGCTGCTCGGCCTGATCGCGGAGAAAGTGACGCAAACCGTGAAGCACGAAGCGGCGGAATTTTCCGCCCCCGGCGTTGCCAGCAACGTGGCGCCGTATCTGGGTTCGGTGTGCTCCGATGGCGGTCGTCTGCTGCAGCGGATTGAAGTGGACAAGCTGCTGCCGCGGGAAGTCAGCGACGTATTGTTTCGCCCAGGTGAGGAGGGCGCTTGGCCATTGCCCGAATCGAATCGCTGCTGAAAGCAAGGATCGGACTCGACGCTGCTTCAATAGGCACGGCGTCAATCGAGCGTGCGGTGCGCGAGCGGTGTGCGGCCAGCGATTGTCGGGATGTGCAAGCCTACCTGGATCTGGTGCTGGCCTCCGAGGTCGAGCTGCAGGAACTGATCGAAGCCGTGGTCGTTCCGGAGAGCTGGTTCTTTCGCGACCGCCAGGCATTCGTGGCACTAGCCGGCATGGCGCACAAGGAATGCCTGCGTAAAGGTCCAGAGGGTGTAGTGCGCGTGCTCAGCCTGCCGTGCTCCACCGGCGAGGAGCCGTACTCGATGGTGATGACGCTGCTGGATGCCGGAATCCCTGCACATCGATTTCAAGTCGATGCCGTCGACATCAGCGCGCGTGCCCTGGCCAAGGCCGACTCCGGTATCTATGGCAAGAACTCATTTCGTGACAAGGACGCTCGCTACCGGGACGACCATTTCGCGCCCATGGGCTCGGCCTATTGCTTGAACGAAATCGTACGCCGGCAAGTTTGCTTCCGTCAGGGAAATCTGTTCGATGCCGGTGGTTTCTTCGGCGCGCGGATTTTCGATGCGATCTTCTGTCGCAATGTACTGATCTACTTCGATCGCCCCACGCAGCTACGCGTCGTCGAAATATTGAACCGGCTGCTCGCGGCGACGGGACTGCTGTTCGTCGGCCCGTCGGAAACCGGCGTGTTACAGGATCAGGGATTCGTGACGGCGAAGTTGCCGCTCGCGTTTGCATTTCGCAAGGCCCTCGCCATTGGACACGAGCCCGGCCCGGCGCCGGTCCGATCGAGCAAGCCTGTGCCGGTTGTTCGCGCCAACGCACGAGCGTCCGCTGCGATACCCAAGCCAACGCAGCGCAGTTCACCGGCACTCGCTTTGGTGGACAGAGCGCGCCCGGCAGTGCCGAAGAACTGGATAGAAGAAGCGCAGCAGCTGGCAGATCGGGGCAATTTGCTCGATGCCTTGAAGCACTGCGAACAACACATCAATGAGGAGACGACATCAGCCGCCGCATTCTACTTGTTGGGACTGTTGCACGACGCCGCTGGCCGCAGTCAGCAAGCCTGCGAGCAGTATCGCAAGGCGTTGTATCTCGATGCCGGCCATACGGAGGCGCTGGTGCATCTCGCGGTGGCATTGCGACGCGACGGTGATGCACGTGGTGCGCAGTTGCTGCTGGATCGCGCCAAGCGCGTTCAGGCCGCAGGCAGCAAGTAGCATGAACGCACAATTACACCTTGCCTCCGAGTTCGTGCGCCCTGCAATCAACGATTGCTGGAACCACATCGGCGTACACGGCGATAAGTCCTGCGTCGAACTCGAGCAGCACCTCCACTGCCGCAATTGCCCGGTCTATTCGGCGGCCGCCCGAACGCTGCTCGATGCGCCGCTGCCGCCGGACTACGCAAGGTTCTGGACACGGCATTTCGCCCAGCCGCCCGTGATCGCGCCGGCCGTTGCACATTCGGTCATCATTTTTCGTCTCGGCGCGGAATGGCTGGCGCTGCCGACCGTGCTGTGCTCGGAAGTAGCTGACACGCGCTCCATTCATTCCCTGCCACACCGTCGCAACAGCGCGGTGCTCGGCATCGCCAACGTGCGCGGTGAACTGGTGGTCTGTCTATCGCTGACCACGATTCTTGGGTTGAATTCAACCGCACTATCTGGACAAGACAGTCGTAATGCGGCTGTGCAACGTTTTCTGGTATGTCGCGGCGTAGCAGCGGCCGTCGTTTTTCCTGTCGACGAAGTGCACAGCGTGTATCGGTACGACGCCTCGCAGCTGATCGAAGTGCCTGCCACCGTCAGCAAGGCACAAGCGACGTACACCAGGGCCATATTGTCCTGGAGTCAGCGGACGGTCGGCGTCCTCGACGAGCAACTGCTCTTTCACACAGTCGACCGCAGTCTCGCATGAGTGCCCAGGATCTCAGTCAGGTCTCGATGCTGGGCTTGTTTCGCATGGACGCGGACAATCAGGTGCAAGTGTTGACCGCCGGGCTGCTCGCCCTGGAGCGCGATCCGGGCGCTGCTGAGCAGCTCGAAGCCTGTATGCGCGCCGCGCACTCACTGAAGGGCGCGGCGCGTATTGTCGGCATTACCGCAGGCGTGAACGTCGCGCATGTGCTGGAAGATTGCTTCGTGGCTGCTCAACAGGATCACTGCAAGCTGCATCAGCAGCTGATCGACGACTTGCTGCGTGGCGTCGATCTCTTACGCCGCATCGCTCTGACGGCAGAGAGCGATCTAGCTCGCTGGGACGATGCCGATCGCACTCTGGAGATCGAGGCCGTGGTGACGGCGTTGAAGATCGCTCTTGCAACGGGGAAAAGCACGGAAGCGGACGGGCGACGTGTCGCCATCACGCTTGAAGGCAGCTCGCCGGCAGCGAATGCGCCGCTGCCGTTCAGCGAGTTTCGCGATATCGATGGCGGCTCCGTCGCCCGCGAGACTCAGGACCGTTTTCTACGTGTGACGGCTGAGGACTTGAACCGCCTCCTGACTTTGGCGAGCCAGTCGCTGGTGGAGTCGCGCTGGGTGCAACCCTTTTCGCAGTCGCTGCTGCGCCTCAGTCGGCTGCACGATGAATTGGGCCGCACGCTCGACCAGCTGCGCGAGAACCTGTCGAATCCATCTCGGGCGGAAGCAGCGCTGGGTGCCTTAGTTGTGGCGCGCCACCGTAGTCTCGAGTGCCGGCAGTTCTTGTCGCAGCGGCTGACGGAGATCGACGCGTTCGATCATCGCGTTGCGAATCTCTCGCACCGTCTTTACGACGGCGTACTTGCCTGCCGCATGCGACCGATTGCCGATGTACTGCAAGCCTTTCCGCGCATGGTGCGCGATCTCGCCCGCAGCTTGGGTAAACAGGTGCGACTCGACATCACCGGTGCGAGCACGCAGGTCGATCGGGACATTCTCGAGAGGCTCGAAGCGCCACTCGGCCACTTGCTGCGCAACGCAGTGGATCACGGTCTCGAATCGCCGGAAGAGCGCGAAGCCAACGGTAAGCCCCGCGAAGGCGTAGTGCGGCTCGAAGCCTGCCACAGCGCCGGCAGATTGCACGTGATCGTCGCCGACGATGGTCGCGGTATCGATCTCGAGCGGTTACGCACGACTGTCGTCAAACGTAATCTGGTGAATGCGGAGACTGCAGCAAAACTGAGCGAGTCCGAGCTGCTGGAATTTCTGTTCCTGCCGGGCTTCTCGATGGCGGATACCGTGACCGATATCTCCGGCCGTGGTGTGGGACTCGACGCCGTGCAAGACATGCTCAAGCAAGTACATGGCACCGCGCATATCTCCGTCCGGCAGGGCAAGGGTACGCGCATGGAGTTGCACCTGCCTCTCACTCTCTCGGTGGTGCGTGCGTTACTCGTCGAAATCAGCGGTGAGCCGTACGCGATTCCACTTGCCCATATCACGCGTGCCATCAAGTTATCGAAGCAGCACATCCACTCGCTCGAAGGCAGGCAGCATTTCGATCTGGACGGAAAACGCATCGGCCTGGTAACGGCGCACCAGGTTTTCAACAGTGCGCAGTCCGCATTCAGCGACGACGAACTACCGGTGGTGGTGCTGAGTAATCGGCATCATGCATACGGACTGATCGTCGACCGCTTTGTCGCCGAGCGCGAACTCGTGGTGCAACCGCTCGACAGGCGGCTGGGCAAGATCAAGGACATTGCCGCCGGCGCACTGACGGAAGACGGCCGTCCGCTCTTGATCGTGGACGTTGAAGACCTGGTTCGCTCGGTGGAAAAGCTGGTTGCCACCGGCCGTCTGGGCGGTCTCGAACAGGCAGCCGCTTCGGGCCGAACGGTTCAGCGCAAGCGCGTGCTGGTGGTAGACGATTCCCTCACCGTGCGCGAGTTGGAGCGCAAGCTGCTGGTCAACAGCGGCTACGACGTAGAGGTGGCCATTGACGGTATGGACGGCTGGAACGCAGTGCGCACCGGGCCTTTCGACCTGGTCATCACCGATGTCGACATGCCCCGTATGGATGGCATTGAACTCGTCACGTTACTCAAGAAGGATCCGCGCGTGAAGTCGCTGCCGATCATGATCGTTTCCTACAAGGACCGACCGGAAGATCGGCGTCGCGGACTCGAAGCCGGGGCGGATTACTACCTGGTGAAAGGCAGCTTCGACGACGACATACTGCTGCAAGCCGTCATCGATCTGATCGGCAAGGCGGACACGTGAGAATCGGCATTGCGAATGACTTACCGCTGGCCGTCGAAGTATTGCGCCGCGCGCTCGCATTGCGAGTGGAGCACGAGTTGATCTGGGTCGCTCGTGACGGGGCGCAGGCTGTGGAGATGTGCGCCAAGCAAACGCCGGATCTCGTGCTGATGGATCTGATCATGCCCGAGATCGATGGCGTGGAAGCGACGCGCCGAATCATGACGGCTACGCCCTGCGCGATCCTCATCGTGACGGCGAGCGTTGGCGCAAGCACCGGGCGCGTGTTCGACGCCATGGGCCATGGTGCCATCGATGCGGTAGATACGCCGGTGCTGGGCACGGGCGATCAAGGGGTGACGGCGGCCGCATTCCTGAAAAAAATCGATATCATCGCCAAGTTGGTCGGCACGCGCAGGTTCATCCCGGGTTCCGACATGTTCGGCGAGACCTGGGTCATTACTCGCAGGCAACGGTTGATTGCGATCGGTGCCTCAGCCGGCGGACCGGCCGCGTTAGCTATATTGCTTGCCGGTTTACCCAAGGACTTCCCTGCAGCAATCGTTGTTGTACAGCACGTCGATGAGCGCTTCGCGGTGGGCATGGCAGATTGGTTGAACCGCGATTCGAAGTTGTCCGTGCGCGTAGCACAGGAAGGCGACCGCCCGACCGCAGGCACGGTGCTGCTGGCGGGCACCAACGATCATTTGATACTCAGGGCAGCGGATCGGATCGGTTATACCGCCGAGCCGCGCGACTATGCTTATCGGCCGTCGGTTGATGTGTTCTTCGAAAGTGTCAGTGCGCTGTGGTCAGGCGAGGCGGTGGGCGTGCTGCTGACCGGCATGGGTCGCGATGGTGCCAAGGGTTTGAAGGCATTGCGCAGCAAGGGTCATTACACGATTGCGCAGGATCAAGCCTCCAGCGCGGTGTACGGAATGCCCAAGGCCGCGGCGACGCTGGGGGCCGCGGTCGACATCCTGCCCATCGAGCGTATCGCGCCCAGGCTGATCGATATGCTCAAGGACAAGCTCTGATCGTGGGTATCGATATGCAAGACAATCTTCACATTCAGCAAACGCCGCTGCGACTCCCGGCGGATGACTACAAGCTGATGGTGCTGCTGGTCGACGACCAGATCCTCATTGGCGAGGCAGTGCGACGATTGTTGGCCGATGAGCCGAACATCGATTTTCACTTTTGCTCCGATCCGCAGCAGGCAATGACGATCGCCAAGCACATCGCGCCGACAGTCATTCTTCAGGACCTGGTGATGCCCGGTGTCGATGGGCTATCGCTGGTGCGCGAGTATCGTTCGAACCCAGCCACGCGTGCCATCCCGGTTATCGTGCTCTCGACCAAGGAAGGGGCCACGATGAAGAGCGAGGCCTTCGCGGCAGGGGCGAACGACTACCTGGTCAAGTTGCCCGACAAAATCGAGTTGATTGCACGGTTGCAGTATCACTCGCGCGCCTACCTGAACCAGGTGCAGCGTGACGATGCCTACCGCGCACTGCGTGAGAGCCAGCAACACCTGTTGGAGGCAAATATAGAACTACAGCGGCTGAACAATATGGATGGTCTCACCCGCCTCAACAACCGCCGTCGCTTCGATGAATACGCGGTGGTGGAATGGGAGCGCGCCATACGCGACCGGATGGAATTTTCCATTCTCATCGCCGATGTCGACAATTTCAAACAGTACAACGATACCTACGGTCATCTCTCCGGAGACGAAGTGCTCAAGCGCATTGCCGCAGCCGCAACCAGCAGTTGCGACCGACCGGGGGATCTTGTGGCGCGCTTCGGGGGTGAGGAATTCGCCGCCGTCCTGCCAAACACTTCGCCCGTCGGGGCTTTGCACATCGCCGAGAGGCTGCGTCGAGCGGTGGAGAACTTGCAGATTCTTCACCAGGGCGCCGCCTCGGAGGTTGTCACGCTGAGCATCGGCGGCGCAACCAGATCTCCGCATATCGGCGACATGTTACTTGACATGGTGAACAAAGCAGACGCTGCGCTCTATGAGGCCAAGCGATTGGGGAGGAATCGGGTGATCTGCAAATAGGCATGTCATTGGCGCATAAACCCGTTGCTCATGGCGCGCACGACTAAGCCTTTGGTGGTGAGGGCCTTCAGCGATGCTGCTCAACGCGGAGCGTGACGCCTGTCTCCTCGATGTGAAATTCGGTGCGACTGTCGCGTACTACGCGATTGCCGTTCGGGAGTCCGTAGGACTTCTGTGTGAGAGAGCTTCGTGTTTGATCCAATGCGCCACGCTGCGCAGTCACAGTAAACTCGAGGATGGTGGAGCGCGAGCCGTCAGTTGCGACCGCTTCGAACGTCTGCGTCTTACGAGTCTCATACCGAATGAATGGCGTCGAAGAGATGCGCGGGACGACGGGCGTACAGACTGCCCCCGACATCTGAGCCATTTCTCGTTCGATCAGGACCTGAAGTAAAGGCTCGCTGGAACTTATCTCACCGAGGTGGTCCAGTAGCTGCTGCGTCGGCGTGAAGGAACTGCGAAACTCTTGCGCCAGTGCCGTCTGCAGTTCCAACTGCGCACTGGTCGGCTCCGTAGGCGCTTTCCGCTCGCTCGCGATTGCCGCGGCAACGAGCCTGGCGTTTTCGTCGCGCAGGCTGCGCAACGTCTGCGCGAACTCGCGTTCCTTTTTCTGTTGCTGTCGTTGATATTGCTCGAAGCGGATCGACTTCGGATGGCGACCGGTGGGTAGCGACTGGCTCGATCCGGCGGCGGCGCTACCGACGCTTTTCCTCACCGCGTCTCGATAGAACGCGTAGTGTCCGTGGGCTCGCCGCTTGGACCAATACATCGCAGTATCGGCGTGACGGATCAGCGCCGCTGCATCCTCACCGTCGCCAGGGTACACAGCGATGCCGATACTGACTGAGACAAACAGAAGCTCGACGCCGACGTGAAGCGGGGGCGTCAACCTCGCCAGCATTTTCTTGGCGATCACGGCGGCGGCCGCAGGATGCGATACCTCCAGAAGAATCAGAAATTCATCGCCACCGTGCCGGCTGACGGTGTCCGCCTGCCTGACGGCCGATTCGAGCCGGCGTGCAGTCGCTATCAATACCTCATCGCCGACGGCGTGACCGAGCGTGTCGTTGATCAGCTTGAAGTCGTCGAGATCGACAAAGAGTACCGCGATACCGGACCCGTTACGTTTGGCGACGGCGATCGCGTGTTCAAGTCGATCCTGCATCACCTGTCGATTGGGAGTGCCGGTGAGTCCATCACGCTGGCCCGCGCGGGTTAGTGCATCCAATTGGTCGACGGCTGTCTGTGCGACTCTTGCCGCATTCAGGGACGCCAGTATCAGTTGCTCATTCGCCTCGACGACGTGATCGGCCCATGACGGGTCATCACGCCGCGAGTCGGGGACGACCTGCAGCGCGTCGTCTATCTCTTCGCGCGGTTGAGTTGTGGGTCCCGGACCAGGCTGCGTTGACATAGACGCGCTCCGTAGTTGCACGTGGCGAGTCATTACGTCTGTTTGCGTTCGGCTGCCTGAGCAGAAGGATGGTCCGCCTTACTGGGACGCCGGGTGGGTCGACCTCCCAGGAGCCCTTCTTGATCAGGAAGCATCCCGCGAATCTGGATACCCGCGTCGTCAATCTCAAACAGACGTAGCTCGTTCGAGTGCGAACTGCCGCGCACTTTCACCACCGCCATGACCCGCAATAGTCGACTTTCGATTTCTATATATCGCTGCACGATGATCGAATCGACCAGAAAGGCGGTCCCGTAGGGGCTGAAGCGAAGATCGGTGTACCGATCCTCGAGCTCTGAAGTCATCAGTATCGTCGCGC
>Ga0157380_10002055_pt1 | contig 13468 bp, 12 predicted proteins | sample S35metaG_FD_119757 | JGI IMG/M metagenome (GOLD analysis project Ga0157380, IMG submission 119757) | Switchgrass rhizosphere microbial communities from Kellogg Biological Station, Michigan, USA - S3-5 metaG | ecosystem: Host-associated > Plants > Roots > Rhizosphere > Soil | place: USA...
AGCCAGAGCTATCAGACCGTCGGACAATTCATGTCAACGGATCTGTTTACGCTGCGACCCGATGACCTGGTCGATCTCGCAGCCAGCGTGATGGATTGGCGTCACATCAGGCACGTCCCGGTCGAAGACTACGAGGGGCATCTGGTTGGATTGATTAGTCACCGCGGACTTCTGCGCGTGATGAGCGGTGGTGCGATTTCCCGCAGCAAACAACCGTTGACTGTAGATGAGATTATGAAAACCAATCCCACGAGCGTGGGTTCCACGACCCCTACGCTGGACGCGATCGAGATCATGCGGACGGCTGGAATTGGCTGTCTGCCGGTGGTAGATGACGGTCAGCTCGTGGGAATAGTGACGTCCTACGATTTCCTGGCGGCCAGCGCTCGCCTCTTTAAACAACACTTGGAAAGCGGGACAGCAGCTCGCCAGTGAGCGAGGCGATCGCCCCTTCTGCGACTTCCTTCACCATCTACTGAACCCTATAATTAACTGGAACGGAAAGGAACCTATTGAAGAACCAGAAACGCAAAATATTAATTGTCGATGATGAAAAAATGATTCGCTGGTCGCTCGGCGAAGCGCTCCGCGGCTGGGGGTTTGAACCGGTTGAGGCGGAAACCGCGAGTGCGGCGCTGGCCGCATTCGACGCAGAATCGCCTGCCACCGTGTTGCTGGATATCAACCTGCCGGATGGGTCCGGCCTTGACGTGCTGCGCAAGATTCGTCAGCGCCAGCCGGACGCGGTTGTGATCATGATTACGGCTAACGTGTTGGTGGATGAAACGATCGCGGCCCTGCGCGGCGGCGCTTACGACTTCATCGGCAAACCAATCAATCTGGAGGAACTCCACGTCGCAATTCGCAACGGGATCGAGGCTGGGCGCCTGCGGAAGGAAGTGCACCTGATTCGCCGCGAGCGAACGCAGCAATTCAGTTTCGACCAGATCATCGGCCAATCGCCGGCGATGAAGGAAATGCTGGCCATCGCGCGGAAAGTGGCGGAGAGCGAAGTGTCGTCAGTCCTGTTGCAGGGCGCATCCGGCACCGGCAAGGATTTGGTTGCCAAGGCGATCCATTATCAATCAGACCGGAGCGAAGGTCCGTTCGTGGCGATCAACTGTGCGGCGTTGCCGGGCACGCTAATCGAAAGCGAGCTCTTTGGCTATGAGAAGGGCGCATTCACTGACGCCAAAGCGCGCAAGGAGGGTCTGTTCGAACAGGCGGAAGGCGGCACGCTGTTCCTCGACGAAATCGGCGAAGTCGAGCTGAATTTGCAGTCGAAGCTCCTGCGCGTGCTCGAGGAAGGCGCGTTTCGGCGAGTTGGCGGCTTAAAAGATATTCCCATTGATGCCCGCATCATCGCCGCCTCAAATCGCGATTTAAAAACCGAGAGTGAGGCCGGGCGTTTTCGCCTGGATCTTTATTACCGCCTATCGGTAATTCAGATTGATATTCCCGGGCTCCGCGAGCGCGGCGATGACGTCCTTCTTTTAGCCCAGCATTACATCGATTCGTTTAGCAAAAAACTTCGGAAGCAGACTCTGGGGATTAATCCGGACGTGGCGGCGGTGTTCAAGAACTACGACTGGCCAGGGAACGTTCGCGAGTTGCGTAATGTGATTGAGCGCGCGTTGATTCTGGACGACGGCGATTTCATAACCATGAAGTATCTCCCGCGGGCCATTCCGGCCGGCGGCAAACAAGCGCCGGGTGGTCCACTTGCGAGCGACGTTTTTCCTCTGCCGGCAGCCGGAACGTCCCTGGATAAAGTCGAGATGTCGCTGGTCAGCCAGGCCATCGAGCGTAGCGGAGGCAATCAAACCAAGGCCGCGGAGTTGCTGGGCATCTCACGCGATCAGCTTCGCTACCGGCTGAAAAAGTTGGAGGACGCAGGCGCGCTGGCGGTTGGCGACAAGTAACGCTCGATGGCTGCGGGAAGCTCTTCTCGGCAGGGGCAGTTATGATTAAATCCGTCCGACCAAATTCCAGGGAATACTACTCTGAAGCGCTTGAGCGCTCACTCAAGGAGCTGGCGGACATTAAGTTTGCGCTTGATCAGTCAACTATCATCGCCATCACTGACCAGCGGGGAATTATCAATTACGTTAACGATGAATTCTGCCGCATCTCGAAATTCACGCGGGAGGAACTGCTGGGCCAGGATCATCGCATCATTAATTCCGGTTACCATCCAAAAGAATTCATCCGCGGCATCTGGACGACCATAGGCAGCGGGAGAGTCTGGAAAGGCGAGCTACGTAACCGCGCCAAAGACGGCAGCATTTATTGGGTCGACACTACGATCGTTCCGTTCCTCGATGCCGCAGGCAAACCTTATCAATACGTAGCCATCCGCCACGACATCACTCAACTGAAGCTGGCGCAGGAACAGATTCGCCAGCAAACAGCCGAACTGCAACGTGCTGCGCAACTTTCTTTTATTGGTGAGCTCGCGGCCGGGTTGGCCCATGAAGTGAAGAATCCCCTCGCCGGCATACAGGGAGTGGTTGATATTCTGATCAGGCGCAGGGACGCCAACGATCCTGAGCGCGAAGCGCTCGAAGGCGTGCGACATCAGGTAGAACGAATCGACGGCACCGTGCGCGCACTGTTGGATCGCGCGCGTCCGCGCAGCCTCAAGCGAGTTCCAACTTCACTGTTGGAAGTGACCCAAAGAGCTGTCGACCTCGCTCGAGCGCAATTGACGAGGAAAGCCGGATTAGACGATCGCATACGTATTGAATTTGAGCCCGTCGCGAACGACATCGTCACGACGGGGGATGCCTCACAAATTGAGGACGCAGTGCTCAACCTCATTTTCAATGCCATCGAAGCGATCGATGGTCAAGGACAGGTTGGCATTAAGGTTGAACGTGCTGAGCATACTTTCGACGGCGCTACTGCGGAAGAGGCTGTCATCGCGGTTTCCGACAACGGGCGGGGCATCAGCGAGAGCGATCTCAGAAGTATTTTCACTCCCTTCTTTACAAAAACGGAGGGCGGCACCGGCCTTGGGCTCCCAGCCGTACAACGCATTGCCCGGCTGCATGGCGGACGCGTTCAGGTCGAGTCGGTCCCGGGCCAGGGCTCTACCTTCATGCTGTTTCTTCCCATCAATAACCCTGCAGGATCCTAAAGTCTGAATTCCCGCCATCCGCAGATTACGCAGATTCGAGGCCTGTGTGATCTGTGGATCCTTGCGCACAAGTGCGCGAAAGCTCCCAAGTCAAATTCAATTCTAAAAGCAGGCCCCAACAAATTCAGCGGAGTCTGCGCGGTACAAGCATTGCCCCTTCGAGCCGTAAGGAGGAGAAGGTTATGAAGAGAATCCGCCTGAATGCCAACTTCGCAGTATTCATACTCTTTTTTGGAGTAGCGACGCTGGAGGCGCTGCAGGCCCGCAACTGGATGAAGTCGTTGTTCTGGCTGGCTATCGCCATCGTGTTTCTGGTCGCCGACAACCTAAAGCAGGGAAACAAATTGACGCGGCACAGTAGCTGACCGGCAGGCTTTTCCGGCGATATGGAACATGAACACACGATTGAGGCGATAGCTGAAAGGCTTTCTGCTGGACCAAGGCAAAACTATCTTCGCGATTGGATCTACGGCGGCATTGATGGCTCAGTAACCACCTTTGCTGTCGTCAGCGGGGTTGTGGGCGCGCGCCTGTCGCCCTGGATAATTCTGGTCATGGGTTTCGCCAATTTGCTGGCCGACGGTTTCTCAATGGCGGCCAGCAACTTCCTTGGGACCAGGGCGGAGCACGAAGACCGCAAACGGATCGAAGCGATTGAACTGCGTCACATTGAGCTTGAGCCGGAGGGAGAACGCGAAGAGGTAAGGCAGATCTTTCGCAACAAAGGATTCGGCGGGGCTGAGCTAAGAAGCCTGGTTGATCTGATCACTTCCGATCGGGATCGATGGGTGAAGACAATGCTGACGGAAGAGTACGGGCTCCCACAACAGATTCGCTCTCCCTGGCTCGCGGCCGCGTCGACCTTCACCGCGTTTTTGATTTGCGGTCTGGTTCCCCTGCTACCCTACTTGCTTGGATCGGAATCTCCTCTTACGCTTTCGATCGCGTTAACTGGAATTGTGTTCTTTGTGATTGGATCGGCCAAGAGCCGTTGGTCCACCGCATCGTGGTGGAGTTCAGGAGTGTCCACCCTGGCAGTCGGCGGCGCGGCAGCGGCGCTTGCGTACGCGGCTGGTCTGGCCCTAAGGACTCTAGCGTCGCAATGAATGAAGCCCCTCCCCGTGAGAGGGGTTGGGGAGGGCCTACAGTCAATACCAAACAATGACCCAACGCGCGGCCTCGATGGCCGCGCGACCTGTGATTTCGTTGTTTGTGATAAGAACGTTATCAAGGAACGCTCCCTCAGCACACTCCACGTTGAACGGCCCGAGACTGCATCCCCAATGGGTGTCACTTGCTAAGCAGGGCGCGCGGCCATCGAAGCCGCGCGGCGGGAGCATGGTTTTTTTTGATGAGCCTCAAACCCTCCCCTAACCCCTCCCAACGGGAGGGGCATCGCGAACCGCAAAACCAGCAACTGCGCTCAGCAGTCGCCGTTGCCATCTCAGCGACTTGTAGTATTGCCTCCCTACTTTGGATCCGGAATCCCGTTCTGCAGAGAGCAGCGATCGCACGCGGCGCGCCTTTAAGTCTCTGTGCAAAGCAAATTTTGAGCAGCGCTAATAAGCCAATTCGATTGCGGGCTTTTGCACGCGGGCTGCGCAAGTTTCCCCCTTTCTGCCGGTCAAAAATCCTCTTATATGGCAATTATCTCGGCTCTCAGTTGGGCATCGGTTTTGCTCTGAAATTCAAGCAATGCTGAATCAACTCCAATTAGCAATGCATGTCATATGAGAGTTTTGATTGGTTACGACGGTTCTGACTGTGCGGACGCAGCGCTTGATGATTTAGGCCGGGCGGGTCTCCCCTCCAAAGCCGAAGTAATAGTAATGTCGGTCGCTGAAGTATGGTTGCCGCCGCCACCATCGTCCTCCCAGACTCCTGGGAATGTGCGTGAAGTTCAAGTTCCCGACGAACCGATATATGACAAAGCGAAAGCCAGAGCCCATGAGGCACTCAAACAAGCCCGCCAGGCCCAGCAACGTCTGCAAACAAACTTCCCCGGTTGGCAGGTAACGGCTGAATCCGCTTCCGGCTCGCCGGCTTGGGAGATCGTGGCCAGAGCAGATCAGTGGAAACCTGCGCTGATCGTGGTTGGTTCTCAGGGTCGTTCGGCTTTGGACCGGCTTGCGTTTGGCAGTGTGGCCCAGCGAGTGGTCACTGAAGCTCAGTGCTCTGTCCGAGTTGCCAGAGGTCGAATCGAGGAACCCAACACACCGGTGCGCTTGATCGCGGGCTTGGACGGTTCTCTGGGAAGTGAGACAGCGCTGCGGGAGATCGCCCGCCGTACCTGGCCCGCCGGTGGCGAGGTTCGGCTAATCGTCGCCGATGATCCGCTCACGCCAAGCTTAATGGGAAGAATCGTGCCAGGAGTGGCCCAGACGATAGATGAAAGTAACCGAGCGGAGCGCAGGTGGATTGAAAAACTGCTGGAAGAATCAGCGGGCATCCTGCGGAATTCCGAGCTGGCGGTTTCAACTCGGATCCGGAATGGCGATCCGAAGCGGGTCCTGGTCCAGGAAGCAGAAGACTGGGGCGCCGATTGCATTTTTGTAGGTTCGACCGGCTTCAGTAATCGCGTAGAACGCTTTCTCCTGGGAAGCGTTTCTGCATCCGTTGTTAGCCGTGCTCACTGCTCGGTGGAGGTTGTTCGATAATGAGTACTGCTCTAAAGACGAAATCTCTCATGGTCATGAGAGCTAATGTTTTCCACGGCCCGAACGACATTCGTGTAGAAGAGGTCGAGCGACCTAAGGCGAGCGTTGGCGACGCGGTGATTCGCGTCACGCTGACCACGATTTGCGGCACCGACCTGCACATAGTACGCGGCGAATATCCCGTCAAGCCTGGTCTCGTCATCGGTCATGAACCAGTGGGCGTCATCGAAGAATTGGGAGTAGGCGTCACCGGATATGCCGTAGGCGACCGGGTTCTGGTCGGCGCAATAACGCCCTGTGGCCAGTGCCGCGCCTGTCTCTCGAACCAGCTTTCGCAATGCGGTCATGGTGAGGGTTACGAAGCGATGGGTGGCTGGCGATTCGGCAATACGATCAATGGAGCGCAAGCGGAATACCTGCTCGTTCCTCATGCCCAAGCCAATCTGGCAAAGATTCCGGACGAACTGGCGGACGAACAAGTCGTATTGCTGGCCGATATCGCTTCGACCGGATTTAGCGGAGCTGAGTCGGCGGGCATTCGCATTGGTGACTCGGTCGTTGTTTTCGCGCAGGGTCCAATAGGTTTAAGCGCGACCGCCGGCGCGAAATTGATGGGCGCGACGTTAATCATCGGCATCGACGGCGATGACACTCGCCTGGCGATGGCGAAGCGGATGGGCGCGGACGTCGTGCTCGATTACCGTGAAGTGGATGTCGTAACCGAGGTGAAGCGCCTGACAGGTGGTGGGGCCGATGTGGCGATCGAAGCGCTGGGTACTCAACAGACGTTCGAGAGCGCGCTGCGAAGCTTGCGGCCCGGCGGCACGCTCTCCAGCCTCGGTGTCTATTCCGGAAAACTCCAAATACCTTACGACGCTTTTGCCGCCGGGATTGGTGATTACCGGATTATGACCACGCTGTGTCCCGGCGGCAAAGAACGGATGCGCCGTTTGATGGAAGTCGTACGAAGCGGCCGGATTGATCTGACGCCGTTGCTGACACACACTTTCCCACTCGAAAGGATCGGCGACGCTTACGAATTGTTCGGGGAGCGCCGAGATGGCGTGTTGAAGGTGGCGATTAAACCCTAAAGAGTGAGGGTTTACCCCCGCTGCTCACTCATCCGCTTCAAAGCACGTGTAACAGACTCGCTTAATTGCTTCGTAACCGAGTAATTCGATCTCAGGTGTGAGGTAGCCTTCCTGCATGCGCTCTTCGCGCAGCAAATCAGTGCTCAGATATTTCTTGTTGTCGTCGGGAAAGACGGTCGTTACCACGGCATCTGCGCCCATCTCGTTTTGCGTCATCAGTGCTCCAATAAAGTTGGCGCCCGATGAAATGCCTACGCCCAGGCCGAGGGATGCGGCCAGCTTCTGGGCCATCAAGATCGCGTCGCCGTCGCGAACGCTCACCACTGAATCAAGTTCGTCCAACTGCAGGATCGTGGGGATAAATTCATCCGAGATTCCCTGGATGCGGTGACGGCCAACCTTGCGCCCAGTCGAAAGCGTAGGCGATTCCGCCGGTTGTAAAGGATGAACTTTGGATCTGGGGATTGCGCTCACGCAAAGACTTCCCTACCCCCATGATCGTCCCGCCTGTTCCGACGCCGGCCACAAACGCATCGGGCCTGAGCCGGTTGAAGAAGAGCTGCGCCCAAATTTCGCGGCCAGTCGTTTTCTCGTGCGCGTCAACATTAGCCTCGTTGGCGAATTGCGCGGGCAGGAAAACATTTGCCTCCCGCTCAGCCAAATCTTGGGTCATTCGAATACTGCCGGCGAATCCACCCTGATCGCGCCGCACGGGAATAATCTTCGCTCCTAAGCTCTTAATCAGAGCGACGCGCTCCTGACTCATCCAATCCGGCATGAAGATAACGACTTGATGACCAAACGCGCGTCCAATCGCTGCGAATGAAATACCTGTGTTGCCACTGGTGGCCTCCGCAATCGTGTCACCCGGCTGCAGGCGGTCTTCCTGATAAGCCTTTTTCAGAATGTGAAATGCCATCCGGTCCTTGATGCTTCCGGTGAGATTGAGGTGCTCAGCCTTGGCATAGATGACTCGCTCTTTTCCGCGAAAGGCAAAACGAATTGCCAGCAGCGGAGTGTTGCCAATCATATGCTTCAACTGCCGCCACCGCTTTGGGGTGCGGGCCGGTGGGAAAGCAGGTCGCCCTCCACAACCTGGGCTGGGAGTTGGGAAAATCGTCAGTTGGGTTTCACGGGTCAACATTCAAAGCACCTCACTTCCGAAAGCCCCTAAAGATCTGCGATTTGAGATTTCAGATCTGAGATCTGAGATCTGAAATCTGAAATCTGAGATCTGAGACCTGAGACCTGAGCAGGGGCGGCTTCGGTTTGTGCTTGGCAAAACCTATTCCGTGATCAAGCTCCAGTGCGATTAACCACGAACACGCCGAAAACTTCCACGGGCGGCGTCTGAGTTGGCTCCGTCGATTGCGAAATATCACCTAATGATCAAGGGATTATTCGCAGTTCCAACCTGCCAAACTCGCGAAATTGCCGCTTACGGATGGGGAACATCGCTTGCTAACACTCGTCTCGGAGGCAGGGTCAGGCCCTGGCGAAGTCTATGAAAATTGAATCCATTCTTTGTCCGACCGACTTATCGCCCCACTCCGATGAGGCGCTGCGATATGCCGTCGTCATGTGTCGAGCGTATGACGCCGAACTGATCCTGCTGCATTGCGAGCCGGGAGAAAAGAGTACAAATCCAGCGGCGCACGATGCAGCCGTGCGGTCCATAAACGAGTCTTTGGTCAAACATGCCGGGTCCAATGATCTGGCTGGACTCGATTGGAAGAGCGTGGTCCTGACCAGCGATGACGTGGGAGAGACCATTGCGCGCCAGGCCGCGATCCTCCGGGTTGATCTAATTGTCATGCGTTCACGTCGCCGGCCGCACCGGGCCGCGCTGTTGGGCTCGACGGCGGAATCGGTTTCGCGCACGGCTCCCTGTCCCGTGCTGGTGATGCATTCTGACGAACGCGATTGGATTAAAGACTCTGATCCGAAGATCGCACTTAAACGAGTTCTCGTGGCGTATGACTTTTCCGATTATTCCGAGTTGGCACTGAACTATGGGCTGTCGTTCGCGCAGGAGTATCAATCAGAGTTACATCTGCTGCATGTGCTGCCGCCCTTCACGCTCGACGAATCTGAGATCTCCTGGTACCCGCTGGGACGCGAAGGTGCATACCATCAAGCTGCGCGCCGATTGCAAAAGGCGGTGCCGGCCGAAGCGCATCTCTGGTGCAACATCAAACATGCAATCAGCGAAGGCCAGCCCTACCGCGAGATTCTTAACTACGCGGAACAGAACGAAATTGATCTGATCTGTCTGGGCGCGCATGGCGCTGGATTTGGCATGCGCACGCTATTCGGATCGAATGTCGATCGCGTGCTGCGACAGGCGCCATGTCCCGTGCTGGTAACGCGTCTGCTAAAACCGGCGACGTCAATTAACCGGGAATCGCAAACTGTAACCGCGAGCGTCGCGGTGACCGCGCGCTAAGTATCGCCGGGATCGCGTACGGCCGAAGCCGGTCCGGCGGCGACTAGCTTCGCAAATAATAGCGGCAGCTCTTTGGAGTGCGCCGGCCTGCCGGCGCTTTGGTTGCCGCGACTTGTCGCGGCCTGACTGGGATACCGGCGATCACCGTCTCTTAGTGGACTCAGCTCGTAACAAAACGCGGCGACAGGTCGCCGCGTGGGAAAGCGGCGACAGGTCGCCGCACTCCAAAGTGCTTCGCAAAATCTATGATCGGGCTCTGGAGTAGCCCGCCAGTAATGGAGGGCTCCCGTGGCCCAGGAGAATCAGGAGCTTTATGAAAATACTCTTAGCAATCGACGGCTCGGCGTGCAGTGACAAGGCGTTGGCGGAAGTCGCGGCCCGTCCCTGGCCCGCCGGCAGCGAGTTCAAAGTAGTTACCGCTTATGAGTTGTCACTGTTGCCGGGTCCCGAAGCCTGGGCCATGTCGCCGGACTTCTGCGATCAATTGGACGAGGTGGCTCAGGAACAAGCAAAGCAGGCTTCAGACAACGCGCGCGTGAAATTGAGTAAGGCACTGGGGAAATCCTTTGCGGTGACTTCTCAGATCGTGGCTGGTTCGCCGAAGACCGCAATTCTCGAACTGGCGGAATCATGGAAAGCGGATCTCGTGGTAGTTGGCTCGCATGGCTACAACGCGTGGGAGCGTTTTCTGCTCGGCTCAGTTTCGCAAGCCATCGTTTCACATGCGAAGTGTTCAGTCGAAGTGGTTCGTTGCCAGAGTGCCTCGATAGCAAGGACTAAGGTTGCGTAAATGTCGAATATTGTAATTGTAGGCGGTGGCTTTGCCGGGATAGTCGCGGCTGAGTCGCTCGCGAAGAAGCTGGGAAACGAGCGCCAGATAACGCTGGTGTCCCGCCGCCGCAAGTTTATTTTCTATCCAGCGCTTGTGCGCCTGGCATTCGAGCAATGCGACGAGGATGCCATCGCATTCGATGCGCGCCAGGCTTTGCATGATCGCAGAATCCGCTTTGTCGAAGGTGAGGTAGCCCGCATTCATCCTGCCCAGCGTCAGATTACATTCGCGCGGGGCGACTTTATTGGCGAGATGCCATACGACTATCTCGTGCTCGCCCTGGGTCGCAGGTTGAAGACCGAGCAGATCGCAGGCTTCTTCGAACACGCTCATCATCTCTTAAGTGCCCAGGACGCGAAGAGGTTTGGCGCTGCCGCGCGAAACTTCGATAAGGGCCGCGCAGTGATCGGTTCCTGCCCGGGCGCTCGTTTGCCGGTGCCGGTATTCGAAACTGTCTTTGCGCTTTCGCAACTGCTGAAAGAGCGTGGCAAGCGGGATCGCTCTGGCATCACAATCGTCAGCAGCGAAACCACCGACGAGATGTTCGGCGGTGTGCCTATGTCGCAAGCGTTGCAGAGTGCGCTGGAGTCCCATCGCATCGAGTTGATCTCGGACTTCGCCATCACGAAGGTCACACCCAATTCCGTTATCGCGAAAGACGGCCGCTCGCTAATCTACAACCTGAATATGCTTGTCCCGCCCTTCGCTGGTCCCGGGGCATTGGTGGGTAGTGGGCTCACGGACGCTGAAGGATACGTCCGCGTTAATAGAACAATGCGAGTGGACGGCGCCGAGAGAATGTTCGCGGCCGGTGACTGCGTCAATTTCAAGGGCCCAAAGATGGGCCACATGGCAGTCCAACAGGCCGAAGTTGTGGCGGAGAATTTAGTAGCCGAGATCGAAGGGCGCGCGCCTACCGCCAACTATGATCATGAAATGATGCTGGTGATTGATGCTGGTGATGACTCAGTCTTTGTGCAAAAGGACCTCTGGACTGACGAGCCGGCGCACATACAACACAGCCGTTTTTGGGCGTGGGCAAAACGCCGGCAGGAGCAGTTTTGGAAAGTGCGGCACGCGTAACCAGCTAGGCTGATTGGAACTAACCATCGTTTACCCACCTGCGAATGCTCGGAAGCGGAGCTGGCCGGCCACACCGTTTAGCACACCACCCGGCAAGCAGCGATGCCGGCTAGAAAACACCTGCAGCGGCTACGCTCGCGTACGCATACCACACTCCAAAAGCCACGCTGAGACAACCCGCCGCCGCCTGCAGTCCATGATGGAAGTGGGAAAGCCGGCGCGCGCTCAACGCGAACGGCAATCCGATCAAGCCGGACATCAACAGCATGCCGAGGGTGGAGCCGAAACCAAAGACCGCCAGATACAACAAGCCCTGAGCGACAGATCGAACCTGCGTTAACACGAGCAGAGTTAACGCGGCCGAACCTGCCAGACCGTGCATCGCGCCAACCAACAGCGGCTTAAAACCAATTTGTGAAATCGCGTGTGAATGTGGCGCGCGTAAACCGCGCCCCTCTTGAGGTAAAGCCGCAGCCGTGTCGTGTTCGGTGCCGTGTTCGTGAAAGTGAATATGGACATGCGACTGTCCATCGTGGCTGTGTCGATGAAGGTGCACGTCCGGACGTTTGCGGAACACGCGCACGGTCGCGATCACTCCCAGCGCCACAATCATTATCCCCACGCCCAACTCCAGCCAGACAACCACGCCATTCGGAATTGCCACTCGAAACACCAACACCAGCACGCCCACGATAACCAACGAAGCAGTGTGGCCCAGGCCCCACAACGCGCCCACCAGCGCGGAGCGCAAAACGTTGCGATGCTCACTCACGATCGCCGAAACCGCCACCACATGATCAACTTCAGTAGCGTGCTTCAGCCCAAAGACGAGGCCAAACCCGAGTAAGGCCAAGAAACCGATTGATGTGAATGATGTTTCCATGACCTAAGAGTCGGCGACCGCAAATGCAGCGTCAAGCCACCGCGTGAAAAAGCGGCGAACAGGTCGCCGGCTTGACGGCGCTTTTGGTCGCCGCTACTCGTCGCGGCTTCCTTGACTGGATCGAATAGGAATTGAAGTGCCCGCGAGTTTAAGAGACTGATCCGTTTACTGCTTACTGCTTACTGCTCACTGCGGAGAGGTCCGCATGTAGCTGTCGCGCGCTTTTACGGCTACGTTGGGACGATTTACTCGCACTTTAATTTCACGGCGATTCGCATTCGTGGCAGAACCTTCGGCCGGGTAATAGCCGAGGCTGTACTGGCGACGTAGCTCCTCCGCAATGCGAGAAAACGCGTCTGCCAGTTGTTTCGTATCATTCGCCCGGTAAAGACGGCCGCCGGTTTTTTCCGAGAGCTGGCCCAGGTATTGATTGGCCCGATCGTAGTCCTCCTTCGTCGTGCCCGGCAGTGGTTGCCCTCCCGGCCCAGTGACGGTGGTCGGGATGTACGTCGTTCGCGAGGTGGTCGTGCCAAACGGTCCGCTGCTGGTCGTCGTCACTACAGTCGGATTTCCGCTGTTCACTCCCTGCATGGCGCGCATGTAGTCCGTCGTGTCGTATTGAATCGGATAGATGAGCGCGTCGAGTTCTTCGACTTCCCGCAACGTGCTGGCGTAGTTTGCCTGGTAGCTCGCGGTGTCGACGCCATCAGTGAAAAGCACAATTGCCTTTCGCCCTTTGATCTTATTCAGCCGTTCCTCAATCACCAGATGTACCGCGTCGTAAAGGCGCGTCGCGTTGCCCATGTTGGCGTTCTGCTCAATCACGGCGCTGACCACGTTCAGGTCATTTGTTACTTCGGTTAAGAGAAGCACCTGCTCATTGAAGCTGACGATGAGTACGCGATCTTGCGGACGCAACTGTTTCGCAAAGGCAATCGCGGCTTCTTTGATCTGCCACAGGTGAAACTGTGTCGACGGCGACGTGTCGAGGAGCAAGGCCACGGTGAAAGGCTTGTCCGCCGGCTCCCAGTAGGCGACTTTCTGTTCGACGCCATTCTCCAGCACGGTGAAGTCTTCCCGCTTCAGATCAGGGATGAAGCGGCCCTGCCGATCCAACACACTGACGGGGACCGTGATCAGGCTGGTGTTGACACGAATCACATCTCCTTCGCCGACTTCTTCCGGACCAGGATCGGCAACAGCAGTTTCGGACGGAGCTGTTTCTGCCGGAGCAGGCACTGTGCCGCTCAACTTTGGCGGACCTGCGTGACGATTAAGTGAATTGTCGGTGCTGACAGGAATGTTGTCCTGTGCTGCTGACGTAGCGACGCGTCGTG
>Ga0157380_10002056_pt1 | contig 13465 bp, 8 predicted proteins | sample S35metaG_FD_119757 | JGI IMG/M metagenome (GOLD analysis project Ga0157380, IMG submission 119757) | Switchgrass rhizosphere microbial communities from Kellogg Biological Station, Michigan, USA - S3-5 metaG | ecosystem: Host-associated > Plants > Roots > Rhizosphere > Soil | place: USA: Michigan...
AGCGTGTCGCCATCTTGCGGCGGGTCCTTGATGTAACCACCGAAACCAGTGCCATCAGGGCTGATTTGAATACTTTCAAGCTGCTGATCACCGAGCCTAGCCTGAAATTGGATTCCGGATACGATAAATGGACCACCTCCAACAATCACCTGAAAGCGCCAGCCAAACGTATTCGGGACTTCAAACGGGATTACCGCAATGTTCCTTATATCGATGGGCTCATCCATTGCCTACCTCTTGACTAAACATACGGAGTCGATGAACACATCCATCGGACTGGCTGGATCAAGTTCAAATACGATTTCCGACGACGCATTGACATCTATTGGTCCTGTATTTAGACCAGTGAACGACGATATAGGGATTCGATAAGTTTGGAATACGACTTTGGTCACATTAGTATCGGTTGACTTATCCGGGAAGCGAACGGGTTGATAGTCTGGCGTAGCTGGCGGCATATTCCCCGCATAAATGTCCGTAACTTTTCCTTCTCTTCCAGCCTCGCGAATAGTGATAGTGATTTTTGGAAACTTCAATGTTGAGGGAGCGATCGTAGCGTCGTCCTTGAGGTCGGCATATCCTCTGTGCATGCGGAACGTCAGTGCGTCGAAATCGCTAATGAAATCAAGCGGTGACAAACCTTCGGTAAGTCTGAAGCTACCGCCTGCTGTCAATGTAAACCGAACGGCATTGGTTGGATGCGGGCGTTGAAATGGCGCTTCTTTTGGTGGAGTGGTAGCCCGCATAGCGACGATTGTTCCATTTTGCATCAATCGCGCTGCCGTTCGATTATTCGTATTAGGATTCTCAAAGTCATCGACAACCGCCACGCGCTCACCAAACTGCCATTGAATTGAAACCGGTATGTGAGCTCCCCCGGTCCCGGCTGAGTTGTTTCTCGTACCGTCGAATAACCCCTGTTGAGCATTAACGCCCTTAAGCTTCCATCTAAAGAGGCCCCCAACGTACTCATTCAAGAGCCTCGTGTGAACATCGAAGTCCTTTCGTTTGGTCGGCTTCCCGGCAATATCTGGAGAGAGACGAGGATCATTAAGGCCCCATTCACTATTGAAACGGTTGTGTGTGGCACCTCGAATGAAGACCAGCGACTTCGGACACGTTGCGCGGTCGTAATGTGTGAAAGGCGCGCCCGTGAACACATCTCCATCCTGTGACCCGTACATGCCAAACAAGAATACATCGTCCGCAAACAACTGAAGTTTGCCGGTACCAGTTACGTCGCCCGTTTGGTCAGTCGGCGCAAGTTGACAGATCGCGCGAATCTTATACTTTGGCTCAGTGGAATTCGGATCAGCGATACGGGCCTCATTCAAATTATATAGATCTACAACCGCATCGCCTCCTCGTGAGTGTCCCATCAATCCGACCTTGCTGAAATCCAAGCGTTTGAAATAAGGAGAGCGTGTGTCCGTTTCTGCTCTAGATCTTAGAAGATCGAGGCACCGTATGGCTGTTTCAGAGCGCACGCGAAGCGGCGAGTTAAGACTGTTGGCAAAATTCGTATTAACGCTTACCGACACGATTCCATGTCGGGCCAGTTCCTGTTGTAAAGCCCCGTAGCCGCGATGACTCCTCACCTCACCTGAGGCATCGGCTGTTCGCGTAGGAACAATGTCTGCCGTGCCATTTTTCTGTGTGATCATGACCGTCCGGGTCGGAGTTGTAGGTCGCAAGGTTGCGAGGTTCGCCCGCCAGCCTTCGTGAGCCCCGTGGAGGATCAGCACTATCGGATAAGGCTCGTCGGACGGTGCCATTTCTGTGGCGCCTGCGCGGGCTATCGGAAAACAGATGCGCATGTCAGCCTGAATCTCGAAGAGATCCGGATCATTTGGGTTTACTTGGATAAAGCCTCCTGAGAGTCCGACATCGCGCCAATGGAGCTTAAACACAATCGTTTCTGTCCCCGTCTTGGTGAGGTCACCAAGTGACGCCATATAAAGATCGAATAATTGATCAAGCCGGTGCGTTGTCACACTGATTGCCCAGTTACCCGCAGCATCGACTCCTTCCTGGGTCGCCGGTACATCAAGGAGGTCGGTAACGGTATCGTCAAAAGCACTCGCAAGAAGCGCCTGGCCTTCAGCACCCGGTCCACCTTCCTTCGAAACCTCGACGGTCTGAACTTCCCCTGCCTTCTCATCCGTAACGGTCACCTTGCTCTTATCGGCATCGAGCGCGGCGCCCATCGCTTCTGTAACTCCCTTGGCATCAACCACAGAGGCGTCTTTCTCTCCCTGCTTGCCGAGGAAGTTCTGTAGCGCGCCTTTCATCACGGCCCGCGCTGCTTCGTCGGTGAGTCGACCATCCTTCTTCGCCTCAAGCACACTGTTCAGCGTTTTATCGATGTTCCGCTCTGCAGCTTGCGCATGCGCGAGTTGAATCGCTTCCTGGCCGAATGCCCCAGCGGTTGAAAGCGATGCCTGAAGAGTTGCGAGCGCGTTCTTCTGATTCTGTGTCAGACCGGTTATGTCGCGGAACAGATCACCGCGTCCAAGAAGTTGGAGTGCAGCAGAAAGACCTGTCGGGTCCGGTGCTTCAGGAATATTTTGGAAGTTAACAATCGGAGCCGGGAAATCCGTTGCGGTTAGATCCGGAGTTGGACCAACACGACTTGCAACGTTCACCGGAGCGATCTGCGGAGGATCATCTGGGCAAGGTGATTCGCTCCACCTCCAGAACCGACTGTCGTCGATCTTCTCGCAGCAGTTGCACGCACCCATCACGGCCTCTGCAAACACACCCTTCGTGGGCACACTTAGCAGACGAGGTGGATCTGGAGTGATTGGCGCGTATAGGTCGAACAAATCGGGAGCTGGCTTGCGTGGATCAGCCTCCGCTTGCTCTTTTATCGCGCGATACCGCGGATCGAGTTGAAATCCGGCAACGACTGGAAACACCAGCGAGTTACCGACGATCCCGATCAAGTCGTTGTGGGCCACCGATGCCACACTACGTCCACCGGAGTTTGGCGCGAGGAAGCCATCCAGCAAGATAAAGCGACGCTCTTTGTCCATCGACCACCACATTGCTTTGTGGTAGTACTCCAGATTGGTGTTGAGATGAGTCAACAACTTGCGCCGCAACTCCTGATCTTCAGCGCGCGGATTTCTCTCTTCCTCTTTCGATAATCGCGAAGTTGAAAGGTAAACAGGATCGCCAAAAAGCAAATCGTCAAGCACACGCGAGTTCTGGTAAAGCGAATGTCGAAGATGGCGTGTCGAATAAAGGAAACTGGCGCTCTCGACAACGACTTGTGAATGCTCTGGCAATTCATAGTCACTCCGAAGCTCCACCGCCACTATGTTCTTCCGAGGAATCGCAGGTGTGTTGCCACTGTCGACGAGCGTTACAGTATGAGTTTGTCCAACACGATATTTCGAAGCCAGCGTAGGATCAAGATTCGCTTCGATTTCAGCGCCATCGTCTGTCAGCAGCACGACTCGCAATGAAGCGATGAATTTTTCAGCTATTTGTGGTGCGAGCTGGTCTCGGAAGATGCGATCCTTAAACTGCTGGTTTGCGAGAAATCGTTCGAAAACATCTGCGGGATTGCCACCGATAAGTCGCGTCCAAAATGGCCAAACCTTTTCGAAGTAATCTGCCTCGTCTGTCTTCGGATCACGCGGACGGGCGATGGTGATGTTGACACGGAGTTCTCCGTCGAGGCTTTCAAGTGGTTCTTCCGCAAACATCCCGAGCGGCAGATCCGAACCGACGTAGTTCAGTTGAATGCGCTCAATAGCGTCGAACGCCGGCAGCAAACTACGCTTGAGACAATTTCGCACGATAGCGTCTCGCCATCGCAACACCTTCGCGTCATGAAATCGCGTCATCAAGAAAGGTACAAACAAACATTCGCGTACCTCCGCTAACTCCTCCAGTACCTGGAAGTGCCGCAGTACTTCGAAGTATTGCATCGTCAGAGCGTGACAATGATTATGATTTGCGATGACCTCTGTCTCAACACGTTGTCGTTCGCCTTGTCCGAGTGTTTGAACGACGGTCGCCCTCTGGCTCCGCACTGCGGCCGCTGATTGATTGATTCGATCCTTCAGGTCTTGCATCGTCGACGCGCTGATTTCACGCGAAGAGTCCTGCCAGGCTGTGGAATCTGCACCCGAGCCACCGCCACTGGCGCCAAGTACGAGTGGGCCAATTGCAAAGCCTAGTCCGCCGCCCCCTCCGTAAGTCTTGGCCGTCGATCCACCATCGATTTCCTCACTGAGCGCAGTATCCATCACCTCCTTGACGTCGCGATCTCGCACGAGATTCGCAAACAAAAACTCGCGCTCGCTTAGGTCTTCAGTTCGAACAGCATCTTCGCGGCGATCCCAATCGATAGTGACGATCTGTTTCTTCTGACATGGAGCCAAAGGAATACTGTGCAGGAGGTCACCAAGCGAATATCCGTCCGCTTTCCACACCTGGCGAAACTGGAGAATGTGTCCGTGCGCAATAGTGGTAGCTTGGTAGAAGGTCGGTGTGTCGTCCCAATCAACAAAGTTTTGTTCATCCAGGGGACCGCGACCAGCAACCGGTTTGCGCGTTACGCGAACTAGTTCAGAAAGTAGTTGATGAGCTGACAGCCGTTCTGCTGTCATCAGACTGACGGGAGTAAATTCATCCGGATCAACCAATACCGACCGTAAACTTTCCGCCGAGAGAGTCGGCAGTGCTTCTTTCAATGCAACGTCGATTGATGGTGTCTCGACAGCCTCACGCCACTCTCCAACCGCCGCCACGCCGTTAGTCTCAATCGCAACCAGCGGTGGATTTGCAAATTTATCGAAGGCAGTCGCACGTGTCCGATTGACGCCCTCGATCCGAGGCGTATTGATTCTGACCGCACGAATCGCTCCTTCATCAATTGACGCGTCCGCAATTTCGCTTGCGCGTGTACCGATTACCTCTCTGTTGGAGAGAAGCGTGTTGCCCGTGGAAGTGAGACCAAAAGTTATCTGCGAGGCGGCGTTGACCTTCAACTTGCTATCAACAGTGCCCTGTCCAAACGCGAGTTGTTTGATTAGTCGATCAAAATCAGGAAGCACTTTGATCGGCGCTTCGATATTAGTGCCCTTGATTTCCGGATCAGTTGTGCGAACGATCTTGTAGAAGGGGATTTCTTCGAGTGTTCGATTTGGCACAGTGAAGTCGACGCAACTTCCGACGCCGAGATCATTCGAAAACAACTCTGGCGCGCTAAGCAGTTCTTCCTCGTCTGGCGCACGTGGAGGCGACGATACGCCGGTCGTTGGTGGCTGAGTTGGCGGCAGCGAAACGACCAGCACAACTCGCAGAGGGAATGTGCCATCGGGATCCAGACGAACGGGCGTACGCACTCCATCGATGTCGGCAACCGCCGCAGCAAAAGATCCGACCGGATGTTCTCCAGAAAAATAGCCGCTCTCGTTGGTCCGCGCTGCAAAGACAGGGATGTTCGCGATCTCCAGTTCTTCGTCGGCTGCGCCGGCGGGAATGGCAAATATCAAAACTTGTCTGTTTGAAACAGGACGTTTTGAATCGAGGTCAAGAATGCGCCCGGTGAGGACCGCGCGTTTTCCTTTCAGCGGATCTGGATGTGGTGCAATTTCGAACGGAAGCTCAGGGTCGACAGTGATCTGGCGAATTCGATCCTGTTCAAGCAAACTGCCAAGCGATGACGAAAACAGACGTGTACCGAGTGGAGACCGAACCTCCAGAACAGCGGTCTGGTCTCCCAACACACGCTCATCGCTGACGAATTCAAAAGCGCCATCCGGATTGACCGGTGCCGTTAGCGACGCACGAAAGGTGAGCGAGGGATCGTTTGTACCGGGGGGTGTCCCGTCAAACTCAAGCCTGATAGTGTGACCGGCGTACTGCGATTTGAGCGATTCGTCTTTTGGCGACAGCCTACCCTTAACTCGCTTGTCGGCCATGACACTGCGTCAAATACCACTTAGCAGGAAATTTTGCAAAATTCTTAACTGTTTTATTTGCGGTGTAAGAATCACAAAAAAGACGAGCGGTTTTCATCCACTCGTCTTTTTGCATCGAAGCAACTCTCAAATTAGCTGAACGCTGGTGCAATGTTCTCGATTCTCTGACGAGCCTTTGGTGTCAAACTTTCCAAAGTCTTGAGAACCTTCGGATGGGTCATGCCCGTTCCCAGGTACGTCCAACGATTCGCCTGAAGTTGTACAGCACGAAATTGGAGCTTCTCTGACTCGTCGAGTTTGCGACCGGTGGCACGCTCGAAACTGTCGAGATCAAACTCGACCTGCTGCTTCAATCCGCCATCGATGAAGCCGCCGATTTCAATGTACTGCTCGACAGCATCAAGGATCTGCTGTTCGGTTCGCCCAGCAGCCAACTCTTCTGCCAACAGAGTATCCAGCTTGGCGTGCTGCACCTCTTCAAGCCAATGGTGCTTCAGCAGACTCTTGAACTGCGGATCGAGGTCCTGGTTGTCTCTGATGCTCTCGGTGTAGTGACGCTGCACCATCCATTCGATGTGTAGAACGGTGAAAGTAACAGCCAGGGGATCATGATCGAGAATCGCTTTTGCGATCGCCTCAGGCGGACCGATCACCGGGCACGAGGTTCCAAAGCCAGCTTCAAACTCCTGACGAAACTGCTTGAAGAGATGAATGTGCTTTGCCTCTTCGCCGGCAAACGCTAAGAGCGCGCGCGTGCGGTAGTCGTCATCTGGCAATTGTGGTCGCGTTTGATCCAGGACGAACGGCAGAATGAATTCTTCCACTAATCCGAAGATGCAGAGATAAGCATTTCCCCGGATTTGATTGAGTATCCGCTTTTCATCATCTGAGAGAAACAGCAGCGACTTCACGCGAGCCAACGACTCCGGCATGAATGGCCTCGAGAAATCAAGGCGTTTTTCGCCGCCAATGATGTCCTCAATCTGCCAATGAACCGCCTCCGAGGTCTGCAACGCTGATTGATAGGTATAACCGTGGTTCATTTGTGGAACACCTCCTAAGGTTCCATACATCGTCATTCAGGTTGGTGCCCCCAACACTTGTAACGCGGATTTCGGCAGCGGATTGGACCAAGTTGATAAAAATCAGGCTGACTCAAGCCTCATCGCAGAGTACAACGTGCGAAAGAACAGCCCTCAATCTTCATTGAAACAGCTCAAGATCCAATAAACGCGGTGAGGAAGGGTGGCTTGCCCCCGCTCAACCTGCCTCACTCTCAACGTTGAATGGAAGGGACATTGAGCGGGGGCAAGCCACCCTTCCCTACCGGCGATCTGCTAAGTTGAGTGATTTCAATGAAGATTGAGGGCTGATCTTTCGCACGTTGCACTCTGCGATGAGACTTGAGTGTTATGCAAACTCGAGCGAGGGCGTGTTCAGTTAACTACCGGTTCATGCGGCCGATTTTTTGTGGCAAGCCGTACACTTTGTCGTCGTTGGCGATTTGACATCAGGTCGTGCCTTCACAACCTGGTCATGACAACCGGCACAAGCGCGATGAAATGCCTGTTGGTTGGTCAGCGTGATCATTGCCGTGGAATTCTCACTCTTTATCTGCGGTAAATCGGGCCAGACGGTGGGCTTTTCGTCTTTGCGCGCGTGACAGTTCCTGCACGGCACAACCTTGGTTTCGGGCTCTTTCGTTAGAAGATCGGCAGTCAGTGTCGTGGTTCGATCGGGTGGGTATGCAGTCTGGTGGGGTGGAAACTTCCTGGCTTCGCTCGCGGGCTGCTCCACGTGGTGGCATTCAGTGCACGCGATTGGTTTTATTCCCTCGATGTTGTAGTTCTTGGTCGTGTGGTTAGCATGACTAAAAGTAACTTTGCCGAGCGCCGCCTTCTCTGCCATAACGAGAGTGTCCGGCAGTTTTGTTTGCACCAATCGCGCATCCGACACTTGCACGGTGGTTGATATCAAACACAAAACAAGAAAACCAAGAAGGAACAGAGTTGTTTTCATCAGATGTCTCCTAAGATGTTGAACGCCTCCGTTGCTCATTTTGCGGCTCGGGGCAAAGGTGGTGTGGGTTTGAGCTTATCAGATAAGCGCAGAAAGGTGGAAAGAGGAAAGAGACACGGAGACGGGGAGACACGGAGACGGGGAGACACGGGGACACGGAGAATCACCGTGTTTCGTCTCCGCGTCCCACTGTCTCCCCGTCTCCGTGTCTCTTTTCTCCTTCTGACCTCTCAGCCCTGCTTCGGCTTCGGAGTGTCGTACTGCATTCGCAAATAGAGACAAAACTGGACCACTGGTTCTATACCAAGCGGTTCAAGAACTCTATCGAACCGGCTCGACTCAAATGGCTCGTAAAAGAACGTGAAGCTCTTGCGTTGAATCACTTTGCTTGTTGTTCCCGAACTAGTGTAAGCGTAAGCGTCACCCGTTTCATAAGCCTGGTAACGCTCGTAAGTGTCTGCCGGGTAAAACGCGTCATAGCGTTCATTTGCAAGCCCGACCGGAATCAACGCCACTCCAAAAGACCTGATGTAGCTGTGCTCCTTACCTTTTATCACTCTGACTGCTTCTTCAAATAGCCGCTTCCGCACAGCATCGAAGTCCCGGACGATGTAGTCGACCTTTATCAAATCGAATATTTGCTGATCAGCCGCAGCGGTCACGATGCGCTCGAACTGTTCCCGACGGTGATACCGGATCGCTATGGTTTTCTTGGTTTCAAAACCAGTATTTTTTTCTGTCGCTCGGGCCCCGCTGACTGTGTAGTCGTACACCCGAGTTTGAGTAATGAAATCGACAAAGATGTCGTCGGCGGTAATTCCCATTGGCTGGAGCGCCTTAGCGAGGTCAGCAGCTTTGTCATTTACCTTCTGATTGCTGGCCGCAGCGCCAATTGCTTCCTGGTTAATGCCGAACACAACGACAAAACCATCGGGTTTTAAGTTGGTGAGAACACTCGCTTCGATTGCATAACCATACTGATTAGCCGCAAGGCTACCGGTATTGGTTGGTGGTTGACGCCGCTGCTGGTTGTAGTAACCGCGATTTCCATAGATTCTGTTACCTTGCTCCTGCGCAAGAGCAGAACTGACAGACGAATAGGCACACGACAACAACACAATCAACAAGAACACTCGCTTCATTGTGATCTCTCCTTTAGTTTCTGCTTGTGGTCCCGGTTATTTGTGGGGAGCTGACTGTGGGGAGAACGCGCGAGAGAGACTACACGCGGTAAGGCTTTTATTGCTTCAGCAGCATTGATGCGTCGAGCATGATCGGGGATGCCTCTGACGTGGCTTGTTGGAGAACCTCAGTTAGGACTCAATAGGCTCAGCATACAGCAGCAGCAAACAAGCGCCACTCGCCTGAAATGCCAGCCAGCTTGTGAGTTCCTTTGTCGAGAAATTCGATACCCGATCCTGCGACTAGATCCTTAACTGTATTCGAAACGACAACTTCATCCGGTCCGGCGAGATTCGCCACTCCTAGACAAACCTGCGTTGCCAGACCAGTTACCTTCCCGTCACTCATCTCGCATTCGCCGGTGTGTAGTCCTGCCCGCATCTTGATATCCAAACGTGAAGCGTATTGACTGATGGCACACGCGGCCCGAACGGCGCGTGCTGGTCCATCAAAAATCGCCAGCGGGCGATCGCCAACCATATCGACTTCGCGTCCACGGAACCATTCGATCTCTTTCTGAATGTGGGTGCGCAGGCGACGCAGTAGCTCATCCCAGCGATCGTTGCCAAGCCTTGCCATATGCTCGTCTGAATTGACGATACGCATGTAGAGAATCGTAGCGAGCACAGTGTCGGGTTCTGGCTGATGACGAACACCGGTTAAGAATTCTTCTACCTCATCGAGAATCGACTCCTGATCGCCAACGAACGGAAGATGATCGTTGCCGGGCAACTCAACCAGCTTCGCACCGGGAATATGCTTAGCTACGTATCTTCCTTCTTCAATCTTCAAACATTCATCACCCGTGCGATGAATAACTAACGTAGGCACTCGAATCGTTGGCAGAACCTTACGCACGTCAATCGCAGCATTCATCTCTGTCAGCGCCAATGCTGCGCCCGGACTTGCTCCCATTCGCAAGTAAGTGGCCCACCAATCGCGAAACTGTGGATCGTTCGCAACGCTGGGTGCTCGCTCTTCCAAGCCTACCGGTCCTCCCCAGTGTTCCCGCATCTCGTTGAAGAAATGTTGCCGTTCCTCCGCAGTGGGCGCCCACGGATAATCATCATCGCGGACTCGTTTGGCATACGTTCCAATCATCACTAGCGCCAACGTCTTCTCCGGATAAGTGGCCGCGAAAAGACTGCACATTGGGCCGCCTTCAGAAACGCCAATCAAAGCCGCCCGTTCCGAACCTGCTGCATCCATCACTGCGCGCACGTCGTCCATCCGTTGCTCGAGTGTTGGCAGCTCATTATTGGGAACACGGTCTGACAGTCCAGTGCCTCGTTTATCAAAAAGTATGAGCCGCGAGAATGAGGAAAGGCGTTGCAGGAAGTGCGCGAAACTCGGTTCTTTCCAGAAATACTCCAGATGGGAAACCCAGCCCATCACAAAAACCAGGTCGAGAGGTGCGTCACCGACGACTTGATACGCGATGTTTACGTTTCCACTCTTGGCGTACATCGTTTCGGGGATTTTCAAAGGCGCCGCTTTAAGTTGATGACTCGAGCCTTCCGCCAAAACACGACGATCAAGATCGTCTTCCAGATCTTCTTCGATAACAACACGAGTTCGTGTCCGTTCGCGGATGATTGCTCCTGGTGCGTCGTCAGATGTTTCAGTAACTTCACCAACAAAGCGATAGCCACGCTTTGGCACTGTTTCAATCAGCTTCGATCCTGCCGGTCCCAGGACTTTTCTGAGCGCGGAAATGTTTTGAGCGAGGTTGTTCTCTTCAACAAAACTGTCGGGCCAAACCTCGGTCATTATTTCCTGGCGACCAAGCACGCGTCCGCCGTTTTCAACCAGAAACAGCAACGTGTCGAAGGCCTTCGGTGTCAGCGGAACCGCACTGTCATCACGGAATAACAGGCGATCGGTGACGTCGATTCTAAACGCCCCAAAGACGTAGAAACGTTTCGATTGTCTCGTCATCGCTCTCACAACTCTTTCAAGAGAATCTCAGAGTGATTTCAGAGTTTTCTAAATACTCGGCGTTGGGCCTGCGAGTATCTTGCACCCGCTCAAGCGAGGAAGCGCAGCCCTGATTAAGGCGTCCATTCTAGTCGGAAACCATTTCACAGAGAACATGGAACGGAATTCCAATCAATGAAGCGTCGAACCGAAATCACCATCGAAACGGAAAGAACCATTATTGGCTCCGGCAACCAGGCAAACGCCCGGCAAATGCGGTGGTGTAACGACTGTCACTCGCAAACACGACATGTGTCGCTGGACGAAGCCTCGGATCTTCTTCGTCTCAGCTCGAAAAGCATCTTGCGTTTGATGGGCGCCGACTGCCAGCACGTAAACAAGAAAGGCGGCGGCAACATTTTCGTTTGCCTCAACTCCCTACTCGTCGAAGTGACGCTATCACTGGCAATGGATGTGAAATCGGGGAACGTCACATATCTGCAATCAACAATTTGAGCTCTTGAAAGATCACAGAGGCGGTCTCTGATCGGGTCTGCTGTTCGACTCAGGTCGCACAACAGCCGAAGCACGAAACACGCAGCCAGGGAGCGCACAAAAGAGAGCAGTTCTTCACATCTTCCCCTTTTATCGCCTGGTCATTCGCGCAGTAGACCCGGCAACTCGCAACACACACAGCAAGGAAAGGAATAGAAAGTGAATACAGCAAGTCGAAATAATGAAATGCAAATCAACGCGCGGAATCACGCAGTTGTTTTAGGAGGCAGTTTGGCTGGTCTACTCGCCGCGCGGGTTCTATCCGATCACTTCGAAAGAGTGACGTTGATCGAGCGGGATACATTTCTGATGAACACAGAAACCCGACGTGGAACACCCCAGGCGAATCACGTGCACGCTTTGATGCCCCGCGGTCGTCAGATCCTGGAGTCGCTCTTTCCCGGACTACAAGAAGAAATGATGTTGTGCGACGCTCCCCTTCTCGACATGGCGAGGGATGTCGCGTGGCTAACGCCGGAGGGTTGGGGGATCAATTTCCGATCGGATCTCGAAATCCTTTCTTTTACACGCCCGCTGCTTGATCTCCGCGTCCGCCTACGACTCTTGGATAATCCGCGCGTGTGTGTGATGGAAAACTCGCAAGCGCTCGGAATCATTATGGGCACCGAGAACCGAGTCGCAGGAGTAAGAATCCGTGATGGTTCGTCCAACACTCTAGAGCTAACTGCCGATCTGATTGTAGACGCTACTGGGAGAGCTTCACGCGCCGCAGAATGGCTACGCCAACTCGGATATGACGCACCAGAAGAGAATGTTGTTGATGCCCACATTGGCTACGCCAGTCGTATGTACAGAATTCCGGAGAACTTCAATGCAGATTGGCGGTGTGTGATTTTGCAGGCAGCGCCGCCCGCAAGAAAGCGCGGTGGAATTCTCTTCGAGGTTGAAGGCAATCGCTGGCTTTTAACTTTGATCGGCGGCGGCCGTGATTATCCACCAAAAGATGAAGACGCATTTCTCGAATTCACCCGTAGCCTTCACGATCCGATGATCTACGACGCAATCCGAGAGGCCTCGCCTCTGACGCCGATAAAAACCCACCGCGGTACTGAAAACCGCCTCCGTCAGTTCGACAGGCTGATCAATCAGCCTGCGAACTTTGTTGCACTCGGTGATGCATACTGCGCCTTCAATCCAGTTTACGGACAAGGCATGACGATCGCTGCGATGGGTGCGATGGCGTTAGATGAATGTTTGCGTGAATCTAAGGTTGAGAAATTCGCAAGCCGCTTTCACAGGCGTTTAGCTAAGGTGACTGAAGCTCCATGGATGATGGCAACGAGTCAGGACTATCGATATCGCGAGACCGAAGGCGGCGCGCTCACTCTCCAGAACAGATTCATGCATCGCTACATGGACCAGATACTGAAACTTGCAACGTTCGACACATCCGTCCGGTACGTCTTACTGCAAGCATTTGGCATGTTAGTGCCACCTACTGCTCTTTTTAGGCGAAGCATCGTTTCAAGAGTGGTCAGTTTCGCAATTACTGGTCAACGCCCCAAATCAGAAACCAGACGGACTGCCCAGAGACAAGTGATTTACAACACAGGAGGTGATTGAAACCAGGAGCAGGGCGGAAAACAGGAGCAGGGGCAGCAGGCAGGAGCAGGACCTGTTTTTCCTGCTCCTGGTTTCTGCTCCTGCTCCTGGTTTCTGCTCCTGCTCCTGGTTTCTGCTCCTGCTCCGTTGTTATCCCAATCTACTTCACTGGATTTCCGTCGGCATCGATGATCCGAACTTCGCCGATGTTGAGTTCGCGAATTCCCTTCTCGATCTTCTGACGATCGCCAACGATGATCCAAACCAGATTCTCAGGCTTTACCACTTTG